>Ga0315912_10002627_pt1 | contig 18807 bp, 16 predicted proteins | sample VfabasoilMG_FD_204469 | JGI IMG/M metagenome (GOLD analysis project Ga0315912, IMG submission 204469) | Garden soil microbial communities collected in Santa Monica, California, United States - V. faba soil | ecosystem: Environmental > Terrestrial > Soil > Garden | place: USA: California...
CGTTCACCTGTTCCCCGCGCTTTCGGCTAACGCTTGGGCTATCGGTGGTCTGGAGGCGGCCGTGCGCGTCAATGCCTTCGTCGCGGTGCTGGGCCTCGCCAACGCGTTCCTGTTCTGCCGTCGGCTGATCGGGTGGAAAGGTGCGCTCGGCGCCGTGCTCGCGCTCGGGCTGAACCCCGCCTTCGTTTGGGGCGCGCGCATCACGCTGACCGAAGTGCTGGCCGTGTTGCTGAACGTCTTCGGCCTGTTTCTGCTACTCGTGGCGCGCGAGCAGGAATCGAAGGCGTGGGGCACGGTGGCCGGGGGCGTTCTCGGCTTGGGCGTGCTGAATCGACTCGATGCGGGCATCTCGGTGGTGGCGATCCTCGGGTTCGCGGTAGCCGCGACAACGATAGACCCTACGTCACGCCCGAGAGCACGGCGCGCGGCGGGCGCCTTTCTCGCCGTGAGTACACTCGGCTACGTCGACGGGCGGTTTTCTTCGGGTCAATACTTCGGCGACCTCTACGAACGTCACGCGCTCGGGGAGATTATTTTTCTCACGACCACCGCGAGCGTCCTCGCGTGGGGCCTCGCCGCTGCTCCTCCGCGCTGGTTCGAGCGCGCCAAGCTCCGGGAGCGGGCGGTGCGCACAACCGGTACCGTACTCGTGGCGGCGCTCATGGCGTGGCTGGCCTACGCCCTGTTCGTCCGACCCCGCGGCGCCACCACGGGCTCCGAGCTCGCCGCCACGGAGCTCGGCTGGTACCTGACACCCCTGAGCTGGCCCCTGCTCGCCCTCGGGTTCGTGCTGGGACTGCGGACGCGCGCGCTCGGGCAGTGGTTGCCAGTCCTCATGCTCGCGGGTGCGGCTCTTTTTCTCTACACGGCGCGAACGGACGTGCACCATGAGCACCCATGGGCCTCTCGTCGCTGGCTCCCGCAGGTGATTCCGCTGTCGATCGTGCTGGGTTCCGCCGCGGCGACCTGGCTGATCGAGCGGCGAGATCGCGCGCGAGCGCTGACTGCCGTGCTCGGGCTCCTGGGTTGTCTCGGCTACGCCGGTTTTGCGCTGGCTTTTTCGCGACCGTTTCTCTTTCGCAGCATGCTCTCGGGCTTGCCGAGCGCGTACGAGCGACTCGCGAGCTACGCAAAGTCGAGCTCCGTGAAGACGCCCTTGGCCACCGCCAGCCGGCACCAGGCTTCGATCCTCACTTACCTCTACGACACTCCGGCGATGATGACCGTCGCGACCGAAACGCAGCCCGTCGCGCGTAGCGCGCTGGCAGGCTGGACTGCGGTCGGATTCGGACCGTTCGAGCTAGGCGACCTGACCGAATACTCGGAAGCGTTCGTCGGCCGGTACATGGAAGGCACGACAGACCGCCCCCCGAAAAACCTCGTCGATTTTCCGCTGTTGTTCAGCATCGGTCGAGTGGGCGAGGTGCAAGGCGAGGTCGAAGTGCCCGCCGCCCACCCCAGTCTCGGGACCCTGGTCGGGCGGCGGGATCGAACCGGCGCGGTGCACACTACCGGCCGCGCTGGAACGCTCCAGAACGGACCCTGGATCTCCCTCACACCCGGCTACTACCAGGTCGATTGGATCGGACGAGTTTGGCAGACGTCGCTCGGCCGGCCCTCGGGCATGCTCGACGTGATTCTCGAAGGCGGACAGAAGAGCCTGGCGAGCGCACCGCTCCGTGTCGCGCCGGGTGGAGGCAGCGAGGTCTGGATCGGTGGCGTCGACTTCACTCTCCAGCGCGCGCAGAAGGGCGTGGAGTTTCGCTTGCAGGTAGAGTCGAACGTGACGCTCGCCCTCACCCGAGTCCGCTTGCGACGACTGGCAGCGCCACCCGAGGGAACGAGCCCTAGCCGTTAGCCCCGCTCGGCCCCTCAGCGATGCGCCCAGCGCACCTGCCACACGCGGGCGGCCGCTTCGAGCTGGATGCGAAGGGACATCTTCGACTGGCCGAAGCGTCGATCGTCGAAGTGGATCGGCACCTCCGCGAAGCTATAGCCAAGGCGGTGCGCGATGTACGCCATCTCGACGAGGAAGACGTAGCCGTTCGAGCGGATTTCGTCGAGCGGCATGGCGGCGAGCGCGGCGCGGCGCCAGAGGCGATAGCCGGTCGTCATGTCGCGCAGCGGAAGGTCGAGGATGCTGCGCGCGTAGAAGTTTCCCCACGCCGACAGGCCCTTGCGCCAGAGCGGCCAGCGGTGGTCGACACTGCCCCCGGGGACGTAGCGCGAGCCGAGGACGAGGTCGCTCGTCTCGAGCGCGCGCACCATCGCGGGCAGGCGCGCCGGGTCGTGCGACAGATCCGCGTCCATCTGCGCGACGGCATCCGGATTGCGCGCCAGCGCGGCGTGAAAGCCGTCGATGTAGGCCGCCCGCAGACCGCGCGGGCCCGTTCGGTGCAGGACCTCGATGCGGCCGGGGTGAGCCAGCGCCAGGCCATCCGCGATGGCTCCCGTGCCGTCGGGGCTGGCGTCGTCCACGACGAGCAGGCTGAGATCGAGCGGGAGCGCGAGCATGCGCTCGACGAGCAACGGGAGGTTCTCGGCCTCGTTGTAGGTGGGAATGACGGCGATGGTGCGCATCGGGGGGATGGAGGGCGCGCATCATGGACCAACGCTCCACCGCCGAGCAATCCTACAAGCAGACCAGCGTCAGCGGCGGCTCTCCTTGAGTCGATCCAGCGCGAGCTCCAGCACCTGCCGGTCGGCTCGATCGCGGTCGCGCAGGCCTTCCTTCGTGAGCAGGAGCCCCTCGATACCGAGGATTCGGAGCGGGACTCCGTCAATCTCCCGGAGCTCGATGTACGGAGCGAGCTCCGACCAGGGGTGGCCGCATGCCGAAGGCATCACGTCCACCGTGAACTCGTCGTTGACGCGACACGCGTATTGAGCGTCGCGCTCGAAGAAGCTCTCGTCCGCGGCGAGCTCGCGCGCCGCGCCGTCGGGGAGTCGGGAAAGTGCGCGGATCCATCGCTCGGTGTTCTCACGCGTGGGATTGACCAGGATGTCCACGTCCTCTGAGAACCGGTTGAACCCGTGTGCAGCAATGGCATAGCCGCCGATGAGCGCGTACTCGACGTGCTCGTCGTTCAGATAGCGGGCGAGCGTCGCCACGTCGTCCCAGGTGGCTGGCCGGGTGTACTCAACCAACGCGGTGCGCCTCGACGACGGCCTCCACGAGCCACCGGTCACGGTCGGCGTTCGCCTCTTCGTGGCTGCGATAGCGGAATACCCCTTTGGGAGCGCGGGTACGGTAGCGCGCCATCGAAGTCATGGCGTCGCGCGCCACTTTCGACGGCAAGGTGCCCGGCGGTGAGGGGACTCGCCGTCCGACGATGCGCGCAAAATTCTCACCGTCCTGAAGACGATGCATCAGGCCAACCTAGCACATGCTCGCTCACTTCCGCGCGCCGTGAATGAGGCTCGGGAGCTCAGGGCCTGCGACACCGAAAGGGGGCGTCGAGGTAGGTCCAGCCGTCGCTTGCCAGGCGCAGGGAGTCGGTCAGGATCTCGCTGCCGTCCGGGCAGATGCGCGGCGACTCCGCCCGATAGCCGTAGCGGACCATGACCTTTCCCGGCTCGCCACGGTACGGCCAGACGATGACGTTCTCCTTGCCCGGCTCCCATTCCCACCCGAGCGAGCGCTCGTAGAAGATCTCCGGCACCGGGTTATAGGCCGAGGGAAAATAGCGGAGCACGAGCTTCGCGGGCCAGCTGTGGTGAACGAAGTTGTAGCGTTCACCCCAGAGCCCGTTCAGCCCTACGATCGCGAGCTGCAGCGCCGCGGCAACCGCCGCCACCTGGATCTGCGAACGCACCGCCAGTCGCTCGCCGAGGTGAAGCGCGAGCTCGAAGAGCGGCATGGCAATCCAGTAAGCGTACCGGATGAAGACGACGTTGCCGGAGTTCCAGTTGTGGATGGAGAAGGTTGGCACGGCCATCGCGATCACGACCACGAGCGTCGCAACTACACCGCGCACGAGCGCGGGCCGCTCGGGCACGGCTGCACCGGTCGCGACGAGCGTCACGACGGCCACGCTCCCGACCAGCAGCCCAGGAATGCCCACGATCATCCCTTCGTTCAGATCGAAGACGAGCGACCAGGCTCGCTCCCAGCTGATGAGCTCGCGATCGACCGCAAAGCGCGCAATCCGGCTCCAGACGCGGAACTCGTAGAAGAAGAAGAGGTAGGGCAGGGCGGCGAGCAGCACGCCCGCCGCCACCAAGCTCAGCTCGGCGACCGGCAGGGGCCGACGCGGGCGCCACGCCGTCCAGACGACGAACGGCAGAACGAACACGGCCGAAGGGTTCTGCGTCGCGGCGAGCCCGCCGGCGGCAATGCCCACGCCGAGTTGTCCGCGTCGGGCGGCGGTACACGCGATCAGGACCGCGGCTCCGGTGAGAACCTCGGGCCCCGACCAGGCGAGGTAGAACGTGGTGCCGAACAGCAGGAAGAGCACCGTGGCGACGAGAGCCGGCCCCGCACGCGCGAAGCGCCCGAAGAGCATGCGGATCGCGGCACATGCGCCGCAGGCATTGACCCACGCGAGCGCGAGCACGGGGGGTACCCCGATGAGCTCCGTGAGCCAGAGGAAGGGCACCGCCAGGAGCGAGAAGAACCAGAAGTGGAGCGAGTAGTGCCTGCCGTTCGGCGCGCGGTACACCGCGGCGAGGGAAGTGGGCGCTTCGGTCTCGATGCCCTGAGTCAGCTCCGCGGCGAGCTTGCGCCAGCGTGGCTCGCGCTGGGCGAGCCATTCCGCGTCCTCGACGCGCAGATCGGGCGTGCCATGGTGCGCGAGCGCCCGCGCCGCGAGCAGGTACTCGGTGCCGTCGCCCGCCGGGCGTACGCCGAACGTCGCGATCAGGAACGTCAGCGCGTAGCAGACGAGTGCAAGCCGGGAGCGCACCGGGGGCATTCAGGCGGGTCGATCAGGCGGACGATCAGCGGGAAAGGTGAGGATATCTTGTCCTGACCCCGCGCGCGTAGTCTTCTCCGCGCCGCTCGATGGACGCCTTGCCCCTCACCCCGACCGGCCCGCTGATCGTTCCGCCGCTCACCGACCACAGCGCCGGCATCCGGCTCTCCCTCGTCATCCCCACTTACAACGAGGCGAAGAACGTCCGAACCTTGCTCGCCGAGCTCGAGGCCCTGCTCGCCCCGGTGCTCGGCGCGGCCTTCGAGCTCATCGTGGTCGACGACGACAGCCCGGACGGGACCGGCGCGCTCGTCGAGGAGCTGCTCCCGTCGCATCCCCGGGTCCGCCTCATCCGCAGGCGCGGCGAGCGTGGCCTCAGTACCGCGGTCATCCGCGGCTGGCAGGCGGCGCGTGGCGAGGTGCTCGGCGTGATGGACGCCGATCTGCAGCACCCGGTCGACGCCAACATGAAGCTCTTCGCCGAGATCGAGCGCGGGGCCGATCTCGCGGTGGCGAGTCGGCACGTCGGCGGCGGGGGCGTCAGCGACTGGAGCGCGGCGCGGCGCGTCCTCTCGCGGGGCGCGCAGCTGCTCGGCCTGCTCATCTTGCCGGGGGTGCTCGGGCGCCTCAGCGATCCCATGAGCGGCTATTTCATGCTGCGGCGCGGGGCGATCGAGGGAATCACGCTGAGCCCGCTCGGTTACAAGATCCTGATCGAGGTGGTGGCGCGCGGCCGCGTGCGCTGGATCGGCGAGGCCGGCTACGTCTTCCGCGAGCGGACGGCGGGCGAGTCGAAGGTCACCCGCAGGCTCTATTTTCAGTACCTGCAGCACCTCGTCCGGCTACGCTGGGCGACCTTGCCCGAATCCCGCCTGTTCCGCTTCTGCGTGGTGGGCGGCACCGGCGTGGTCGTCGACATGGGCCTGCTCTTTCTCCTCAGCGATCCGAGGATGCTCGGCCTCGGCCTCACGCGCAGCAAGCTCATCGCGGCCGAGGTCGCGATCGGTACGAACTTCCTCCTGAACGACGCCTGGACCTTCGGTGATCTCGCGCGCCAGGCGCCCGGGGCGAAGAGCAAGCTGCGGCGTTTCCTCGGCTACAACCTGATCTGCACGGCGGGGGTGCTGCTCAACGTCGTGCTCTTGAATCTGCTGTTCAACCTCGCGCACATGAACCGCTACCTCGCGAACGCGATCGCGATCGTGGCCGTGACGTTCTGGAACTACGGGCTCAACCGCAAGCTCAACTGGGCACCCACCAAGAGCAGCGTGCACCCGCCGCCCCCCGCCGCGAGGTAAGGCATGAGGCCCTCAGCGCCGCTTCCGCTCGGCCAGCTCGCGGGACGGAGCCGTGCGACCGTGCAGGTAGGCGAAGCCGCCCACGCCCCAGAGGAGGAGCGGCAGGAGCGAGGCTAGCCCCCCGAGCCCGAGCTTGACGCCGAGGTTCGACGCGCCCGCGTGGCTTGCGATCCCGCCCGCCAGCAGGCGTCGCCACGCGTAGGCCCCGAGAATGTCGCCCTGCTCCGGCGCTTCCATGCCGACGGCCGTGAGCGCGAGCATGTTCGCGACCGACACGAGACCGAGCACGAGCGTGAGCCTGCGCGCCCAGCGAAAGCGCAAGCGAAGCCCCGTTGCAACGCCCACCGCGAGGAACGCGAGCCCCGGCACCAGGTGGCGCGGACCCGCCGCCGCGCCGCCCCACCACATGTAGTAGCCCGCGTTCAAGACGAACAGCGCGCCGAGCGCCGCGAGGCCCGCACCGAAAGCCAGATCTTTACGGCGCCGCGCGTGCTGGATGCCGAACATCACACCGAACACGGCGAGAGGCGACACGTAGAAGAGACCGCGCCGCACGCCGAGCAGCAAGCCGTAGCTCCCCGCCAGCGTGGGCGGATGGATGCCGAGCACCCCGCTCGCGTGACCCGCGATGAACTCCGGCTTGGTCATGAACGAGTAGCCGGTGCGAAAGGGCGATCCGAAGGCGGCGGCGTGGTACGCGGCCAGGGCAACGACGGGGCCGAGCCCGCCGAGCGCGAGCTCGCGCACGAAGACAAGACGCTCGCTCCGCCGCACGTGGAGCAGGAACCACAACCCGATCAGCGCGGCCGGGAACAGCGTCAGGTACTCGCAGCCCGGCGCGAGCGCGAGGCACGCCCCCGCCCAGCGGAGCCGACGCGGGGAGGGAAGTGAGCCCGCGGGTCGCACGCCGCGTTGATCGAGGCAGACGATGGCCCAGAGCAGGAGCGCTGCGGCGGGAACGTGGCTATAGAAGCTCGTGGCGTAGGGAAAGATCGGGGTGCCGAGCACGACGAGCGTCGCGCTCACGAGCGCCGTGCGCGAGGTCATCCGCCGTCGCAAGAGCTCGAACAGGCCGAGCCCGACCAGCACGCCCGACAGGCCGCTCGTGGCGAGCGAGCACGCGTAGAACGCTTGCTGAAAGGCGCGATTGGGCGTCACGCGCACGGCGGGGTGCGCTTCGGTGCCGAGCACGTGCGCCTCGGGCTCCACACCGCGCAGGCGCTGCACGGCATGAACGAGCACGTAGACGGGAACCGCTGCAAAGGACACGAGCGGCGGCTTGTCGGTGTACCAATGGCCGTGCGCGAGAGATCGGTCGCCCGTGTTGTTCACGAAGCGATCGATGGAGAGCGTGCGGTCCTCGACGAGCGCGCGCGTGAGATCGAAACGTGAGACGGGGTTCCAGGTTGCCCCCGGCAGGAAGTACGCGACGATCCCAAAGAGCCACGCCGCATGCGTCACGCGAAAGCTTCGGCGCTCGTCCCTGGTCACGGCTCTGCGCGCGACCCTAACCCGGCGTCATGGGACGCGAGGCAACACCGGCCGGCCGGCTCATGGGCCAGGCGAGGGCCATTAGCATGCAGGCGGTAGACGACCGAACGGCGTCATTTTGGCTTCTGTTTCGGTTTCCGTTTCGTTGCTGCTCGGATACGAAACTACTCGGCAAATTTCCGTTGACCCGGTGCGTCGAAACAGGCTACGACGTGTCATCGCTATGGGGAACTTCAACCGTTTTGGTCGTGACCTAGCTCGCCGTCCGGGCTCACTTGTTATCGTGCTCGCCGCGATGAGCAGCACTTGCTACGTCGCCTGCGGCGGCGACGACGACACCGTCGGTGGCGCCGGTACGGGTGGCACATCTGCCGGCACCGGTGGCAAAGCTGGCGCAGCAGGTAAGGGTGGAACCGCCGGCAAGGGTGGCAGCACCGCCGGTAAGGGCGGCAAGGCTGGCACCGGTGGCTCGACGGGTGGCACCACGACGGCTGGCGAAGCTGGCGTCGCAGGCGCACTCGGCGGCGCCGGGGGTAACGCGGGCGAAGGCGGCATGGGCGGCGGCGGCGAAGGCCCCTCGACCAACAACTAACGTCGCTCTTCCGTTCGACCCAGCCTCCGTAGTAACGAGCGTCACGTCATGACGCACACTGGCGACGCGCGCGCGGAGCTCCTCGACGAGCTCGTGCAGCACGCTTATCAATACTCGCCCGAAAAGCCGTTCCTGCTGGTCTCCGGCCAGTACAGCGACGAGTACCTCGACTGCAAGCTGGCGCTCAGTCAGCCCCGCGCGATGGCCACGCTCGGCCGGGTGTTTCTCGCCACGCTCAAGGCGCCCGTCGTGGCGATCGGGGGCCTCACCATGGGCTCCGATCCCATCGCGATGAGCACGAGCCAGACGAGCTTCGCCACCGAGCGCCCGCTGCGCTGGTTCACCGTGCGCAAGGAAGCCAAGGGCCACGGGCAAAAGAAGCTCGTCGAAGGCAGCGTCCAACCGGGCGAAGCGGTCGCCGTGGTGGACGACGTCTGCACGACCGGCGGCTCGACGGTGAAGGCCATCGAGGCCGCCCGCGACTTCGGTCTGCGCGTGGCAGAAGTCATCGTCCTCGTCGATCGCGAGCAATCCGACGGCATCGCGAACATCCAGCGAGCCGCCGGCCCCGACGTGCCGGTGAGCGCCGTCTTCACCCGCTCGGAGATCAAGGCCCGCTGGGCCGCGCTCAAGGCTGCGCGCGGCGGGTAGTGCGGTCGCGGCATGCCCGCGGCTGCCCGCGGCATGCCCCACCACATCAGATCCGTTTAGTGGTACTGGGTCACTTCCAGCCGACCCAAAGGCCGGATTCCTCGGGCCGGCTCGGCCCGACTGGAGGCCGGGGTGACTAGCGCTGTAGGCTCGGCGCGTGGCGCTAAGCCAGCCAGACTTCGACGCGGTCGTTGCTCACTTAAAGGACAAGTGGGCCGACCGGAAGTGTCCGTCCTGCGGCCAAGCTACCCAGTGGTTCGTGACCGGCTACTTCCCCATGATCTGGGCGAATCAGCCCCGAACGATCAGCACGGGCATTGGAACGGGGTCCACATTCGTTGCGATCGCGTGCGGCAACTGCGGCGATACGAGGTTCCTCAACGGCGACTACGTCAAGGGGTTCGGCCGTGCCTGAGGAACTTCAAAAGTTCGTCAACGTCCAGTTATCACGGACCGAGATCATGGTCGGTGTAACCCGCGACACCGCCAATGCCATGGTGGCGTCGCAGCGCGCCAAGACGATGTGGCCGGTGATTGCAGTCTGCGTGATGATCGTTGCCGTGACGTGGCTTGCGGTGTCGTCCCAAGCTGACTGGAAGGTCGTTTTGTGCGTCGCCCTCATGACGACCGGCGTGGGGGTTCCCACAATTCTAAGATTGCTGGGTAAGCATATCGCGGCTGGTTAGGCCGCCTCTCCGATCGCGTCGCCGATCGCGTCCGCACGCTGGACGAGGTGAGCGCGACCCATGCGATGCAACGATGCAACCGCCTGGACCTGCAGGCCATCCGGCCGAATGAAACTGACCCAGTACCCGTTTAGTTTACATAATGTATCTTATGCGATCCAACCAGGCAGCGCTCGGCTCGGATTTCGGGAGTTGTTGACCACGACCTGCGCAACGCGTGGCCGGGCGTTACCATGGAGTCCCCTCGAGGCTTCCAATGAGAATGGGCCGAACCTTCGCTTGTTTCGCGAGTTGGATTGGTCTTGTCGTCTGGTGCAGCGCCGCGGCGCTCCCGGGATGCGACAGCAAGAACAACGGCGACGACGATGACGACGATTCCGGCGGCGAATCCGGCGCCTCCGGAAGCGATGGTCCTACCTGTGACGCTTCGCACGCGTGTGCGAGCGGCTTCGTCTGTGCGGGCGGCACCTGTGTCGAGAACAGCGGCACCGGCGGCGCTGGCACCGGCGGCGCTGGCTCGATCCCAGCCGGTCAGCTCGGCGGTGCTTGCAAGAGTGGCGAGACCTGCAATTCGGGCCTCTTCTGCAACGCTGGGATCTGCGTTCCCGACACGGTCGGAGCCGGCGGCTCGGGCGCGACCCAAGGAACACTCGCTGGACCCTGCTACCCGAACGATACGTGCAACGCTGGCTTGACCTGCCTATCGGGCTACTGCGTCGCTGAGATCGGCTCGGGCGGCTCGGGTGGCGGCTCGGGCTTCGGGAACGGCGGCGCGTCGACCGGCGGCGGCTCCCAGGGCGGAGCCGGGGGGACCGGCGGCAGCGACGTCGGTGGTTCCGGTGGCAGCACCGGCGGCACGGGCGGACCCGGTGGAGCCGGCACGGGCGGAGGTGGCTCCGGGGGCACGCCCTCGACTCAGATTGTGGCGGCTGACGGCTGGGTCGCCGACGGCTCGAATACCGTCGGCGTCGTCGGGCCCTGGTACGTCTTCGTCGATCAGTATTCGACCATCGAAGCGCTGCCGAGTGGGCCGGATTTTACCGGCGCGGGCGCCGAGATCTGCGTCTCGGGGATCATCCGGCAGAGCGACGAGTACGGACCGACCGTCGCCCTCAATCTGAACCAGCCGGATCCCGAGGGCGAGCCACTTGGCTACGTCCCCGACGACCATTCCGTGGCGGGATTCAGCTATGCGCTCTCGGGTAGCGCCCTGCCCTCGGTGTTGCAGATCACCTACGCGGGGCTCGACGGCTCGCAGTACTGCATCTTTACGAACCTCACGGCGGCGAACGTGAACATTGCCCAAACCGGTCTCGATTGTTGGGACAGCACCGGCGTCACCGGCAGCACCAGCCTTAGCTACGCGACCCTGCAATTCCAGCTGCCGGTGAACTACCACGCGGACGGGCAGGTGTTCGATTTCTGCATCAGCAGTCTGACGGCGCTGACGAATTGACGCGCTCGAAACGAGACCGGTGCCGCTCCCGACAGTCCGCCTGAAAAAGGAGCTCGCGCGCTCGATACGCCGCGGTCACCCGTGGGTCTACCGCGACGCCCTTGCTCCCACGCCGAAGTACGCGCCGGGCACCCTGCTCGAGGTGCTCGGCAAGGACGGCCGGTACCTCGCCACGGGCTTCTGGGATGCCGAGTCTCCGATTGCACTACGCGTCGTCAGCACCCAACGTGATTTCGACTGGTCGGCGACACTCGCCGAACGTCTGGCGACCGCGCTCGAGCTCAGGCTATCGCGGCTCGATCTCCTGAAGACCAATGCTTTCCGCTGGGTGCACGGCGAGGCCGATCGGCTGCCAGGCGTGCACGTGGATGTCTACGCAGACGTGGCCACGGTGCGCTTCGACGGCTCCGGAGCTCGCGCCGCCTACGCAAGCCTTCCTGACCGCCTTCGAGCCGTGCGCACCCTTCGCATCCGCGAGGTGGTTGATCGAGAGCGGCGCGGCCAAGCGGGCGATCTCGAGGTGCTCGAGAATGGGCTGCGGTTCGGGGTGGACCTCGCCCACGGCCAAAAAGGCGGGCTGTTTCTCGATCAACGCGAGAACCGCGCGGAGGTCGGCGCGCGCGCCCGAAGCCTTCGCGTCTTGAACCTGTTCGGCTACACGGGCGGCTTCTCCATCTACGCGGCGGCCGGCGGTGCCCTGCGCACGGACACCGTCGATAGCGCGCGTCCGGCGATCCAGGCGGCCCGGCGCAACTTCGACCGCAACGAGCTGCCCACGGACGCCGCGCACGCCGGATTTCATGCGGTCGACGCCTTCGAGTACCTCGAGGGGGCGCGCCGGCGCGGCGAGCGCTTCGGCCTCGTGATTTGCGACCCGCCCGCGTTCGCGAAGAATCGCGCGGGGCTCGCCGCCGCGCTGCGGGCCTACGACCGCTTGCATCGGCTAGCGGCCGGCGTCGTGGAGCCGGGTGGGATCCTGTGCGCGGCGTCCTGCTCGAGCCAGGTCGATCGGAAGGCGTTCGTCGCCAGCGTCGAGGCCGGGGCGAAAGCCGCCGGGCGGCGCTTCGACCTCGAGCTCCTGCGCGGAGCCGGGCTCGATCACCCGGTCGCGCCCGCCTTTCCCGAGGGCGAGTACCTGAAGTTCGCCCTCGGCCGGGTGCGCTAGATTCCGGCGAGGTTTTAGAGCGGCAGGCGGTGCGCCGTGCTCGCCGTGCCCGGCGGCGACACGCTCAGGGCGAGCAGGGAGCCAGCGTTCGTGAGGACGAACGCGCGCGAGCCATCGGCGGCGGGAGTCATCGCGGAGCCGTCGGCCATGTGAATTCCGTCGATCAGCTCACCGCCCAGGGGCGAGACCAGGAAAACACCGAGGCGCGTGGTCGAGACCAGGAGCGTCCCGGCGAACGGTACCGGCGCGGAGACGCCGCCACTCGGCAGCGAGCGGCGCCACTGCTCGGCCCCGTTTTCGGGATCGAGCGCCCAGAGCCCGCTCGTGCCACTGGCGGCGAGCAGGAGCCTGCGCGCGGGCGTGGTTTCGCTCTCGGGCTGCGACCACAGCACGAGCTCGTGCACGCCGAGGACGCCGGGGTTCGACCAAACCTGGGTGCCGGTGTCGGCGTCGAGCGCGAACACGCCGCCCGAGTAGCTTCCGACGAACACGACGGGACCGGCGTGGAGCGTGTCCGGCACCGGCGTCGTGTCGACGTCGAGGTAGCGAGGTGCCTCCCCGGTGGTGGCTTCCACCTCCGCCGCGAGATCGACCGGCTGCCAGCGCTCCGCCCCCGTGCGCGGGTCGAACGCGAGGACGGTGCCGTCGCTGAAGCCCGAGTAGAGCTTGTCGCGGTAGAGCGTGATGCCGGCGTAGCCGGCGACCTCCATGCCCATGGCCGGAGTGCGGTGCTGGTGCCAGCGCATCTCACCCGTCGCGGGGTCGAGCGCGAGGAGGGTGTCGTTGGCGTTCGCCACGTAGAGCAGCCCGCCGGAAAGCAGTGGCCGGCGGCTCACTTCCGCGTTGGTCATGAAGCGCCACATGAGGCGCCCGGTCTTCGCTGCGACCTTGTAGAGCGCGCCGTCGTTCGAGCCAAAGTAGACGACGTCCTCCTCCGGATCGTAGAGGGGCGCGCACTGCACGAAGCCGAGGGTCTCGAAGCGCCAGAGCACGGTGCCGTCGGCCGCGCCCACCGCGTAGAGCCCGCGATCGCTCGAGCCGACGAAGACGCGCTTGTGTAAGTGGTCGATCTCCGCCTGCCCGCGCTCGTACGGCTCCCCCGAGATGCGCGACTGAGCCAGTACCGGACGCTGGTAGATGACGTTGAGCGCACCGCTCGGGCGCTCGACGAACGGCGCAAGATCGGGGTGAGCCCCCGCGCCGAGCGTGCTGCACCCCGCGAGGCCGGCGAGGAGCGCGGCGACGAGCGCCGTACGGCGCATCACGGGGCGCTCGACGGGGCGCTCACCGGCGCCGGCGGGGTCTGCTTGGTGACCTGACGCAGCATCTCGTCGAGCTTTTCCTTCGAGATATCGGACGGGGACGCGCCCTTTTTCTGCGCGGCCTGCTGCATCAGTACCTGGAGTTGCTCTGCGCTCAGGGTCGTCTTCGCCGAAGCGGCAGCGGCGTTCGGGTCGATCGTGGCGAGAAGCTCCTTGGCTGCGTGAGCGATGTAGCTCGGCGCGCTTTCGGGAGGCGGAGTGCCGGCCTTGTCGATGGCCTTCTTCAAGAAGTCCTTGGCGGGCTCGCGCTCCCCGGCGGCGAACGCCAGGCGACCCTGGTGGTAGAGGCCGAGCGCCGCGAAGTAGGCGATGTCGCTGTTCCCGAGCTCACGGAAGCCCTTTTGCGCGGCCTCCTTGTTGCCGAGGGCCTCCTGGGCGAGCGCGGCGCCTTCGAGCGAGCGCAGGCGAACGTCGGCATCGGTCTTGGCGAGCGCACTCCCCTGCACCGCCTGATACGCCGCGAGCGCGTCTTTGTGCTTGCCCGCGTCGAAGAGCACGCCGGCCAGGCCGAGCTCTGCCAGGGTCTTCACGCTCGGGCTGCCGCCGGCCGCACGAAAGCGCTCCTCGGCTGCCTTGAGGCGCGCGGCGTCGTCGGCGAAGTGCTGGCGCGGATCTTCGATGCCGGTGCTGGGATCGGGGCCGCTCTCGTCCTCGGTGCCGACGCGGCCGATCTCGGCAAACACGCCGGCCATCAGTGCGTCGGTCGCCTTGGCCTCGCTCTTGTGCACCCGGCTCCTGTAGATCTGGCTGCCGATGCCGCCGACGGCGACGGCCACGATGACCCACTGCATTTTATTGAAGTGGCGCTTGAGCCAGGTGGTCGCGGCCTGCGTGCTGCGAGCGAGCGCGTCGTCGACCATCTCCCCGGGCGCGAGGTTGCGCGTGACCGCCGCGCGACGCTCGGCGTCGCGACGCGTCTTCCGCTTCTGAGCAGCTTCGTCGCGAACCGTCTGGTTGCGATCCCGGATGGCTTTGGGGGCTTGTTCCTCGGACACGGGCGGCGTCTATACCACAGGGCCCGGCGGCCAAAAGCACGGCCAGGGCGCGCGTTCTCAGGGACCGGGCTTCCAGGGCTCGGGCGGCGGAGGTGGCAGCTCGTCCGAGAGCGGAACCAGGGCCACGGCTTCGACCGTGACGCCGCTGCTCGCGTACACGACGACCGCGGTCCTGAGGCCTGGTCGCAGACCGAGGGCCGCCGGCACGGTCGCATACACTTCCACGGGCTTTTCCGAGCGGGGCACGAGGATGCGCTGGACACGCCGTTCGTCGAGCGCCGGCACCCCGCGCTGGCGCTTGGGCGTGCCTTCGCGATCGAACCGGATGAGGTGTGTCCCCGCGCTCACCCTCACCTCGCCCGGTGACATTCCCGTGCTCGTGGCGCGGACGATGACGCGAACGCCGCGGCCGTTGCCGCCGGGCGGGATGGTCAGCTCGATGGCCTGGCCGAGATCGGCGTGCTTGCTGAGCTTGGCGAGGTCACGCGGTTCGGGGCCGCCCACGTAGTCGAGCACCTTGGCGCGCAGCGCGAGCCCGAGCCCGCCCGGCAGCGGATCGGGGGTGCCGAGGTAGCGCCGGAGGGGGGCCGCCATCTCGTCCTTGGCGCCGAGCTCGACCATCGCCTCGGCGAGGGCGAGACGCGTGCTCTGCAGCCGCTCGTCTCCGAGCGCCTTGAGGAGCGCGCCACGCGCGGCGTCGTCGCCGATGCGAGCCAGCGCGCGGGCGACGTGGGGGCGCAGCCTCACGTCGCCCAGCGACTGCACGAGCGGCCCGAGCGCGGCCTTGAGCCTGAGCTCACCGAACACCTGAAGGATCTCGCGGGAGCGCGTGAAATCTCGGGCCTCCGGGTGCAGCCACCAATCGACGAGCTCGGCCTCGCCGCGCTTGTCGCCGGACTCGCCGAGAGCCAGCGCGGCCAGGCGGCGAAAGCGCAGCTCGGGACCGGCCAGCAGCTCCCCCACGAGCGGGGCCCCCTGGCCGAGCCGCGTGAGCGCGAGCGCCTCCCACGCTTTCGCCTCGGCATCCTCCTCGCGGCCGAGGGCCAGCCGCAACGCCGGGGCCACCCCGGGCTGGCGGAGCTCGAACAACACCTCGGCCGCTTTGCGCCGCACGTCGAGCTCGGCGTCGTCCAGGAGCTCGGCAACCTCCGGCGCCGCTTCGCCGTCACCCGCGAGCGCCCGCCGGATCGGTACCGGCCAGCCCTTGCCCTCCGCGCGCAGCCCACCGAGCTCGTAGCGGCCATGGGAAGCGCCCATCTCGCGCAGCTTCTCGCGCAAGCGATCGCGGTCGGCGGGACGAGCACTGGCGAGGTCGCGTTGCTCGCCGGGGTCGCTCGCGAGATCGAACAGCTGGCAGGCCCCGATGCGCCGCGCGCACACGAGCCGGAGCGAGCCGCTGGCGACCATCGCCTGATCGTCGGTTTCGGCGTAGGCGAAGCCCGGGCCCTCGGGCGCGCGACCCGCGAGCAGCGGGCCGAGGTCGCGACCACGCAGCCGCGGCGGGCGCGGGATATCGAGCGCCGCGAGCACGGTGGGCAGGAGATCGACGAGCTGGACGGGCTCCCAGATGCGCTTCGGCTTCACGAGCCCCGGTGCCCAGACGATGAGCGGCACCCTCACCTGCTCCTCGTACACGCTCGTGCCGTGGTAGCGCCCGCCGTGATCGCCGAACTCCTCGCCGTGATCGGCCGTCACGATCACCGCGGCCCGCGGGCGCGCCGCGAGGAAGGCGTCCTTGAGCCGGCCGAGCGTCGCATCCGCCGCGGCGATCTCGGAATCGTAGCGGTCGACGTCGCGCTCGCCGAACGGGTGGTCCGCGTGAGCCTCGTACGGCTCGTGGGGGCCGAACAGATGCACCCAGGCGAAGAGAGGACGCCCGGCGGGCGCCTCCTTCAGGTAGCGATCGAGCTGGGCCACGCGCTGGTCGCCCTCCGCGAACTCGACCCACCGGTACTCGAAGTCGAGCGCCCGCTCGCTGAACGACTGGAAGCGTGCCCCGTCGATGAAGAACACGGCCGGCGGGTAAAAGGCCGCGGTGCGGTAGCCGTACGTGCGGAGCAGCCCGGCCCATGTGTCCGAGTCGAGGCCCATCCCCTGGAGGAGGAGCGGGCGCATGTACTTGCCGGTCATGAGCGAGGTGACCGCGTAGGAAGTGTGCGGAGTCGCCGTGTAAGCCTCGCCAAAGCTCGCGCCGTCGGCGGCCAGGCGGTCGAGAACGCGCGTCGTCGGTCGCCCGTAGCCGTAGGCACCCACGTGATCGGCTCGCAGGGCGTCGATCGTGACGAGCAGGAGGTCCCGCCCGCGAAGGTCGAGGCTCAGGCTGCCGGTGGTGCTCGGGCCGGCGCTCGTGGCCGAAAGCGGAGACTCGGAGGCCGCCTCGTCCCAGGCGGGCGGCGGAGCGACGCGCGCAGCGAGCTCCACGGCGTGCGAAGCCACCGGCGCCGACTCGAGCAGGATGAGCCGGAAGTTATCGAAGTGCGCGAGGCGCCGGGCGCTGCCTGGCACGGCGACCGCGACCGCGGCGGCGAGCACGAGCGGCAACGCCCAGACACCGGCGCGGCGTACGGTGCGGGGCTCCGGCGTCAGGGCCAGCACGGCGGTCGGCGCGAGAGCGAGCGCCCCCAGCGCCAGGGCGACGTGAAACGCCGGGTACAAGCGCACGAGCACGAAGCGATTCGCGAGCTCGACGGCGACGAGCGCCACGAGAACGGTGAGCCCGAAGCTCGCCGGCCGCTCCGTGCGGAGCCGCTGAGCTCGCGGGTGCACTGCCAGCGCCAGCGCGGCCCCGACGGCGCCGAGCACGACCGCAAAGCCTCCGCGCGCCCCCGGCGTCGCCAGGTGCCGCCCGCCCCCCACCGCCCAGCCGAGCGAAAGCGCGGCGAGCCCAACGCCCACCGCGAGCCCCCGTTGCGCCCGCCTCCCCGGCGTCACGAGCGCCAGGTCGAGGAGCGCCCCGACCAGGCCGACCGGCGTCGCGAGCACGAGCAACGTCGGCAAGAGCCAGAGCAGGCCGCGCTCTGCCTCCCAGATGCTGGCGACGCGCCGGTGCAAAAGCCCCAGCACGAGCAGCGCTTCGGCCAACGCGAACCCCTGCGCGGCGAGGGCGGACAGACCGAGGCGTCGAATCACGCCCCCGGGAGCGCCAGCGGGCGGTTCACTTGAAGGAGATCGCGCCGATCTCGTAGCGGCGGGTGCCGGCGGGCAGCTGGACGACGACTTCGTCCCCGATGCTCTTGCCGATCAAGGCGCGCGCGAGCGGCGCAGAGATGGAGATGAGCCCCGCATTGATGTCCGCCTCGTCGGCGCCCACGATCTGGTAGGTGGACTCCTCGTCCCCGTCGAGATTGGTGAGGCTGACGGTGGCGCCGAAGCGCACCTTGTCGCCGCTGAGCTTGCTCGGGTCGATCACCTCGGCGCGCGCGAGCTTGTCCTCGATGTCCTTGAGCCGCGCCTCCACCAGGCCCTGACGCTCCTTGGCGGCGTGGTATTCGGCATTCTCGCTGAGGTCGCCGTGCTCACGCGCGATGCCTATCTCGCGCGAGATCTTGGGGCGCTCCTCCTTGAGGCGCACGAGCTCGTCCTTGAGCTTCTGCGCGCCGCCCGGCGTCATGGGAACCCTGTCGACCATCGGAGCCCCGGATCTACCGGGGACCTGGCGGGACCGCCAGTCAGAATTGTTCGGGCGGCCCGCAAAACCGTCGGATTTGCGCGCGCCTACCGCTTGCGTTCGAGGCCGGCAGAGGCTACCGAGGGGGCCTCCGCATGCGCGTGTCACCGTTGCTCCGAGCACCCGGAGGGCTCCTTCTTGCAGCTGCCCTGGTGAGCGCCACCGTTGCCTGCGCCGGAGAAGAGCGCGCCCCGCAGAGCGCGCTCGAGTACGCCGAGAACGCCCACGCGAAGTACGAGCAGGGCGTGCGCGCCATCGAGGCCGAAAACTGGGAGGGCGCTACCGAGACTCTCAACGACCTGAAGAAGAAGTACGGCTACAGCCGCTACGCGCGCCTCGCCGAGCTCCGGCTGGCGGACGCCGATCTGGCGCAGGACAAGTACTCCGAGGCCGTCACGGGCTACAAATCGTTCGTCCACGACTACCCGAACGATCCCGAGGTGCCGTACGCGCGCTACCGCGTGGCCAAGGCCCAGTACGAGTCGGTGAGCCAGTCGGTGCTGATGCCACCGCTCGAGGAGCGGGATCTCGCGGCGGTGAACGACGCGCTCGTGAGCATCCGCCAGTTTCT
>Ga0315912_10002628_pt1 | contig 18804 bp, 17 predicted proteins | sample VfabasoilMG_FD_204469 | JGI IMG/M metagenome (GOLD analysis project Ga0315912, IMG submission 204469) | Garden soil microbial communities collected in Santa Monica, California, United States - V. faba soil | ecosystem: Environmental > Terrestrial > Soil > Garden | place: USA: California...
TGGGTGGGATTGTTGGAAACGCCGCTGGCTGACGTTGTACCTGTTCGCATGGTTTGGGATTCTCATTGGACCCATGTTGCCATTGCCGGATCATCGTCAGTATTACTACCTGACGTTGCCGTTGATGGGGCTGTGTTCCTTTGCTGGATACGCGGTCTCGCGTGGCTGGCAAGCAGGCTGGACATTTCGAGTACCGGCGATCTTGCTTGCGGCGACATACGCGGTGATGTCGGCTCCGGTGGCCCGGTATGGGACGCAGGATCGCTACGATATTTCTAAGCGCGCCGAGCGGATTGTGCGTGCTGTTGGGGAGACGGTGAAATCGAAACCAGGTGTGACCGTCGTCCTGTCGGGTGTCGATAGCGATACATTCTGGTGGTCGGTGTGGGATAAACCGTTCTCGCTAGTTGGTGCCGAGCGGGTATTTCTGATGCCTGGATCCGAGCGTTTGATTGAGTCGCGTCCGGGTGTGGATAACGTGACCGGCTATGTGTTAGATACGCTGCCGAAGAACAACTTTGTTGTACTGGCGGCGAACCTCGGCATGCGTGACATCACGGCTTCGTTGCAGCCTACACTGCCCTTGGATCGGATTGATGTGGCACATCCGCTGATGCAACAGTGGCTCGGCGAGGGCTGGCACAAGGTAGAGAATAAGAGCCGTTGGATGGCGAAGCGTGCGACACTGCACATCCGCGGACCGAAAGCGGCGAGCAGCAAGTTGGAGATTACGGGCTATTGCGTGCCGGAAAATATCAAGGATGGTCCGCTGCATCTCACGGTCAGCGTGGATTCAGTCGCGCTCCCGATGGTCACGATTTCTGACTGCGTGAAACCGGTGGTGCAGCAGTTTGCGTTGCCTGTTTCGGTAGTTGGAAAGAAGTCGATGGAAGTGGTGCTGGAGATGGACCGTACATTGCATCCGCCGAACGACCCGCGTGAGTTGGGATTGATCTTCGGGACGTTCGAGATTAAGTAGTCAGGGTTGCATTGAGCGAGCCTTGGCGGTAGCCCTCCAAGTCCAGCGTTACGTAGTGGAATCCTAGCGGCTTGAAGATGGCGGTGAGTTGTCCAGCCATTTGCAGTGACAGCGCTTTTTCCAGTTCTTCAGGCGCGATTTCAATGCGGACGAGGTCGCCATGGAAGCGGACGCGGAACTGCCGGAAGCCAAGTGCCTTGAGAGACTCTTCGCCGTTCTCGATGGTCTTGATGGTCTTCACGTCAACGTTGGTTCCGTAGGGAATGCGGGAGCTAAGACAGGCTGCGGCGGGACGGTCCCAGAAGGGGAGTCCTGCAATGCGGGAGAGTTCACGGATCTCGGATTTCTTGAGGCCGGCTTCGACAAGCGGCGATTTGACCTGATGAATTTTCGCAGCGGACTGGCCAGGGCGGTAGTCGCCGAGGTCGTCCTGGTTAACGCCGTAGATGATGTTGGCGATGCCGCGCTCGACGGCCAGTTGTTCCAGGCGCAGGAAGAGTTCATCTTTGCAATGAAAGCAACGGTCAGGGTTGTTGGCGGTGTAGGCGGGGTTGTCGAATTCGAACGTTGGAATGAACTCGTGTCGGAAGCCGCAGATGGCGGCGTACTCGGCTGCATCGCGTTTGTGGGATTCAGGAATGGAAGGTGAATCGGCCGTAATGGCAATGGCACGGTCGCCGAGGACTTGATGCGCAGCCCAGGCAAGATAGGCGCTGTCGGTGCCGCCGGAATAAGCGACGATGACTTGGTCCAGAGATTCGAGAACGCGAAACAGCTTCTCTTGTTTTGTAGCCGACGATTGCGGTGCGTCGATGGTGACGAGGGACGCCATTGGTTTTATTGTAGCTTGTGCGACATGTTTTCTCCCATAATTAAGACATTGATGAATACACCCTTCCTTGAAGAATGCATCTCCGTCTTAACCCGAACACCACAGACACTGAACACCTTGCTCCGTGATCTGCCAGATGTCTGGACCACCGCCACCGAAGGCCCCGGTACCTGGAGCCCCTATATGGTCATCCAGCACCTGATCCATGGAGAAAAGGCGGATTGGATTCCGCGCCTGTCTATCATCCTGCACGAAGGCACAAAGCGGCCTTTTGATCCTTTTGACCGCGACGCGTTATTCCAGCAAACCCGGAGCGAACCGCTCTCCTCCCTGCTTGACGAGTTCGGCGCATTACGTGAAGCAAACCTAAGCCGCCTCCACGATCTGAATCTCCAACCGGAACAGATGGAATGGCAGGGAACACATCCGGCGCTTGGATTGGTAACGATCCGCCAACTCCTTGCCACCTGGACAGCCCACGACCTCAGCCATCTCACGCAAGTAAGCAGAGTAATGGCGAAGCGCTTCAAACACGAAGTGGGGTCATGGTCTCAGTACCTATCGATCATGCAGTAGCACACTCTAATTGGCCGTTCCGGCTAACTGAGCCGTCAGACCAAACGGGAACTTTCATCTACCCAGCGTTGTCTAACTCAACGTATGAAACTCCGTCGATACGCAATCCTCATAATCATTCCGCTAGCCGCAATCAACGCCCTGTGCGCCGCATACATGAAAATCAGTCACTACACATACTACGGTCACTGGGCTCCTATTGGACTACATGCCGACGTCATCACCCGACATGTCTCCATCGGCATCCCTGGTATTTCCAAGATGTACGAAGGAGTCATTACCAACCTTGGTATCCTGCCTGTTCGCGTAACCCGCTGCGACTTCATCGACGACACCAACTCTCGCGGGTCCATGGTTGCGTATTCGGTTGAGCGCAAGGTCCAGCGGACCAATCAGTGGCAGGCAGTGCTGCCATTCGATGCCTCCGATTTTTGCAAACCATACCCACTCGGCATTGCTCAGGCTACTCTCAATGAAGTCTGGCTGTGGCCCGGTCAAAACGTCGGCACTGGAGAAGAGGCTACTGCCGCGAGTAACAGTTTGAAGTTAGGAGATTCCGTCAGATTTCTGATCCATGCTCGCCTGTCGCCCGGCACGCCTAGGTTAATCCCAACACCCGAGTTTCTAATCGATGAACAGATACAGGAGCCATCAGACATTTTTCGCTTGCGACACTAACTCACTCCTCCAACATCCGCGGCCAATCCTTCCCCAACAACCGCGACATAGCCCGATCCGCCAGCAACCGCCCGCCTGTCTGACAACGCGCACAATAATTCGTCTCGTTCGACGCATACCGAATCCGCTGCACCTTCGCCCCGCAACGCGGACACGGCATTCCGAACTTTCCGTGAACCGCCATCTCTTTCCGAAACGCCGTCACGCCTTCTGGAAATTCGTCACCCGCTTCCGCGCGCAGCCGGTCAGTCCATTCCGTTAAAGATTCCTTCACTGCCGCAAACAAATCCGCAATCTGTTCCGGTGTCATCTTCAAAGTCAACAAGGCAGGAGACAAACAAGCCTTGTGCAGAATCTCATCCGAGTAAGCGTTCCCAATCCCACTAAAAACCCTCGGATTGGTAAGCGTCCGTTTCACCGTGTGATTCTCGCGCGTGAGCGCTGCCGCAAACTCTTCCAATGTCGCCGACATCACTTCCAACCCGCCAGGATCCAGCGCAGCCAGCCCCGCCGCATCCACCACATGCAACGATGCCCTCTTCTGCGAACCTGCCTCCGTCAACACCAAACTGCCATCCTCAAAATCGAACGAAGCAAGGCTACGCTTGCCATCCAACTTCTCCGGACGCTTCACCTTCCAATGCAACCGCCCGGCAATCATCAAGTGCAGAACCAGAAAGATTCCACCGTCCACACCAATAGCAATTCTCTTGCCGACACGCGAAATCCGCTCCACAACCCGGCCTTCCACCGCATTAAGAGCAGGCTCCACCGTGCGCAACAGGAAAGGACTCCCCAGCCGGACACGCTCCAGTCTGCGTCCGCCCACACGTTTCTCAATGGCTTCCATGTATACCGTGATGTCGGGAAGTTCCGGCAGTTACTTCCCTATACCGGGATCGTCGATCACCAACAACCACGACCCGTTCTGATGACGCCGCACCACTTCATGCGTAGTGCCGGTCAAGCGCACTTTCACGCCCCCCGGACCCATCCCGTCCAACGTCCACCGTGCTTCCATCATCGCCAGATTCAAGCCGCCGTGAACGACTGTGCCAGTCTCCATCCGCAATGTCGGCTTCATGGCAAGAAACGCGAGCAACGCTTCTTTGATCGCGGGCTTGCCGGTAACAGAGGCACCGTTCGCCTCCAAGAGCGTGGCATCGTCTTCGTAAAGATCCAGCAAGTCGTCAACTGAACCAGCGTTCAACGCTTGCTCGAATAATACGTGTAACTGTTCAGGACTGGTGGCAGGCATAAAAACAGCTTACCAAGTTCGGTCCACTCCGACCACCTTTACGCTTCCGTCACCTTCTTTGCGAAGAAACACTTTGGCCTTACGATTCCCCCCATCGGCAGTACCAATCGAAAGCGCATAGATAGATCCACTCGCAGCACTACCAAGCTCGGCAGGCAACGACACCGCATTGCCATTGCTCTGCGCCGCAATCATCCCACCATTGCGCTCCCATGAAACCTGGAACACTCTCGACGGACCAAGCTTGTAACGAACCAGCAGATCGTCCCACTTCAACTGCCCGCTCTCAATTCGAAAATCATCCACGGCAAGCACTTTATGAAAGTAGGTCTGCCCAATCTTGTCCCGCCGTGCCGCCAGAGTTCGCGTCAGATAAATGACCACACCAGGATCATCAAATTCACCAGTCTCCACAATCGCTTTGATGTCGTCATCGGTGAAGGCCATCACCTTCTTCGCCGCCCAATATTCATCGTCTGCGCGACGATTCACAAAAGCAGGATTCGGATAATTAGAAGTCCACTTCTCCGGATCGAACAGCGTCGCTTCCAACCGACCAATCGCCAAATCAGCAGGATAGGAAACTGTTTCCCAATGCTTTGGCGCAGAGCCGAATTTGAAAATCCCCGCAAGCGCTTCTCTGCCTTTCGGGAAAATATACTCGTTGCCATAGCGAGCATTCTTAGCAGTATCGCTATCGCTGCCAAGCGCCGAACCAAAATCAATCAAGTGGTGCCGAATGGTTGCCCGAGCTCCGTCGCGGATTACCGTATCCAATGAATTGCCGCTCTTGGCATCGGTATGGTTCAACCACGCAGCAAACACGTGCAAACCTCGCAAGTCACGCCGACGCTCATGTGGAACAACATCGTTGGGATCATCCTGACGAGTGCCCTCATAACGAAACGGTCCGATAACCTCACCGGCCAGTCGCAAGCTTGCGACAACTCGCAGCCGTCCGTCCTTATCGCGCGGCACCTTTTCCAATATCACCGCCAAGTCGCCCGCGCTCATCGTACGTTTCTGGCCAGTAGCACCGCGGACGGTGGCTTCCTTGCCAATAGACAACTCGGTATTCTTAAATTTCAAAACATAGTTCTCAGGAACGTTGTACCCAAGCGCATAGAAGAACTTCGCGACGATCACATCAGCCGCCGAAGCCATTTCCGGATTTGACTGCGGATCGGGCTTGACGAAAAACACCTTCCCCTTGGAATCGCGAATCGTAAACCCGGGCGTAATGCCATCTGTCTTTCCAGCAATTACCAAATACGGGCCCGACGGCGCATTTTCATTACCCGCGCCACGCCGTAACTGAGCGATACTCATCCGCGTCGACGCGCCGTGACGATTAGTGAACCAACTGCTATTGGGAACCTCACCGAGCGTATTCACCGCCTCGGAAGGCGCTGGATTCGCCGGTCGCGCCCGAAAAGACTGGTACAGAAAATCAAACATCGCATCAATCTTGCGGGATGCTGGTTTGGTGACATTGGCACTCTCAGGAGTCACCCAGATTGGATCATCGGGGTAAAACTTCGGCGTCTGAGCACCAGCAAGCAAGGCGGAAGCCGCCGCGACAACTAAAACACGTTGGAGAATGTGAGCCATAACCGAAATCCTTCTTTCCCTGCACCCGCATCCAGGCGCATGAATACGCTGTCGCGCGTCTTTACCCGAAATCCCATGCCACCAGCAGACCTAATTTCGCGAAACCCAATGTAACTAGGCTTTGAAAAAACGTTCCCCGCATCGCCAAACAACGCCACGTCCAACATGGGCGATACTTCCCATCGATACTCAACGTTTGCGATCGTCGCATTGTTGTCCTGAAATCGAAAGCGTTGAAATCCACGCACATCATCCGGTCCGCCGATAGATGGCTGCATATAAAAAGGAATGTAGTTCCCGGCGTCGTTATAAGAAAGATCCGTCTTCACACGAAACGCCAGCACACGCTTCTCATTCCAGAACGGCGCGTAGTATTCAGCACCAGCGCTCACCCGCGTGAACGAAAACAAGTGATTCGAACGGTCCCAATATCTGGTCATTCCAACCCAGTAATTCCCGCCCTTGTGCGGATCACCCGCGCGATCCCGGCTGTCATATCGCAACACCGGACCACCATACAAATAATGCGACTGCCGGTCCACACCACGCGCCACCACCGGAGAAAATACCGTTTCGGTTGAAGGCGACTCCCCGCTAATTCCAGGCCCCACATTCAAACGCAATGCTGCAAACTCATAACTGATCAACCAGTTTCTACGATCCGGCCTCCATCCAAACCGCAGGTGGACTTCGTTGTCCTCGCGTCGGTAGTTTGTTCGGTTTTGCCGCGAAGAGTTCGCCCCCGGACCGTAATAGGTGATCTGCGGAGAATCGCTGCGCCGCGCCAGTACTTCAGCGTCAAATCTGCTCCCGGCAATGCGCGGAAAGCGCACCCGCGCCTGCGCCGCGTAATAGCGTTTAATCGAGCCAGTGACGTACGCATCAAACTTCACCTGTTCGGCGGCCAGATCGTAGCGCTTATACCGCGGACCAATTGCAAAGCCGGAGCCCTGCATCAAGCCGCCAAATTTAAGCACCACCCCCACCGGCTTTTCAAAGAAATTCTCAAGTACGTGATTGTTGACCCATTCAATTCCTTGCTCAGCCCGCGTCGGCGTCTCAGGTTTTAACTCGGTTTGCTTTTTCGCAATCTGTTGCCGAATGCTGTCAGCCCGTGTTGCGGCCGTATCTTGCGCGAAGGCTGTAGCCACCATGCCCAGTATTAGTAGTGTTCGCATCAAATCTTACTCATAAGTAAATTTCAAGAGAAGTTACAACCCGGGCCAAAGCCTGTGCTGCGTTTCTCTCTTCTAATGGTATTACTCCTATTAGACCTGATCCTGAGGGCCGCCATCGGTCATACATCCTGCGCGACGGAAACCCACAAAAAACAGTGACCAACGGGACACCACAAGCTGCCGCTACATGCTGTCCGGAACTGTCGTATCCAATATACAGCCGACTCCGTGCAATGCTGGCCGCAAACGGAGCAAACGCGCCAAGCCACGTTCGAATCTGGCCAGGAGCCGCGCCGCAGTCTTTTATCGCGCTCTGCACGCGCTCAGCTTCCTCGCCACCTGCGCCCTGATCGATCAATAGCCGAAGTCCGCGGCTCACCAAATGTGCAATCAGATCCCTCTCAAAACTCCCAGCAACACGCTTATCCGGATTCTCACCGGTGCCGAAACTAACCGTCACCAACCCGTCTTCGTCGTGAACCGGTCCAACACCGGGCCGCACAAACGCTTCCCCATTCACGCCGAAAATCTCATGTACCCAACACTTGGTCAACGCGCCAAGCGACTCCGTACCATCCCTGCCATAACTCCGGCTCTCGAAAAAATAATAGCGGCTCGGGTCACACACAGGAAGCAATCCAAGTTGCGTCAAACGTGAGTCCGGGTCAATCACAATGCTGCCGGGAACATCGAGTAATGACTTCAGTTCCAGCCCAGCCCGCAATCGTTCCGCAACCGTGCCATGCCGGGCATAGGCAACATTCAGATGCTCCACGCGGGCATCTCCGGAAAACATTTCAAAGTTCTTAGTTGGCCCCGCAAAGATAATACGGGCTTCAGGAAAACGCTTCTTGGCTGCGTCCAGAACAATGCTCGTAATCGCAACATCGGCACCAAGCGTCACCCGCGACAACACAAACACTATGCGCGGATCATCATTGCAGAAACGCCCCAATCGTATTTCCTTGTGCCGCGCCAGCAATGCTCCGGCATCAAAACCAGGAACCGCACGAGCAATCACACGGGAAAGGAACTCCGCATAAACATCGCAATCCGCCGGTTCAAACGAATCGCAAAGCGGCTCTACCACATCTCGAAACAGGGTCCGCGGATCACCCGCAATGAGTTCGTCTATTTGCGAATCGGAAAATACCTGCGCTTCCACGTCTGGCTACGCCTAGTGCCCGGAGTTCGATGCCTCGTGAATCACAGGAGCCTTCACCCCAACCGGAATCTGCACCAGCATCTGTTCCTTGCGCTGAATCAACGCCGAGGTGTCATACGCAGCCAACTCAAATCCGTGTCCGTGAGTAATCGCGTCAGTAGGGCAAGCCTCAACACAGTATCCGCAAAAAATGCAGCGGTTGTAGTCGATGTTATAAACCGAAGCATACCGTTCGCCGCCGCTAATGCGCGTCTTCTCGGTATTCTCTTCTGCTTCAATATATATGCAATCAGAAGGGCAAGCCGCCGCGCACAAAAAACACGCAACGCACTTTTCCAAACCGTATTCATCGCGCTGCAATACATGCTTGCCACGGAACCGCTCCTGAAATACCGGAGGAGCATCGGGATAATTCTCCGTAACCGTCGGAGACAGCATCTCCTTCAGTGTGATGCTGAGACCTTTGACAATTGCGGATGCGGAGCTGAGTGCGTTCTGAGACATGCGACTTTACCAGTTTAACTTCTTTATCATCTGCTGTGCCGCAATCAACACCGGATCCCAGACCGTCGAAAACGGCGGTGCATAAGAAAGGTCCAACTGCTCCAGATCCGAGACCTTCATCCGCCCGTGCAAAGCCGTTGCCAGCACGTTGATCCGGCCCTCCGCGCCCTGTTCGCCAATCACCGTTCCACCCAACAACCGACCCGACCGTCGATCCGCCACCAACTCGACCGACAGCGGCTTCCCTGCAAAATAACTCGGTTTATCGTTCGCTTCCACTCTCTCGGAGACGGCATCAAAGCCTTCGCTCTTAGCCTGCGCCAAAGACAACCCCGTCGTAGCCACACCCAAACCACATACCCGAACAATCGAAGTCCCCACCACACCAGCAAACGATTCCCGAGCCCCCGCCGCGCAAGCCCCAGCCACCCGACCCATCTTGTTTGCCGTAGTGCCCAAAGGAATCCAAGCTGATCGCGACGTCACCAGATGCTGGACCTCGGCACAATCACCGGCAGCATACACCCCAGGCAAATTCGTCTCCATCCGGTCCGTAGTCCGAATCGCACCAGACCGACCCAGCTCAACACCAGCATCGGCGGCCATCTCAGCATTCGGCTTCAATCCAGGAGCCAGCAGCACAAGGTCACAAGCAATATCGTCCACACGCCCAGGAGCAATCAAGCCAGCGCGCCGATGCAACATCACCGAAACATGAAACCGGGACAAGTGCGACACCAAAGTCTGCGTTAGATGCTCATCCTCGCGATGCAATAAATTTCCACCAGCCTGAAGCAACGTCACACGCCAACCATTGGCGCGAAGCGCATCCACAGCTTCCAGTCCAATGTACCCACCACCAACCACAACCGCATGTCCAGGTGCAGTCCGATCCAAATGCAATCGCAACCGCTCCGCCTCGGGAGGCGTGTTCATAGAAAACACCGCCGATCCAGGAGCAACCGACACAGAACTCAAATTCATCCGAGCACCAGTAGCAATCACAAGCCGGTCATAGCCGACCTCTTCGCCACCAGCCAATCGCACAGACCGTCGAGCATTGCTGATCTGCACAACCTCGGCACCAGTCCGCACCGTCACATTGCGTTCAGAGGAAAACCGCTCAGGAGTATAAGCAACCAGCTTACGCCAATCCCGCACCCGGCCTTCCACAAAATAAGGAAGCCCACAAGCGCCGTAGGAAACCACATCGCCCTTCTCAAGGACAACAATCTCAGCGTACTGGTCCAACCGGCGAGCACGCGCAGCAGCACTCATGCCAGCAGCGACACCGCCAATCACAACCAGTCGCATGAAGTAGGCCTACGAGTTGCCTTTGATGAAACTCAAAATATCGAACTTGTTAATCTTGCGGCCCGGAAAAAAGCTATTGATAGCATCCTGCTCATCGTTGAAAAGCTCAAACACAGTAGTCAGCTTGGTAAGCAAAAGCAACTCAACGTTCCGCTTGTTGAGGTTCAGCAACTTCATAGCCCCGCCAGCCTTGGTAACCGTAGTGAAGCAAATCACCATTCCGCCCAGCCCGGTGGAATCAATAAAATCAATGCCCTTCAAGTCCAGAATAATCCGCATCTTCCCAGCCTCAGAAAGCTCACGAATCACCTCACGAAGCGTAGTCGCCTCCACACCAACCGTCAGCCGACCCTTCAGGTCCAGAATCTGAATCTCTTCCCGTTCGCGTCGCTTAATCTCCAAGGGCATTCTTCGATTCTACCAACGTTCCAACCTTAACTAGACTAGCTGGCCCTGCGCGCAACGGGTTTCACTAAAAGCCCTATTGACGAAGGCCCCATGAAAAACAAAACCCAAAGCCGCGCACGACTACCCGCGCCACGTTACGCTAGTAGAGATGCCGAAAATCTATACGCGACCTTGTCTTGTTGCTCAACGTACCACGTGGAAAGCTCAGGGGAAGCGAGTTGTCTTTACCAATGGTTGTTATGATCTTCTTCATCCGGGACATGTACGCTTGTTGGAACGAGCTCGTTCTCTCGGTGATGTTTTGATTCTTGCTCTTAATACCGATGACAGCGTTCAGCGGCTCAAGGGGCCTTCCCGGCCTTTGATTTCTCAGGACGAGCGGGCTGCTCTTGCTGTTCATCTGGATGCGGTCGACGCGGTTACTTTTTTTGATGAAGACACTCCACGAGAGTTGATTGCCGCGGTTTTGCCGGATGTTCTGGTGAAGGGTGCCGACTGGTCGCACTTCATCGCCGGACGGGAAGAGGTTGAGGCTGCTGGCGGAGTTGTGATGGCGCTTCCCTTGGAACCTGGTTTTTCATCCACTAATATCGTGGAAGAGTTGCTTCAGCGTAACCCGTGACACATCCCGTCGTTCGCGATCTTTTGCAAACTCTGGCTAAGCATCCGGCTTGTCAGGAGCTTATTCAGTGGATGCCTTCCGCTCACGAGGGACGGCGTTCTTTGGACGGGCTTACCACCACGGCCAAGGCACTCTACCTTGTTCTGTTGTGGCAGGCTTGCCAGCGGCCTTTGCTGGTGATCACCGATGGCAGTAAACAGGCTGAGGCACTTTCCGAACTCGTCAATACGTTTTTTGATTTGATCGTTCTTAACAGAGGAACACTTGGCCCTCAATTGTTGCCGGCTTTGGACGTACTTCCAACACAGGGCCTGGCACCTCATAACGAGATTTCTGAGCAACGGGCAGTTGGGCTGTACCGACTCGCCGGGGGCAAGGCTCCGATCACGATTACTCCGATTGCGTCGGCTCTGCTGCGGACCGAATCGGCTGCGTTTTACCGGCGGCTGGCGGTGACATTACGCGAGGCGGAAGATATTCCGCTAGAGGAACTGACTGCACACCTCGACAGCATCGGCTATGAGCGTCGAGAGCCTGTCGAAATGGTTGGCGAGTATTCGGTTCGCGGCGGAATTCTGGATGTCTTTCCAGCAGAGGCTTCACGTCCTTTGCGCATAGAGTTCTTTGGCGACACAATCGAGTCGATGCGGTCATTTGATGTAGAGACACAGCGCTCGACGATGAAGGTCATCGACGCCACGATTCTTCCGCTCGTTGAATTTCCACGGCCAGCCGGGGTGGAAACGTTTACGGGCTGGGACGTGGATCGCCCTGCATCCTTGCTGTCACTCGTCGATCGTGCGGTTCTGGTTTTTGATGAACCCGAACAGGTGGCCAGTGCCGCCGGGCGTTTGTGGAAGCGTTTGGAAGAGCCGGATCGTACGGCTCCGCGTCCGGTTGAGTCGATCTTTTTTCCGTGGGAAGAGTTTCTGGCACAAGCTGCTTCCCTGCCCGCTCTGGAGATTCGCGAGTTGGCCTTGGAGCCGGATTTGCACATTCCCAGCCGACCCGCGATGGCCTTTCACGGCAACATGCAGGTGGCTGTCGCCGAGGCTCGTAATCTTGTCGAGCAAGGGAATCAGATTATCTTTTTCGCTACAACCACGGGTGAGCTGGAACGCCTGGCGGATATTTTTCACGAGTACAGGGTTTCCTTTCAAGCTGGACTGGATCGATCCGAGGGCGCGTCTCAGTATCTTTCCGAACGTGCCGGTCAAAACGCGGCAATTATTTTAGCCAAAGGCCGCGTTGGCAAAGGCGTACAACTTCCGCATATCGGTGTGACGTTGTTCGGCTCAGAGGATCTATTTGACACCTCCGATATCGTGGCGCAGCCAACGATGCGCGCTTCACAGATGGGCGCATTTGCTTCCGATATTGGAGATCTGAAGCCCGGTGATTATGTCGTTCACGCAACACACGGCGTTGGGCAGTTTCTGGGATTGAAGGAACTCGCTCAAGGGGAACAAAAGGGCGACTTCATGTTGTTGGAGTATCACGCGGGAGCAAAACTCTACGTGCCGCTCTCACGCATGGATTTGATCCAGAAGTTCCGCGGAGCCGCCGAGTCGCGGCCTGCGCTGGACAAGCTGGGCGGGGTCACCTGGGAGCGCACCAAGAGCCGCGTGAAGGCGAAGATGCGCGATATGGCCGAAGAACTTTTGAAGCTCTACGCGCAGCGGCGGATGTCAGAAGGTTTTGCATACTCGACCGATAGCAACTGGCAGCGCGAGTTTGAGGACGCGTTTGCCTTCACCGAAACTAAGGATCAGTTGGCGGCGATAGCCGATATCAAACGCGATATGGAGAGCGAGCAGCCGATGGACAGGTTGCTTTGCGGCGATGTTGGTTATGGGAAAACTGAGGTCGCCATGCGAGCCGCGTTTAAGGCTTTGGGAGATGGGAAGCAGGTTGTGATTCTGGCTCCTACAACGGTCCTGGCGTTTCAGCATTATGAGACTTTGAAACGCCGGTTTGCGTCGTTCCCGGTACGGGTGGAGATGTTCAGCCGGTTTCGCACTGCAAAGGAACTGAAGACACAGGCGGAGGAGTTGGCGGAAGGCAAGATTGATCTTGCGGTTGGCACACATCGCTTGTTGTCAGCCGATATTGAGTTTCGTGATTTAGGATTGGTGATTGTCGATGAAGAACAACGGTTCGGCGTCGCGCACAAAGAACGGCTGAAAAAGCTCCGGCAAAACGTGGATTCCCTCGCAATGTCGGCAACTCCGATTCCTCGCACTTTGCACATGTCTTTGCTTGGGCTGCGGGATCTGTCCGTGATTGAAACGCCGCCCAAGGACCGTTTGGCGATCCATACCGTTGTCGCGCGATTCAACCCGGACTTGATTAAGACAGCGATTGAGCAGGAGCTCGCGCGTGGTGGTCAGGTGTATTTTCTGCATAATCGGATTGACAGTATTTTTGCGCGCGCAGCAATGATCCAGTCATTGGTACCTGAAGCCCGGATTGGTGTCGGGCACGGGCAGATGGCAGAACAGGCACTGGAGAAGGTAATGCTCGGCTTCATGAAACGCGAGTTTGACGTTCTGGTTTCGACCACGATTGTCGAGAATGGACTGGACATTCCACTCGCGAATACGATTCTGCTGGAGAACGCCGAGCGCTACGGGCTGAGTGAGTTGTATCAATTGCGAGGTCGTGTGGGGCGGTCCAACCGGCGGGCTTATGCCTATTTGCTGGTTCCGGAAAATACGGAGTTGACCGAAATTGCGCGTAAGCGTTTGGCCGCCTTGCGAGAGTTTAGCGACCTTGGTGCCGGGTTCAAGATTGCGGCCTTGGATCTTGAGTTGCGCGGAGCCGGCAATCTATTGGGTGGCGAGCAGCACGGCCACATCAATTCGGTTGGCTATGACATGTACATGTCGTTGCTGGAGCAGACGGTGAAAGAGTTGCAGGGCGAGAGTGTAGCGCCCGAGATTCATACGACAATGACTCTTGGTTTGGATCTGAGGATTCCGGCGGAATACATCGCCGATGAACATCAGAGGTTACGCGCATACAAGCGGATCGCCGAGGTCCAGTCGGCAGAGAAAGCGAAGGAAGTGTTAGACGAGCTTTCTGACCGCTATGGTGCCGCGCCCGATGCCGTGGCGTTGTTGTTAAGGTTCTCGGTGATCAAGAGCCTGGCGGAACGTCTGGGAGTAGAGTCCATTGAACGCAAGAGCGGATTTTTGCATTTGAAATTTCATCCAGAGTCGAAGACGGATCCAGCGTATCTGATGGAGTTGGTGCAGAAAGTTTCTGGCTCACAATTCACACCGGCCGGGGTTCTGAAACTGCCGGTGGTAAGTGGAACAGGGGCGGGAGCGTTGTTGGATTTTATAGAAAGGTGTTTGTTCTAAATGACACAAGACGAAATCATTCTCGCTCATCAGGAGTGTTTATTTCCGGCGGTATTCCACCTTTTTGATCAACCACTGGTCTTGACACGAGCTAAGGATCAGTTTGTCTGGGATGCCGATGGGAATCAGTACTTAGATTTCTTTGGCGGTATTCTCACGGTTAGTGTTGGGCATTGTAATGAGAAGGTGAACGCGACAGTTCATGCTCAGATGGACACGCTGCAGCATGTCTCCACACTCTACGCGACGGCTCCGCAGGCTGTTCTGGCGCGGCGAATTTCCGAAATTGCTCCCGGGCAAGGTTGGAAGTCACTGTTTACGACAAGTGGAACCGAAGCCAATGAGACTGCGATTCTTGCGGCTCGTTGCTACACGGGGTCATCCGAGATTATTGCTTTGCGGCATGCTTATCATGGGCGGTCCGCGCTGGGTACGGCACTTACCGGGATTTCGCAATGGCGAGGAGGGCAAGCCTCACAACCTGGGATCACCTTCGCCCACAATCCTTACTGTTATCGGTGTCCGTTTGGGCTGACGTATCCGACGTGCGAGCTGAAGTGTGCACAAGATGTGAAAGAGCTGATTCGCACAACTACAACAGGCCAGATTGCCGGCATGATTGCAGAGCCGATTCAGGGGGTTGGAGGATTCATTACTCCTCCGAAAGAGTACTTTTCGATTGTTGCCGGGATAGTGCGAGAGCACGGTGGAGTTTTCATCAGCGACGAGGTACAAACGGCCTGGGGACGCACAGGTAACAAGTGGTGGGGGATTGAGCATTGGGATGTGATCCCGGACTTGATTACCAGCGCGAAAGGTTTGGCCAATGGGATGCCGATTGGATTGACTGCGGCGAGGCCGGAGGTTGCCGATGCTTTGAAACGGCTTACGATTTCTACGTTTGGTGGTGGACCTATCCCGATGACCGCAGCTAAGGCGGTACTGGATCTGATCGAAGAGGAAAATCTGCTGGGTAATGCTTTCGACGCGGGCAGTTACTTACGAGCTGGCTTGGAAGAATTGCAGGCAAAACACTCTGTGATTGGGGATGTTCGGGGCATGGGACTGATGCAAGCGGTTGAGTTAGTGGAAGACCGTGTTTCAAAGACTCCAGCGACAACCGCGACGATACGATTGCTCGCGGCAGCCCGGGATGAAAAGATATTGATTGGACGCGGGGGCCTGGATGGGAACGTAATTCGAATTTCTCCACCGCTGAATATTGGACGCACCGATATTGATCAGTTTCTGCGGGCCTTTGATGCGGCGCTTAGGCGTATTATGATTCGCTAAGAAATGGCGGCCCAAGCTGCTTTCGCATCTATGCGGCCCCGCTCCAAATAACGATGAGCGCGGTCTTTGTTCCATGTCACAGCGGCACTCCAGCTACCGAGTGGAGGCTTCGCGGTGATTTTCACTACGACCACTTCAGAATGGCTGCTGGAGGATCGTCTGCCCATACGCCATCGTTTTAAGGCGAGCAGAGGATAACGAACGACGGACGGAAGCCGCGGAGAAACATCGATTGCAACGACGTGAGTAGCACCCATTTGGATGGCGGCCCAAATCGGGAGTGCTCCCAACATTCCACCGTCTCCGTAGCGGTGACCATTGATCTGGTATTGCGGATAAGCCAGGGGAATGGAACACGACGCGGCAAGGTGCTGCCAGGTGATTTCCTCATTGCGAAACAGTACTTGGCGGAATCCGTTCCATTGGAGTGCAACCACACCAAGGGGACTCTTCGGCTTGCCAAAATCACAGAGTTCTTTTGCGACGGACTCCAGTGGAGAGGGATCCAGGTAGCCGTTTGTCGGCCATGACGGGAAGCGAATGCGGTGACGCGAAAAGGCAGGAAGATTGAGCCAACGATCTGCCAGTTGTTGTGGGGGCATCTCCGCCGCAATGGCGTAGGCATTGAGAGCGCCTGCCGAGAGCCCGACGACGAGGTTTGGTTTCCAGACTTGGCTTAGCTCCAGCCATGCTCCGGCTTGATAGGCTCCAAAGGCTGCACCACCAGAAAGGCAGAGTGCGTGGACTTCCGGTGCTCTCACCCGATCACCATGAGCACATCACCGGACGCCACGGCGTCACCGGGTTGCACATTGACAGTCAGTACTTTGCCGTCTCTCGGTGCCTTCATTTCGTTCTGCATCTTCATCGCTTCAATCACGATGATCCCCTGCCCTGGCTTCACTTCGTCACCTGCGGCCACAAGGAGGCGGATCACTTTGCCGGGCATCATGGCGACGAGTTGAGCGGGGCCTGTGTGGCCGGCTCCGGAAGCGGACGGGGAGAACTCGCGGGGGTCGGTGGAAGTCACTTCGAACGTTTGCCCGGCGATCGTTACAGATGTACACTTGCGATTGTTCTGCACAATCGCTTCGATGCTGCGGTCTCCCCAGAGGACCGAATAAACTCCGGGTTCCACTTCGATCACAGAAGCAGTCCCCTCGATTCTGCTTTCCTCGCTTTGGTAGCAGAACGTCGATTGTGTGCCTTCGCGGACAAAGTCGAGTTCACCGGCGGCTCCGTTGATGTTGATGATGCGTTTCATCTGAGGTTCCGCTTTCTGCCTTCCATCAACCACGAGCTGGTGGCATTCCCTGGAACGGATTTGCGCTCTGGTTGCTGGTGAATACTGGCGAGGAGTGCAGCTATTGCTGCCAGTTCGGCATTGTCCAGCTCTGGCGTGCGACGTTGTAAGAACTGCTCAATGAAGCCGGTGTGAAGAAGTGCGTCACGGAATTGGGAATCGGTAATAATCTGCTTGAGGAAGGCTGTATTGGTGCGGACGGAGCCGAGGAGGTAGGCGTCCAAAGCTGCGGACATTCGGAGAATCGCCTGTTCTCGCGTCTCTCCCCATACGATCAATTTTGCGAGCAGAGGATCGTACTCAACGGGAATGGTCCAGCCTGCATATACTCCAGAGTCGACTCGGACGCCGGGACCGGAGGGTTGGTCATAACGACCAATGCGGCCTGGGGATGGCATGAAGTTGTTGTCCGGATCCTCTGCACAGATACGGCATTCGATAGCTGCTCCCCGGAAGGTTACTTCGTCTTGAGTAAAGCCCAGCGGTTGTCCGGATGCAACCTGCAATTGAAGGTGCACAAGATCGCGGCCTGTTACCAGTTCGGTGACGGGGTGCTCCACTTGGAGTCGCGTATTCATTTCAAGGAAGTAGAAGGCTCCATTGTCGTCAGCCAGAAATTCCACGGTTCCGGCATTGTAGTATCCAGCAGCTTTGGCGGCTCGAATGGCAGCTTCGCCCATGCGTGCTCGCAGCTCCGGTATCCGCGACATCAATGGAGACGGTGACTCTTCGATGACTTTCTGATGCCGACGTTGGACGCTGCATTCACGCTCGCCGAGATGAACGTAGTTGCCCTGTTGGTCGCCAAAGATCTGGACTTCGATATGGCGGGGGCGTTCGATGAGCTTTTCGATGTAGACCGCACCGTTTGAAAATGACCGTTCCGCTTCGCTGGATGCATCACGCAAGGATGCCTCGAGATCGGCTTCCGTGCGTACCACTCGCATTCCCTTGCCTCCGCCGCCCGCTGCGGCTTTCAGCATTACGGGATAGCCGATGGCTGCAGCTACCTCTCTTGCCTCGGCAATGTTGGCCATGGATGCATCAGCACCAGGAACGACTGTGACTCCGGCGGCCTTGGCCAAGCGGCGAGCTTCTGTCTTTAGGCCCATGCCGGTGATGGCTTCCGGCGGCGGGCCAATGAAGGTGATTCCCGCGTCGCGACAAGCCGCGGCGAATGCGGCATTTTCGCTAAGGAAGCCGTATCCGGGGTGGATTGCGGTGGCACCGGTTTGCGCTGCGGCTTCCAATAAGTTGGTGATACTTAGGTAGCCGGAAGGCAGGAATACCGCCTCATCGGCTCTCCTTACGTGTAGTGAAGTCCGATCCACTTCGGAGTAGACGGCAACGCTCGGAATACCGAGTTCGCGAAGTGCGCGGAGAATTCGGACGGCGATTTCGCCTCGGTTGGCAACTAGAACTTTGAGGAACAATCTCTGATTGTAGCTGCCTACGATAAAATGATGTGACGTGAGCATTTCAGTTTCCACTTCATACGGTCTTTGGCGCAAGGTACGCCTCACGCTTGAGATGATCAAGTTTGAACACTCGGTGTTCGCACTACCATTCGCTTTGACGGCTTCTGTACTAGCGGCTCACGAGAATTCCGTCGGCTGGCCGGTGATGGGGATGAAGCTGGTTTGGATTGTGGTGGCGATGGTGGCGACGCGGTCAGCGGCGATGACGTTTAACCGGATTGTGGATAGCGGCATTGACGC
>Ga0315912_10002629_pt1 | contig 18803 bp, 12 predicted proteins | sample VfabasoilMG_FD_204469 | JGI IMG/M metagenome (GOLD analysis project Ga0315912, IMG submission 204469) | Garden soil microbial communities collected in Santa Monica, California, United States - V. faba soil | ecosystem: Environmental > Terrestrial > Soil > Garden | place: USA: California...
GAGAAGCCGACCGGCGGTAAGTTCGTTCAAGAAGTGAACGCGGTGACGCTCGCCGTCGAGCACAAGCACCCCGACGTGCTCAGCGTGATCGAGCTCGGCGGACAGGACGCCAAGATCATCATGTTCAGGCTGGACGAGAAGACCGGTCAGCGCACCGCCTCGACCTCCATGAACGACAAGTGCGCCTCCGGCACCGGTGCCACGATCGACAAGTGCATGATCAAGGTGGGCGCGGAGCCGGGCTTCGCGACCTCGTTGCACTTCCAGGACGAGGCGCTGCACCACGTGGCCGCGAAATGCGGCGTGTTCGCCGAGACGGACATCGTGAACCTCGTGAAGGGCGGCATCCCGAAGGACGAGGTTCTGAACTCCCTCGCCGACGCGATCGTCCTGCAGAACCTGTCGGTCCTCACGCGCGGCAACACGCTCCGGTCGAAGGTGCTGCTGCTCGGCGGCCCGAACACCTACCTGCCGTTTTTGCGCGAGTGCTGGCAGCTGCGCATTCCGCAGACGTGGCGCGACCGCGGCTACGTCTACCCGACGGACGTGCCGATCGAAGAGCTGATCTTCGTCCCGAAGAACGCCGACCTCTACGCCGCGTTCGGCGCGGCGGTGTACGGCATCGCCGACGGTGGCGAGGCCGGGCGCTTCAACGGGCTCGAGAGCCTGCGCGACTTCATCCAGAACGGGCGCCGTGCCCGTCTCGGCGAGCAGGCGGGCCCCCCGCTCTCCGCCAACGAGGGCGAGACCGCAACGTTCGTCGACATGTACAAGGTGCCGAGGTTCACGGCGCCGGCGCTCACGCAGGGCCAGAAGGTGCGCGGCGTGATCGGCATGGACGGCGGGTCCACGTCGTCCAAGGCCGTCGTGATCGCCGAGGACGGCGAGATCATGGCGAAGGCCTACCAGCTCTCGAAGGGCAACCCGCTCCAGGACACGAAAGAGCTGATCCAGAAGCTCGTGACGCACTTCGAGAGCCAGGGCGCGGAGCTCGAGGTGCTCGGCTTCGGCGCAACGGGTTACGCGGCGGACGTGCTCGACGAGACGGTGCTCGCCGACGTGAACATCGTCGAGACGGTCGCGCACATGATGAGCGCCGTGCACTTCTTCGGCGACGTCGACGTCGTGTGCGACATCGGCGGGCAGGACATCAAGGTCCTGTTCATGAAGAACGGCGACATCCAGAACTTCAAGCTCTCGAACTCGTGCAGCGCCGGCAACGGCATGTTGCTCCAGGCGATGGCCGATCAGTTCGGCATCCCCGTGACGGAGTACGCGGACGCGGCGTTCCAGGCCACGCTCGCGCCGAAGTTCTCGTACGGCTGCGCGGTGTTCCTCGACTCCGACCGGGTGAACTTCCAGAAGGAAGGCTACCAGAAGGAGGAGCTGCTCGCGGGGCTCGCGCAGGTGCTGCCGAAGAACGTCTGGCAGTACGTGGTGCAGATCCCGCGCCTCGCCTCGCTCGGGCGGAAGTTCGTGCTGCAGGGCGGCACGCAGTACAACCTCGCCGCCGTCAAGGCGCAGGTCGATTACATCAAGCAGCGCGTGCCGGATGCCGAGGTGTTCGTGCACCCGCACACGGGCGAGGCCGGCGCGATCGGCGCGGCGATCGAGACCTTGCGGCGCTACAAGCGCAGCGGGAAATCGCGCTTCATCGGCCTGCAGGGCGTGCTCGACCTCGAATACACGGCGCGCAACGACGAGACGACGACTTGCCACTTCTGTCCGAACGAGTGCAAGCGCACGTTCATCGACTCGAAGCGGCCGGACGGCTCTCAGGCACGCTACATCTCCGGCTTCTCGTGCGAGAAGGGCACGGTCGAGAGCAAGGAAGCGATGCTCGCGCTGATGGCCGAGCGCAAGAAGACGGCGGCCGAGTTCCCGAACGTCGTCGATTACGAGGCGACGCGCGCTTTCGTGCACCTCTACGACGCGGCGCCGCTGCCCGCAGCGGGGACGCCGATCGAGGACGTGCGACTCGTGAAGTCGCTGTTCCGTGTGAGGCACGAGAAGATCACGCGCCCGTTCCGTCGCTCGAGCGACGAGGCGATGAAGCGCCGAAAAACCCTGCGCGTCGGCATTCCGCGCGTGCTGAACGTCTACTCGACGGCGCCGTTCTTCCGCTCGTATTTCGAGACGCTCGGCTTCGGTCGCTCGAACATCGTCTTCAGCGACGCCACGAGCGAGGAGATGTGGGTCGAGGGCGGCAAGTACGGCTCGATCGATCCGTGCTTCCCGAGCAAGGTCGCGCAAGCGCACGTCCACAACCTGCTCTTTCACCACCACGAGCCCGAGCGAAAGCGCCAGCTCAACTACATTTTCTTCCCGATCCTCACACACGTGAACAACTTCGTGGCGGACACGCAGGACAACGCTTCGTGTCCGATCGTGGCCGGAACGCCCGACGTGATGAAGGCGGCGTTCACGAAGGAAGTCGATTTCTTCGCGCAGCGCGGCATCGAGTACCTGGCGCCCGCCCTCTCCTTCCAGGAGCCGACCCTCTTGGCGAGTCGCATGTTCGAGACCTTCGGCTCGCGCCTCGACATCACGGAGGACGAGAACGACCACGCCTGTCGCGAGGCGTGGCACGCGTTCGAGGCGTTCGACAAAGATCTGCAGGAGAAGGGCCGCGCCATCCTCGAGACGGTCGAGGCCGAGGATCGCATCGCCATCCTGGTGCTCAACCGGCCGTACCATGCGGATCCGGGCCTGAATCACGGGATCCCGGAAGAGTTCCAGGTGCTCGGCTACCCGATCCTCTCGATTCGCTCGATCCCGAAGGACCGCGAGTACCTCGACCGCTACTACAAGGACGAGCTCGAGCGCGGGGTGATCAAGACGCCACTCGAGCTCAACCACGTGTGGCCGGAGAACTACTCCGTGAACAGCGCGCAGAAGGTGTGGGGCGCTTCGTTCGCCGCGCACCACCCGAACGTCGCCGTGCTCGACCTCTCGAGCTTCAAGTGTGGCCACGACGCGCCGACCTACGGGCTCATCGATTCGATCCTGCAAACGTCGAAGACGCCTTCGGCGGCGCTGCACGACCTCGACGCGAACAAGCCCGGCGGCTCGATCAAGATCCGCGTGAAGACGTACGCGCATTCCCTGCTCCTGCAACAGGAACGGCTCGAAGACCTGGCGGGCAAGAAGCGCCAGCTCGCACGCCGCATCGACGAGAAGCGCCTCGAGCTCCTGCAGATGAAGCAAGCGCAGCTCGACGGGATGCGCCAGAAGGACCCGGCGCTCGAGCAGAGCATCGGGGAGCTCGCGGACAGGCTGCGGGCCTACGAGGCTCCGGCCGCACCCGTGGAAGTACCCAAGGGCATGCTCCGGCTCGGCAAGAAGATGGCCGACGGTTCCATCGAGCGCATCGACACGAACCGAGTCGAGGCAAGCCCCGAGGCTGCGCCCTCCGCAGCGGAATGATTTTGGTTTTTACTCCGAGTTTCTAGGAGAACCCCCATGACCCAGTCCCTCATCTCCGACGCCCCCGTCACCAAGCGCAGCCTGCCGATTGTCGGCAAGAAAAACGAAACGCTCGACGTGGATGCGGAGCTTCTCCGCTTCGAAACGGAAGAGCGCGAGCGCCTCGGCCTCGAGGTCGAGAAGCAGTGGGTCGAGGAGATGGCGAACCTCACGTTCACCAAGAAGGAGAAGGGGAAGATCACGCTGCTCATCGGCGGCCTGACGATGGCGCACGATTACCTGATCTCCGGTTCCTTCCGGAGCCTCGGCTACAACGTGGTGCCGCTCGACGCGCCGAACTACGACGCCCTCCGCGTCGGCAAGGAGTTCGGCAATCGCGGGCAGTGCAACCCGACGTACTTCACGGTCGGAAACCTCGTGAAATACCTGATCCACATGCGCGATTCGCGCGGGCTCACCTCGCAGGAAGTCGTGGACCAGTTCGTGTTCCTCACCGCGGGCGCCTGCGGCCCGTGTCGCTTCGGCATGTACGTGACGGAGTACCGGAAGGCGCTGCGTGACGCCGGGTTCGACGGCTTCCGCGTGATGCTCTTCCAGCAGCAGGGCGGCCTGAGCCAGGCCACCGGTGAGGAGAGCGGGCTCGAGCTGAACCCACCGTTCTTCATCGGCCTGCTGAAGGGCCTGCTCGCCGGCGACGTCATCAACGGCATCGCCTACCGCTTGCGGCCTTACGAAGTCGTGCCGGGCGCGACGGACAAGGCGATCGCCGAGGCCAAGAAGATTTGCTACGACGCGCTCTACGAGAAGCGCAGCATCCTGTGGGCGCTGCACAAGTCGCGGAAGATCTTCGAGAAGGTGGAGGTCGATCGCACGATCCCGAAGCCGAAGGTCGCGATCATCGGCGAGTTCTGGGCGATGACGACGGAGGGCGACGGGAACTACCAGCTCCAGCGCTTCCTCGAGCAAGAGGGCGCGGAATGCGACATCCAGTTCGTCACCGCCTGGCTGCTCTACAACGTGTGGGAGGTGCGCTTCGACACGAAGACCCGCACGGGACTGCGCGGTAAGGACAGCGCCAAGGCGGGCCTGGCCGGCACCAACGATTTCCACGCCTTCAAGATGAAGGCGTCGCTCTGGGCCGCGGACAAGGCCATTCGCACCGCGTTCCAGACCTTCGCCAACATCGGCGGATTCTACGGCTACCACCTGGCCGACATGGACGAGGTCGCCGAGGTCGCTGCGCCCTTCTACAACAACGATCTCCGCGGCGGCGAAGGCCACATGGAGGTCGGCAAGCTGATCTTGAACGTCGTGAAGAGCAAGGCGACGATGACACTCAGCGTGAAGCCCTTCGGCTGCATGCCGAGCGGGAGCGTGTCGGACGGCGTGCAGTCGCTCATCACGGAGCGCTATCCCGGCACCATCTTCTGTGCGGTGGAAACGAGCGGCGACGGCGCCGTGAACTTCCAGAGTCGCGTGCAGATGTACCTGTTCAAGGCGCGCCAGGCGGCGACCGACGACTTCGAGCGCGCGCTCGAGAAGACCGGCATGACGGTCGAGAAGCTGCGCGCGTTCTTGAAGGCGAACCCGAAGTACGCAGCGGGCCTGCACAAGGCGCCGCACTACGCGGCCAGCACGCCGGCCGACCTCGTCCACGAGGTGGCCGAGATCGTGGACCTCTCGCCGGCCGAGCGCGTCCTCTACCGCGCGCGGAAGACGGCCAACGCGGCCCTCGAGCTCGCGACGCGCACGGTGAAGGGCGCGCCGGAGAGCACCCGCAGCGCCGCGGTGCTCTTCGCGCAGGCCGCCAGCGAGCTCGCCGAGATCGCGAAGGAGCGGGCGCCGGGCCTCGCCGAGACCGCGGTCAGCGCAGCACGCGAGCGGCTCGGGAAGCTCCTGCCGTTCGCGGCGCGCGGAGTCCCCGCAGCTCCGGTCGCCAGCGCGGCCGAGTGAGCCGCAGGGCCGGGCGCCCTCGCGGGCACCGATCGCTGTAACGACGCGTCGACGAGCTGCACTACCGGAGGAGGACTCCGAGATGCAGCTTCGTCACCTTTTCCGGACGCTCGCCCGAGGGCGCGCATTGCCGCCCGTCTGGGCTTCTGTGCCGAGCGTCCCCAGACCTTGCGATCCCCGTGCGGCGCGACATGTCGTCAGCATGCTGCGCCGAACGACCTTTTCTCAGCGCACGGCGCTTGCGTCCCTGGTGGCGCCATTCCTTCTCGCGAGCGCGTGTGACTCCGATCCCGACACCCTCCCCGCGGGGGATGCGAAGGGCGGAACGGCGGGACACCTCGCGGGCGGCCACGGCGGCAAGGCAGCGGCCGGCACGGGCGATGTGCCGAACGCCGGCGCTCCCGACGCCACCGGTGGCACGAGCGCGACTGGCGGCGGCAGCTCGGGCTCGGCGGGTACCCACCGCGGCGGCGGCTCGGGCTCGTCCGGCGAGCACGCGACGGGCGGCAGCGGAGGCAGCAACGCGGCGGGGAGCGGCGACGATGAGCCCGGAGGCGGCTCCCCGGGCGGTACCTCGTCGGGCGGAGCATCGGGGGGCCCTGCCCAAGGTGGCTCGACCGGCGCTCCGGCTCGGCTCGCCGCAACCGTGGAGAGCGGACAGGCGACGACCACGACCGCGCCGCGCCCGGCGTACGGCGCCGTGCTGCTCGCGAACGACGGCAGCCGGATCTACGCCGTGGAGTCGCGGCGCGATGACGAGCCCGGTCCCTTCGGCCTGCCGTGGCGCTCCCGTTTCCGCGTCGCGGCCTACGCCGACGACGCGGCCGAGGTCTGGTCGTACGCAGCCGACCCGGACGACGTGGTCTCCGACGTGGTCGTCCACCCTTCCGGCGACGTCACGATCGCGGTGCTGCACCAGGCGCTCGACCGCCACGCCTACGATCTCCTGCGTTTCGACCGTGACGGCACCCCGCTCGGCACGACCACGCTCACGGAGCCCACGACGATTCCGGACGCCGACCTCGGCGCCGTCGCGCGCCCGCTGTTCCGCATGAAGTCCGATCTGGCCGACGCCACGGTGAGCGGCTGGGTTCGCCTGATCGCGGACGGCGAGGGGCTCTTCGCCGTCATCCTGTCGTATATCGATCGCCCGCCGAGCGAGCCGCTCAGCGCGCGCTGGGCGCTCGGGCTCGAGGCGTTCGACTGGGACGCGGGCAGCTTCGAGGAACGCTGGGCGCGAGTCGTGGAAGGCCCGCACCGCGCGCAGCCGGCGACCTGGACGTACGACGAGCTGCGCTGGCTCGAACAGGCGATCAGCCCGTCGTTCGCGCGTGACGACGTGACCCACGAGCTTCTGGTCGGGCGCGCGTGGAACACGACGCGCTGCGAGACGAACGTGGAAGTCTTCGCTGAATTCGCAGCGGAGGATTGCCTCCCGGGCGCCGGCGCCGTCGATCCCGTCGCGAACGAGCGCCTGCCGCTCGCCGTCACCCGCTTCAGCGAGCTGGGCGAGCGGCTCGGCACCACCCTGCTCGCGCCCGACGAAGACGCGGCCGAGCAGGTGGCGTTCGCGCTCGCGGCGCACGGCGGGAAGCTCTACACGGCGGGTGCCGTCGTGCGCGAGAACCCGGACGGCTCGAAACGGACTTACCCGGATCCGAGCGGCTACGTCGACTACGACGGATACATCGCGGTGTACGAGCCGAGCGGTGCGCTCATCCGCCACCACGACTTCAATCTCGGGCGCGGCGACGTGCTCGCCGCGCTGCGCGTCACTCCCGCGGGGATCGTCGCAGTCGGCTCGGCCGGCTGGGACCGCTGGCAGGGCGGCATGAGCATCTCGCACGGGGCGGACCCACTGCTCGCGTGGCTGTCACCCGACGGCACGAGCGCTGCGACGCGGGTGCTGCCGATGAGCGGCGGCTCGCGCCATTTCAACCTTCACGACGTGCTTGTGACCGGCGAAACGATCGTCGCGCAGGGCTTCTCGGACGCACCGATGACGCACTCCGCCGACGGCGGCCACGACGAGGCGCGCACGTTCGGACCGCTCAGAATCCGGCTCAGCCCGCCCTGAGATTGCGCGCTGCGTCGTGGCGGCGAAGCAGCAAGGCCGTCAGCGTCGAAGCTTCGCGCCGCGTTCGGCCGGTAGCTCGCGCAAGATGCTGCGGTGGCAATGCGACTCGTCCTCGCAGTAGCAGCTTGGGGACGCCACGCGGAGGTCGTCGCACGGTACCGAGGCGCAGTCCCTCGCCGGCCGTGCGTTTCGAGCCCAGGCGCACGATCCGAACGGCCATCCCGCTGCCGGAAGGCCAGCTCAGCTCTGAGCCGTCTCGAGCGCGACCTGCGGGCGATCGCCGACGGGCTGATTGACGGGGGCGGCGGCCGCCTTGGCGCGACGCGTGGCCACGATGGCGTAGGCCGTGCCGAGCGCGATGGCGGTCGGAGCGATGAACGCGAGCGCGGTGTTCGACACGCCGACGAGCTTCAGGCCCGAGACCACGAGCACGACGATGAGCGACGGGCGAATCACCGTGTCGGGCGCGCGCGACGAGAAGCGGGCACCCACGAAGACGCCGGGAATGCTGCCGATCAAGATCGAGGCGGTGAGGCTCATCTTGAAGTCGCCGAACAGGAAGTGCCCGAGCGCCGCGCTCGTCACGAGTGGAACCGCCTGCACGAGATCCGTACCGACGAGCTCCGAAAGCTTGAGGCGCGGGTAGAGCATCAAGAGCAGGATGATCATCAGCGAGCCGGAGCCGACCGAGGTGAGCCCGACCACGACGCCGCCGAGGATGCCGATGATGAGCGTCGGGAGCGGCTTCACGACGAGGGGCAGGAGGCTCTCGCCGGGCTTCTTCCGTGCGGCGAGCAGCGGCTTGATGACGAGGCCGGTCGATACGATGAGCAGGGCGACGCCGAGGAAGTTCTTGATGTTGGACTGCAGCGCGGCGCCCGAACCGAGGTGCTTGAGCAGCAGCACGCCGAGGAACGCCGAGGGCACCGAGCCCAGCACGAGCCACTTCACGAGGCCCTTGTGCACGGTGCCGCGCTTCCAGTGAACGCCGCCGCCGATGGGCTTCATGATCATCGAGGCGACGATGTCGCTCGAAACGGCGGTGAGCGGCTCGATCCCGAACAGCAAGACCAGGATCGGCGTCATCAGCGCACCGCCACCCATGCCGGTCAGGCCGACGACGAAGCCGACGAACGCTCCGGCGAGCGTGACGAGCGGGTCGAGCATCGAGAAACTATATCAGATAATTCCTACCGGGTTAGTAGGAGATTCGTGAACAATTGTAACCATTGTGAATTTCGAAAGAATTGTTCAAGCAGGATCCGGCGGAAGCAGGCTGGTGCGGGAGACTTCGGCCTCGGCCGTGCGGGTTTCGCCGGCCCGATCGAGGGCGAGCTTGAAGAGGACCGGCCCGATCATCTCGTTGATGGCGACCGCGGCGATGACGAGGGAGCTGAACCCCTCCCCGATGGCGGGAAAAGCCTTCGCGATGCCGAGCCCGATGCCGAGCGCGAGGCCTGCCTGCGAGACGAGCGAGGACCAGCCCCAGGTCCGAACGACGGGCTCGTCGTCCGCCAGGTGGCTGCTGAGGCGCGCCGCCGCATAGGTGATGAGGGCGCGCACGACGCAGAGCGTGAGCGCGATCGGCCAGAGCTTCTGCAAGAGCGGGATGTTGAGGTGAGCGCCGGCGTTCGCGAAAAAGACGACGAAGACGACGCCGCCCGTGAGCTCGATCGAGTGCAGGAGCTTGGGGCCCTGGGCCGTGAGATTCTGCACGACGAAGCCTGCGACCATGAACGCGAGGGTCGCGTCGAGCGTGACGTAGCGCAAAAAATCGGTGAGGCCGAAGCCGACCGCGAGCAGCACGAGCAGCAGGCCGCGCTGCCCGATGAGCTTGAGGTAGGCGGCGAAGGCCAGGCCGAGGGTCGTCCCGAACGAGACGCTGCCGAGCAGCTCGTGACCGAGCTTTTCCATGTCGGCGAGGGAAAAGCCTCCGGAGCCCGCGATCAACGGCCGCGCCACCATCATGCCGACGGCCGTGAGCACGACGACCACGACGTCGGACGACATGATGAAGGCGATGGCGAAGGTGGCGACCGGACCCTTGGCCCGCGTCTGCGCCAGAATACCCATGCAGGCCGAGGGGCTGCGCGTCACGGCCACGACCCCCCAGAGCAGCGCGACACCCAGCAGCGGCTTCGCGGGCAGCTCGGCCAGGAACGGGATGAAGCGCGCGAGGCCGAACAGCGTCGCCGTCATGCCGACGAGCACGAGGACCGTCTGAGCAACCATCGCGTAGCTCAGGCTCTTGGCGACGCCGCGGATGGTCGCCATGCGAAGCTCGGCGCCACCGGCGAGGGCGATGAGCGCAATCGCGAGCGTGTTGACCGGCGTGAGCGCGTCGACCGTGTGGTGGTCGACGAGCTTCAAGACCTCGGGGCCACCGATGATGCCGGCGAGCAGGTAGCCCGACAGGTGCGGCAGGCCGACCGTTTCGAGCAGCTCGCTGAGCAGCGTCCCCGCGAGGAGCAGGAAGCCGATGCCCGCAACGGTGCCGAGCTGCCCTTCGAGCTGGGGGGTGAGCTTCGTGGCGGAGTAGAGCAGGCTGAAGGTGACGGCCAGCGCCATGGCCTGGATCAGGCGGGTGCCGATGCCTTTTTGTCCGCTGCCGTGGCCGCTCATGGTGCCCCGGGAGCGTCGGAATGGGGTGGCTCGGGGAAGTCCGAGGACCCGAGGGCCGAGTGGCGGAGCGAGAGCGGCGCCACGTCGTCCGCGTCTTCGGCATGGGTTTCCCCCGCGCGGTCGAGCGCCCGACGCAGCTCGGCCGGGCCGACGAGCTCGCCGAGCAGCACGCCTGCGGCAGCGATCAGCAGCACGGCGCTCGCGGCGGGGCCGGGTATCCGCACGGTCAGCACGAAGGCGAGCGCGAGCGACATCGACCCGGTCGATGCCATGCCAAGACCGATGCGTGGGCCGGCGGCACGCGCCGAAGGCAGGAAGACGCTGAGCAGGAAGCCGCGCACGAGCTCGACCGCGAGCCGCGCCACGAGCGCGATGGCCACGATCAGGCCGAGATTCGGGAAGGCGTCGAAATCGACGCAGGCGCCGGCGGCGAGCACCACGGGCAGGAGCACGGGCTTCTCGGTCGACTGGACCATGAACTTGATCTCGAGCCGATGCCGAGAGGCGAGCGACAGCGTGAGGCCCATGACGAAAAGCGTCGTGAGCGCCGCGAGGCCGAGGCGCATGGCGACGCCGGAGGCGAGCAACGTCGTCCCGAGCAAGATGCCCCAGCTCTCATCGCGCCGAAATTCGCGGGCCAGGAGCACCGCGGCGACGAGGCCCATGACGACGCCGAGGCCCAGCCCCGCAAGGACGCGCAGCGGCGGCGTGAATTGGGTGAGCGGGGCGTGCGGCGCCACGGCGGCAAGCACGCCGAGCGCGAGAACCGGCACGAGGGCGCTCGCTCGAGCCATGTCGGCGAGCCAATCGGAAAGCGGCCCGCGTGCGCCGTGGCGCTCGGCCACCCAGCGTACGGTATGGCGCGTCGTCTCACAGCCGACGAAGCCGGCGCCGACCGCGAGCGTGAGCCGCGAGAAGCCCTGAACGACATCGAGCACGCCCGTGGCGAGCCAGAGCGCGCCCCCCACGGCGGCGCCGACCATCGCGGCGAGCACGATGCCCACGAGGGCGCGACCGAGATGCACCCGCCGGCGGCCGACGAGGATGTAACCGAGCCCGAGGACGAACGCGAGCCACGACGCCGCGCAGACGAAGATGGGCTGGAAGATCAGCACCATCGAGCGAGGCAGGACGCCGAGCCCGTGGGGACCCACGGCCACGCCGAGCACGAGGTACTCCGCCCCCGAGGGCAGCCCGAAGCCGCGGATGGTGCGGCCCCCGACCAGCATGCTGCTGACGAAAGCGACGACCAGGAGGCCGAGCAGGACCGCGATGCCGCCGCTCACGGGCCCGCTCCGCGCGAGCCGAGCCGGCCGAGGGGGACGTGCGCGCTGGCGAGGACCTCGACGATGGCGAGCTGGAGCTCGGAGCGGGCGTTCTGTCGCTCGGAAGCAAGGCTGACCCGGAACAGCACGCCATCGACGTCGGCGCGCAAGAGCTCGACCCGCGCGTCGTCGCCGAAGCGCGTGGCGACCCCGAGCAGGAGCCCCTGGACCTCGGCGTGCTTCTCCGCGGCCGCGACGGCCACTTCGACGGCCAGGCGTGCCCGGAGTCCGAGCACGCGGAGTGGCTGGCGCAGCACGTACAGGTGCGGGATGCGCACCTCGGCCCGGTCGGCGTCCTCGAGCCGAAGCTCGAGCAGCCCGATGCTCGAAATGCGGCCCGCGTGGGGGCCGATCTCGACGTGCTGACCCGCGCGCAGCCGCCGCCCGAAGATCACGATGGCGCCCAGGATGCCGCTCGCCAGGAGCGGCGTGGCGGAGAGCCCGAGCGCCACGAGCGCCACCGCACCGGTCCGACCGAGCGTCCCCTCCGTGCTGCCGGTGACGAGCGGCACGAGGTAGACGAGCGAGGAAAGCACGACTCCGACGCGCAGGAGCGCTCCGGTCGGCGCCGCGAGCTCCGGAGAAATCCAGGAGACGACGTTTTCCCGCCGCTCGATGCTGTCGAAGAACAGCCCGATGAAGCGCACCAGCACGAACACGACGAAGCCCGCGATCACGAGCACCGCCAGCACCGGCAACCCGGTGGCGAGGCGCGTCATCAGCTGCGAGAGCGGCGTGATGATGAGCCCGGTGAGCTGGCCGGTGTAGCCACGCGTGGCATCGAAAAACGAGAGCCCGACCACGAGCCACGCGTACAAGACACCGAGCTGAGCGAGCCAGCGCGCCACGCTCAGGCCGACGAGAGCGGTGCTGCGGACGGTGCCTGGACTCACGACCTCGATCTGACGGACGCGCACGGCGAGCACGGTCTCGCCGTGCTCGTCGATCCACTTCCTGAAGCGCTCGCCGAACTCGCCGATCTTCTGGATCAGGTAGAACGCGATCAGGCCGAGAAAGACGAGAAGCGAGACGGAGAACACCGTCCGCGACAGGGCGCGCTTGCGGTGGTCGCGCTCGAGCGCGCTCCGCACCGACGCCACCACGCTCGCGGCGTGCACGTCGAGCGAGCTATCGCCCGCCGCCAGAGCATCTTCCGCCGTGAGCTGGATGATGGGCGACTTGCCTGCGAGGACGAGCGCGATATCGCCGCGGCGCTCGACACGGATCTCCTCGGGCTGGGTCTCCTCGGCGACGGCGCCGAGCGCGGCCGACGCGCCCTGCGCGCGTTGCTCGGCCGTCTTGTCGCCGCGCCCGGCGCGCACGACGAACACCTTGTCGTCGCCGATCAACACGACGGCGTCGCGGCCTACCGACGCGGCGGAGGCAGACGGCGCGGGGGGCGCGCCGTGCTCGGGCGGGTGCGCTACCTCGACCGGCGGCGGGGGTAGAGCCGCCGGGGACGCGGACGCGGACGCGGACGCGGGTGCGGGAGGCGCGGCGCTGGCTTCGGGCGGGGGAGGCTCGGGAACAGCGCTCGGCGCGGCCGGGTCTGGCTCGACCACGGAGCTCGGCGGCGCGGCGCTCGCTACGACGGGAGCGCGCGGAACCGTGCTCGCCGTCGGGCGCGGCGCGGCGCTCGCCGTCGGGCGCGGCGCGACGCTCGGCGCGGCGGTGGCAGCACGAGGCGGCGGAGCGGCAGCGTCCGGGGTCGCCGAAACGACCTGGGCGAACGCGCTCGCACCCTCCACGAGCAGCACGCCCCCGAGGAGAGCCGTGCACAGTAACGACCAGACCGCGGGTCTCCTGAACGACACCAGGGATACTATTTCATCCCGCGTGCTCGCGCTGAAGCCAAATCGACGCCCCGGGCGCCGAGCGCGTGCTTACGGCGTGCTCGCCTGCGGATCGACGCGCCAGACGCTTCCGGACATGCGATCGGTGAGGTAGGCCCGGCCGTCCGGGCCAATGGCGATCGCGCCGAGCGAGCCCGCGGGGAATCCGGTTTCGAGCACGGCGAGCGTGCGGCCGTCGCGAGCGAAAGCCAGCACGCGACTCGACGAATAGTCCGTCACGAACAGCACGCCGCGGTAGAGCGCGAGCCCGGTCGGATCGGCGAGCACCCCCGGGGGCGTGAGCTCGCGCAGACTGGCGCCCGCCATGTTCACGTGCGTCTTGATCGGGTCGTACGTCGTGATGGCACCGCTCTCGCTGCCGGTGCGTGTGTCGAGCGCCACGACGCGACCGTGGCCGGTGTCGGCGGCGTAGAGGACCGCGCTCGCCGCGTCGTAGGCCAGGTGGCTCGGTACCTCGGGCACGCGCAAAAGCTCGCCCGCGACGTAGCGCCACACCTCGCCGTCGGAATGATCGTCCGCGCCGGGCTCGTGCGGCACGTGAAAATCGTAGCGGTCGAGCGAGCCCGCGTCGCCGTTGAACACCCAGTAGGCGTTGGCGGTCTCGTGCGCGATGCCCATGCAAAAGGGCGACTCGTGCAGCATGTCGATGTGGGTGCTGCCGGTCGGCGAATCGCGCGGGGGCGTGGCGCCGAAGATGGCCGGATCCGCCGACCAGAGCACCGGGCCGATGAAGGGGACCGCCTCGTCCTCGTAGTTGCCGGTGCGCGCCTCGCCGCAGGTCGCGAACGTGTCGTCGCTCCCCCAGGCGAGGGAGCTCGGCCGGCGCATGAAGTGCCACGCGTTGGCGTCCTTCTTCAGCTCGATCTGGAGCGGTTGCTCGGGTGCGCCGGCCGCGCCGGACACGATCGCGACGCGGCCCTCCAGCCACGTGCACGCGGTTTTCGTGTCGGAGTTGCACACCCGATCGGTCAGCGGCTCGCGCAGCGTGATCCAGAGCTCGTCGGGCTGGGTGGGGTTCCACGCGAGCGCCGTCGGGACGAGCGTGCGACCGGAAGGGTCGTTCGAGGGGTCGTAGATCGCGACGAAGGTCGGCGTGCCGGCACCGTTCTCGCCCGTCAAGAGGGAGGCCACCTCCCGCTCCTCGTCGGCGGGAGTGCCCACGGGCGGCTTTTCGGCGCCGGCGCCGGTGCCGGGGAGCAGCGACTCGCTCGAACAAGCGGTCAGCGCCAGCAGCAGGAGGGGCGGCCGGAGGCGGGAAACGAATGCCACGTGAAGGTGTCGCACGAGTCGCGGCGACCCTCAACTCTGGCAGGTAAAAACGATGCTAAATAGGGCCGCCCATGGCTGAGCACGAGCACCCGGACCGCATCGTCCTTCACATCGCCGGTACCGACCGGCCCGGCGTCACCGCGCGCCTCACCGAGATCATCGCGGAGGAGAGCGCCGACCTCGTCGACATCGGGCAATCGGTGCTGCACGGCTACCTGATGCTCTCGGCGATCGTGGACGTACCGACGACCTCGAACGCATTCCGGAAAATCCTGTTCGCCGTCGCCGACCTCGGCCTCCGGCTCGAGGTGAGCCCGTACCGGATGGAGCGCGAGGCTCGAGCCTCGGCGGCCGGAACGCTCGCGGTGACGGTGCTAGGGCCGCTCAGTGACGGGCGCGCCACGGCGCTGCTCACGCGCTTCATGGCGGAGCGCAGCATGAACATCCGCGAGATCCGCTCGCTGAGCGACAAGGAGCTCACGGGCCTCGAGCTCATCGTCGACCTCAAGCCCGGCACCAGTCCCGAAGCGGGCGAGCTCATGGACCTGCGCGGCAAGCTGCTCGCGCTCGGGATGGACCTCGGCGTGGACCTCGCCGTGCAGAAGGACGACATCTTCCGCCGCGACAAGCGGCTGGTCTGTATGGATGTGGACTCGACCTTCGTGAAGGGGGAGCTCATCGACGAGCTCGCCTCGCTGGTCGGTGCCAAGGAGAAGGTCGCCGCAATCACGGCGCGCGCCATGCGTGGAGAGCTCGATTTCAAGCAGGCCCTGACGGAGCGGGTGAAGCTGCTCGAAGGGCTCCCCTTCGAGCAAGCCAGGGCGCTCGCCGACCGCTCGGAGCTCACGCCCGGCGCCGATCGCTTCGTGCGGATCCTGCAGGGCCTCGGCTACCGGATCGGTCTCGTGAGCGGCGGCTTCACGTTCTTCGTCGACGATCTCAAGGCACGCTTCGGGCTCGACTTTGCGGTCTCGAACGAGCTCGAGATCGCCGAAGGCAAGCTCACCGGTCGAGTGCGCGGGTCGATCGTCGACGGTGAGCGCAAGGGTCAGGTCTTGCGCGACATGGCCCAGGCCTATCGCCTGCGGCTAGGCCAGACGATCGCCATCGGCGACGGCGCGAACGACGTCCTGATGCTGCAGAGCGCCGGGCTCGGCATCGCGTTCCGCGCGAAGCCGAAGCTCCAGGCCGTCGCCGACATGAGCCTGAACCACAGCGAGCGGCTCGACACCCTGCTCTACCTGATGGGCTACAACGCTCGGGATCTCCACGAGGCCGAAAACGCCGCCGCCATGTCCGAGCCGGCGCCCCGCGTGGTCGTGAAGAGCTGAAAGTCGGCGGGCCTCGCGCTCAGCGCTTGCGGGCGAGCAAGAGACCGTCGCCGATCGGGACGAGCGTGGCGCTGACGCGGGGATCGGCGCACACCTTCGCGTTGAGCTCGCGCAGGCTTTGAGTCGAGGCCGAGCGCTCGGCGGGGTCCGCGACTTTGCCGCCCCAGAGCGCGTTGTCGAACGCGAGCACGCCCCCCTGACGCACGAGCTCGAGCCCGCACTCGAAGTACTCGAGGCTGCCCTCCTTGTCGGCGTCGAAGAACGCGAGATCGAACGAGCCGCGCGCCCCTTCCGCGACGAGAGCTCGCAGCGTGGCCACGCCGGGGCCGAGCTTGAGCTCCATGCGCGGCTCCACGCCCGCCTCCGCCCAGTAGCGGCGAGCGACGCGGGTCCATTCTTCGCTCACGTCGCACGCAACGACGTGGCCGTCGGGCGGCAGGGCCAATGCCACCGAGAGCGAGCTATAGCCCGTGAAGACGCCGACCTCGAGGTAGCGGCGCACACCGATGAGCTCGACGAGGAACGCGAGGAAGCGCCCCTGCTCCGGAGAGATTTGCATCCCTGAATCGGAGAGCTTCGCCGTCTCGGCCCGCAAGCGCGCGAGCAGCGGGGGCTCGTGGACCGTGACGTCGACGAGGTAGCGCCAGACGTCCTCGCTCATCCCCAGCGTGCGGGTCGACATGCTTGCTCCCTCGGTCGCGACTCGAGCGGGCGAACCCCGCTACGTGGGTCGGAACTCGGCGGGAGCGCTCGAGCCCTCGCCGAAGAAGAACTTCTCGCACTCGGTCATCCACAGGCGCTGGCCGCTCTCACTCGTGAGATCGAGCCGGTACTCGTTGATGAGCATCTTCGAGTGCTCGAGCCATTGCTTCCACGCCTCTTTCGAGACGTTGTCGTAGACGCGCTGGCCAAGCTCACCCTTGAACGGGAGCTTGTCGAGTCCTTCGGCCTTGTGCCCGAGCTTGATGCAGTTAACCTCGTAGGCCATCGAGGGAGCGCGTATAGCGCGAACCCGTGCCGTTGTCAGGCGGGGTTCGTCGGCTTCTTCGGCTGCTCTTTTTCTTTCTTGGTCTCGTTCTTTTCCTTGCTCTGGTCCTCGTGCTTCTCGCCGTCGCAGAGGGGCGTGAGGACGGACGCGAACGAGGGAGCCGCGACCGTGAGGCCGGCAGCGACGAGAGCGAGGCGGAGGGCGCTAAATGGCTTGTTCGTCATGGCGCTCGCAATCTTGGGCTCGCCTCCCGAAGAGTCAAGCGGGGGTCCTCCACGGCGTCCGTGGTGGTTTCCACGGCGTGACGCTCGGGCAGGTAGGGCTGCTCGACCCGGATCAGGAAGCGCTCGGCCCCGCGCCAGAATTCGCCCTCGAGGACCGGGGCCCGCCGGGCACGGGCCACGAGCACCGCCTGAATGACCGCCCCGCTCGAGAGCGCCGGTTGGCCCACCGCACGGGTGAGCACGTCGCCGTCCTTCAAACCGATTCCGAGCGCAGCGACGCCGGACAGCTTGAGCCCCGCGGGGCGGGTGGCGTTCGCGGCCACGGGAACACCGCGCGGCTGCACGCGCGTCGAAGCGAGCCTGAGCACCTGCTCCTGCGTGACGAACACCACGGACGGCGCGCTCGGGGGTGCCTTACGGCCACGCTTGACGCCGTGCGGCGCGGGACTCGCGCCCCCGCCGAGCGGGGCGGGCACGACGGCGGCTTCCGTCGGGATGTCCGCCCCGGCCGGTTCCTCGACCTCTGCGGGCGACAGGTCGCGAGCCAGAGGCGCGACGAGAACGAGCACGCTGACGCCCACCTGCGCGACCCGATCGGCCACGCGCGCCGACGCCCAGGCGCCGAGCGCCAAGAGGAGCGGGAGGGGGGCGAGCCGCAGGAGCCGGAGCTGCACGAGGGGAAACTAGCGTATCACGCCTCGCCGCGCCCGAGGTCATCGCGCGTGAAACGAGAATTTCACAGCCGGTCGGCGTACGCCGTCATCATGTCGTCGTAAAGGGCAAGGTCGGGCTGCGCCGTGTACGTCGTGCCCGAGCGCCGGATGAGATCGTGCCCCGTGTTCCAATCGCCCTGGGTCGTCGGCTCCCAGTTGAAGGTACCGATGCCCTGCCCGTTCGGCAGGTCGTAGAGCACGTCGTTGATTTCGCGCTGCATCGGCCCGTATTCGGCGGCGAAGAACTTGATGTTCGGGTACGTGCTCGCGAGCTGCGTGAACGTCGACGTCCACCCGTTCTTGGTGTTGGTCGTGCTGTTCGGGTCGCCCTGGTACTTCTGGTAGCAAGACTCGCCGAACGCGGTGAACGGGACCCCCTCCGCGAGGGCCTTGTCGATGTAGCTCTTGGTCGAGCCGAACTCGTCGCCGCGATCGATGTGAAGCGAAATGACGATCCCGGCGTCGACTTCCTGCACGGCCGTGGCGCCTGCTTTCAAGAGCTTGCCGAGGTTGGTCCAGTTCGAGATGCTGCCGTTGACGGCGTTGGTACCCGTGGGTTGCCCGCCGCTGTCGCATTTGTGGATGCACATTCCGGGCGTGGTCTCGTTGCCGACCTGCACCATGTCGGGCCGCGCGCCTCCCGCGATGAGCGTCTCGATCGCGTCCTTCGTGTAGTCGTGCAGCGCCGTCGCCATCTGGTCGATGGTGGTGAAGCTCTGCCAGGCGACGGGCACGCATTGCTTGCCCGGATCGGCCCAGTTGTCGCTGTAGTGAAAGTCGAGCAGGAAGCCCATGCCGGCGTCCTTGATCTGCTTGCCGAACGAAACGGTGTGCGCGAGATCGGCATAGCCGTTCTGCTTGTCGTAGCCGTCCGACGCCTTCGGATCGACGAACGTGCGCAGGCGGATGTAGTTGAAGCCGTGCGATTTCATCAGCGTGAGGAGCGCGGCGCGCGTGCTCTCCGACTGCGGCTCCTGATCGGTGATGTCGGCGCCGATGTAGAACGAGAAGGGGAGCGCGGT
>Ga0315912_10002630_pt1 | contig 18802 bp, 11 predicted proteins | sample VfabasoilMG_FD_204469 | JGI IMG/M metagenome (GOLD analysis project Ga0315912, IMG submission 204469) | Garden soil microbial communities collected in Santa Monica, California, United States - V. faba soil | ecosystem: Environmental > Terrestrial > Soil > Garden | place: USA: California...
CGTGCTCGCCACCGTGCGCGGCGACGTGCACGACATCGGCAAGAACCTGGTCGACATCATCCTGACCAACAACGGCTACACGGTCTTCAACCTGGGCATCAAGCAGCCGATCCAGAAGATCCTCGAAGTGGCGCACGATCAGCGACCGCACGCGATCGGCATGAGCGGCCTGCTGGTCAAGAGCACCGTGATCATGAAGGAGAACCTCGAGGAGATGAACCGCCGCGGGGTCACGACGCCGGTGATCCTCGGCGGCGCGGCGCTGACGCGCGCCTACGTCGAGGACGACTGCCGCCGCGCCTACAACGGCGCGCTGTACTACGCCCAGGACGCCTTCGAGGGCCTGGACGTGATGGGCCGCGTCGTGGCGGGCGAGACGCGGCCGGAGGTGCAGCCGATCACGCGCATCGCGCCCGACGCCGCCGCGCGCGACCTGGAGAGCGCCGCGCGCGCCGCCGCCGCCGCACAGAAGGCCGCGGCGCTCGTCGCCGCCGCGGGCGGCCGCCCGATCCCGCGCGCGAGCAAGGCCTGGTCGAAGCTCGGAGAGCTGCCGCGCGAGATCGAGTATCCCAAGGCGCCTTTCCTCGGCGCGCGCCTGGTCGAATCGATCCCGCTGCAGAGCGTGCTGCCCTACATCAACGAGATCACGCTCTTCCAGTTCCAGTGGGGCTACCGGCGCAAGGGCAAGGCACAAGCGCCCTACAAGCAACTGATCCAGGAGAAGGTGCGCCCGATCTTCCACGAGCTCGCCAAGCAGTGCGCGAAGGAAGCGATCCTCGACTGCAAGGCGGCCTACGGCTACTGGAAGTGCATCCCCGAGGGCGACACGCTCGTGCTGCTCGATCCCAAGGACGAGGGCAAGAGCGTCGCGCGCTTCACGTTCCCGCGCCAGCAGGGCAAGCAGCAGCGCTGCCTCACGGATTTCTTCCACGTGCGCGACGGCCAGCCCGATGTCGTCGCGCTGCAGGTCGTGACGGTGGGCCAGCGCGCGAGCGACGTCTCGCGCGAGTGGTTCGCCGCGAATCGCTACCAGGACTACCTGCACCTGCACGGGCTCTCGGTCGAAGCCGCCGAAGGCCTCTCCGAGTACATCCACAAGCAGATCCGCGCCGAGCTCGGGATCTCCGCAGATGACAAGCGTGAGATGCAGGAGCTGTTCAAGCAGGGCTACCGCGGCTGCCGGTACAGCTTCGGTTATCCCGCCTGCCCGCGCCTGGAGGACCAGACGATGCTGCTCGACCTGCTCGGCGCGCAAAGGATCGGGATTACGCTCTCGGAGGAGTTCCAGCTCGAGCCCGAGCAGTCGACCTCGGCCATCGTGTGCCACCACCCGAGCGCGAAGTACTTCACGCTCTGAGGGCGAGGCTACACATCCCGAACGGCGCGGGCAGGATTGTCCGCCCGGGAGTCCCTACAATTCAGGCGTCGAGAGGGCGACGGGCCTTCTCACTCGCCCCCCCTGGAAGTCGCCGAAGAACCACCATGCTGAAATCACTGCTGCTCCTGGCTCCGCTACTCCTCTCCACATCCGCCTCCGCCGAGAAGCCGACGCTCAAGCCCGGCGACGCCGCACCCGCACTGACGGTCAAGCAGTGGGTCAAGGGCGAGCCCATCAAGGGCTTCGAGAAGGGCCAAGTCTACGTGGTCGAGTTCTGGGCCACGTGGTGCGGTCCGTGCAAGGTGAGCATCCCGCACCTGACCGAGCTGCAGGAGAAGCACAAGGACGTGAAGTTCATCGGCGTGAGCGTGTGGGAGCGAGAAGTCGACCAGAGCAAGGTCGCGCCCTTCGTCGAGCAGATGGGCGACAAGATGGCCTACCGCGTCGCGATGGACGACATCCCCGAGGGCCAGAAGAACCGGGACGGCGCGATGTCCAAGAACTGGATGGCCGCATCCGGCGCGGGTGGCATCCCCACGGCCTTCATCGTCGACAAGACCGGGCACGTGGCCTGGATCGGCCACCCGATGAAGATGGAGGAGTCGCTCGAGCAGATCATCGCGGGCACGTGGGACCTCGCCGCCTACCAGAAGAAGCACGCCGAGGAATCGGCGATTGCCGAGGTGAGCAACGAGCTCAACCAGAAGGTCGGCAAGGCGCTGAACGGGAAGACCAAGGACTTCCCGGGCGCGCTCGCGGCGCTCGACGAGGCCTTCGCCAAGACGCCCAAGCTCGAGGAGCGCTTCGGTTTCACCAAGTTCCGCGTGCTGCTCGACTCGAAGGCCTATGACGCGGGCTACGCCTACGGCGCCAAGCTCGTCTCCGGCCTGCTCAAGGACAACGGCCCGCAACTGAACGGGATCGCCTGGATCATCGTCGATCCGGAAAACAAGACCCTCGAGAAGCGCGACCTCAAGCTGGCGCTGACCGCCGCGCTGCGCTCGAACGAGATCGCAGGCGGCAAGGACGCCGGCGTCCTCGACACGCTGGCGCGCGTCTACTACCTCTCCGGCGACACCGCCAAGGCGATCGAGACTCAGGCCAAGGCGCTCGAGCTCGTGAAGGACAACCCGGAAGCGGCCAAGGAGTTCCAGGGCCGTCTCGACGAGTACAAGGCCGGCAAGCCGGCCGGTACCTGAGCCCTCCGGCAGCGTCCGATCGAGCGGCGGCCCGTGCGTGAGCGCGGGCCGCTCGCATTAGCGGTTCACGTGCGCGTGCACCACGAAGCCATGTCGGGCCAGGCTGCGCTCGACCTCGCTGCCCTGGTCGGCGCGGCGCGTCTCGATCAGGATCTCGACGTCGACGGCGCCGAGCGGGACCTTCCAGCCCGCGCGGTAGTGCTGCACGTCGAGCACGTTGCACTGCGCCTCCGAGAGCAGCGCGAGCACGCTCGAGAGCTGGCCCGGCGCGTCCGGAAGGCGCAGGCGCACGAGGTGGTAGCGCCCGGCCTGCGCCAGGCCGTTCTCGATGATGCGCGCGACGAGGTTCAGGTCGACGTTGCCGCCCGAGACGAGCGCGACGACGTTCTTCGCCGCCGGGACCTTGCCCGCGACGAGCGCGGCGATCGCGACGACACCCGCGGGCTCGGCCACGATCTTCGACATCTCGAGCGTCTGGAACACGGCCTCGGCGATCTCGGGCTCCTCGACCGTGACGCACTCGTCGACGAGGCGCAGGACCAGCGGCAGCGTGTGCGCGCCGGGCGTGCCAACGCGGATGCCGTCGGCGAACGTGCGCGGCGACTCGACCGTCTCGCGTGCGCGCGCGCGGAACGAACGCACCATCGGCGCGGCGCCGCTGGCCTGCACCCCAACGAGCCGCACCCCTGGCGCGAGCGCCTTGAGCGCGAGCGCGATGCCGCCGATCAGCCCGCCGCCGCCGATCGGGACGACCAGCGTGTCGAGCCCGGGCACTTCGTCGAGGATCTCGAGCGCGATCGTGCCCTGGCCCTCGATCACGTGCGGATCGTCGAAGGGGTGCACGAGCGTCGCGCCGCGCTGCAACGCGAGCTCGCGCGCGGCGGCCTGCGACTGGTCGTAGTTCTCGCCCTGCATGACGACCGTCGCGCCGTAGCCCTCGGTGCGTTGGACCTTGTTGAGCGGCGTGCCCGCCGGCATCACGATCGTCGCCGAAGCGCCGCAGATCTTCGCCGCGAGCGCCACACCCTGCGCGTGGTTGCCGGCCGAGGCGGCGACCAGGCCGCGCGCGCGCTCGGCCGGCTCGAGCAGCAGGATCTTGTTCAGCGCGCCGCGCAGCTTGAACGAGCCCGTGCGCTGCAGGTTCTCGAGCTTGAGCCAGACCTCCGCGCCCGAGCTCTCGCTGAACGTGTACGAGTAGACCGTCGGCGTGCGCCGCACGTGCGGACGGATGCGCTCGGCGGCGGCGCGGATGCGCTCGAGCGCTGCGGGGAGCGCGATCTCGGCGTAGGTCTCGCTCATCGGGGGGGCTTCTGACATTCTAGGCCGCCCCCCATGCTGGCCCTCACGCTCTTTCTCGTCGCCTGGGCGCAAGGCGCACCCGCGTCCGACTCGATCGTTCCGAAGAACTGGCTCGTGATCGAGCCGGTCGACAAGTCCGGGCGCCGGCCGCTGCGGCCCGATGCGGTCTTCGCCAAGCACCTGCTCGTGCGCGATGCGCCGCCGCCGCAGAAGGGCGAGGTCCTGCGCGGCGAGAACGAGAAGGACTGCACCTGGACCGAGGCGACGGCGAAGGACGACGGCAGCCTCGAGGGCCGGATCGGCTGGGCCTACACCGCGATCGAGTCCGATGCCGAGCGCGTCTGGATGGCGAAGCTCGCGGGCGCTTCGCAGCTCTACGTCAACGGCGCGGGCTTCGTCGGCGACGTCTACCGCTACGGCTTCGGCGGCGTGCCGATCGCACTGAGGAAGGGCCGCAACGACCTCTACGTCGGCGGCGTGCGCGGGACGATGCGGCTGGAGTTGTGGAAGCCGCCGGCGGAACTCTTTGTCGCCGACTGGGACGCGACCTTGCCAGACGTGCTCAGACCCAGGATTCCCGTGACGAACGTCCCACCTCCGACCGCGTTCGGAGCACTGCTTGTCGTCAACGCATCCACGATCGCGCGGGATTCCGGCCTGCCGAAACTGGGGCCGATCCGTCCGCTGGCGATCGAGAAGGTGCCCGTCAGCTTCGCGTTCGGAATCGAAGAAGCGGCCGCGAAGCACAAGGTGATGGTCAACTGTTACGGGCTTCCCTACTCATTCGACGTCGCGCTCCGCTCCGAAAGCGAACCGCGCCGTTCGACCTTTGTCTCGTCTGAGGACGACTCGGTGCAGGAGTACGCCGTGCGGCCCGCGAGCGAGAAGGAGACCGCCGTCGTGCTCTCGCTGCACGGCGCGGGCGTCGACTGTGTGGGCCAGATCAACGCCTACTCGTCGAAGCCCGAGTTCACGATCATCGCCCCCACCAATCGCAGGCAATACGGCTTCGACTGGCAGGACTGGGGCCGAGCGAACGCGTACGAGACGCTGATCGCCGAGAAGCGTTCGATCCCCCACGCGCTCTACCTCACCGGCCACTCGATGGGCGGCCACGGCACGTGGAACCTCGCCGCGAACGATCCCGACGCCTTCGCCGCGATCGCGCCGAGCGCCGGCTGGTCGAGCTTCGACACGTATGGCAGCCGGCCGAAGGGCGAGCTCGCCGAGCTCTGGCAGGACGCGGACGCGAGCTCGCGCACGCTCAGGCTGCTCGACAACCTCGTGCAGCTCCCGACCTACGTGCTGCATGGAACGAAGGACGACAACGTGCCGCTCTCCGAGGCCGAGCGGATGGAGAAGGCGCTCACCGACGCCGGCCATCCGCCTCAGTTCCACCACCAGGAGGGCGCGGGGCACTGGTGGGACGGCGAACGCGCGCCTGGCGCCGACTGCGTCGATTGGCCTGAGATCTTCGAGCTCTTCCGCAAGTCGCCGCCGCGCGCCCCGAGTCCGGAGATGCACTTCACGACCGTCGATCCGGGAATCGATGCCGGGAACGCGTGGCTGACCGTGCTGCAGCTCGAGCGCTACGGCCAACCGGCTGAGGTGAAGAGCATGCTGCGTGCGGAAGATCGCACGCTGGTCATCGAAACGAAGAACGTGCGCCGCCTGCAGCTGGGGACCGTCCCCGGTGAGCCGAAGAAGATCCTGGTCGACGGGAAGGAGCACGTTGCGCCACCCGCACTCGGCGCAGGCGAAAAGTCGCCCGAGTTCTCCGGCCCCTTCAAGCGCGCGTTCCGGCGCCACTTCGTGCTCGTCTACGGCACACAGGGCACGCCCGAGGAGAACCGCGAGCTCCTCGAGCGCGCGCGCTGCGACTCCGAGATCTGGTGGTACCGCGGCAACGGTCGCGGACGGCTCGTCTCCGACACCGAGTACCTGCAGCTGAAACAGACGGACTCGAACGCGATCCTCTACGGCAACGCCGACACGAACCTGGTCTGGAAGCAGCGAGTCGGCGCGAGTGCGCCCGTTCAGGTGCACCGCGGGAGCATCAAGCTCGGCGAGCGCGAGTGGAAGGGTGACGACCTGTGCGCGCTCCTCGTCTACCCGTCCTCGGTTGCGGGCGAGCTCTTCGGCCTCATCGGCTCGACCGGCGCGAAGGCAACGCGCCTTGGATACACGAGCGCCTACTTCGTCTCGGGCGTCGGCTACCCCGACTACACGATCTTCGGGTCCGACGTGCTCCAGAAGGGCGACGGCGGCGTGCGGGCGGCGGGCTGGTTCGACGCCGAGTGGAAGCTCGACGGCCACGGCTTCATGCGCCCGGAAGCGAAATAGCCGGGACTTCCCGTCACAGTCGCCCCCGCCGAGGATGGAGTCCGCCGTGAGCGAACTCCGACCCGACGATCCCGAGGCCCTGCTGGCGCAGTCGAACTGGCTGCGGCGCCTGGCGCGCGGCCTGGTGCGCGACGAGAGCGCGGCCGAGGACCTGGCGCAGGACACCTGGGTCGCCGCGCTGCGCGCCAGGCCGGCCGACCTGCGCGCCTGGATGAGCGTCGTCGCGCGCAACTTCGCACGGCGCTCGAGGCGCGACGCAGGTCTGCGCGACGCGCACGAGCCTCAGGCGGCGCGGCACGAGTCGATCGAAGGCCCGGACGAGATCGCCGCGCGCGTCGAGCTGCAGCGCAAGCTGGCCGCGGCCCTGCTCGCGCTCGAGGAACCGTTCCGCACGGCGCTCGTCCTGCGCTACCTCGACGGGCTCTCGTCGATCCAGGTCGCCGAGCGCCTCGGCGTCTCTCACGACGCCGCACGCCAGCGCATCTCGCGCGGCCTGGCGAAGCTGCGCGAGCGGCTCGACCGCGAGCACGAGGGCGGGCGCGCGGGCTGGATGGGAGCGCTGCTGCCGTTCGTGCCGGCGCCAATGACATCGATCACGGGAGGACTGCTGCTGATGGGAACGAAGACGAAGTTCGCGATCGCACTGGCCGTCGCCGGCCTGGGACTCTGGCTTTGGACCGGACCGCTCGCGCCGTCCGCGCTCGAGCCGGACCCGGCGGCCAAGGCCACGCCTTCGCTCGCGGCGGGCACGGAGCCGCTCCCGAGCGACGCGAAGCCGCTCGATGAGGCCGGCGGCGACGCACGCTCCGCGGTCGCCGTGCCCGCGCCGTCGCTTCCGGCCGCAGCGAACGAGCCCTCGAACGTCCTGCGCGGACTGGTGATCGACCCCAAGGGTCTCCCAGTCGAGGGCGCGCGCGTCCGCGCCTCGCGCTCGCTCTCCTACGACTACCAGACGCTCGACTTCGCGATCGCCGCGCGCACCGAGCTCGCGGGCGAGACGCAGAGCGACCGCGAGGGCCGCTTCGAGCTCGCGCTCGATCCCGCGCGCGCCTACCAGGTCGCGGTCGAGAAGTCCGGCTTCGCGCCCGCGATCCTCGGCCGCCGCCGCACGGGCGAGACGCTGACCGCGCGCCTGACCCATGGCGCCGCGCTCGAGGGCCACGTCACGCAGGGCGAGGAGCGGCTGCCCGTCGCGCGCGCGCAGGTGCGCTGCTTCCTGCGCGACATCGACAGCCCCGACAGCGCGAGCTTCGAGCAGACGGCGGAGACGGACGAGCGCGGGTTCTACCGCTTCGACACGCTGCCTCCGGGTGTCCGCGGCCTCGTGGTCAACGCGCCGGGCATGCGGAACTCGGACTGGTTCGAGGTGCGGCCCGAGTCTGGCAAGACGATCACGCAGGACGTGCATATCCAGACCAAGGCCTGGATCAAGGGCGTGGTGCTCGACGCACTCACGGGCGCGCCGATCGCGGGAGCGGAGCTCTCGACGAGCCTGGTGATGCGCAACAACTTCGTCAGCGACGCGCGTGGCGAGTTCGCGCTGCCGGTCGACACCGAGTTCTGGCGCGCCTTCCACGTCCGCGCTCCGGGCTACGGCACCCGCGAGATCGCCGTCCCCGAGCGCGCGCACGTGACCGGAGCGGAGGGCGTGCGGGTGCTCCTCGATTCCGCGCGCAGGGTCCGCGGCCGCGTGCTCGACGCGCGCGGTGCGCCGGTCGCGGGCGCCTACGTCGCGGCCTGCACCGCTGAGTACGACCAGATCCACCGACACGACTGGGTCGCGGGACTGACCGATGCGGAGGGACGCTTCGCGCTGAAGGACCTGCGGCCCGACATGCAGCACTCCCTGTTCGTGCGCGCGCAGGGCTTCGGCAGCGTCGTCTACGAGTTCCCCGCTTCCGAGTCGACGGAAGCGCTGGTCGAGCTGCCCGACACCGTCCTGCGGCCCGCGGGCTCGATCAGCGGAAGCGTGGTCGACGAGAACGACCGCCCGGTGCCCGGCCTCGAGGTCGTCCTGCGCGGCACGAACGCCGACCGCGGACAGTGGGACGCGCGCGGCGGCAAGTACCTCGACAGCTACGTCGGCGTGCGCGCAGGCCAAACGAACGACCGCGGTGCATTCACCTTCGACGAGCTCGCGGCGGGCGAGTACACGGTCGAACTGCGGCGCGACAGCCACCGTGTCACGGGCAAGGAGACGGTCGACCTGAAGCAGGGCGAGCGCCGCGCGGGCCTCAAGCTCGTGCAGGCGAACGGCGTGACGCTCGCCGGCACCGTGCGCGACCGCAGGGGCAAGCCCTTGCCCGGCGTGTACGTCAGCATCGAGCCGACGGCGGAGGGCCTCTCGGAGTGCGACGTGCGCGCCGGCGAAGACGGGCGCTTCAGCGCGCGTGGAGTCGTCCCGGGCGTGTACAGGATCGAGCTCTGGCCCTTCGACTCCCACACCGAGCACCTGGACAGGCCGTTCCACGTGCACACGGTGCACGAGGGCGTGCAGGCGGACGGACGCGAGGTCGACCTCGCGGTCGATGATGGCGTCTGGCTCACGGGCTTCGTCGTCGAGGCCGACGGCACACCGATCTCCGGGGTCAACGTCGGCGCCACCGAGGAGGGCACGGACTTCGACTTCGGTGCGGACACGGATGCGAAGGGCCGCTTCCTCATCCCGGTCGAGCGCGGCAAGGCGCAGTCCGTCCAAGCCAAGCGCCCGATCGGCGAGGCGCTCCCCGGCCGCAGGCCGGAGTTCGACGCGGATCCGAGCCGCTGGGCCAAGGTGCCGCGGGCTTTCGGCGGCGGGGCGGAGCTGAGGATCGTGATGCCGCCGCGCTGAATCGCGCTCAGCGATCTTCTCGCGCCCGCAGGAACCCGCGCAGCTCGTTGAAATCCGACAGATTGAGCTCGCTCCGCCCGCCGGCGTAGCTCGAGCTCGCGGTCGCGTACTTCGCCCACTGCCCTCCCCCGCCGAGCAGCTCGACCGCATCGATCTCGTTCCAGCCCGGCGTGCGGTCGGTGTCGAGCACGATGCGGATCGTCTTCACGTTGAACGCCGTCTGCGGCCACTCGATCAAGAGCGGCGCGCCGTTGCCGTTCGCGCTCCCGCTCCAGAGCGTGGTCCATTCGCCGCCCGGGCCCCTGGCTTTCACCTCCGCGACCGCGCCGGGCGAATTGACCTCGAAGATCCGCACGCCGGTCGCGCGCACGGTGTTCGGGAACGTCAGCTCGAGCCACTGCACGCCCATGTCGCCGCTGGTGCTGGCCCAGGCGTTGGGATCATCGTTCTTGGGATCGGCATCGGGCGGGCCGCAGGCCTTGAGCGCGTGCCAGCCCGGGATCTCCTTCTGCTGCTTCTGCGCGCCGCGCAGGACCTCGATCACCTGCGGGTCGGTCTCGACGCGCAGCCACTCGGCGACGAAGACCTGGAAATCGCCCTCGGGGAACTCGCCGACCTTCTCGGCTGCGGAGAGGCGCACGGGCTGCTGCTGCTGCGAAGCGGCGCGCAGGAGATCGAGCGCCGCGACGAGCTCGCTGCCGTCGAGCATGCGCACGAGGAGCTGGCGCCATTCGTCCGACGGCGCGCGCAGGAAGAGCCGGAAGAGCGCCGCGTTGGCCTGCTCGCCCGCGAACCTGCGGATCACCGCCAGCGTGCGCTCCTGCACCGCGCGCAACTGGAGCGCGAAGAGCACGTTCTCGAGCGCGGTCTGCGCGCGCGCATCGCCGACGACGTCGAGCGATTGCAGCGCGCACATCGCGAGCGCGTCGCCCGCCGGCGGCCGGATGGCCGAGACGAGCGCGTCGATCACTTCGGCGTCGCCCTTGAAGCGCCGCTTGCCGAGCATCGTCGCGAGCGCCGCGCGCAGCTCGTCGACGCGGCCCGTGTCGCGCACGAGCTCGCAGATCGGCAGGCGCAGCTCGACCGCGTAGGCGTCGACCACGAGGGCGAAGTACTGCGAGCCCTGCGCGCTGTCGGCGAACGAGAGCACGTACTGGTCGAGGTACCAGCGCGGGTCGCGCGACTCGGTGCCGCCTGCCCCCGCGCTCGGGGCGGAGGGCAGCGTCGCGTCGCGGCGTTCGTAGCCGAGCTCGAGCGGGCGCGCGTGCTCGAGCTCGTCGAGCCGGTGCGTGAGGAGCGCGACCGCGCGCTTCAAGTCGGCGATCTCTTCGGCCTGCGCGGCGTTCGAATCGGTCGTCGACGCGCCGGAGCGCGGCTCGGGCGAGCGGAAGGTCGTGGCGAGCAGCACGCCCAGCAGGATGGCGAGCAGTCCGAGCAGGATCAGGAGCGGCTTCATGGCGCCTCCGACGCTCCACTCTATATCCTGCGCCGCGTGGCTGGGCCCCCCTCCCCGGATCTCGCGCTGGTGATGAGCGGCGGCGGCGCGCGCGCGGCCTACCAGGTCGGCTTCCTGCGCGAGCTCGCGCGGCGCTTCCCGGCGCTCGAGATCCCGATCCTGACCGGGGTCTCGGCCGGCGCGATCAACGCGGTCGTGCTGGCCTCGAGCGAGGGCTCGCTGGTCGCGCGCGCCGAGGCGCTGGCGGATGTCTGGCACGGGCTGCACCCGGGCAGCGTCTACCACGTCGGCGCCATGGCGCTGGCGCGCAACGTCGCGCGCACCGGGCTGCGCCTCGTCTCGGGCGGCGCGTTCAAGACGCGCCGGCTCTACTCGCTGGTCGACACCGCGCCTCTCGGAAAGCTGCTCGAGAAGGCGCTCGGGGCCGAGCAGGGCGAGCTGCCGGGCATCGAGAGGAACATCGCCGCGGGAACGCTGCACGCGGTCGCGGTCACGGCCTCGAGCTACGCGACCGGCCAATCGGTGACCTTCGTGCAGGGCCGCGACATCGCGCTCTGGGAGCGCGCGCACCGCCGCAGCGTCGCCTGCAAGCTGCGCGTCGAGCACGTGATGGCCTCGTCCGCGCTGCCGCTGCTCTTCCCGGCGATCCAGATCGAGGGCCAGTGGTTCGGCGACGGCGGCATGCGCCTGACCTCGCCGCTGTCGCCCGCGGTGCACCTCGGCGCGCGGCGCATCATCGCCATCTCGACGCGCTACGGCCGCTCGCAGGCCGAGGCCAGCGTGCCCACCATGGACGGCTATCCGCCGATCGCGCAGATCGCGGGCGTGCTCTTCAACGCCGTCTTCCTCGACCTCTTCGACGCCGACGCGCTCACGCTGCAGCGCGTCAATCGCGTCGTGGAGCAGCTCCCGGAAGCGGCGCGCGGGGAGCTGCGGCAGGTCGAGCTGCTCCTGCACCGGCCCTCGCGCGACCTCGGACGCCTGGCGAACGAGTACGAAGCCGAGCTGCCGCGCGCGTTCCGCTTCCTGACACGCGGCCTGGGCACGCGCGAGACGCGCACGAACGACCTGCTCTCGCTGGTGATGTTCCAGCCCGACTACCTCGCGCGATTGATAGAACTCGGTGAAACCGACGCGCGCGCGCGCATGGACGAGATCGGACGCTTCCTCGCGCCGCCCTCCGTCCGCTAGGCTGTGCACCCCCCAAAGCCGAGGTCCCCCCATGCTTTTCGCTCCCGCCCTGTTCGCGAGCCTGTCGCTCGCGCAGTCCGCGCCCGCATCCCAGGAAGCCCACGCGCCGCTGCTGACCAACCAGGATCTGCAGCAGTCGATGGCGCGCCTCGCCGGCGCGCACACCGGCCTCGTGAGCGTCGTCGCGGTCGGCCGCTCGCGCGGCGGCCGTCCGATCGAAGGCCTGCGCATCATGGCCGGCGACCGCACCAGCGGACGGCCGGGGATCCTGGTCGTCGCCGACGTCGACGGACCGTACGTCTGGACCAGCACGCTGGCGCTCGATGAGGCGCGCGCGTTGGCCGAGGGCTACGCCACCGACGAGCGCGTCAAGAAGCTGCTCGACTCGACGACGCTCTACATCGTGCCGCGCGCCGATCCTGACGCGGCCGAGGCGCGCTTCGCCTCCCCGCTCGTCGAGCAGTGGGCGACGGGCACGGGCGTCGACAACGATCGCGACGGCCGCGCCGGCGAGGACCCGCCCGCGGATGTCGACGGCGACGGCTTGGTAACGCAGATCCGCGTCCCCGATCCCGAGGGCGAGTGGATCGAGGACCCGCTCGATCCGCGCGCGCTGATCAAGGCCGATCCCAAGAAGGGCCAGCGCGGCAAGTGGAAGCTCTGGACCGAAGGCCGCGATCTCGACCGCGACGAGCGCGTCGCCGAGGACAGCGAACTCGACGCGATCGTCAACCAGAACTTCCCCCAGAGCTGGCGCGAGCTCGACGCGCGCGCGGGGCGCTACGCGACCGACGAGCCGCCGGCGCGGGCGCTGTGCGACTTCATCCTGCTGCACAAGGACATCGCGCTGGTCGTCACCTACGGCGCGCAGGACAACCTGGTCGAGAAGCCCAAGACCTCGGGCGACGGCTCGGCGCGCACCAAGCGCCTGCCGGCCGACGGCACGCTAGACGCCGACGGCGACATGTATGCCGAGATCGGCAAGCGCTACAAGAAGCTCACGGGCTCGAAGGCCAAGGGCGAGAACGACGCTCGCGGCTCGTTCCAGGCCTGGTGCGAGCTGCAGCGCGGCCTGTGGTGCCTGAACATCGCCGGCTGGACGATGCCGCTCGACGAGGCCGCGCCGAAGAAGGAAGGCGAGGCCGAGAAGGACAAGCCCGCAGCCGAGCCTGAGAAGCCCAAGGCTGAGGGCGAAAAGCCGGACAAGGCGGAGAAGGGCGACAAGGCTGAGAAGGGCGAGAAGGGCGACAAGCCCGAGATCAGCGACGACGTCAAGCGCCTGCGCTGGATCGACGCAAAGAAGGAGAGCGCGCGTTTCATCGCCTGGAAGCCCTTCCAGCACCCCGAGCTCGGAGCCGTCGAGATCGGCGGCTTCGCGCCCTTCGCGAAGATCGAACCGCCCGAAGCCGAGCGCGTCGAGCTGCAGAAGAAGCAGTTCGAGTTCCTGCTCACACTCGGCGAGATGCTGCCGCGCGTCGTGATCCCCGAGTGCACGGCCAAGGCGCTCTCGGGCGGCCTGTGGGAGGTCAAGGCCGCGGTCGAGAACCACGCGCTGCTCCCGCTGCTCTCGGCCGCCGCGCGCCGCGCCGAATCCGTGCGCCCCGCGCGCGTCAGCCTGCGCCTGCCGAAGGAGGCGCAGCTGCTCGCCGGCAACAAGGAGGCGCGGCTCGAGAACCTGCCCGGCACGAACGGACGCCACGAATACCGCTGGCTCGTGCACGGTGCCGCGCCCAAGTCGATCGGAGTCGAGGTCGAGACCGACCACGCCGGCAATGCCCAGGCGATCCCGGAGGTGAAGTGATGTACGCGCTGCTCTTCTTGGCTCTCGCGCAGACGCCGGCCCAGCCGCAGGCCCAGGCCCAGGCCCAGTCGCCCGTTCCGCCCGCGGCTCCCCGCGTCAACGGCTTCCCCGGCAACCCGACCGGCTTCCGGCCCAAGGTCGAGATCCCCTTCAACCGCTTCTACGACTACCCCGAGCTGCTGGCCTGGATGGACAAGCTCGAGGAGACCTTCCCGAAGCTGATGCGCCACGAGGTCATCGGCCACAGCTTCGAAGGCCGCGAGATGCGCGTCTATACGCTGACGAACAGCGAGAAAGGCGCCGATCGCGAGCGCCCGGCGATGTGGATCGACGGCAACGTGCACGGCAACGAGGTCCAGGGCGGCGAGGCCGTGCTCTACACCGCCTGGTACCTGCTCGAGAACTACGGCACGCTGCCGGAAGCGACCGCGCTGGTCGACGAGAACACCTTCTACCTCCTGCCCGCGCAGAACCCCGACGGGCGCGCGCACTGGTTCGAGGAGGCGCACAACGCGAGCAGCTCGCGCACCGGCTACCAGCCGATGGACGACGACCGCGACGGCCGCTTCGACGAGGACCCGCCCGACGACCTCGACGGCGACGGGCATATCACGCAGATGCGCAAGTACGTGCCCGGCGAGGGCAACTTCCGCCTCGATCCCGACGACCCGCGCCTGATGATCCGTGTGCCGCCCAACGACAAGGGCCTCAAGGGCGACTGGCTCATGCTCGGCCAGGAAGGCATCGACAACGACGGCGACGGGCAGATCAACGAGGACGAGAAGGGCGGCTACGACATGAACCGCGCCTGGCCGGGCATGTGGCAGCCCGAATACGTGCAAGGCGGCGCGGGCCCCTACCCGCTCTACTGGCCCGAGACGCGCGCGATCGCCGGCTTCCTGCTCGACCACTCCAACGTCGCGGCGCTGCAGTCGTTCCACAACAGCGGCGGCATGATCCTGCGCGGCCCGGGCGCCGAGGCCTACGGCGAATACGACGCCCAGGACCTGCAGGCCTTCGACGAGCTCGGCAAGGACGGCGAGAAGATGCTGCCCTTCTACAAGTACATGATCATCTGGAAGGATCTGTACTCGGTCTTCGGCGGCTTCACCACCTGGGGCTACGAGGACCTCGGGGTCATCTCGTTCACCAACGAGATGTGGAACACCGACCAGTACTTCTCCGACAAGACCACGGCGCCGCCCGAGGGCGAAGGCCGTCAGGGCGGCGACAAGACGCGACACCTCTTCAACGACAACCTGCTGCTCGGCGCCGGCTACGTGAACTGGCACGCCTTCGAGCACCCCTTCTACGGCAAGGTCGAGATCGGCGGCTGGCGCAAGGACGTCGGCCGCGTGCCGCCCACCTTCCTGGTCGAGGAGATGGTGCACCGCAACGCCCTCTTCTGCCTCAAGCACGCCAAGGCGATGCCCAAGGTCTCGATCGAGGACGTCAAGGTCGCCGACATCGGCGACGGCGTGAAGACCATCGACGCGATCTTCCGCAACCAGCGCGTGATCCCCACGCGCACCGCGCGCGCGGCGAAGATGAAGATCGGCGAGCCCGATGCGTTCACGATCGCGGGCAAGGACGTCGAGGTGCTCGCGGGCGGATTCCGCACCGATCGCTGGCGCCCCGAGCGAATCGATTTGGCCGAGCGCGAGCCGGCGAGGCTCTTGCGCGAGGCTGGCATCGGCCCGCGCGGCGAAGTGCGCGTGCGCTGGCTCGTGCGCGGCAAGGGGACGAAGGTCAGCCTGGCCTGGCAGGGCGAGAAGGCGAAGGACGTCAGCCTCGAGGTCGAGCTGAAGTAGGCGCGCGCGCCTTCAGAGCGCGATCCGCCAACCCGCGAGGAACGTGATGTCCGGCCCGGAGGCGGCCATCAAGTCCTCCTCGAAGCCGATGTGCAGTTGCGAGTTCGGCCCGGTGTCCCAGGCCGCGCCGATGTCGAGGCCGAGCATCTCGCGGTCGAGCTCCTTGATCGTGAAATCGCGCGTCACGGGCGGCGTCAGGACGAGGCCCGTCAAGAGCGAGAGCTTGTCGTTCCAGCGGTATTCGATGCCGAGCTGGACGTCGAAGCCGTCGTAGGCCTCGACGCCGCTGCCCTCGAACGAACTCGGCCGCTTGGCATCGACCCAGTCGACGGCGCCCGTGATGCTCCAGCGCCCCATCGTCTTCTCCGCCAGCACGCCGACACCCCAGTCCCAGCCGCCGTTGCCCGTGCCGCTCGATTCGGATCCGGTCGGCAGGTCGACGCCCGCGCGCAGCGCGATCGCCGGAGTGCTCCCCTGCTCGTCGACGATCCGCTCGGTGAAGACGAGCGGCGTGTCCATCAACTCGATCTCGTAGGGCTCGAGCGTGTAGATCGTCTGGCCGCCGATCGCCGCGTGCGTCTCGTAATCGTTGCGCGGGCGCTTGTCGCGGCCGCCTTCGGGCAGGTTGAGGAAGCTGTGCCAGTTCTCGATCGCGCTGTCGAGGAAGCCGCTGCAGGCGTAGAGCAGGCCGAGATCGATCTCGATGTCGGCGCATTGGGAGATGCCGTAGCGACCGATGAGGCTGTTGGTCCAGATCTCGGCGTCGAGCACGACGTCCTGGCCACCCGTTCCGGTGCCGTTCAGGAAGATGTTGCTGTAGGCGCTCTCGATGCCCAGGCTCGCGCGACCCGCGCGCTCGGTCGCGGTGCTGCGCGGCCGAAAGCCGAGCGTGCCGAGCTTGATCGGCTGCTGCACGCGCGCCGGGATCGGCCCGCGCACGCGCGGCGCGGGCGCATCCGAGTGCTCCGGCAGGAGCGCGCAGCCGCCGCTGCAGAAGCTGAGGAGGAGTGCGCCCGCACGGGCACGCGGAATGTGCATGAACGGGGCATTCCACCGGCTCGCGGCGCGACGCGCCACCGGGGAATCCTCCGGCGTGCCCGTAAACCCGTGGAAAAAAGCGGACCCGCTCTAGCCGAACTACTACCGCGGTAGTAGACCAAGAGCCGAAGCGGAGGCAAACGAACCATGGCGGAATCCCACAAGCTCGGCGACCTGCAGCTCGCGATCCTGCGCGTGCTCTGGGAGAAGAGGGAAGCGACGGTCGTGGACGTGCTCGAGGCGCTCAGCGACGAGCGCGACCGGGCCTTGACCACGATCGCGACGATGCTGACCAAGATGGAGAAGCGCAAGCTGGTCTCGCATCGCAGCGAAGGCCGGCAGTTCGTCTACCGCGCGCTGGTCAGCGAGTCGCAGGTGCAGCGCTCGATGATCGCCGAGCTGACCTCGCGGCTCTTCGGAGGCGACACGACGGCGCTCGTCAGCCACCTGCTTCAGGAACACGAGATCGACGCCAGCGAGGTCGAGCGCCTGCGCGGATTGATCGCGGAGCAGGGCTCCGGGAAGGAGAAGCGCCGTGCTCGCTGAACTCCTGCGCCATCCGCTCGTCCCGTGGGTCGCGACCTACCTCGTCCACTCCACGCTCATGTGCGCATCCGCCTGGGGTTTCGACCTCTGGACGCGCCAAGATGCGGCGCGCGAGCGCACGCTCGGTCCGGCGCGCGAGCGGCTGTGGAAGCTCGCGCTCTTCCTGCCGCTCGCCTCGACGCTGGTGCAGTGCGCCGGCGGCATCTCGTTCTGGCAGCTGCCGGGCGAGCTGCGGGTGGCACCGCTCGTCGCGAGCTCGCTCCCGAGCGTCGCGCCGCGCGAGCTCGCGCTCATCTCCACCCAGGCGGCGCCGGTCGCGGCGGTCCCGTTCCAGATCTCCTGGGCCGCCGTCACGGTCGCGCTCTGGATCGTGGGCGCGCTGTGCGCCGCCTTCGTCTGGATGCGCGAGTGGCGCTCGCTCGGGCGAGCCTTGCGCGAGCTGCGCCCCTGCGAGGATCCCGAGCTGCTGGCCGAGTTCGACGAGCTGCGCGCGGGCGATCCGGCGCTCGCGGATACGAGCCTGCACGTCGGCCGCCACGTGCTGGTGCCGCTGACGCTGGGCTGGACGCAGATGCGCGTGGTCGTGCCCGCGCGCGCCGCCGGCGAGCTCGATCCCGACGAGCGCCGCGCGATGCTGGCCCACGAGCTGGCCCACGCCCGCCGCCGCGATCCGCTCTGGATCTCCGCTGCGCGCGTCGTCGAGGGCCTGTTCTTCTTCCAGCCGCTGAACCGTCTGGCGCGCTTGCGGCTGCAGGACGAGGCCGAATTCCTGGCCGACCGCTGGGCGCTCGGACGCGGCGTCGAGCCGCTCTCGCTCGCGAGCTGCCTGACCGAGGTCGCGGGCTGGGTCGTCTCGAACCGCCGCGCTCTGCCCGTGCCTTCGATGGCGGCGCGCGGCGCGCGGCTCACGCGGCGCGTCGAGCGCCTGCTCGAGGAGCGTCGCGCACCCTTGCCGCTGCGCACGGCGCCCTGGAGCATCGCCTTCCTGGCACTCGCGCTGGCGAGCGCGAGCGCCGCCGTGCCCGGCCGGGCCGCGCGCGCGCCCCGCCCGAGCTCGCCCGAGTTGTCCGAGCTCCTCGAGGCTCCCGCGCACGAGGCGGCCGGCGCGCCCGCTGCGTTCGAGGCGCCCGCGGATCCCAACCAGCTCCCGGCGCAGTTCGAAGCGCTCGCCGAGGAGCTCGACGACCTCGCCGACGATGCCGAGGACCGCGAAGTCGGCGCGCACTGGCACGAGCGGCTCGAGATGCTGCGCAACCGGCTCAAGAACCTGCAGGCTTCCTATGAGCTCGTGATGGAGCTCGCGGAGGAACCGCCTGCCAGCCCCGAACCCGAGTCCGAACCTGAAACAGAACCGTAGTTCCAAGGAGATCCCATGCAGTCAACGTTCCTGATCCTGATGCTCGCGCTCGGACTGCCCGGCGCGAATTCCTGCAACGCCCAGCAGCAGGGCCTCCCGCGCGTCGGCCAGAACCCGCCGGCCCCGACGACGGATGGTCAGAAGCCCGTCATCGCCGACGATGAAGACGACGACTGCGACGAGGACGACGATTGCGACGACGACGCGGACGACGCCGACGAGTCGGACGTGGCGGACATGGACGACGAGGACATGGACGAGGCCTTCGCCGGAGCCTTCCCGATCGAGATGATCGAGCTGCCGGACATGGATTTCGACTTCGATTTCGACATGGACGAAGTCGAGGCGGCGGAGAGCGATGACCCCAAGGCCTCCTGCCAAGGCTCGGGCTCCTGCCAGAAGAAGTCGGGCGCCCAGATCGGATCCACGAATGCGCCGGGCTCCCCGCACAAGTGGTCCGTCGTTCAGGGCCAACCTGTCCCGGGCAACGCCTTGCAGTTCAAGCCGGCGCTGAAGGCGGGCAAGCTCAAGGGCTTCACCTTCCATGGGGAAG
>Ga0315912_10002631_pt1 | contig 18802 bp, 30 predicted proteins | sample VfabasoilMG_FD_204469 | JGI IMG/M metagenome (GOLD analysis project Ga0315912, IMG submission 204469) | Garden soil microbial communities collected in Santa Monica, California, United States - V. faba soil | ecosystem: Environmental > Terrestrial > Soil > Garden | place: USA: California...
TCTTCCCGCCCGAGAAGAAGTGAGACCGCGCCCGCGCGCGCGCGCGCGGCTCGCCTGCCTGCTGCTCGTCGCGACGCCCGCGTGCAAGCTCTTCAACACGGCCGTCGACATGCCGGGCAACATCGCCTCGGACCTCTCGGGCAACCGGAAGAAGACGACCGAGCGCCTGCCGCCGACGGCGCTGCAGACCGGCGTGATGCGCTTCGCCGACACGCTCGCGTCGCGCATCCGGCAGGCGTCGGACGAGTTCGCGGACAAGGTGGCCACGCCCGAGGCGCGCATCCAGGGCCTGAGCTGGTCCATCGGCCAGACCACGGCGGCCTACACCATCGCGACCGGCCCCAACCCGAGCATCGCCGTGCTCGACATGCTCGTGCTCGTCTCGCTGGGCCGGATGGTGCACGAGGAGTACTGGATCCCGAAAGTCTGGGGCGAGGCCGATCGTCCGCTGCTGGAGGCCTTCACGGAGCTGGAGGCGAAGGCCTGGCTGGTCGCGGCCGAGATCCTCACGCCCGAGCAGCAGGAAGGCGTGCGCGCGGCCTTGCGCCTGTGGCGCGACGAGCACCCGGAGATGGGCAACACGGCCTTCGTCAAGCTGCCGGTCTTCCAGGATCTGGTCGCGGTCAAGTCCGGTGAGGAAAAGCCGAAGGGGCCCAACCTGAGCGAGCTGCTGCGGATCGATCCGCTCTCGGGCCTCGAGCCGGCGGTGCGCGAGCTCGAGCAGGCGCGGCTGCTCGCCGAGCGCAGCGTCTTCTACCTGCAGCGCGCGCCGATCCTGCTGCAGTATCAGGTCGAGCTGCTGACGTTGAAGCTGCTGCGCCTGCACGAAGTGCAGGGCGTGCTGGCCGACAGCGAGCGCGTCTCCAAGGCGGCGGCGAGCATCGCGGAGACGGCCGCCGCGCTGCCCGAGATCTTGCACAAGGAGCGCGCGGGCTTGATGGCCGATCTCGAAGCGGCCGAAGGTCCTTCGCGCAAGATCCTGGGCGACGCTCGCGCGACGCTCGAAGCCGGAACGCAGATGTCGGCCGCGCTGCAGGCGGCGATCACGACGCTGAACACGTTCCTGGCGCGCTTCGATGACAAGCCCGGCGCGCCGCCCGAGCCGCCCGGCAAGCCCTTCGACGTCACGGAGTACGGCGTAGCGGCAGAGCGCCTGGGCGCGGCGGCGCACGAGATCGAAGGCATGCTGAAGGCGCTCGACGAAAAGCTGCCCGAGGTGCAGCGCGTCGTGGACGAAGCCGCCGCGCGCGGCGAGCGCACGATCGACCACGCCAGCGTGCGCGCGCTCGAGGTCGGCCTGGCGCTGATCGCGGCGGCCGCGCTGGCCGTGGTGCTCTTGCGGCGCGGCTCCAAGCGCGCGCCGCCCCCGGCTTGACTTGCCCGAGAGGGCCGGTCACCTTGCTCGCGTGAAGCAAGTCCTCGGTTGGGTTGTGGTCGTCGTGACCGCCGTGTTCGTCTTCATGAACCTGGACCGCGCGCAGGTCTGGTTCTTCGGGGTCAGGGCCGAGATGCCGATCGCCTTCGTGGTGCTCGCCTCGGCGCTGCTGGGCGCGCTCGGTGCCTACGCCTTCACCAGCTTCAAGGCGCGCAAGTAGCCCATGGATCTCGCGAAGGTGCGCAACATCGGCATCGCCGCGCACATCGACGCGGGCAAGACCACCGTCTCCGAGCGCATCCTCTTCGACTCGGGCGTCGAGCACCGCATGGGCAACGTCGACGAGGGCACGACGGTGCTGGACTGGATGCAGGAGGAGCGCGAGCGCGGGATCACGATCACGGCCGCCGCGACCGCGGTGCCCTGGAAGGGCCAGCACATCAACCTGATCGACACGCCCGGCCACGTCGATTTCACGGTCGAGGTCGAGCGCTGCATGCGCGTGCTCGACGGCGCGGTGCTGGTGCTCGACGCGGTGATGGGGGTGCAAGCGCAGTCGGAGACCGTCTGGCGCCAGATGCAGCGCCACCGCGTGCCCTACATCGTCTTCGTCAACAAGCTCGACCGGCCCGGCGCCGACTTCCTGCGCATCGCCGGCAACCTCAAGCAGCGGCTGGGCGTGCGCGCGCTGCCGGTCCAGTATCCGCTGACCGAGGAGGGGCGCCTGACGGGCATCGTCGACCTGCTCAGCGCCAAGACCTGGAACTTCCGCGGCGGCCAGCGCGAGGCCGAGCCCAAGGAACTCGAGCTGCCAAGTTCGGGCCGCGACGAAGTCGGCGTGCTGCGCGCCGAGCTGCTCGAGACGCTGGCCGAGGAGGACGAGGAGCTGACGGGCATGCTGCTCGAGGCCCGGGAGCCGCCGACCGAGCGCTGCGTACGCGCCTTGCGCAAGCGCGTGCTCGCGGGCTCGCTCGTGCCGGTCTTGTGCGGCGTCGCACTCGACAACGCGGGGATCCAGCCGCTGCTGGACGCGGTGATCGACTATCTGCCCTCGCCGCTCGACAAGCCGCCGATCGAAGGCCTCGATCCGGAGAACGGCGAGCGCCTGATCCGTGGCACGCGCGACGACGAGCCGCTGGCGGCGCTGTGCTTCAAGCTCCAGGCCGAGGTGCACGGCGAGCTGTGCTTCGTGCGCATCTACTCCGGTCGCATCCGGCCCGGCGACTCGCTCTGGAACCCGCGCGTGCGGCGCTTCGAGAAGATCGCGCGCGTCCTGCGCATGCACGCCAACGCCGGCGAGGCGCTGCAGGAGGCCGGTGCGGGCGACATCGTGGCGCTGACGGGCTGCAAGCTCTCCGCGACCGGCGACACGCTCTGCACGCGCGACGCGCCGATCGTGCTCGAGCGGCTCGATTTCCCCGAGCCCGTGATGTCGCTCGTGATCGAGCCGGCGCACAGCGGCGACCGCGACAAGCTGCGCGCGGCGCTCGCCCGGCTGGAGCACGAGGATCCGACCTTCCACGTAAAGGAGGACGGCGAGACGGGCCAGTGGATCATCTCCGGGATGGGGGAGCTGCACCTCGAGGTGGCGCAGCACCGGCTGCTGACGGATTTCCACGTGGAAGCGCGCGTCGGCACGCCGCGCGTCGCCTACCGCGAAGCGCCCACGCAGCCCGCGCGCGGCCGCGGCGAGGTCGAGCGCGCGCTGGGCGGGAAGGAGATCCACGGCTGTGTCGAGCTCGAGCTGCGGCCCACGGACGAGAGCCATCCCGCGCCGCTGGAGTGGGCCGCCGCCGTGCCGATCCCCGAGAACTTCCGGCGCGCGATCGCCGAGACGCTGCGGCTCGACGCGCAGGTCGGACCGCGCTTCGGCTACCCGCTGGCGCGCATCGCGCTGCGCGTCGTCGGCGGCCGGAGCGATCCGCGGCGCGACGCCGAGATGGCCTTCGTGCAGGCCGCGAACCAGGCGCTGCGCGAGGCACTCGAGGCCGCGGCCGTGAAGCTCCTCGAGCCCCTGATGTCCTTCGAGATCCAGACCCCGGCGGAGTTCTCCAGCGGGATCATCGCGGATCTCAACGCGCGCCGCGCCGAGCTGACCGAGGTCGAATCCGAAGGCGCGTTGCGCACGCTGCACGGCACGGTCGCGCTCTCGAAGATGTTCGGCTACTCGACCGCGGTGCGCTCGCTGAGCCAGGGCCGCGCGGGCTTCTCGATGAGCCCCGCCGGCCACCGCGAGGTGGCGGAAGAGGAACTCGCGGCGCGCGGGCTCGTCTGGAGCTAGGCATGCGGCGCATCACGCTTCTGGTCCTCGTCCTGGCCCTGGCTGCTCTCGCCTGGAGATTCCGGTCCATCCGCGAGACACCGACGACCTCGGCCCCCGTCGGTTTCGCTCCGACCATCCCCAACACGAACCCTCCCTCCAGCCCCGCGCCGCCGGGCATGGTCTGGATCCCCGGCGGGGAATTCTCGATGGGCTGCGACGCGGCGGGGGACTCGCTCTGCTGCGTGCCCGGAGTGACGCGCGATGCGCGGCCGATCCATCGCGTCTACGTCGACGGATTCTGGATGGACGCGACCGAGGTGACCAACGAGGAGTTCGAGCGCTTCGTGCAAGCGACCGCCTACGTGACGGTCGCGGAGCGCACGCCGACGCGCGAGGAGTTCCCGACGGCGCCGCTGGAGAACCTCGTCGCCGGATCGACCGTGTTCACGCCGACGCCGGAGCCGGTCGCGCTCGACAACTACTTCCAGTGGTGGCGCTACGAGCCGGGCGCCTGCTGGCGCCATCCCGAAGGCCCCGCCAGCGACCTGCGCGGCCGCGAGAAGTACCCCGTGGTCCAGGTCGCGTACGAGGATGCGCTCGCCTTCGCTAACTGGGCGGGCAAGCGCCTGCCGACGGAGGCCGAGTGGGAGTTCGCGGCGCGCGGCGGTGCGGCGGGTGAGCTCTACGCCTGGGGCGACGAGCTCCAGCCCGGGGGCCGCTTCGTCGCCAACATCTACCAGGGCCGCTTCCCGCTGAGCGGCGGCGACACCGCCGCGGACGGTTTCGCGGGCCTCGCACCGGTGGCGCAGTACCCCCCCAACGCCTACGGGCTCCACGACGTGGCCGGGAATGTCTGGGAGTGGTGCAGCGACTGGTACGCGGTCGACGCCTACGCGCGCGGCGCGCAGTCCGGACCCGTCGCTCGGAATCCGCAGGGGCCCGACGCGTCCTTCGATCCCGCGGAGCCCTCCGAGAAGAAACGCGTCCACCGCGGCGGCTCGTACCTCTGCACCGATCAGTACTGCACGCGCTACATGGTCGGGTCGCGCGGCAAGGGTGAGGTCTCGACCGCCAGCGACCATCTCGGTTTCCGGGCCGTGATGACCCCGGCGCAGTGGGCGGCACGCCGCTGAGTCTGGTAGGGTTCGCTGTGCGCGAGTGCGCGTAAAGACCTGCAATCACAGGTACATACGACGGTTCTCGGACGGCCGGTGCCCGCGGGGCGCTGGCCCGCCTCCTGTCGGAGGTTGCGACCCAACGCGCACAGCGAACGCAGCCAGCATCCGAGGATCGTTGACTGCCCTGTCGGGGACATGTATCTTCCTCGCCCCCTTTCCCCCAGGGCCCCCAAACCCGCCGCTCGCGGCGCCGGAGAGGGAGTGTCCCCGGGGGCGGGGTGTCGTTCCAACCACGCGAGGCGTCACCAGTACACATGAAGGACAAGATCCAGATCCGCATGGAGGCCTACGATCACGAGGCGCTCGACCAGTCGTGCCTCGAGATCGTGGAGACCGCCAAGAGGACGGGCGCCCGCGTGGCCGGCCCGATCCCGCTGCCGACCCGGATCGAGCGCTACACCGTGCTGCGTTCGCCCTTCATCGACAAGAAGTCGCGCGAGCAGTTCGAGATCCGCACGCACAAGCGACTGATCTACATCTCCGAGCCGACCTCACAGACGGTCGATTCGCTTTCCAGCCTGAACATGCCTGCCGGCGTGGACATCCGCATCAAGGCCTGACGGCTTCGAGCGCGGCGCCTCGTGGATCGCGGGCGCTGCGTGGGATGGGCAAGACACGAAGAGTTCACTCCCCCCGACGATCCAAGACAAACGACGCCGCGTGGCCAGGCGCACACGACCGTCCCGCTGTGGGACGGCGACTGGTCGAACCGGCGAGACGACACCAGTTCGAGGCATCATGACGCTGATCCTAGGACGCAAGCGCGGAATGACTCAGCTCTTCGCTGAGGACGGCACCGTCACGGGCGTGACCGTGGTGGAGGCCGGACCGTGCGTGGTCACCCAGGTCCGCAGCCAGGAGCAGGACGGCTACGACGCCATCCAGCTCGGCTTCGAGGATTTGAGCGACAAACGCAGCGCCAAACCGCAGCTCGGCCAGTTCAAGAAGGTCGGCTGCGCGCCCAAGCGCTTCCTGCGCGAGGAGCGCCTGGAGAAGCCGGCCGAGCACAAGGTGGGGGATGCGCTCTCCTGCACGGCCTTCAAGATCGGCGACGTCGTCGACGTGATCGGCACGATGAAGGGCCGCGGATTCGCGGGCACGATCAAGCGCCACGGCTTCCAGCGCGGACCCGAGACGCACGGCTGCATGAACGTGCGCCAGCCCGGTTCGCTCGCCAGCCGCCGCATCGGCAAGGTCGTCAAGGGCAAGCGCCTGGGCGGCCACTACGGCAACAGCCGCCACACCAGCAAGAACCTGGTCGTGCTGCGCATCGACGAGGCGCGCCACCTGCTCTACCTCAAGGGCGCGATCGCGGGCCCCCCGAACGGCTTCGTGCAGGTCCGCAGCGCCCGCACGCCCAAGATCAAGAAGGGCTGAGCGCGATGAAGATCAAGAAGTACACGGGCGGCAAGCTCGGTTCGACCGAGCTGGACACCAAGCCCTTCGGCGAGAAGGTGCTCTGGCGCACGCTCAAGGACGCGGTGGACATGTACACCGCCAACAAGCGCCAGGGCACGGTCAAGACCAAGGGCCGCAGCGAGGTCGCCTACTCGCGCAAGAAGCTCTGGAAGCAGAAGCACACGGGCCGCGCGCGCTCGGGCGACCGCAAGAATCCGGTCTGGCGCGGCGGCGGCACGATCTTCGGCCCGCTGCCCCGCGACTGGAGCTACCACATGCCGATCAAGGCCCGGCGCATCGCGCTCAAGAGCGCGCTGCTCGGCAAGCTGCAGGACCAGGAGCTCGTGCTGGCCGAGCTGCCCAAGCTCGACAAGCCCTCCTCGAAGAGCGTGCGCAAGCTGCTGGCCGACATCGGCGGGCCGCGTCGCACGCTGTTCGTGCTCGGCGCCCCGAACGAGTCGTTCTGGAAGTCCGCGCGCAACTTCCCGGGCGTGCACGTGCGCACCGCGGGCGAGGTCTCGGCGCTCGACGTGCTGCAGGCCACGCTGGTCGTGGCCGAGCAGGACGCGCTGGACGCCCTGGCCGCGCGCGTGCAGAAGACCACCAAGGCCGCTCCGAAGACGGCAGGTGCCGCATGAGTTCGCACGAGAAGCTCTACAGCGTGATCCGCGAGCCGCTCCTGACGGAAAAGGGCACCGACGATCGCGCGCGCCGCAACGCCTACCACTTCCGCGTCCCGTCCGAGGCCAACAAGATCGAGATCCGCCAGGCGGTCGAGAAGCTGTTCAAGGTCAAGGTGCTGCGCGTCAACACGCTGCGCGTCCAACAGAAGGTAAAACGCCGCGGCTACTCCGCCGGCCTGACACCCGCCTGGAAGAAGGCCATGGTCGTCCTCAAGGAGGGCGACACGATCGAGGTGATCTGAGGTTCCTCGATCCGAGGCCGAAGGCAAACCAACCATGGGCATCAAGTTCTATCGTCCCACTTCGAACGGCCGGCGCGCGGGCAGCGTGCTCGACTACGCCGAGATCACGAAGGTCGAGCCGGAGAAGAGCCTGCTCGAGGCCAGCCCGAAGAACGGCGGCCGCAACAACCACGGGCACGTCACGCGGCGCCACGACGGCGGCGGCAACAAGCGCATGTACCGTCGGATCGACTTCAAGCGCGACAAGGACGGGATCCCGGCCAAGGTCGCGGCGATCGAGTACGACCCGTTCCGCACGGCCTTCATCGCGCTGCTGCACTACGCCGACGGCGAGAAGCGCTACATCCTCGCGGCCCAGGGCGTGAGCGTCGGCCAGACGCTGATGTCGGGCCGCAGCGTCGAGCCGCAGGCGGGCAACTGCATGCCGCTGAGCGACATCCCGGTCGGCCTCGAGATCCACAACATCGAGCTGCGCCTGGGCAAGGGCGGCCAGCTCGTGCGCAGCGCCGGCGGCTGGGCCCAGCTGCAGGCCAAGGAGGGCGAGCACGCGATCGTGAAGCTGCCTTCCGAAGAACTGCGCATGGTCAACCTGACCTGCCGCGCGACGATCGGCCGGCTCTCCAACGCCGACCACCAGAACGTCAGCCTGGGCAAGGCCGGTCGCCGCCGTCACCTCGGCATCCGTCCGACGGTGCGCGGCACGGCCATGAACCCGGTCGACCACCCGATGGGCGGCGGCGAGGGCCGCACGGCCGGCGGTCGCCACCCCTGCTCGCCGAGTGCGGTGCTCGCCAAGGGCGGACGCACGCGCAACAAGAAGAACCCGACCAACAAGTTCATCCTCCGTCGCCGGAAGAAGGGACCGCACTGATCCATGGGTCGCAGCACGAAAAAGGGTCCGTTCATCGACGACCACCTGGCGGCGAAGGTGGCGCGTGAGATCAAGGCCGGCACCAAGAACCCGATCAAGACCTGGTCGCGGCGCAGCACGATCCCGCCCGAATTCATCGGGCACACCTTCATGGTGCACAACGGCAAGCAGCACCTGAAGGTCTACGTGACCGAGGACATGGTCGGCCACAAGCTGGGCGAGTTCTCGCCCACGCGCATCTTCCGCGGTCACACCAACAAGAAGGAAGAGGCGCCCGCGCCCGGAGCAGCAGCGTCGTGAGCGAATCCCCCGAATTCGTGGCCAAGCACCGCTTCGCCCGCATCACCGCGCGCAAGGCACGCCGCATCGCCGACCTGATCCGCGGCAAGAGCGTCAACGAGGCCCTGGAGCTCTTGAGCTTCGCCCCGCAGCGCGGCGCCACCTTCTACGTCAAGGTGCTCAACAGCGCCGTGGCCAACGCCAGCCAGGACGAGGCGATCAACGTCAACCGCCTGGTGATCAGCGAGTGCCGCGCCGACGACGGCCCGCTGCTCAACGACCGCCTGCGCTGGCGACCGGGTCCGCAAGGACGCGCGATGCCCTTCGCCAAGCGCCTGTCGCATCTCACGGTCAAGGTCCGCGAGCTCGCCGAAGCGGCTCCCAAGCAATCGATGGAGGAGCGCAAGTCCTGAGCGGACGGCCACACGAACATGGGACAAAAGATCCACCCGACCGGCTTCCGCATCCCGGTGATCGAGCCCTGGCGCTCGCGCTGGTACGCCAGCAAGAAGGACTTCAAGAAGTTCCTCCTGCAGGACAAGAAGATCCGCGACCACGTCTTCAAGGAGTTCGGCTCCGCGGGCATCCCGCGCATCGAGATCGAGCGCACCTCGGAAGCGGTCAACGTCGTCATCTACACCGCGCGCCCGGGCGTGCTGGTCGGCCGCAAGGGCGTGCGCGTCGAGGAGCTCAAGAAAGAGCTGCAGAAGGTCACCGAGGGCGTCACCTGCCACCTGACGCTGCACGAGGTCAAGCGCCCCGAACTCGAGTCGAAGCTCGTGGCCGAGGTGATCGCCGAGGCGCTCGAGAAGCGCATGGCCTTCCGGCGCGCGATCAAGCGCGCGATCCAGACCACGATCCAGGCCGGCGCCAAGGGCGTGAAGATCGAGCTCAACGGCCGCCTGGGCGGCGCGGAGATGGCGCGCCAGGCCAAGGAGCGCGAAGGGCGCGTGCCGCTCTCGACGCTGCAAGCCAACGTCGACTACGGCACGGCCACGGCCTTCACCACCTACGGCACGCTGGGCGTGAAGGTCTGGATCTACAAGGGCGACATCGAGCGCGGCAAGCTGGTCGACTTCCGCGCCTCGCTCGCCGGCGCGCCGCGCGGCGGCGGTGGACCGCGCGGTCCGCGCCGCGAGCGCGGCCCCGATCGCGGCCCCGAGCGCGAGACGGCCCCGAGCAGTCCGGCCCCGAGCAGCCCGGCCGCGGGCCCGAAGGAGTCCTGACATGGCGTTGATGCCCAATCGCACCAAGTACCGCAAGCAGCACCGCGGTCGTCTCAAGGGCCTCGCCACGCGCGGCAACCGCGTCGAGTTCGGCGACTTCGGCCTGATGGCGATGGACTACTGCTGGCTCACGGGCCGTCAGCTCGAAGCCGGACGCGTGGCCGCGAGCCGTGCGACCGGCGGCGAGGCGCGCATCTTCATCCGTGTCTTCCCGCACAAGCCGGTCAGCTCCAAGCCGGCCGAGATGCGCATGGGCACGGGCAAGGGCGAAGTCGAATTCTGGGCCGCGGAGATCAAGCCCGGCACCGTGCTGATGGAGCTCGGCGGCCTGACCGAGGACAAGGCGCGTTCGGCCTTCAAGCGCGTGGCGCACAAGCTGCCCATCCGCGTGAAGTTGCTGCGGCGCCTACCCAACACATGAAGATCCAAGAGATTCGCGGCAAGACCGATTACGAGCTGCAACGCGACGCGGAGAAGCTGCGCCGCGAGCTCTTCGACCTGCGCTTCAAGGCGCCGGTGCAGAGCCTGGCGAGCACCGCGCGATTGACCGAGCTCCGGCGCGCGGTCGCCCGCATCGAAACCGTCCTCCACGAACGCCAGCTCGGCCTGCGCGGCGCGGCCTCGCGTTGAGCCCGGAAGGACCTGAACCGGACACTCCCATGACCGAAACCCGCAACACGCGACGCACGCTCGAGGGCCTCGTCACCAGCGACAAGATGGTCAAGACCATCACCGTCCTGGTGACGCGCACCTACCAGCACCCGAAGTACAAGAAGTTCGTGCGCGAGCAGACCAAGTACCACGCGCACGACGAGAACGAGGAAGCCAACCCGGGCGACCGCGTCGAGATCATGTCCTGCCGGCCGCTTTCCAAGCTCAAGCGCTGGCGCCTCGTGCGCGTCGTGACCAAGGCCGCGCAGCTGGCCGAAATCAACTTCGACGCAGTTCCGGGAGGTAACCCGTGATCCAGATGCAGACCTGGCTCGACGTGGCCGACAACACGGGCGCCAAGCTCGTGCAGTGCATCAAGGTGCTGGGCGGGACGCACCGCCGCTACGCCGGCCTGGGCGACATCGTCGTGGTCTCGGTCAAGAAGTCGCTGCCGGCCTCGGAGTTCCGCCAGGGCGCGGTGGCCAAGGGCGTGATCGTGCGCGTGCGCAAGAACACCCGCCGCGACGACGGCTCGTACGTGCGCTTCGACCAGAACGCGATCGTGCTGATCGACGCCGACGGCAATCCCAAGGGCACGCGCATCTTCGGCGCCGTCGCGCGCGAGCTGCGCGAGCGCAACTACATGAAGATCATCTCGCTGGCCACGGAGGTGGTCTGATGCACGTGCGCAAGGGAGACACGGTGCTGGTCATCGCCGGCAACGACAAGGGCAAGAAGGGCGCGATCAAGCTGGTCGACGTCGCGGCCTGCCGCGTGATCGTCGAAGGCGTCAACCTGCGCTGGAAGCACAGGAAGCCCACGCAGAAGGACCCCAAGGGCGAGCGGCTGCAGCGCGAGTTCCCGGTGCACGCCAGCAACGTGATGCTCTGGGACGAGAAGCTCGGCAAGGGCGTGCGCAAGCGCCCGGCGCCGGAGACCGCGGCCAAGGCCGCCAAGACCAAGAAGAAGTAGCGCACCCGAGCGACCACCATGCCCGCACGCCTCAAAGAGAAGTACCTCAAGGAAGTCCGGCCGAAGCTCAAGCAGCAATTCGGCCTGGGCAACGACCTCGAGATCCCGCGCCTGTCGAAGATCGTGATCAACATGGGTGTCGGCTCGGCGGTCGAGAACAAGAGCCGCATCGACTCGGCCGTCAAGAACCTGACGCAGATCGCCGGCCAGAAGCCCGTCGTGCGCAACGCGCGCAAGGCGATCTCGGCCTTCAAGCTGCGCGAGGGCATGCCGATCGGCTGCTCGGTGACGCTGCGCCACGAGCGCATGTGGGAATTCGCCGACCGCCTGATCAGCATCGTCCTGCCGCGTATCCGCGACTTCCGCGGCGTGAAGGAGAAGCTCGACGGCCGCGGCAACTACACGCTGGGCCTCTCCGAGCAGTCGGTCTTCCCCGAGATCAAGTTCGACGACATCGAGTTCCAGCAGGGCATGGACATCACCTTCGTCACCACCGCCGGCCGCGACGACCGCGGCTTCGCACTGCTGCGCGAGCTCGGGATGCCCTTCCAGCGCCGCGAGGACGACCTGCAGCGCAAGCAGCAGGGCTGAATAGGAGCACACACCGATGGCCAAGCTGACCTGGGTCCTGAAGAGCCAAAGCACGCCGAAATTCCCGACGCGCAAGTACACGCGCTGCACGATGTGCGGCCGCCAGCGCGCGGTCTACCGCAAGTTCGGCATCTGCCGCATCTGTCTGCGCGGAGCCGCGCACCGCGGCGAGATCCCCGGCATGCGCAAGGCTTCGTGGTAACAGGAGGACGATCCCCATGATGACCGATCCGATCGCCGACTTCTGCACCCGCCTGCGCAACGCCAACACGAACAAGCGCAAGCAGTTCACGATTCCCGCTTCGACCGTCAAGGTCGGGATCGCCCAGGTGCTCAAGGACGAAGGCTTCATCGCGGGCTACCGCGTCGAGCCCCAGAAGCCCCAGAGCACGCTGGTCGTCGAGCTCAAGTACGGCGAGGACGGCGAGTTCCTGATCCGCCGCATCCTGCGCGTCTCCAAGCCCGGCCGGCGCGTCTACACGAGCGCGACCGCAATGCGCCCGCTGCTGCGCGGCATGGGCATTCGCGTCCTTTCCACGCCCAAGGGCATCCTTTCCGACCGCGTCGCCCGGGTGCAGAAGCTCGGCGGCGAGATTCTCTGCGAGGTTACCTGAGCCATGTCGCGCATCGGCAAGAAACCGGTCAGCGTGCCCGCGGGCGTGACCGTCGAACGCACTCCCGCGCGGGAGGTCGTCGTCAAGGGCCCGAAGGGCGAGCTGCGCATCAAGCTGCGCCCCGAGGTGGACGTGACCGTCGACAAGAGCACGGTCCAGATCCAGCAGCTCGAGGCGGTGGGGGAGCAGCGCGCGCGCAGCGCCTTCCACGGCATGACGCGCGCCATGATCCACAACATGGTCCAGGGCGTGACCAAGGGCTACGAGAAGAAGCTCGAGGTCGTCGGCGTGGGCTGGAACGCGGCCGCGCAGGGCACCAAGGTCGTGCTCAACATCGGCTACAACAAGCCGGTCACGGTGCTGATGCCCAAGGGCGTCCAGGTCGGCACGCCGAACCCCAACAACATCGTGATCTTCGGCACGGACAAGCAGGCCGTCGGTCACATCGCCGCGGTGATCCGCAAGCATCGGCCGCCCGAGCCCTACAAGGGCAAGGGCATCCGCTACGCCGGCGAAGTCGTCCAGAAGAAGCAGGGCAAGAGCTTCGGAACCTGAGCTAGACCATGCGCTCCACCTTCATCAAGAACAACCGGCGCGAGCGTCGCAAGACGCGCGTGCGCTCCAAGCTGCGCGAGATCTCGGTGCTGCCGCGCCTGTGCGTCTCGCGTTCGCTCAAGCACATCCAGGCCCAGGTGGTCGACGACCTCTCGGGCAAGACGCTGGCGCACGCCAGCTCCACCGCCAAGGAACTGGCGGGGGACCTGAAGGGCAAGAACAAGTCGCAGCGCGCGGCCGTGATCGGCAGCGTGGTGGCCAAGGCGGCCCTGGCCGCCGGCGTCACGAACGTCTCGTTCGACCGCGGCTTCGCCCGCTTCCACGGCCGCGTCAAGGCGCTGGCCGACGCCGCGCGCGAGGCCGGCCTGAAGTTCTGAGAGCACAACGATGAAACCCAGAATCCGCTATCTCGACGGTCTCGAAGTCGAAGGTCTGCAGGACCTCGCCGAGACCCTGATCAAGGTCAACCGCTCCGCCGCCGTGGTCAAGGGCGGCCGGCGCTTCTCGTTCTCCGCCCTCTCGGTGACGGGGGACAAGAAGGGCATCGTCGGCTACGGCTTCGGCAAGTCGCGCCAGGTCCCGGGCGCGATCGACAAGGCCGCGCGCGACGGGCGCAAGCACCTGATGCGCGTGCCGCTCTCGAACACGCGCACGATTCCCCACGAAGTCGAGGCCTGGTACTGCGGCTCGATGGTGCGCCTGATCCCGGCCTCGCCCGGCACGGGGATCATCGCCTGCCCGTCGGTGCGCGCGGTGTGCGAGATGTCCGGCATCAAGGACATCCTCTCCAAGTGCTACGGCTCGACCAACCCGGTCAACCTGGTCAAGGCCTCGCTCGTGGCACTCTCGAACCTCCGCACGAGCGAGCAGGTCGCTCAACTGCGCGGCGTGCAGCTCTGAAGGGTGAGCCCAACATGGATCTCAAGACGGTAGGACTGAAAGGCCAGAAGCACGGCGTGCGCCGGCGCATCGGCCGCGGTGTCGGCAGCGGCATGGGCAAGACCTCGACGCGCGGACACAAGGGCTGGGGCCAGCGCTCCGGCGCCTCGCGCCGTCCGGGCTACGAAGGCGGCCAGATGCCGATCTACCGCCGCGTTCCCAAGCGCGGCTTCTCCAACTCGTCCTTCCGCACGGACTACACGATCATCAACGTCTTCGACCTGAACGCCTTCGACGACGGCGCGACGGTCGACCTCGACGCGGTGATCCAGCGCGACCTGGCGAGCAAGATCTCGCCGCTGTTCAAGGTGCTCGGCAACGGCAAGCTCGAGAAGCGCCTGACCGTGCGCGCGCAGAAGTTCTCCAAGTCCGCGCTGGAGAAGATCCAGAAGTCCGGCGGAACCGCAATCGTGCTCGACGAGCAGGGCCGCGTGCCCGAGAAGACCTGATCGAAGCCTGGAAGCCCGGCCGTGCAGAACAACTTCCTCCAGCTGTTCAAGATCCCGGAGACCCGCCGGCGGATCCTGTACACCCTCGGTCTGCTGCTGGTCTTCCGCCTCGGCCACCACATCCCGATCCCCGGGATGGACCCGAGCTTCCTCGCCAACCAGGACAAGGACAGCGGCGGGCTGTTCGGCATGATGAGCGCCTTCTCCGGCGGCGCGCTGGGGCAGTCGACGCTCTTCTCGCTGGGCATCATGCCCTACATCTCGGCTTCGATCATCTTCTCGATGCTGACCAAGATCTCGCCCGCCATCGAGGCCGTCTCGAAGGAAGGCGCCTCGGGCCAGAAGAAGATCAACCAGTGGACGCGCCTGGCGACCGTGCCGATCGCGGTGATCCAGGCGATCCTGATCTACGTCGGCGTGTTCCAGGCGCAGGCGGGCGAGATGGTCGATCCGGCGATGCGCGCGCACCCCTGGGTGCTGGGCGTCATCGTGGTCATGGCGCTGCTCGCGGGCGCGCTGGCCTGCATGTGGATCGGCGAGCTGATCACGGAAGGCGGCGTGGGCAACGGCGCCTCGCTGATCATCATGGCCGGCATCGTGGCGCAGATCCCCTCGAGCCTGACGCTGATCGCCGGCACGGGCGAGTTCTGGCAGACGATCCTGTTCCTGGCCGCGATCTGGGTCGTGACCGTGGTGTGCGTGGTGTTCATCCACAAGGGCACGCGGCGCGTCCCGATCCAGCACCACCGGCTGGTGCGCGGGCAGGCCGTCTACGGCGGACAGCGCCACTTCCTGCCGCTCAAGATCAACATGGCCGGCGTGATGCCGATCGTGTTCGCCTCGGTGATCTTCATCGTCCCGGCGGTCGTCTTCGACTGGATCGGCTGGACCACGATGAAGGAGGCCTTCAGCACGCCCACGGGCTTCATGCACGTGGCCTCGTATGCGGCGCTGATCTTCTTCTTCTGCTTCTTCTGGAACCGCCTGATGTTCCAGCCCAACGAGATCGCCGACAACCTGCGCGAGCAGGGTGCCTTCGTGCCGGGGCTGCGCCCGGGAGCGCGCACGGCCGAATACCTGACCAACGTGCTGACGCGCATCACGCTCGCCGGCGCGGCCTTCCTGACGATCATCGCCGTGGCGCCGTCCTTCATCACCCAGGGCACGGCGATCCCGCAGGACCTGCGCTACTTCCTGGGCGGCACCTCGATCCTGATCGTCGTGGCCGTGGCGCTCGAACTCGTCGACCGGCTCAACGCGCAGCTGATCATGCGCAACTACGAGGGCTTCATGAAGGAGTCCGGCCCGAACTGGGCCGGCATGAAGGACGCCGCCAGCCGCGAGCAGCAGAAGCAGCTCAAGCGCGAGGAGAAGAAGCACGACTGACATGAGCGAGCGCGTGATCATCCTGCTCGGCCCCCCCGGGGCCGGAAAAGGAACCCAGGCCAGCCGCCTGGGTCAGGCGCTCTCGTTGCCGCACGTCTCGACCGGCGACCTCTTCCGCGAGAACCTCAAGCTCGAGACCGCGCTGGGCCAGAAGGCGCGCGGCTTCATGGAGAAGGGCGCGCTCGTGCCGGACGCGCTCGTGCTCGAGATGCTCTTCGAGCGCGTCTCGCGGCCGGACTGCTCCAAGGGCTACCTGCTCGACGGGTTCCCGCGCACGCTTCCGCAGGCGGAAGCGCTGGAGAAGCGCCTCGGCCAGCGCGGCGCGCGCGTGCAGGTGCTCAACCTGCAGGTGCCGGACGCCCAGCTGCTCGAACGCATCACCGGCCGGCGCTCGTGCAAGGCCTGCGGCAACATCCAGCACCTGAAGCACTCCCCGCCGAAGCTCGCCGGGAAGTGCGACAAGTGCGGCGGCGAGCTGGTGCAGCGCAGCGACGACACGGCCGAGGTCTTCGGCAAGCGCCTGACGGTCTACCGCGCCGAGACGCTGCCGCTCGAGGCCTTCTACGCCGCGCGCCGGCTGCTGGTGAACGTGGACGGAACGCGCACGCCCGAGAGCGTCTTCGAGGAGCTGGCCCGCAAGGCCAGGGAGGCGGCGTGATGGCCAAGGAAGAGCCCATCACGGTCGAGGCGATCGTCACCGAATCGCTGCCGAACGCGCGTTTCCGCGCCAAGCTCGATTCGGGCCACGAGATCCTGGCGCACGTCAGCGGCAAGATGCGCATGCACTACATCCGCATCCTGCCCGGCGACAAGATCACCGTGGAGATGTCGCCTTACGACCTCTCCAAGGGACGCATCATCTGCCGCGGCGAGCGACGCCAGCCCGGAACGGACAACCGCAGCACGAGGAAGAAACGATGAAAGTACGCAGCAGCATCCGGCGCATGTGCACCCACTGCAAGATCATCCGGCGCCGCGGACACGTGCGCGTGATCTGCACCGACCCGCGCCACAAACAGCGTCAGGGCTGAACCCGACGAACCACCCACGAACAAGGACCGAAGAGCATGCCGCGTGTCATTGGTGTCGACATCCCCCCGAACAAGCGCCTCGAGATCGCGCTGACCTACATCTACGGCATCGGCCGCAGCACGGCCGGCAAGATCTGCGACAAGCTCGCTCTCGATCGCGGGATGAAGTCCCGCGACCTGAACGAGGAGCAGATCGCCGCGATCGCGAACTACGCCCAGAAGGAGTACCCGGTCGAGGGCACGCTGCGCCGCCAGGTCTCCGCTTCGATCACGCGCCTGCGCGAGATCGGCTGCTACCGCGGCACGCGCCACCGCCGCGGGCTCCCGGTCCGCGGCCAGCGCACGCGCACCAACTCGCGCACGCGCAAGGGACCGCGCAAGACCGTCGCCGGCAAGAAGTCCGTCAAGGGCATGAAGTGAGATCCTGAACATGGCCAACGAGAAGCAGCAAGCCGACGAAACCGAGAAGCCGGACAAGGGCGCCAAGCCCGAGAAGGCCGAGAAGGCCGAGAAGGGCGCGAAGCCCGAGAAGGCCGCCAAGGCCGAGAAGGGCGAGAAGGCCGAGACCCCGGCCGAGGGCGCGCCCCCGGTCCGCGCGCCCAAGATCAAGAAGGGCAAGAAGGTCGACTCGCGCGGCTTCGCCTTCGTCAAGGCTTCCTTCAACAACACCATGGTCACCATGACTACGGTGCGCGGCGAAGTGATCTCCGTCGGCTCGGCCGGAACCGTGGGCTTCAAGGGCACGCGCAAGAGCACGCCCTTCGCGGCCCAGCGCGCCGCCGAGCAGGCCTCGCAGCTGGCCCAGCGCCTGGGCCTGCGCGAGGTCGAGGTGCGCGTCAAGGGCGCGGGTTCCGGCCGCGAATCGGCCGTGCGCGCCATCGCCAACTCCGGCCTCAAGATCGTGTCCATCGAGGACGTCACGCCCCTCCCGCACAACGGCTGCCGCGCGCGCAAGCGCCGCCGCGTGTGAGCCGAACCGAACCAGACCCAGCAGAGGAACCAGCAACATGGCCCGTTGTATCGAGAACAAGTGCAAGCTCTGCCGCCGCGAGGGGATGAAACTCTTCCTCAAGGGGCAGCGCTGCTTCACCGAGAAGTGCGCGGTCTCGCGCCGCGACTACCCGCCCGGCGTGCACGCCCAGAAGCGGGCCAAGGTGACCGAGTACGGCGTCCGGCTGCGCGAGAAGCAGAAGCTCAAGCGCATCTACGGCGTGCTCGAGCGCCAGTTCAAGCTGTACTTCGGCGAGGCCGAGCGCTTGAAGGGCAACACCGGCGAGAACCTCATGTCGCTGCTCGAGCGCCGGCTCGACAACGTCGTGCTCTCGGCCGGCTTCTCGCTCTCGCGCAACCACGCGCGCCAGCTGATCAACCACGGCCACTTCCGCGTCAACGACCGGCGCGTGGACGTGGCTTCCTACCGCGTGCGCCCGGGCGACGTGATCACGCCCGGCACGCAGGAGAACACGCGCAAGATCGTGAGCGAGGCGCTCGCGGTCAACAAGGCCCAGCCGGTCCCCGGCTGGCTGTCCGTCACGGCGGACACGCTCTCGGCGCGCATCGTCGGACTGCCGCGCCGCGAGGACGTCCCGCACCCGATCCAGGAACAGCTCATCATCGAACTCTGCTCGAAGTAGGCAGGCAGCACGGGCTGAACACTCCCGCAGCGCAGGTCGGCTCACGGTTGGCCGGCGGCGTTGCGGGTGCAGAGAGCCCGGCGACCTGGAACGAGCAGTCACCCAACCGGAGAAGAACCCATGCGAATTCGTTGGCGGAACTTCGAGCTGCCCAGCAAGGTGCAGCCCGACCCCGAGACCCTCACCGCGAACTACGGCCGCTTCCACATCGAGCCCTTCGAGCGTGGTTTCGGCCAGACCATCGGCAACGGCCTGCGCCGCGTGCTGCTCTCCTCGATCGAGGGCACCGCGGTCGCGCTGGTCAAGATCGAGGGTGCGAACCACGAGTTCGACACGCTCGAGGGCGTCTACGAGGACGTCACCGACATCATCCTCAACCTCAAGCGCCTGCGCATCCAGTACACGGGCCAGAACGAGATCCTGTGCCGCATCCAGAAGAGCGGCAAGGGCCCGCTGACGGGCGCG
>Ga0315912_10002632_pt1 | contig 18800 bp, 12 predicted proteins | sample VfabasoilMG_FD_204469 | JGI IMG/M metagenome (GOLD analysis project Ga0315912, IMG submission 204469) | Garden soil microbial communities collected in Santa Monica, California, United States - V. faba soil | ecosystem: Environmental > Terrestrial > Soil > Garden | place: USA: California...
GCCGCGCCGTCGTCACTGACCTCGAGCCGGCGAGGTGCGTCAGGAGCAGGACGTTGCGCCGTGCATGGGGCCCGAGGAGGAGTCCGCCGCTCGAGAGGGCTTCATGGGCATCGGCTGGTTCGACGCCGCCACGCCGCGCGGCAGGCACGTGACGCTGCGTCCAGGCGGCGCGCGGTGGTCGCGGGCGAGAGGCCGAGGAAGTGACGAACCGATCATGACGGCCCTCGAGAGAAGGGCTGAAGGATATGCCTTCTCGCGCCCCATGGCATCGGCTGGCCCCCGGGTAGTGGGCCAGCCTGACGACCGGTCGGCGAACGGTGAGGACAGTCCCCGGGCCGGCGTCACCCAGACCGAACCACTACCGCGCCTCCGGGCCGCTTGACGCGCGCAGCGCGGGGGACGATCCTCGATGTGCCCGCTGCGGCGTTGGAGCCGGATGGCCGAGATCGGGGGAGGCGATGTCGCGAAGATCGGGGTTCGGGCTCGCATCGTGCTTGGGCGTCTTCGTTGCGGCAGGCACCGCCGCGGCGCCGCGAGGGAGTGTCCGGTCGAAGCCGCCGCTCGGCATTCACGAGTCGGTGGAGGTCACGGGCCGACCCATCGAATCGGCGTGGATTCCCGTCATCGCGCGGGACGCGGACGGGATCGGCATCCCCGATCTCGCCCTCGAGGACCTGCGCATCGAAAGGCGCGTCGATGGCGAGTGGCGCACCCTGGAGCCCGTCAGCGGCACTCTCGCGCTGCGCCGCAGCTCGATGCCCGTGGCGCTCACGCTCGTCATCGATGTCAGCTCCAGCGTCACCGGTTCGCTCCAGCTCTCCGTGCGGCTCAGCCGCGCGATCCTTCGCGAGCTCCGGGACGAAGATCGCCTCCGCGTCATCACGTTCGCCGACGAGGTCCGGGCCACGCGATTCATCCCCGTCGGCGACCTGCGCGTGCAGGCGCTGCTCGATCTCCTCGAGCGCGATGCCGTCTCGAAGCGCGAGCTGCCGGGCCTGCCGGAGTGCCTCGAGCCGAGACGCCCGACCGATCGCGTGGATGTCCGCATCCTGCGCCTGGATCCCGCGAGACGTGGCGAGCTCGCGACGTGGATCGCGCAGCGCGCAGCCTCGTGCAGCGACGCGGATCTCGCGACGCTCATGGAGCGTGCCGGTGACGAGTGGATCAGCAACGCCATCGGCCATGCAGGCGGCGGCACGTTCGACGGACCCGCCATGCACGAGGCGCTCGACGGGATGCTCATCGGGGACGGTGACTCGTTCCTGCCGCTCTACGACGCGAACCTGGGCCTCGTGCTCATGGGGGACTGCCTCGGCTACTGCGGCGCCTTCGATCCGGGGCTGGCCGAGCTCGAGCGCCTTCTCTGCCTTCAGCGATGGACGCTCTCGGTCGGCTTGCCGTGTCGCTATCGCGGCGACGGCGAGCGGGGCATCTCGCTCATGGACGGCGAGGAGCAGACAGCCCGCAGCGTCGTCGAGAGCGCGCGCTGCGTGCACGAGCTGCGCTTCGACGTCGAGGGCGCCATCGGGCCGCTCCGCGTCCGGCCAGCGAGTCCGCGCGCGGTGGACTGGCGCTTCCTGAAGCCGCCCGACACGCTGCCCCCGCGCGACGTGTTCGTCGCGCTGGTCGCCGCATCGCGCGAAGAGGCGCACGCCAGCGGCACGCCGCTTTCTCGATGCCTCGCGGAGCGCCTCGCGACCGCGAGCCCGGCCGTGCGCGACGCGCTGCTGCGACTCGCGCCTGCCATCGATGCGCCGCCGTGAAGCGCGCGCGCTCTAGGGTGCCGGCCCACAGCCGGACCAGCCGGGCCGCGTGGATCGCTCCACGCCGCTGCTGTCGGCACCGGCAGGGCCCTCGGCCACCTGGTTGGCGCCCGTGACGACGAGCCACGAGGAGCCCGGGATCGCCAGCGTGATCGTCGCGGTTCCATCGCCCGCGTCCACGGAAGGGGCATCGCACTCGATGATGCTGCCCGGGGCCCAGGCGCCGAGATTGCTGCCGAGGACGTGGACCGCCTCCGCCTCCGGCACGCGCTCGAAGCGCAGCTCGACCTCGGCCGCGACCTTCCGTACGCGAAGCGGGGGCGCGCCGGCTCCCGAGACCTCGCGCACCGCGATGCACGACACGATCTCGATCGACGTCTCGCGGAGGCTCACCTGCGGCGGCGTGCAGTTGTCCGTGAAGCGGACCGCCACCCGGTAGCTGCCCGGCGTCGCGAAGACGTGCGTGCCCGAGCCCTGATCCTCGAACGCGATGCCGTCGTAGTCGAAGTCGAAGTCCACGGGATCCGCCTCGCCGCGCCCGCCGAGCTGGATCGCGTCGAAGGAGATGGGCGCGCTCGCGCATCCCTGCGCTGGCCCGACGACGAGCCCGTCGAGCGGAGCGCACGACGAGCCCCCGCACTCCTCGTACCAGGGTGCCGGCGATGAAGCGAGCGCGACCGGCGGCATCGCCACCGCGGTGAGGGACGCCGCCGCGAGCAGGACGCCCGGATCGGTGACGGTCGTCATGGCGGGGAGCATGCGCGTGCGCAGCAGCGCGTCGTTGCCGCAGGCGTCCTCCGCGTCGCCCAGCGAATCGAGCCGCGAAAACCCGGAGTCCGCGGTCCCGAGAAAGCCGGGCTGTCGAGCGAGGGGCAGCTGGTCCTCGCCGTCGTCCTCCAGCTCCCTGTGGCGGAACCAGGCCATGCGGCCGTCCTCGCTGAAGGCTCCGATCTTCGAGGAGTTGTTCGACACGAAGCCGATCGTCCCGTCCGCGAGCGGCCCGATGACGGGGGTGTCGATGTTCCAGATGCTCGGGGATCCCGACCACGCGAGCGCGCCGTCGGGCTCGAAGGCGACGAAGCCCCCGTCGAGGCCGCCATCGTCGATCGCGGCGACGACGCGTCCCGAGCGCGTGCCGGCGAGCGACGTGAGGGTGCGGCCTTCGGCGATTTCGCGGCTCCACGCGAGCGAGCCGGCCGGATCGATGCGCAGGACCCGCTGGGGCTCTCCGAACGGTGCGCCGCCGACGGCGAAGCCGCCGTCGGGGAGCGTGCAGGCCATCTGGCGATACCAGCCGGTGGGCAGCTCGCGCTGCCATGCGACGCTCCCGTCGGCATCGAGGCGCACGACGGCTCGGGCGGTGGGTGACGCGACGATGATCGCGACCGCGCCGTCGCTCCATCCCAGCACGCTCGCGACGGTCCAGCCCTCGTCGAGACGCTCGGACCACGCAATCGCGCCCGCGGCATCCAGCCGCACGATCCACGGGGCGGTGACCGTCCCGCCCGGCGTGCTGCGTCCGATGGTCTCGACGAGCGTCACCTCGTCTCCGGGTCCCACTCCCAGGCCCTTCGACGCGACGCTGTCGTAGCCCGGCGGGGGCTCGTGGACGCGCGTCGCGACGGCGCCAGCCGCAGACAACTCGATGATGCCCGCACCGGTGAGACCACCGGCCACGAGGAGACGATCCGCGGACGCCTCGCCGACCGCGCCGGCTCGACGCCCGTCGTCGACTCCGTAGGTGAGGTACGACGGCTGCACGCAGCCGTCGGCCTCGCGCGTGACGACGTAGCCCGTTCCCGGGCCTGCGACTGCCGTCGCCTGGCGAACGCGCACGGCGTAGGCCGTCGTCGAGCCGGGGAGATGGACGAGGCGCGAGGCCAGGCCGCCCCCGCCGTTGTCGTCCGAAGCGAGCATCGTCGTGCAGTCGGTCGTCCAGAGCTCGACGACCGTGTCGGCGCCGGGCTCGAGCGCCGACGTGGCGATGACGAGCGGCACGCCCGCGCAGGCCTTCACGAGGAACCAGTCGTCGCCGTCGTCGCAGAAGTTGCGGGCGGTCGCGACTCCGTCGAGCAGCTCCTGCGTCGTCGCACCGCAATCCTCGTCCGGCTCGCCCGCATCCACCTCGCATCCCAGGGACCTGCACGCGGGCTGCGCCTCCACGTCGACGGGAGCCATGACGACGACGAGAGGAGAGGTGACGGGAGGTACTGTTGCGACCGTCAGCGTCGCGTCTTCCCAGGTCGTGATCCCCGGCAGGAGCACCTCGGTGGCGGGCTCGAAGTAGGAGCACGGGCCGGGGGCATCCCCGGCGATGTCCAGGTGCGCGACCAGGGACGCGGGCCAGATGATCCCGCTCGCATGCGGGCGATCCCATGCGCTCAGCGAGCCGCCGTCCGCCATCGGCGCCGCGATGGGCGGATCCCAGCCCGCGGAGGTCGCCGTGCGCTGCCACTCGAGCCCCGAGCCGTCGGAGCGAAGCCGCCCGATCCAGGGCGTGAGCGGCCCGGGCATCGCGCCGGCAAGCAGCGTGGTGACGAGCGAGTCGCCGCCGCTCGCCATGGCCACGTCGATCATCTGGTACTCGCCTGGCACCTTCCACTGCCAGGCGACGCTGCCGTCCGGCGCCAGGCGCACGATCGCCGGGACGATGCACGCGACGTCCAGCGTGCCGTCGGGCAGTGCGGCGAGGCGCTTCACGTCGCTGCAGTCGAGGCTCGCACGTCGCTGCCACGCAATCTGGCCCGCCGCGTCGAAGCGCACGACGGCCGGCTGGCCTGCGTCGCGCGCCCCGACCGCAAGGCCTCCGTCGCCGAAGGCCGCGATCGAGGCCCGCTGGACGGCGCTGGATGGAACCTGGTGCTCCGTGACGAGACCGCCGTCGGGCGCGATCTCGAGGATGCGCAGCACCGGGATCGCGCCCGGTGCCGTTCCCATGCAGGCCAGGAGGATGTTCCCGTTCGCCGCGAGCTCGAGGGCGGGCGGCGTGTCCGTCGACGTCCCATCGAGCGCCATGGCCCACCGCACGGCGCCGGCCGCATCGATCGCCATGACGCGGACGGGACGTCCGCTGCCCTGCCTCGCCTCGAGCCCGGCGGCGATCCAGGTGCCATTGGGCAGCACGCGCACGGCCGTGAGCTCGGTCCCTGCGGGACGGACGACACGGACGATGCCGCCGTCGTCGTCGACCTCGAGGAGAAGCGACTGCCTCGGCATGCCGAAGGCGAGATGGGATTCCGCCGCGGCCAGCACCGCGCCCGAGCCCCACGGCACGGCATCGACCCAGGCGGCCGCGACGGTCTCCGCCGGATCCGGCGTCAGCGCGAATCCGGAGACCCAGCCTGCCGCAGCGAGGCGAACGGGCAGCGACAGCACGGCGAGCGCTGCGACGAGAACCACCCTTCCACGGCTCATCGAGACCCTCATTGGTGCGCACATCCTGCCATGCCCCCTCACGTCGCGCTTCGGCCTCGACGGGCTAACATCCTCGGGTGATCCCCCCAGCCGATCTCCTCGCGGCCTTCCGCGCGGTGCGCGCGCGGACCGTGGCGCTCGCGGCTCCCCTGTCGCCGGAGGATCAGCAGGTCCAGTCGATGGCGGAAGCGAGCCCGACGAAGTGGCATCTCGCGCACTCGACGTGGTTCTTCGAGACGTTCGTGCTGAAGCCGGCCGAGTCCGCGCATCGTCCCTTCCATGCCGGGTTCGACTACCTCTTCAACTCGTACTACGAGGCCGTCGGGCCGAGGCACGAGCGCGCGCGGCGTGGGCTCCTCTCGCGACCTTCGCTCGAGATCGTCATGGCGTATCGCAAGAACGTCGATGCGCGCGTCGAGCGGCTCCTCGAGCAGGGCAGCCTGTCGGCGGAGCGGCTCACGACGCTCGAGCTGGGACTGCATCACGAGCAGCAGCATCAGGAGCTGATCCTGACGGATGCGAAGCATGCCCTCGGCGAGAATCCGCTGCTCCCCGCGTACCTCGAGAGCCGGCACGAGCACGCGGCGCCGTCGAGGATGGAGTGGACGTCGGCGAAGGAGGAGATCATCGAGATCGGTCACGACGGGAGGGGATTTGCCTTCGACAACGAGGCGCCGCGTCATCGTGTCGTCGTGCCGGCCTGCGAGATGGCTTCGCGGCTCGTGACCTGCGCCGAGTATCTCGAGTTCATGAGCGAGGGCGGCTACTCGCGTCCCGATGCCTGGCTGTCGGACGGCTGGGACGAGATCCGCGCGGAGGGGCGGCAAGCGCCGCTCTACTGGACGTTGCATGACGGCGCGTGGAGTGTTTTCACGCTCGCGGGCGAGAGGCTGCTCGATCCCCACGAGCCCGCGTGCCATCTCAGCTTCTTCGAGGCGGACGCCTACGCGCGATGGGCGGGCGCGCGGTTGCCGACCGAGCAGGAGTGGGAGCGCGCAGCCCGCGAGCTGCCGATCGCAGGCAACTTCGCGGAGGACGCTCGCCTGCATCCGACGTCTCCGCGCGAGTCGGCCGGCCTGACGCAGATGTTCGGCGACTGCTGGGAGTGGACGTCGAGCGCCTACCGGCCCTATCCCGGATATCGCCCGCCTGCCGGCGCGCTCGGCGAGTACAACGGCAAGTTCATGAGCGGGCAGATGGTGCTGCGCGGCGGCTCCTGCCTCACGCCGCGCAGCCACGTGCGCGCGACGTATCGCAACTACTTCCCGCCGGGCGCGCGATGGCAGTGCACCGCCCTGCGCCTCGCGCGCGATCCGTGAGCTCGCCCTTGCCGATGCGCGCCGCCGCCGAGCGCGACGAGCTCGATGCGCGGCTGCGCGAGCGACTCGCCTTCGCGGACGACGTGCGCTTCGGCCTGGCGGCGACGCCGAAGGCGCTGCCCTGCCGATGGTTCTACGACGCGGCCGGCTCGCTGCTCTTCGAGCGCATCTGCGCGCTGCCCGAGTACTACCTGACGCGCGCGGAGCGCTCCATCTTCGAGGAGAGCTCGCCGACGATTGCGGACATGTTCCCGCGCGGGGTGGACGTCGTCGAGCTGGGCAGCGGCAGCGCCGAGAAGACGAGCCTGCTGCTCGCAGCACTCGTCGCGCGCCACGGCCCGATGACCTACGTGCCGGTGGACGTCTCGCGCGAGGCTCTCGAGGCGAGCTGCGCGCGTCTCGCGGGCGAGCTGCCCGGGCTCGTCATCAGCCCCGTCGCGGGCGACTACTCGGAGGGCGTGCGGCGGCTGACGCGCATGCGCGAGCGGCCCAAGCTCGTCGCGTGGCTCGGTTCGAGCATCGGGAACCTCGATCGCGCCGCGGCGCGCGAGATGCTGGCGACGCTCGCCGCTCGCTGCGGGCCAGCGGATCGGCTGCTCGTCGGCTTCGATCGGCGCAAGGATCCCGGCGAGCTGATCCCCGCCTACGATGACGCGCAGGGCGTGACCGCGGCGTTCAACCTGAACCTGCTCGCGCGCATCAATCGCGAGCTGGGCGGCCGCTTCGACCTCGCGGCCTTCGCGCATGGCGCGACCTGGAACGGGGCCAGCGGCTGCGTCGACATGCACCTCGTCAGCCGCCGTGCGCAGATCGTCCCCATCGAGGCGCTCGACCTGCGCGTGACGTTCGACCCGGGCGAGTCCATCCACACGGAAAGCTGCCACAAGTACTCTGACCACGATGTCGTCTCGCTCGCTGCCGAGTCGGGCCTCGCCGTCGAGCGGCGCTTCCTCGATGGAGACGCCCGCTTCCTGCTCGCGCTGCTCAAGCCGACGAGCGTCGTGCTTCGCTCGGCTGGTGCCGGCCCAGAGGCCTCGTCCGCGCCGTGCTGACACCGACCCAGCGACACGAATGCGTTGCCGAGTGGGGGTCCGCGGAACCGCACGCCGCGCCGCGCTCCCATTCCGTCGATTCCCATGTTCGGCGTGCGGAACGGGCGCCACTCCGCGTCCACCCAGGACAAGACTTCGGCGTTCATCCACGCTCAGAACGAGTGGTCGATGATGATGGCCAGGACGAGTTGCGAGGGATCGGCCGCGGCGTCGCGGACGTCGCCGGCGGGGAAGTCGGACCAGCGGAGCGCGCCCGTCAGCGTCAGCACGTCGGGGAAGTCGCGCGAGAGCGAGACCGAGGCGCCGACGTCGGAGATCGACGCGCCATCCACGCCGAAGACCGCCGCGTCGTAGCTGGAGTCGGCCCAGCCGATGGAGCCGTCGAGAGTGAGCGTCACGTTCTCCGCGAGCTCGAATTCGTGGGACAGCGCGAGGTTCAGGTACAGGCCGTCCACCACGTGGACGTCGCGCGCCGCCAGGAGCGTCAGGCTCACCGGCAGGTCGAGCTCGAGCGTCGCCTGCGCCTCGGTCGTCTGCTCGAGGTCGATGCCGGGGTACGAGTAGTTCACGAGACCGATTCCCCACGTCGCCAGCCCGACCTCGCGTGACCACGACACGCTCAAATCGAGCTCCTCGACGCCGACGTGCCGATCGGGGTACGTGCCGTCCTGGCCGTCGCCGCTCCGATGCGTCAGATCGATCGAGACCCATGTCCCGAAGGTGAAGCCATGCGTCCCCAGCTCGAAGCCGGGTTGGAGCACGGGGCCTTCGTTGAGCAGCATCCCGCGCCAGACGTAGCGCGAGGCCGTCTCGGCGGAGAGATCCATCGAGACGCCGGAGGGTTCGGACTCCTCCTGGGCGAGGCAGGGCGAGGCGATCGCGAGGGCGATCGCGAGCAGTGCGGGATGGCGATGCAGCACGTTGGCTTTCGAGCGGCGTCACGCCGCCTCATCGAGATGTCGGGTAGCGCAGGTGGGCTTCCTGCGGATTCCTGAAGCCTTCGCAGGCTGAGGGAGTGCATGATGCCACGCGGGCCGTGGCCAGGGGGCGGCGGCGCGATCGGGAAGGCGATTCGACGCTCGCACGAGGCGTCACGGAGGTCGAGATGAGCGGACTGTCGATGATTCCGGTGATGGCGATGCTTCTCCAGGCGGACTCCGATCCGGCCGCGGCCTTGGCGGGAGCGGGCTTCGGTCTGGGCTTCTGCCTCTTCGAGCTGGTTGTGCTGGCCTTCGCCGTCCTGGTCGTGTGGAAGCTATTCGTGAAGATGGGCCGCCAGGGATGGGAGGGGATCATCCCCTTCTACAACAATTGGGTGGTCGTGCAGCTCATGGGGCGGCCGGTCTGGGTGTTCATCCTCTGGATCATCCCGTGCACCGCCATCGTCGGCCACATCATGATCTCCCTGGACATGGCTAGGAAGTTCGGCAAGAGCCAGGCCTTCGCCATCGGCCTGATCCTCCTGGCACCGATCTTCTACGCCATCCTGGCTTTCGACGATTCCCGCTTTCAGGGCTGAGCCGGCAGGTTGACGAAGGCGCTCGACGCGTCCACGGGCGCGTCGAGATCGCCGACGTCGTGGAGCTGTTGCGCCAGCTGCTCCCAGCGTGCGCCCTCCATCCATCCCAGGCCATGCTCCCGCGTCGCGTCGGATTCGACGTACGCCGGGAGCAGCGCCGCGCTGAGCTCCATGACCTGAGGCTTCATGTCGCGGTTCTGCTGCGCCATGACGGCGTTGATGGGTGCGGGATCGTCGAGATAGGAGCGCCATCCGTCGCGCAGCGCCGCGACCACAGCGCCGACGGTCGCGGGATCCTTCGCGAGGAAGTCCTCGTTCGCCGTGACGACGACATCGTACGGGTTGAGACCCTCGTCGGCGACCGGGAACACGCGCGTCGGCACGCCGTCGAGCTGGAGCTGCACGGGCTCCGCCGTCGCGAAGCCCTGCATGGCGTCCACGCTCCCCGAGATCAGCGGAGCGGCGGATCCGGCATACGGGACGAATGAAAGGTCCTTCCCGCCGTGCTTGCCGTTGAGGAACTTGACGAAGGTCAGCCCGTCCTGCGCGAGGATCGTCGCCTTGCTGCCCCAGAGATCGGCGAGCGTCGCGTGCGGCGAGTCGGCCTTCACGACGATGCATCGCGGCGAGCGCTGGAACGACGCGAAGACGGCCTTCACCCGGCCGTCGTGCGCGCGCAGCGTGAGCACCTGCTCCGCGGCGAGGGCAGCGAGCTCGACCTTGCCGCTCGCGAGGAGCTGCGGCGCCGGCACGTCAGCGCCGCCCTGCAGCAGCTCGACGTCCACGCCGTGCTGGGTGAAGAGGCCGCGCTCCTTCGCGGCGTAGATGCCGCCGAACTCGGGCTCGGGAAACCAGTTGAGCTGGAGGCGCACGCGGGGGCGCGCCGCCTGCGTGGGCGCGGCAGGCGCGTGGGGCGCGGGTTGCTCGGCGCTGCCGCACGCGACGAGCGCGAGGGTCAGGGCGACGACGGAGAGACGACGGTTCATCGGCGGGATCCTCACGGGGCTGCGGAAGCATGCCAGCGTCGGAGCAGTAGCCATCCCGCGGCGTTCACCAGGCCGAAGATCGCGAAGCCGACGAGGGCGGCGAGGGCGATTGCGGCGAACACCTCGGGCGTGCGGTTCTGCTTGAGCGCGCTGGTGATCACGGCGCCGAGCGGCGCCCTCTCGCCGCCGAAGGCGCCGACCATCTCGCCGACGATCGTGCCGATCACGGCGAGGCCCGCGGCGATGCGCAGGCCCGTCACGATCGAGGGCACGGCGGAAGGCAGTCCGAGCTTGAACCACGTCGCCACGCGTCCCGCGCCGAGGACCGCGAAGAGCTCGCGATGCCCCGGATCCACCGCGCGAAGTCCCGCCAGCGTGCTCGCGATGACGGGGAAGATCGACACGATGACGGAGGACGCGACGACCGACGGAAGGCCCCATCCGAACCAGACGGAGAGCATCGGCGCGATGGCGACGAGCGGCACCATCTGGAGCAGGAGCGTCAGCGGATGGACGCCGCGCTCGGCGAAGCGCCACAGCGACAGGAGGCTCCCGATCAGCATTCCGGCGATCGTCGAGATGCCGAAGCCGAGGAGCGTCGCGCCGGCCGTGCGCAGCGCCGCGCGCGCGAGTCGCACGCGATCCTCGACGAGCGCGCGGGCGACGCGCGCTGGCGAGGGCAGCAGGTACTCGCCGACGCCGCTCGCGGCGACCGCGAGCTGCCACGTGCAGAGGACGACGCCCACCACGACGAGCGGCGGGAGGATCGCCGAGAGGACCTGTCGCGCGCGGCTCGTGGCGCTCACGCGACGGCGTCCATGCCGCGTCGCAGCGCCGCATGCACGCGCGCGACGAGCAGCGCGAAGTCGGGAGACTCGCGAAGCGACGGGCAGCGCTCCTGGAACGTCACGCGGAAGCTCTCGACGACGCGAGCGGGCCGAGGCGAGAGGACGACCACTTCGTCCGCGAGGAACACGGCCTCCTGGATGGAATGGGTGACCAGGAGCGCGCTCATCCCTTCGTGCGCCCGCAGCCGGAGCAGCTCGTCGTCGAGCTGGAAGCGCGTCACCTCGTCGAGCGCGCCGAACGGCTCGTCGAGCAGCAGGAGGCCGGGCCGTTCGTAGGCTCCGTGGCTCGCGGGCCGCGCGACGATGGCGCGCGCGAGCGCCACGCGCATCCTCATTCCGCCCGAGAGCTGATGCGGCATCAGCGCGTGCGCGTCCGCGAGCCCGACGAGATCGAGCGCGCGCATCGCGGCTTCCCGGCGACGTCGCGCGTCGCCGCCGCGCAGCTCGGGCGCGAGCTCGACGTTGCGCACGACGTTGCGCCAGGGGAGCAGGCGCGGCTCCTGGAAGCACGTGCCGATCAGCTCGCGGCCCGGATGGCGCGCGACGCTGCCCTCCGTGGGCCTGTCGAGCCCGCCCGCGATGCGCAGCAGCGTCGTCTTCCCGCAGCCCGACGGTCCGACGAGCGCGACGAGGCGGCCCGGGCTCACGTCGAGATCGACGCCGCCCACCGCTGCGATGCCGTTGTCGAAGATGCGCGCGACGTCGCGCATGCGGATCTCGACGGGCTCCATCGACGGGGACTCCCAGGGTTGCTTGACGACGCGAGGATGCGGGCACATCCTAGCGCCGCAGGCTCAGTCGCCACCCGCCTGGTGCGCGAGGCCTTGGGGAGTGGCGTCGCCCATGAGGAAGATGCGGCTCGGCCATGTCGTTGCGACGTCCGTCGGCATGGCGCTGCTCGCGTCCGGCGCCTCCTCCGAGCCAGCCGTTGCCCCCGGCGTGGACGTGGAGATCGTCGCGGCGCGCCAGCCGTCCTCGCGGCGCTTCCTCCGACCCGATGGCAGCGCGCGGAGCGAGGTCGTTCTGGGAGCACTCCACTACGCCGACGATCGGGGAGCGCTCCAGCCCATCTCCACGGAGCTCCATGTCGGCATGGACGGATCATTCGTCAACGACGCGAACTCGCTCGTCAGCAGGTTCCCTGCGACAGCCGACGGCATCGTCAGCGTGAGGTCTCGGCAGCACGAGGTCGCTCTCTCCTGGCGATCCGCCGGTCTCGCCGTGGCGCTCGCCGATGGATCGCATGCGGCGGCGATCCCGCCTCGCGGCATCGCCGCCGCGCTCGAGGGAAGCTCGGTGCTCGTGCAGCAGGGCGCCTATCCGGGCATCACCGAGCGCTACCGCGTCGCGCCCGGCGCCGTCGAGCACGAGCTGGCTCTCGACGAGTCGGCCACCGGCGGCTGCGTCGGTCCGGACATGACGCTGCACGTGGCTTGGGATGTTCGCGTGACGTCGGGCCGCATCGCTCCGGCGAAGGATGCCGGGTTCCTCGTCGAGGACGAGTCGGGTCGCGCCTGCTACTCGTTGCCGCCGCCGTTCGTCGTCGCCTGTCCGCCGGATGCCGACTGCACGCGGCCGCTGGTCTATCGGATGGAACCACGAGGGGTCGCCGCGCGTCTCGTGCTCGAGGTCCCGGCCGCGATGCTCGCAGGCGCCACGCCGCTCGAGCCGCTCGTGATCGATCCGTCGGTCGTCGATCTCTATCTCGGCGAGCAGGACGTGATCGCGTACGGCCCCAGGACGGGTGCGAACCTGACCGTCGATTCGGGGCTGGTCTTCTGCGATGTCGACGGTGACGGCGCCGACGATCTCGTCATGGGCGACGGGCGCAATCGCGTCAGCGTCTTCGTCGGCCCTCGGCCGACCGGGACGGCCTTCGATCTCCTCACGGACGTGCCGGACGTCACCCTCGACGGCGGTCGGGAGCGGGTGCACTTCGGATTCACGTTCGCCGTCGCGGATCTCTCGGCGGATGGCCGCGAGGACCTCATCGTCGGCGCCAGGGCGGAACGCGGGCTGCGAGGCCAGGTGCTCGTCTACTTCACTCCCATTGCGCGCGGCACCATGGTCACGGATGCCCTCGCCGAGGCCGACGTCCGAATCGTCGGCGTCTCCGAGGCCGATCTGTTCGGTGCGCGGGTCGTTGCGGACGACTTCGACGACGACGGCCACGCCGACCTGCTGATCGGCGCCCCGCGCGCGCGCCACGCCGTCACCGACACGATCGTCGGCGAGGCCTACATTCTCTTCGGGCCCTTCGCGATCGGCACCGTGCGCGACCTCGCAACGACGCCTGCCGACGTAGTCATCCGCCCCAGCTCCCATGGTTTCCGCGATGATCTCGGCGAGGAACTGGCCAGTGCGGATCTCTCGGCTGACGGCGTTCCTGATGTCGTGCTCGGAACGAGTCCCGACTCCTGCGAGGGCGTTTCGCCATCGACCCCTTGCAGGACGGTCCAGGTGCTGGTCGGGCGCCCTCGCGCCTCGTGGCCGAGCGTCTTGGACCTCGAGATCGATCCCCCCGAGATCACGTTGCGCGACGCCGAATTCGGGACGAGCCAGACGGTGGTGGCGACGGGCGAGGTGAGCGGAGACTCGAAGCCCGATCTCCTGGTGGGCGATGCGCACTATAACCTCCCCGGCCGGGCGCGAGCGGGCCGCGTGCAGATCTTCTTCGGCCCTCTCCCGTTCGGAATGTTCGCGGACATGGACGCGCTCGTGGATGCCGTCATCTGGGGAGCGGACGAGATCGACAGCACGCCCACGGAAATCGATGTCGGCGACATCGACGGCGACGGCCAGGGCGATGTCGTCCTCGGCGTGGAGGCCGGCCAGGGGCTGGACAACCGTGGAGGAGCCTTGAGGATCGGCGAGGTGGATTGCCTCCTGGGACCGGTCACGCCGGGACTGGTGGATCTCCGCCGCCACGTGCCCGATCTCTACATTACTGGGCGTGGCGGATCCGGGCTCGGAGGCATCTCCCACTTCGGCCACGTCGTTGCACTGGGTGACTACTCCGGCGATGGGATTGACGATGTCGGAGCGGGCTGCGTCGGCGCCAAGGGGCCCGGGGACACGAGGTCGAGCTGCGGAGAGGCGTACGTGATCTTCCCCGACGTGGCGCCATGCGTCCCTCCCGGGGAGATGTCGGACCTGCGGATCAGGAAGTACCTCGGCCTCCAGGGACGGGCGATCCTCTCGTTCATGGGAAACCCTCTGCCCCACCGCGGTGACGCCGGCGTCTTCCGCGGCAGCCTCGCGTCGCTCCATGACTCAGGCCTCTACGACCATGGAGGCACGTGGTGCGGCCTGACTGAGGGCTTCGTCGAATTGAGCCTCGCGTCCGAGCCGGCGAGCTACTACCTCGCGGTCGGCGTCACTCGCGGCTCGATGGGCGCATGCGAAGGGCCCTACGGAGACGCCCGCATCGGCGACATCCACTTCCCGCGACCGAGCGCGTCGGCCCTGGGGACTACGACCTGTCCATGAGCGACTTGCTCATGATGACGCTGCGATAGGTCGCGTGGCTCCAGCGCACGTGCTCGACGAGGCGATAGCCGCGTCGCGCGTAGATCGAGATGAGGTGCGTGGCGCCCTCCGCCGTGTCGAGCGCGACCTCGTCCGCGCCGAGCTCTCCGGCCCGTCTCTCCGCGGCATCCATGAGCCGGCTGCCGATGCGCGTGCGCTGGAGCGCCGGCTCCGTCGCGAGCTGCCCTATCACTGCGACGTTGCCGCGATACCACGTCGAGTCGCGCGAGCCGCGGCCCGGCGCCATGAGGAGCGCCGTGCCGACGACGCGGCCCTCGAGGATGGCGAGGAAGCACTCGTTGCCGTCGATGCGCTCGCGCGTCGTGGCGACGTCCTGATCGACCGCGACGTAGTTGAAGCCCATCGCGCCGAGCTCGGCGTACGCGCGGTGGAGCAGCTCGGTGAGCTCCTCGAGCGAGTCGTCGTCGCGGAGCCTGCGGATCTCGAGGGCCGACGCGTCCCTGCCGCCTCGCGTCGTGCCGCCTTCCCGCGCGTCCATCCGCTCTCCCTTGCCGGACCGCTCCCCGCCGGCGCGCGGATCATCGCATGCCCGCCCCCCTCCGCATGCCCTCCGGTCCGAGTCGTCGTAGGGTGGGAGGGCCATCGTCTCTTCAGTTGACGCCTTTTCAATGGATATCGGGAGATCTCACATGGAAGCGTCCAGCAGCTCTCGCCCCATGCCGCAAGCAACGGCGACCCTCCGCATCCTCGCCCTCACGATTCTCGGTCTCGACCTGGCGCCGCCGGCCAGCGCGTTCGCGCCAGCGCGCGTGTCCGTGATTCGCGCCGCGGCCGCGCGGGCCGCCGCCGCACGGGGAGGAGGGACGCCTGCGCTCGGCGAGGTCGGCGGCTCCGGACAGCCGCTGTTCTCGCCGCGGCACTTCATGGAGGGTCCGCCGCCCGATCATCGGATCGCCAACCTGCTGCCCGGCACCGACACGTCGCTCTGCATGCGGTGGGAGCCGACGATCGCGGTCGATCCCAATGATCCGCGCGTGGTGGCCGTCGCGCAGTTCGTCACGATCGTGGTCTCGTTCGACGGCGGCGTGACGTTCCCGGTGAACGTCTCGGCGCCCGGCGTGAGCCCCGGCGGGGATCCCTCGCTCGCGTTCGACAGCCAGGGCCGCCTCTTCATCACGTACCTCTGCAGCCCGGGCGCGGGTCGCGACGTCTGCATCACGGGCTACTCCGTGAACGCCGGCGCCGGCACCATCACGCAGCTCCCGGGCGGATGGCCCGTCAACCTCGCCGTGGCCGCGGGCATCGGCGGCAACAACGCCGACAAGGAGTGGGTCGCCGCCGACTCCACGGCGGGAAGCCCGTTTCAGGATCGGATCTACTGCACCTGGCAGCGACTCGACACGAATCCGTGGTCCACGTGGGCGTCCTTCTCGACGGATCAGGGGCAGACGTGGAGCGCCGGCGCGCAGCTCTCCGTCGGCCTCGGCCAGGCCTGGCCGAACCACGTCGCCGTCGCGCCGAACGGCGACGTCTTCGCGGCATGGCACGAGCAGCCGGGCTTCCTCGATCCGAGCGGCAACGACGTGCCCGACGGCGTGTCGGGGCTGATCGCGCTGCGTCGATCCGACGATGGCGGGAGCAACTGGCAGCCCGCGACGTTTCCGTATCCGGCCGGCCAGGCGGACATGACCTACAACGTGCAGCACGAGGCGAACGGGCTCATTCCCGGCAACGACTCGTGGCTCACGGGCTCGCTCCAGCCGTGGATCCTGCCGGATCCGCTCGTCGCGGGCCGCGTCTTCGTCGTGCAGAACGACGATCCGGACAACGACGTGGACGTGGGCGACGCCGCCAACGTCTACATCGTGGCGTCGAGCGACTCGGGCGACACGTGGGCGGCGCGCCGCCGCGTGGACTCGGGGGCCGGCGGCACGTTCCAGATACTGCCGACGGCAGCGATCAACCCGGTGAACGGCACGATCGGCGTCGCATACTTCGACAACCGCGCGCTCGCGGACGCCGACAACGACGGGATCTTCGAGCTCGACATCCTAGCGACCATCAGCACCGACGCGGGCGTGACGTGGTCGCCGGAAGTGGACATCAACGACGGCACGATGGATCCGTCGCGCGCGACGACGTGCCGCTTCTGCGGCGGCGACGGCATCACCAACCTCGCCTGCACGTCGCCCGGCTGCCCGGGTCCGGGCACGCGCCGCATCGGCGAGTACATGGGCGTCGCCTACGGCGAGTGCACGCTGCACTTCGCGTGGCCCGACGACTCGACGTGCGGCGGCGGCGACTACGACACGTTCTACGACAACGATCCGCAGCTCGGCGGTGACCTGACGCCGCCGCAAGTCGCCTGTCCGGCCGACGCCATCGTCGGCTGCGGAGATCCGACCGATCCTTCGGCGACGGGAACGGCGACGGCGACCGACGCATGCGACCTCGATCCGGGCGTGACCTTCTCGGATCAGACGCTGCCGGGCAACTGCCCGCCGGGCTCCGTCATCCAGACGATCCGGCGCACGTGGCGCTCGACGGACGCCGCCGGCAACACCACGACGTGCGATCAGGACATCGTCGTCACGGACATGTCGCCGCCGAGCCTCTTCGTGCCGGCGCCGCTCGTGCTCGAGTGCAACTCGCCCGGAGGCGTGCCCGCGAACGATCTCGCCATCGTGGCGTGGCTCGCCGGCGCGAGTGCTGCGGACGATTGCAGCGTCCCGACGCTCGAGAACGACGCGCCGGCCCTCTTCCCGTTCGGCTGTCCGCCGGACGGAACGGTCACGATCGTCACCTTCACCGCCACCGACGGCTGCGGCAAGGTCACCGAGCTCTCGTCCAGCGTCGCCGTCGTGGACACGACGCCGCCGTCGCTCGACTGCTCCGTCACGACGCCCGTGCTGTGGCCGCCGAGCCACGCCCTCGTGGACATCGGCCTCGTGGTCGTCACGTCCGACGGATGTGACGTCGAAGCGCCCGTCGTCTCGATCGAGGTCACGAGCGACGAGCATGCGTCCGACGCTCCGGGCTCCGGCGGCGAGACGCACTGCCCCGATGCCGTGATCCAGCCTGACGGCCACGTGCTCCTGCGCGCCGAGCGATCGGGCGCAGGCGACGGCCGCGTCTACATCGTGCACGTGACGTCCACGGACTCCTGCGGCAACTCGAGCGACTGCTCGGCGCAGGTCAGCGTGCCTTCGAGCCAGTCCAAGAAGGCCGTCGTGATCGACTCCGGCCAGATCTTCGACGCGACCGATTGCGACTGAGCGGTCTCGAGCCCCGTCCGGCGTCGCCCGGCGAGGGCTCGAGCCCGCGTGCCGGGGGGCAGGCGCCCGTGCGGCGTCGCGGTGACATGATGCGGCCGGTGCCTTCATGATGCGCTCGAGCACGCTGAAGCAGGCGGCAGCGTTCCTCGGGATCGCGGGGGCCTACTTCCTCGCCGGAAGGCTGGGGCTCGAGCTCGCGTTCGTCCACGAGAGCGCGACGGCGGTCTGGCCCCCCACCGGCATCGCCATCGCGGCCGTCATCCTCTTCGGCTACCGAGCGGCGCTCCCCGTTTTCGTCGGCGCGTTCCTCGTGAACATCATGACGGCGGGATCCGTCGCGACGGTCACGGGCATCGCCCTCGGCAACACGCTCGAGGCGCTGCTCGGCGGCTGGCTGGTCAACCGCTTCGCGTCGGGACGGCGCGCCTTCGAGCGCCCGCGCGACGTCATGCTCTTCGTCGTGCTCGCCGCGCTCGTCAGCCCGGTGGTGGCGGCGTCGATCGGCGTGACGAGCCTCTGCCTCGGAGGCCTCGCGTCGTGGGAGGCCTTCGGCGCCATCTGGCCGACGTGGTGGGTAGGCGATGCGGTCGGCGCGATCATGATCGCGCCGGTGGCCATCCTCTGGGGCGCGGAGCGCAAGGGAACGCGCTGGGATCCGCGGCTCGCAGTCGAGGGCACGCTCGTGATCGCCGTGCTCGTGCTGACGGGCGGCGTGGCGTTCCTCGGATGGCTGCCCGCGGGCAGCGAGCACCTGCCGCTCCAGTTCCTCTGCCTCCCGCCGCTGGTGTGGGCGGCGTTCCGATTCCCGCAGCGCCTCACGTCGCTGATCACGCTCGCCCTCTCGGGCATGGCGCTGCTCGGCACCCTCCAGGGCTTCGGCGTGTTCGCGCGCGAGGACCCGAACGATGCGCTGCTCCTGCTCCAGGCCTACATGGGCGTGTTGTGCGGGCTGGGGCTGTGCATCGGCGCGGCCGTCGCGCAGCGCGAGAGCGTGGAGGCGAGCCTGCGAGCGAGCGAGGAGCGGCTGCTCGTCGCGAGCAAGATGGAGGCGCTCGGCCGACTCGCCGGCAGCGTCTCGCACGACTTCAACAACATCCTCACCGTCGTGCAGGGACACGCCGACCTGCTGGCCGGA
>Ga0315912_10002633_pt1 | contig 18792 bp, 15 predicted proteins | sample VfabasoilMG_FD_204469 | JGI IMG/M metagenome (GOLD analysis project Ga0315912, IMG submission 204469) | Garden soil microbial communities collected in Santa Monica, California, United States - V. faba soil | ecosystem: Environmental > Terrestrial > Soil > Garden | place: USA: California...
GTCCACCCCGCCAGCAGCGGATGACGAAACGAACCTGCCGAAGCGCGCCAGTGTGTAACCCGCGTGACGTTGGCTCCGATTGAGTTCGGGGGCGTCCGTGCACACCGCACCTTCGCCGCACTAGCTGCGACCGACAGGCCTCCTGCTGGCGTGATTTCTCGAGCCACCAACTCCCCCGCGCCCGTTACATATTCCACGGTTCCGTTACGGCGACCCCCTGAATGAGGGGTAGCTTCTGTCCCGTCGGCAGAGTTGCCGTTGGTCGATGTGTCGTGCGACCCGGCGAGGTCGACAGGACACAAGTACTCAGAACAGCACGAATGGGGTCGCTCTAAATGATTGAAACCGCGAACAAGCTGCGCTTGACAGCCATCGCGCAAGCCTTTGCTCTACTGGTAGTTGCAGGCTGCGGTGGTTCTAACTCTGACGAGGACGCCACGGACGAACTGGTTGTCGAAGAGTCGATAGGCGAAGAGCCGCTAGGCGATTCGGCGCACACCGAGGAGGCCGAGCGGTGGCGTTCGTGGGACAGCGTGGCTCCGAGCCTCACCATCGAGGGCAAGTCTCAGCCCAGCGTGACAGGAGTCGTTGGAATCTACGGTGTGGCTTCTGACAACCTACGGCTGAGTCGCGTTCGTTGGTGGAACAACCGAGGTGGTTCTGGAACGGCCCGGATGGGCGGAACCAACACCAGAGCCTCATGGTCCGCTTCCAATATTCAGCTCCAGGTCGGGACGAACGAGATCACTGTGGCTGTGTACGACGCGGCCGGAAATAGAGCTAGCAAGACTGTGAGCATCAGTCGGGCGTCAGCACCTGCTCCCAGCCCGGCACCTGCACCCGCGCCTGCACCAGTTCCAGCACCGGCTCCGGCTCCCGCTCCGGCTCCCGCTCCCGCTCCCGCTCCCGCTCCGGCTCCGGCTCCGGCTCCCGCTCCGGCTCCGGCTCCGGCTCCGGCTCCGGCTCCGGCTCCGGCTCCGGCTCCGGCTCCGGCTCCGGCTCCGGCGTCGCCGGTCACCCTGACCTGGAACGCGGTGACTAGCTCCGCAGTGAGCGCCTATCGGGTCTACTACGGGACGTCCTCGCGCTCATACCAACAGGCACTTGGCAATGGAGTCAACGTCGGCAATGTCACGAACTTCGCGGTATCCGGCCTGACAAAGAACGTGACTTACTATTTCACCGTGACGGCGGTGGACGGCATGGGCAATGAAAGCCCATATTCCAACGAAGCATCGAAGGTGGCTCAGTAGCAATGAACGGGTCCAACAAATTGTGGAATGAAATGATGTTCGCGCATGGAACTATTCGGATGCGTTGGGTGCCGACCCTCTTTTTGGCACTTGTACTGCACGTGCTCTTCGCCAGTGCAGCAATGGCGGCGAGCCGCTACGTACGGGCCGGTGCGACTGGATCGGGCAGCGGGGCAGACTGGACCAACGCCTACACCGTCTTGCCGACTAGCTTAGTTCGCGGCGACACGTACTACATCGCCGACGGTTCGTACGGGGGATACAACTTCAACACGCCGGCGTCAGGGCAGCAGTACATCTACATCAAGAAGGCGACGCCAGCTGACCACGGCACGGACGTCGGTTGGGTGGACACCTACGGAGACGGGCAGGTTTTGTTGAGGACTACCGGCAAGGGCGCGCTGGAGTTCTCCACTGGCTACTGGCAATTGCTGGGCAACCAGGGCCAGGGGAAGAGCAATTTGGGCTTCGTGATCACCAATGGGGACTTCGTCGGCTCCGACCTCATCCGGCTCGGGGGTGGCGTGAGCAACATTGTCCTGGACCGGATCGATGCGTCGCAGCAAGTTTTCTACGGGGGCGAGGGCAATCTCAACGACATCATTTACGGCGCCTCCGGCGGCAGCAACCTGACGGTCAGCAACAGCTACCTGCACGACACAAACTGGTATGCCGCCGTTATGCTAATTGGTTGGGATGGGGTGTTATTCGAGAACAACTTTTTCGAAAACAACTATCGAAAGGAGATCCTCTCGTGCCGCGAGTGCACCAACTTGACCTGGCGTGGCAACACCCACAAGAATGCCGCCGGCACAGGCTATTTGGTGGGCCAGAATCCCGTCAACTGGTATATCTACAACAACGTCTTCTACAACACCGACAGCCGCTATACAACCACCGATTGCATTTTCTGCAACTGGTATGGGCATGGCATGACGGCGAAGAACATCTACATCTACGGCAACACCTTCTACAACGTGCTCGGTGCGGCTGCCATTGGCTATGACGGCGCATCGAATGTCGTCGCCAAGAACAACGTCTTCTACGGTGGTGCGCCCATCAACTGGCGCGGCGCCATCGAGCACGACTACAACTGGTGCTACTCAGCCAGCGGTTCGTGTTCGGCCGTTACCAGCGAGGCGAACGGCCAATCTGGATCCGCGGGCGCGTTCGTCGACATCGCGGGCGAGAACTTCCGCTTGGCGATCCCCACGGCGGCCGGCGCCTCCCTGCCGGCTCCATACAACAGCGACAAGTTGGGCGTCCTCCGCTCCGGGACCAACTGGGACCGTGGCGCCTATTCGTTCTCTGGCAATGCCACTGTTCCCCTACAAGCCCCCGGCAACCTGAGAGTGCAATGATTTCTTGGCTTGCCAGGGGCATGACATGGTGAAGAACATTCTGCTTGGTGCGTTGATGCTCTGGGTGAGCACGTACGCCGACGCGGCCAACTACTACGTTCGCGCGGGCGCAACTGGAGCGCAGACGGGTGCGGACTGGGGCAATGCTTTTGCCCAGCTTCCGGTGCGGCTCGAGCGCGGCTCGACCTACTATGTGGCGGACGGTACCTACCCTTCAAAGGCCTTCAACGACGCCTTGTCGAGCAACCTCAAGATTACGATCCAAAAGGCTACCGTCCAGAACCACGGTACCAGCACCGGATGGAGCGACGACTATGGCGACGGACAAGCAGTGTTCGCCAGCCTAACCTTCAATACCGGGCTGTATCTCTTCGATGGAGCGACCGGGGGCGGCCCGGGTAGTTGGGACACCGGGTTCGGCTTCAAGGTAAGAACCGTAGATACCGGGAAGTCAGCAAACGTTTATTTTGGCAGTGGCGTTTCAGACATCGCCTTTCGCCACGTTGATTTCGAGGGACGCGGGCGTTCGTATTCAGGCGGGGACACCGACCTGATCTACCTGACCAGCATTTACAAGAACATCTCGATCAGTCATTGCTATCTGCATGACACCGATCGGACGATGATCCTGAGCTGGCCCTCGGGTGGGTCGGGCTTCCTCATCGAGTACTCAAAGTTCGCGCGCAACGGCAATGCTGAGCACCGCGAAGGGTGGTCTGCCGGTACGGACAGTGATGTGATCGTGCGCAACAACCTGTTCGAAGACATCATGGGAACCGGCGTCATCGCCATCGTGAACAACAATGGTGACGCGCGCAACTGGGACATTCACGGCAACGTTTTCTATTGGACCGGCAAGTACACTGACGGGAGCATCAACACGGGTGCCATATTCGTCAGTTGGAACAATGCGGACGTGCTCGTCCGTGCGGTTGATTGGAAGGTCTACAACAACGTCTTCGCGAACATCAGGGGGTTCACCTCAGCGGTGGCGTTCCAGAACTCGTTGAACTCCGTCGTCTACAACAACATCTGGTACAACAACGCCACCGATGACACTGGCGTGATCGGCGCCACCGGCGACTACAACTGGTTTTACGGCAATCGTAGCAACAACAACCGTGGTGCCAACGACGTGGTCGGCAAGGCGAGTCCTTTCGTGAACTGGCAGGCGGGGGACTGGCGCCTCACGGCCGCGATACCTGGCATGCTTCTGTCGGGCTTCGACAACACAGACTTCAGCGGGGTGACCCGTGGTGCTGATGGTGTATGGGACCGCGGTGCGCTTGAGTACCGGAGCAGTGTTGTACCTCTGCCGGCGCCAACCAATCTACGAGTCCAGTAGCGGCGCGGCTTCACTTTCTAAGAATGATGATAGATCGCAGCGGCCGGTGTGCTCCATAGGCACTCCAGTCCCGGCCATTGCTCCAGTGGCCGGCGCACCGTATACCGACCATAGCAAAGAATGGTGATTGGCCGGGGGTGTGCCGTCACGCTCGCCTTCAATCTGTCGATCACAACGCTCATGACCGAGTCTGTGAACGGGTTAAAGAACAGCACGACCAAGGGTGTCAGCGGCCACTCATACGAGCGCGCGTCGGATCCCAGGGACGACACATTGGCGCATCGCAACGTACCGCGATAGCGAACGAGGTTTCTGGCGGCGATCGCCTGAAGATCCGGCGCGTACTCGACTCCGAAGACGGACTCGAAAGGTCGTCGTGCCGCCAGCAGGAGAGCCCTGCCCTTGCCGGAACCCACGTCGACAAAGGTGGCATCCTCGATCTGTTGAGGCACACGGTCGAGGAGCCGGCTTAGCCGGCGCGGATTGACAGGCTCATATGGGCTGCCTTCGTTGCTCGACCGAGGAACATGTTGTCGCGTCTCTACCAGATGCCACTTGTCCCAGAGGTAGCCGTGCGTGCGCAATGCCATCGAGAAAACCGAGGGGGCACGTGCCGATAGCATGGCCAAAGCCCAATCGAAAAGACCCACTTCAGACTGACTCGCCACGAATCAGCACCTCCGGGCTTCAAAGCATTACGGACTCGTCGGGGCACGCCGCAGCATGCGGCGCCATTTCGTTTTGACCTTGTCCAGCACTTGCAGCGAAGCCACCAAACGGCGCGCACTCCCGTCAAGCAGATCCGATGCGGACGCTACGACGCGAAGGACGAATCCCTTCGGATTCCTGGCGTAGAGGCTGGGTGACGCCTCGCGCCACGAGGTATCGCCGAACCTCGCCTTGTAGTGTGCCTCGCCGAGGCCGAAATCGAACACCCGTACGCCCTCGAGTACCAGTTCGTCGAGCAAATGTGCGAAAGTTAGCGTGCCCGCATCGAACTCGGTCAACTCAGAGCAGTATCCCGTGGCCCACGAATGGAAGGTGTCCCCGAACACCAAGCCAATCCAGAATGCCCCGATTTCATTCCCGATCTCAAGCAATTGGACGCGCAACACACCTCGCTGGGCAAAGATCTGGAAGCGGGCGCGGTGCTCCGCGTCATCCCGGAAGCCGGCGTCCAGGGCTCGCTGGTAGGTGAAGGCCGCCACCCTTTCGAGTCTGGCGCACAACCCAGGGACATCGCCGAACTCGCGGAGCCATCGCCAGCGGACCTCGCCGGGGTTCGCAGCTTCTATCCGACGCAGCCGCGACCGCAAGTAGGAGCGATGCTTCGACTTGAGCCTGCGGAACAGAACGTCTGGCCCGTCCTGCGGCAACGTCATTGACCAATGGGTGGCCCAGTGCAGCCCAGGCTCCCACCACCATTGCGCACTGTCGGTCAGCGCGGCGGCTAGCAAGGTTTCGGACTCGGCCACCTGGTGCAGCGTCACGGTATCCGCGACACCGGATTCCAGCAGCCCGCGCAGTCGGGTTACGAAGGCGGCAGCAATGCTTTTGTCTGCCTCGCCAATCAAACCGTGATGAAGGACAGCGACCTGATTGGCTGGTATCCCAGGTAGCTGGAGATATCCTATGCGCGGCCGCGCTTTGCCGCGCTCTAACCGCGCCGCCAAAATCGCGCAAACGACGCCGTCCCGCTCCGCGATCAGTACCAGTGGCGAGATGACCTCTGGCCGCAGCCGGCAGACCAGCAGGAATTGCTCCAGGTCGGCATTTGGGTGGGCCTGCGCGATGGCCCAGAACGGCCGTAGCTGCGCGACCTGTTCCGGCGAGGTAACGTGTCGGACGCTGACGAGCGCACTCCCCGGAGCCCCCTCCTGCCGCGGCGAGATGTTGTTCTGTGCGTACATTGAGTGGCCAGCGGATCCCACGCCTAAGCCGTCCTATCGACGAACCTTTGGTGCCAAAGCTCCAGCACCAACAGTGAGAACTTCTCCGACGACCGATCGACGCCGTCGTCGCGAAAAATCAGTTTCTCGAGCGCCGGCCGGCTAAAGTAGCCTCTACTCATCGCCCTTGAGCTCAGCACATTGTCAGCGACATAGCTGCGCATTTCCTTACCGATCCAGCGCTTATAGGGCACAGGAAAGCCCGCCTTCTTGCGGTTCAACACTTCCTGCGGGATCTTTGTGGCGAAGGCCTTGCGTAACACGACTTTCGTACTGAGGCCGTTCACCTTGAAGACCTCGGGAAGGCCGGCCGCGAACTCCAGCACGCGATGATCCAGGAAGGGCACACGAAGCTCCAGCGAGTTGGCCATGGTCATCCGGTCGGCCTTGATCAGCAGATCGTCTGGCAGCCAAGTCTTGGTGTCCACGAAGAGCATCTGATTCAAGGGGCTTTGTTGACGCACCACATTGAACTGACGTGTCGACGGCTGATCGAGCAGGGTGCTCGCGCGACCGTTGATGCGCTCGCACAGCTCATGCTTGAAATCGCTCGAATAGAGCTCGCTCTTAATAGCGTTGAAACCGTTGAAGGGCGTGCTGGTCCGGCTGTAGTAGTAGTCTGAAAGGGGTGAGCGGAGCATGCCGCCATAGCGCTTGAACTTGCGAAAGCGACTAACAGTGCCGAGCGTGGACACTAGTGGCGCGAGCAGGTGGGAAAGTGGCCCGGTACGTGCCTTAAGCTTTTCCAGCAGCAGGAAGTTGCGGTACTCGGGATAGCCGGCGAAAGCCTCGTCCCCGCCTTCGCCAGACAGCAGCACCTTGACATGCCGCGCCGCGAGCTTGGATACACAGTACAGCGCGATCCCGGGTGGCTCGCAGACCGGCTCCTCCATGTGCCAGACATACAGCGGCAACAGGCTCTGGAACTCGGACGCCGTGACAGTGATGTCGCGGTGCAGGGTGCCGAATCTGCTCGCAACCAGCGCGGCGTAGGGCCGCTCGTCGGGAAGATTTTCACCTTCGAAGCCGACCGTGAAAGTCTGTATCGGCTTGTCGGTCTGGTCGACTGCGTAGCTGAGCAGCGCGGTCGAGTCGATGCCCCCACTGGCCAGAAAGCCGACCGGGACATCGCTGATCATGTGCTCCCGAACGACATCGCGCAGCAGGCTGCCCAGCGCCTCCGCCGCTTCGTCAAGACTGGTCCAGCTCGGTGTCGATGGAAAGCCCAGTTCCCAATACTGCTCTTGGCGAACATTGCTGCCCTTCACCACCAGGAAGTGCCCGGGTGGCAGCTTGTGGATACCAGAAAAGATGGTTTCCTCGGAGGGCGAGTAGAGGTGGGTGAGGAAGGCATCGATTGCCCCGTGGTTAACACAGGGACTCGTCTGCACGTCCTCGAGCAGCGCCTTGATCTCCGAGGCAAAGGTCAGGGATGCGCCGGTCCTGACGAAGTACAGGGGCTTGATGCCTACGCGATCCCTGGCGATAAAGAGGGTCTGGTCTTTCGCGTCCCAAATGGCGAACGCGAACATTCCAGTCAGATGAGCCAGACAGTCGGTGCCGTACTGTTCGTAGAGATGGACTATGACCTCGGTGTCCGAGAGGCTCTTGAAGGTGTGGCCCAGCCGCAGCAGCTGTTCGCGCAGCTCGCCGTAGTTGTAGATTTCCCCGTTGAACGTGATCCAGACCGATCCATCCTCGTTGCACATCGGCTGCGCGCCGCTGCTGCCGATGTCGATAATGGAGAGACGCCGATGCGCCAAGCCGACAGGGCCCGACAGATGGATCCCGGCGCCATCGGGCCCGCGGTACGCAATGACCGCGAGCATTCCCTTTAGCAGTCCGGCGTCAACGGGTGTCGTACCGTCGAAGTTGACTTTCCCGGCTATTCCGCACATGCGAGGTTCCGTTCGGTGAAGACAAGGCGATGAAGTGAGTAGCTGGTGACTTCTCCTCGGTGACCCGTTGGGAATCGAGCGACGCGATGCAGGCCAGCACCAGATATAGGAAGACGAAGGACTGGTCGAAGTAGGAAACCGATATCGAGGTCGCCGCGTGCGCGAAGAGTGAGGCGCCGAGTGCCCAGACGGTGAAGCCGTCGCGGTATGGAGGCTCACTCGGGGCGGACTTCGCCCTGAGCTGCCTGCCCACCGAGGCGAACGCCAGCCACAACATCCACATGAATAGCAGCATTAAGGGTAGTCCGCCGACCACGCCAAGCTGGAGGTAGTGGTTGGTGATGTCGGTGTGGTCCGGGCTCCAGGAAACGCCGGTAGGCATCCAGTGGCGCGTGTAGTCCGTCCCCGCCAGCCACCATTCGCTCAAGTGCTCAAAGGCGGACTCGATTAGACGTGCGCGATGCCAACCCGTGCTGCCGCCTGCCAGGTCGATACGCGCTATCAGGTAATACACTGGCGCTTGCATCGCCAGCGCCAGGATCAGGTACAGAGCCACGAAGCCGCGGCGCAGCAGGTAGATGTATTCGCGAATGCGCCACAGCGCTAGAGCTAGCACCGCGAAGATGGCGCTCATGGCGGGGCCGCTCGATGCACTGGTGACAACCATCGCGATGCACGACAGCGTGCCTAGGACGGCGGTTGTCCTGGACTTGTTCCACAGCGCGACCGCGAACGGAATGCACACAGCACCGACCGTGCCCGCCAGGATTGCGTGCGCGAACGGCCCTTGAGCCCGCAGGCGCCCCTCTCGAATTTCGGGTTCGTCGCGAACGCCGCCAAGGATGGAGAACATGTCGTAGGACGTTGCCTGCTCAAGCAGCATCTCAACGGCCAGTGGAACAAGCAATACGCACACCGCGCGAAAAACCCGGGACATCTCATCGGACGTCGTGCAGTAGATGCGGACGAGCAAGTAGATCCCGCAGGTGTTGTAGATGAGGCCCAGGCTGCCGACGAAGGCCTCGCTAGGACGCGTGTGGAAGACGCTGCTGAAAATCGCCCACACGGCCGAGACCAACATCAGCCGATCGAGCGTAGTGAACGGTCCGGCGACGCGCTCACCCCGCACCAATGCGCGCAGGACACCGGTCGCGATCAGGATGCGAATGCAGAAGAAGTGGAACGCACCGATCTCGATGCCCTGCGCCAGCGGCATGTAGCAGGTCCCAACTAGGATGGGCAGCAAAGCATGGCGGCGAGGTGCGATCACGATGGCCAGCATCGCCAGCATCAGGAAAACCTGTCCAAAAGGAGTAAGCGGAATCATGGTCTATTGAGCTTTACGTAAGCCATGACATCACCACAGCTCTGCCTGCTTCCAGCATGCGGCGATGATCGATCGCCGTTTCTGGCCACTCTTGAGCTTGCGGCGAGCGGTGTCCTTCAGTTCGGCCAGGGTATCGGGGCAGAAGTTGGCCAGGGCATGCCGCTTGAGCCAGGCCCACAAGTACTCCACCGGATTCAGATCCGGCGCGTAGCCTGGCAGCAGTGCCATCTGCACCGCGCCGTTGGTGCTGTCCAGGTACTGCCGAACGATTCGGCTGGTGTGCTGCGCTGCGCCGTCCCAGACGATGAGCAGCTTGCGCTTCAGATGCGCGCGCAGCGCCTTGAGGAACTCCACGATCTGCGCGCTCTTGATCGCGCCGTCGTGCAGCCGGAACATGAAGTTCGTCCGCGTCAGTCCTGCGACGGCCGAGACGTGCTTCCAGTTGAAGTGGAACTGGATGACCGGCGTGCAGCCCTTGGGAGCCCAAGTGCGCACGCGCGTGGGACGCTCCGACAGCCCGGACTCGTCGATGAAGACGATCAGTCTTCGCTCGGCAGAGCACTTTTTTTGAGCGCAGGCCAGGTCCTGCGCTTCCACGCAAGAACGGCCTGCTCGTTGCGCTCGATGGCGCGCCGCTCGGGCTTCTGGGAGCTGAAGCCCATCGCGCCAGCAGCCGCCAGACGTGCACCTCGCTGAAGGTGACACCATACAGCTGCCGGATGAGTTCGCGTACCCGCTTGAGCGTCCACAGCTCGGTACCGAAGCCATGCGCCAGCGCGCCATGCAGCAGCGCCGCGCGAAGACCGTCGAGTTGCTGCGCATCGAGCTGCGCCGGCCGCCCTGTGGCCATGGCACGCAAGGCGTCGATGCCGCCTTCATCAAGCCGCGCCTTCCAGGTGTATGCCGTCTGCCTGGCGACGCCGACTGCCTTGGCCGCTTCGGCAGGCGACTTCCCAGCCAGCATCAACCGGCCAGCGCGCACTCGCTTGCGTGTGGCCTCGTCCATTCGAGCCATGAACCGATTCTCCAATCAAAGCGCCGATTGGAGAACGCTTGCGCGGCGAATCGGTTGTCATGTCTTTCGTAATTCTCAATAGGTGACCGGTTCGTAGCGCTTCACCACGGACTCGCGGGACATGCTCCACTTCAGCACCGCTCGCCACTTGCACAGGGCATTCGAAAGCTGCGGACGCTGCGCTTTGTATCGCTGCAGCACCAGGATCCTGACGATGGCTAGGCGCAAAAAGGCGTTGTGGAACATCGCGGCTCGGTAGAGGGCTGCGTAGAAGCGTCCCCGAGTGCGAGTCAGGAACCGGAAGATCGATTCGCGCATCATGACCGTCGCGAAGTCGCTCGCGGCCTCCTGCGAGCTTCCGCCGCCGTAGTGAATCACGTCCGCCTGCGGCAGGTAGTAGATCTTCAAACCGGTTGATTGAATCTTGTGGCATAGGTCGATGTCTTCGGCGTACATGAAGTACTCCTTGCCGAACTGACCCACCCGATCGAAGATCTCGCGCCGCATCATCAGGCAAGCACCCGTCATCGCCTCAACGGGTTGCGGGGCCTCGTTGCCTGAGTAGAGAACAGCCGTGCCCCACAAGGGCGAGTGCGGCCAGCGCAAGCGCAGCCAGTCCGCATCCAGGATCTGGTTCGTGACGGTCGGAAAGCGTTGCACGCAACTGGTCTGCAGGCTGCGGTCGCTGTTGAGCAGGCGGCATCCGACCGCTCCGGCCAGCGGCAAACGATGCAGCTGTTCGTACATCACGTCGATCGCATCACCAATGACCTCCGTGTCGGGATTCAGAAACAGCACGACCTGACCCGTGGACTCTGCGAACGCGAGGTTGTTGGCCTTGCCGAACCCGAGGTTGTGCTCGCTCTGAATGAAGCGCACCGATGGATAGTGCTCTGCCAGCATGCGGTCGCAGCCATCGTAAGAGGCCGAATCAACCACGACGACCTCGTGACTGACCCTGGGTGTATTGCGAAAGACCGACGCCAAGCAGGCCTTCAAGTATTCCCGCGAGTTCCAGTTGACGATGATGATCGACAGGTCCATCGGGCGTCGCCTGGTCAACGTCTTATGTAGGCACGATGCCAGAGCTCCAGGCTCAGTAGCAGGTAGATGTGTCGGCGGTACTGCTCCGTGCCCGCGCGGTCCTGCTGCAGCATTCTCGCGATGAAGCCCTGATCGAGGTACTGAGCGATTCCAGAGTCTGGGCTTAGCAGGCAGTCCTCGACGAGCGGGCGCATGCTTGTGCGGAGCCAGTGCTCGATGGGGTTGGCGAAGCCCTTCTTACGACGGTAAACCACGCTGGACGGTAGCCACTTCTCCGCAGCTCGCTTGTGCAGGTATTTGCCGGTCAAGCCTTTGAGTTTGAGTTGCGGTGGCAAGCTCTCGACGAACTGCACCAGGCGGTAGTCGAGGAAGGGCACCCGCACCTCGATCGAATTGGCCATCGACGTCTTGTCGCCAACCATTAGCAGATCATCGGGTAGGTTGCTGCGGGTGTCGACGTAAAGCATCTGCGTCAGCGGGTCGAGATGAGCGACGTCGCGCTGCAGCCATTGCAATGCGTGACGCGAACCGAAGGAGTCCTCGAGGTGGAGTTCCCTGATGGCGCCGCGGAACAGCTGCGCCTTGACGTCCGCACTAAAGAACGAGTACATCTTTGCCAGACGAGTGAGCATGTCGCGCTCGCCCATTGAAGTAACGCCTCGCTTGAGGCGCTCCATGCGTCCCGGGATCCGGGATACCAGCGTCTCCAGCGGGCCGGTGAGCATGCTCGGCATCTGGCTGTAGAGTCCGGACAGTTTGGCTCCCAGATGGCGGCCGTAGCCCGCCCAGGGCTCGTCAGCGCCCTGGCCGGTCAATGCAACTTTGACCTGTTGCGCGGCCAGCCTGGAGACGAAGTAGAAGGCCGCGGCGGTCTCGTTGCCGAGCGGCTCCTCGATGTCCACCATGTACCGCTCGAAGTATTTCTCGTAGTCGCCCGGCCCGATGATTTCGAAGTAGTGGTCTGCGCCGAAGCTCTCGGCCATGCGGCGGGCATCATCCACTTCGTTGGTCGCCTCTCCGCCCTGGAAGCCAATGGTGAAGGTCTGTACCTTGTTTGGCAGATGCTCCCTCATGATGGCCAACAGCACGCCGGAGTCGATCCCCGAGCTGAGGAACAGGCCCAAAGGCACGTCGCTGCGCAGCTGAAGCCTGACAGCGTCCTCAAGCAGATGCTGGTACTCCTCAAGTAGATCCGACTCTCGCGCGGGGCCAACCGTCGGCGTGCAGGTCCAGAAGCGCTCGATGTTCAGCCCACCGGGTCCAGCTGTCATGCTGTGGCCTGGCGGCAGCTTCTTGATGCCCTTGAAGAGAGTTCTGGGCGAGGGCACATAGCGGAAGGTGAAGAGATCGGCCAGAGACTGCAGGTCGACTTCACGCGGGCAGCCCGGGTGCTCTAACAGCGCCTTGATTTCCGAGGCGAAGACCAGCCGAGTGCCGATCTCCGTGTAGTACAGTGGCTTGATGCCAAGGTGGTCGCGGGCGAGGAAAAGGCGAGCGAGCTTTTCGTCCCACAGCGCGAAGGCGAACATGCCGTTGAAGCGGGTCACGCAGGCCGTGCCCCATTCGGCGTAGGCGTGTACGATGACCTCGGTGTCCGAGCGCGTGCGAAAGCGATAGCCCAGCTGCTGAAGTTCTTGACGCAGCTCGATGAAGTTGTAGATCTCGCCATTGAAGACGACCTGGGTCGACGCCTCTTCGTTCGTCATGGGCTGCACGCCGCCAGCGATGTCGATGATGCTGAGTCGTCGATGGCCCAACGCGACACCGGGTCGCACGAACTCTCCAGAGCCGTCCGGGCCGCGGTGGCGTATTGTCCGGCTCATGCGGTCAAGCACGTCGGTCTCGACCGGCTGGCCGATCATGTCAAAGATCCCGCAGATGCCGCACATGTTGTTGCCTCAGCTCACACGCGCGGGCGCACGCCTAGGCCGCGCCACAGCTTCGCGCGTTGCTCGGAGCGCAAGTAGCTGACCACGTCGGGCGGCAGCGCGATTGCCTCGCGCCGTGCCATGCCGTATAGGTATCGACCGAATGCGGCAGCGCTGCCTACGACGAACGGATACTCGCGGGCACGGTACAAGCAGCGCAGGAAAAAGAAGATCGGGTCGTAGCCCAACGAATAGAAGCGCCGCCCTTCGCACATCTTGATGACCAACGAATTGCCGTAGGCGAAGCCAGTGGGTCGGTGCTCGAAGGCGGGCGCCTCAAAGGACTTACGCACCTTCCAGCCGCGCATGCGCGACATGATCTCTGCAGTCGCGTCGATGCCACCGAACTTCAGCGCTCGATAGCCGCTGATTTCCTCGAAGCATGCCCGCCTGAACAACTGGACCTTGCCACCAACGCTGTCGGCGGTGTGGTCATATGTCTTGAATTTGTTCGTGAACTTGGTGTAGACGATTCCGCCCGAGATGCCTATCCGAGGGTCGACGTCGAACGCCTTGAGCACCTTCTCGAAGTAGTCCGGCCCAAAGGAAATATCGGCGTCGATGTTGCCGATGAAGTCATACGGCTCGTCTCTCAACTCTTCTAGGCCACGGTTAAAGGCGTGGACCTTCCGCGCAAAGTTTCGCTCTGGGTCTCGTGTCTTGCGAACGAGCGTGATGAACGGGTATCGGCCACAGTAGCTTTCAACGATGCCGGCGGTGCCGTCGGTCGAGCCATCGTCGACGATGACCCATCGCCTCGGAGGCACCGTCTGCGCGACCATGGACTGCAAGGTGCGCTCGATATAGCGCTCCTCATTGTGGGCGGGTGTGATCACCACGTAGCTGCTCACTCAATGCCCCTCTCGCGATGGTCGCAGAATGCGGCGCACTCGTTTGCGCGCCAGTTGTGCTGCATGCATCCAGTCGTAGGCACCGTCGAGCTTGGCCTTGAAGAAAGCGAGATCGTCTTCGTCGTTTACCGGCAGCCGCTTGAGGAGGTAGGGGTTGTCTCGCAAGGCCGCGCGGCCGATGCGAGTCGTCACGCCGCCGGTGTAACCACAATCCGCGAGAAGCTCGCACAGGCCCGCTGCGAACCTCATGTCCTCCTCCGGGAATCGATAGGGGTAGGAGAAGGTTGCCACGGGGCGGCCAATGATCTGCTCAATGTCCTCGCGCGACTGCCTCAGTTCCTTGTCACGGGCGGTAGGCGCGATTTCGACCAACCTCGGATGCGTCACGGTGTGTGAGCCAAACTCCACGCCCTGCGCCGCAAGCTGCGCAACCTCCCGGCGCCGGAGGCACTCCTGCCCCGTGACGAAGTGGCCGTCCAGGCAGCCGGTGGCGAGAAAGACCGTGGCGGGTGCGCCCAGGCGCTGCAATACCGGATAGGCCTCTGTCTGGAAGTCACGAAAGCCGTCATCGAAAGTCACCACCACTGGCCCGCCGCCATCGCGTGAGTCTGCTCCGGCCGGCAGCGGCCACGCTCGTGCCATGTCGCGCTGCCACTGCAGCCCCTGGCCCAGCGTCATGAGGTGGTAGCCGCCGTCGCGCAAGAACTCCATCTGCTTCTCGAACCTCCTCGGACTCGTGACGGTGCGATAGTAGGGATGCCTCCGATCGTCCAGTTGGTCGCGGACGCTGTGGTACATGAGCACGCGCAGGTGGGGTTGCCGCGGCATGGCCGCCACGAGCGGACTGACCACGCGCATCGTCAGCATGCGGTCCACCCGGAGCGCGCCGCGGTGGGCATCAGCGGCCATCGACCAGCCCCTCGATCAGCGCGAGGTATTCATTCCTTTTTTGCGCCCAGCTGTTCTGCGCTACGAACTCCAGGGCCCTGGCGGCCAGTTCGCGGCTGCTCGTGCGGTCCGTGTAAGCGTCGAGCATCGCTCTGGCCAGATCCTCCACGTCACCAGCCCGGAAGAAGCGCACCAGCGAGTCGTTGAAGTAGAACTTGTCCACCCGCGTGTCTGCGATCACCAGTGGGACGCCCAGAGCCATGAACTCCAGCGTCTTGGTGCTGAACGCGTCACCGCCGAACGAGTCGTTGCGCTTGGGTACTACACCGAGATCCGCGTTCCCCATGACCTTGGCGATCTCCCGAAGCGGCAGCGGCGTGTGGAGGAAGACGGACTCGCCAAGGCTAAGCTCAGCTACGAGTCTCTCCAGCCCCTCCTTCGAGCTACCTTCGCCGAAGATGTGGAACTCCATGCCGGACGCGCGCGCAGAGATGGCTGCGAAAGCACGTACCGCAATATCCAGCCCCTGATGGTGGTTCAGAGTGCCCGGATAGATGACGATGAACTTGCCGTCGTCCCCACGGTCGCGCAAGTCACTGTTGAATATCGCTAGATCAGGGTAGTTGATAAGGGCGGAGCATTTGTGTCGTTTGCATGAACGAGACGTTAGCTTCTCAAGCCACAGGTCGTTGGCGATGATGACGTGATCTGCGAAACCGGCGGAGATGCGCTCGACCCACTTCAACGCCGTGAACACCACCGAGCGCTCGCTGACCTTGAACTTGGCAGCGTAGAACTCCGGCACGATGTCATGGATGTCCAGCACGAGCTTGGCCCCCATCAACTTAGGCAGCAGGGCGGCGAATACTTCGAAGTCGGGTACCGAGTGAACGTGGATGATGTCGTACGGCACCCGCGCATGGCGGCGTGTGATCTCGAACATGGAACGGAAGAAGAAGCGCAGCACGCGGAAGAAATAGCTGAACTTACCGCGCTCGTTCTTCTCGCGTTCCTGGATGCGCAGCACGCGTACCCCGTTCATCACTTCCTCTTCCCGGAAGCCTTCGCGACGCAGCACGATGGCATCGACATCGGCTCCACTGGCTGCCAGCGCCTCCGCATAGCGGATCACTCGACCGTCGTTCTCATAGAAGGTGTACGCCAGCATGCAGGCCCGCAAGCGACGCTTGCGAACGGCAGCAGCTGCAATGGTCTGCGGCATCGCTCTACCGCTTCACCGTCCGGCCGAGCTCCAGGGGGCGGAAGTACTTGCGCGAGATGATTCGCCGCGCCGTGCCCACCAGGGAACGCATCTTGTGACCGAAGGGGATGCGTAGCCAGTTGCGAAACAGCGAGAAACCTCCGAAGGTAGGCACTGGGATACCGGCCATGCGCATGGTCAGCACGCGACCCCAGATGGCGCCGCGTTTGAACTGCAGTTCCTTTTGCGAGAGCTGCAACACCTCCGGACGGACCGGTTGCAGCACCAGATAGCCAGCCGCGATGGCGGCACGCACGATGCGTCGCCCGGTCTCGGTTCGCACCAGCAGCAGTGAACTACCCTCTTCACCGTCCTGGATCTCGCGGTACCAGGGATCACCGCAGGAGATGTCGGCGAACTCGCTGGTGCCGTCTGGGCACAGATGGCAGCGGTAGGGGCGGTACTTCTGCAGGAATCCCCAGGCGTCCGCATAGGTGGCGATGTCGCGCCAGCCCTCCTCGCCGCGCAGGCGTACGGAGAACTTGCCAGGCCAGCCGCGCCCACGATAGCGCACCTCCTGTACCGCGTGCTCGTTTAGACCATGCCTGTGCAGAAGGTCTAGAGTGCCCTGGGTGCTGGGCGTGCCGGCGCAAAAGATGCCGATGGCCACACCCACATTGGCGTCCAACTCGGGGCGCAACTGTTGCGCCTTGCGCAGTCCATGGATGTCACAGGGCTTGCCCATAAAGACGCATGCTCCGTTCGCAACCTCGATGGCCTCTAGCCGGTCGCAGGGCGAGGCCGGTGAGTATTTCGATCCGGTTGCGGCCAGCAACTCTTGAGGCGAACGGCTGAAGCGGCTTGCATTCAGGTAGCGCGTCGTGTCGTCAGTGCCGATGTGGAGAACCCCTCGCATGCCTTGGTGGTCGATGCAGAAGCGGGCGATGGCCGTAGCCAAGCCCCCGGAGGATCCGTCGAATCGCGTGGCTCCATCCGCAGCGTGGCCCTCCCAAATCTCCAGCACCGGGCCCCAACTGCTGGCCAGAGAGGCGATCCCCCCGGCAACGCCAACTGGCTCCGGCGCGTGTGAGATGCCGAGGCCGGCACAGGCGGAGAGGCAGTCGCTGCACGAGGCACAGCTACCCTCCTTCAGTACCGGTCGAAGCCCGTGTGCTACGAAGTCGACGAGCTCGACCCGATCCTGCGGGCAGGCATAGACACAAGCCCCGCATCCATTGCACAGATTCCAGCGGGCGACGTCGGCGACGTTGCGGATCTCGATCATTCGATGCTCCTGCTCTGCTCGCATTCACGCGACGGCGGCCAGGACGTTCAGCACTTCACGCTTTACCCCCGGCATGCTCGCTTGCAGTTCGCTGCGGATGCGCTCGCGGTTTCCGAGAGCCTGCTCCACCATGCGCAGCACCTCTTCGATCCGCAGCGTGCGCGGATCGGCCACCCAGTGCCCAGCGCCCACGCTGCCGAGTACACCAACAAACTTCTGGCTATAGGCGATGCTCACCGCGGGAACCGCCTGCGACAGCGCGGCGATGCAGGCATGCATGCGTGAGCCGATGAACAGCTCACATTGCCCGATGACGTACTTGATCTCACTCTGATCCAGGGTCTGGGTGACACGCGCCAATCGGCCGGCGTAGCGGCCTTGCGCTTTTGCATAGACCTCCTCAATGGCCGGAATGTCGCTTTCAGAGGCGGCGCCGAAGACGTGTGGCACCAGCACCACGTTCGCCTGCTTCGCATCGATCAAAAACTCGAGGAGCTCCTCGATCAGCGTCCGGTAGTCGCACTTCAGCGAAAACATGTTGCTCCTGGTGTAACCGCCCATGTGCAGCAGACCGCTGACGTTGACGCCCACAAGCGGTCGCGACAGATCGGTGAACTCGCGTAGCGCATGCACGCCCGCCGCGCCCGGCCTGCGCGGCTCCAGCAGGAAGCCCATGTCGTAGCAGAAGCGGACCTTGCCGCTGCTCCGCCCAAGATGCAGCAGCTTGATGGTACTGCCGACACCATCGATATCGCGCGAGTACGAGACCCGCGAGTGGCTGATGATGTACCGGGCCAGCCCGACGGCGAGCCTGGAACGCATGGGCCCTATGGTCTGTGGCAGCAGGACAAGGGGACGCCGCATCAGGATCATCAGCAACTGCGGCAGTGTCATGTAGAAGAAGCGACCCAGGCCATAGATGTCGCTGAAGCTATCGCCTCCCGAGACGGCCACGGCGATGTCGGCCTCGCGGATTTGCTTGAGCCAGGGATTGCCGTGGACCAGCCTTGAGCCCAGTGCCGGCCCAAGTAAGCGGCTCAGCGCTGCGAGCATGAGCAGCAAGGCGATGTTGTTGGCCAGCCAGGGCTTCCACGAGAAGCGCAGGTTGATGAGCGGCACAGACAGGTCCTGGCCGTTCATGTTGACGGCGGTCGTCCTCCGCTCGCGGTCGTAGTCGACAAAGCTGATCTCGCAGCCTGGGTAGCGGTGCAACAGGATGGACAAAGCCCCCATGGCGAGAGCCCCGATGCCTCGGTTGTCGCTGTCTAGCGTTGCGCCAAGGAGGAGGACCTTCTTGGGCTTCATCGCAACTGCTCGACCACACGGGTACCGGCGGTCGCCACAGGCTGCGGCGCGCGCGCGCGCGAGCGCGCCTGGATCACGTAGTCAGATGCCCACAGCCAGTTCAAGCGGCGGAACGATCGGCCGGAAGAAGGAGCACACGAGG
>Ga0315912_10002634_pt1 | contig 18790 bp, 17 predicted proteins | sample VfabasoilMG_FD_204469 | JGI IMG/M metagenome (GOLD analysis project Ga0315912, IMG submission 204469) | Garden soil microbial communities collected in Santa Monica, California, United States - V. faba soil | ecosystem: Environmental > Terrestrial > Soil > Garden | place: USA: California...
GCGCCGAGCCCGGCTGTCCGTTCACCAGCACGGTCGACCTTCTCGAGACCGGCATCCTCGGCGAGACGGGCATAACGCGGGTGGGCGTCGCCGGTCATCCCGAGGGACACCCGGCCGTGCCGGATGAGGTCATCTGGAAAGCCATCGAACGCAAGCAGGCCATCGCGCGCTCCACGGGCCTGCGCATGCACATTGCCACCCAGTTTGGCTTCGACGCCCGCAGCCTGACCCAGTTCGAGCAGGGTCTGGCGGCCCGGGGTGTCACCCTGCCCATCCATGCCGGCGTGGCCGGGCCCACCCCCTTCACCAAGCTGCTCAAGTACGCGGCTTTCTGCGGGGTAGGGGCTTCGCTGAAAGCGGCGGCCGGGAACGCCAATGTTTTCAGCAAGTTACCTCATCTTGTGACGCGCTCCGATGAAATGGTTATCGGGGTTTACAGGGCCAAGCAAGCCAATCCTGATTCGCGTATCTTTGCGCCCCATTTCTTCGCGTTCGGCGGCGTTTTAGAGACGGCCCGCTGGTTGCGCGCGGTCATCGAGGGCCACTTCGAGCTGGATTCAGCCGAGAGGGGGTTCTCCATCAAAACTTGAGAAGGGCATGGCAGGTACGGCAGAGAAGAGCGCACTGATATGTGGATCCGTGGCTTACGACACCATCATGGTGTTCCCGGACCGCTTTCGGAATCACATCCTCCCCGACAAGCTGCACATGCTCAATGTGGCCTTCCTCGTGCCGCAGATGCGGCGCGAATTCGGGGGCTGCGCCGGCAACATTGCCTATAACCTCAAGCTGTTGGGTGATACCGGCTATCCCATGGGTGGCATCGGTTCGGACTTCCAGCCTTACAGCGCCTGGATGAAGAAGGTGGGGCTGTCCGAGAAGTACCTCGTGACCATCCCCGAAGAGCACTGCGCCCAGGCCTTCATCACCACCGATCTCGACGACAACCAGATCACCGCCTTCCACCCGGGGGCGATGAACCATTCGGCCCGCATCCAGGTGCCGGCGAATGACGGTATATCCATTGGTGTCATCGCCCCGGACAGCCGCGAAGGCATGCTGCAGCACGCCGAGCAGTTCAAGGCAGCCGGCATCCCTTTCATTTTCGATCCGGGCCAGGCCATGCCCCTGTTCAGCGGCGACGATTTCCGCCGCTTCGTCGGCATGGCGGACTGGGTCGCGGTCAACGACTACGAGTGGGCCCTGTTGCAGGAGCGCACCGGCTGGAAGGCCGAGGACATCGCAAAGCAGGTGAAGGCACTCATTATTACTCGCGGTGCGGAAGGCTCGGTCATCCACGCCAACGGTCGCACTCACGAAATTCCCTGCGCCAAGGCGAAGCAGGTGCTGGACCCGACGGGATGTGGCGACGCCTACCGCGCCGGCCTCATTCACGGCATCCTTCGCGGACTCGACTGGGAAACCACGGGACGTATCGCGTCGCTGCTGGGCGCCATCAAGATCGCCGTCCGCGGCACGCAGAATCATTCGTTCACCCAGGCCGAGTTCGCGGACCAGTATCGCGCGGCGTTTGGTGAACCTCTCCGGGCCGCGAGCTGATCGCGAGCCTCTCGCAAACCACACCAGTTAATAAGTAGTAAGGACGATACACCGATGAGCACGAGCAGCTTCCTCTTCACCTCCGAGTCGGTCTCCGAAGGCCATCCGGACAAGGTTTCCGACCAGATCTCCGACGCAGTGCTCGACGCACTGCTGGCGCAGGACAAGTTCTCGCGCGTGGGCGCCGAGACGCTCTGCAACACGGGTCTCGTCGTGCTCGCCGGTGAGATCACCACCAAGGCCGTGGTGGACTTCCACCAGATCACGCGCGACGTGATCAAGAACATCGGCTACGACAACTCCGACTACGGCATCGACTACAAGGGTTGCGCCGTGCTCGTGGCCTACGACAAGCAGTCGCCCGACATCGCGCAGGGCGTGGATGAAGGCAAGGGCCTCAACCTCGAACAGGGTGCCGGCGACCAGGGCATGATGTTCGGCTACGCGTGCACCGAGACCGAGAGCCTCATGCCGCTGCCCATCTACCTGTCGCACCGGCTCGTCGAAAAGCAGGCCGAGCTGCGCAAGAACGGCAAGCTCAAGTGGCTGCGCCCGGACGCGAAGTCGCAGGTCACGGTGAAGTACGTGGACGGCAAGCCCACCGAAATCGACACCGTCGTGCTGTCCACGCAGCACCACCCGGACGTCGAGCACAAGCACATCGAGCAGGCCGTGATCGAAGAGATCGTGAAGCCCGTGCTCGCGAAGGAATCGATCCCGCTGGCCAAGGGCATCAAGTACCTGATCAACCCGACCGGCCGCTTCGTCATTGGTGGTCCGCAGGGTGACTGCGGTCTGACCGGCCGCAAGATCATCGTTGATACCTACGGTGGCGCAGCGCCGCACGGCGGTGGCGCGTTCTCGGGCAAGGATCCGACCAAGGTGGACCGTTCGGCCGCCTATGCCGCGCGTTACGTCGCGAAGAACATCGTGGCCGCCGGCCTCGCCAGCAAGGCCCAGGTGCAGATCTCGTACGCCATCGGCGTCGCGCAGCCGACCTCGGTCATGGTGACCACCTTTGGCACCGGCAAGGTGTCGGACGAGCGCCTCGAGGCGCTGGTGCGCCAGCACTTCGACCTGCGTCCCAAGGGCATCGTGCAGATGCTGGACCTGCTGCGTCCCATCTACTTCAAGACGGCGGCGTACGGCCACTTCGGCCGCAACGAGCCGGAGTTCACCTGGGAAAAGACGGACAAGGCGGCTGCCCTGGCCGCCGACGCGGGAGTTCGCAAGACCGCGTAAGCAAGTTGATAAAGATCGGTTGCCGAGGAGCGCTGCAGCGTCGATTGACGCGAGGCTCGGCAACCGGTCGATCGATCCAACGGCGCTCTCTAAATGGAACTAACTAGAGAGGTTCATATGAATGCTGTTGTGAAGCCCGAAGCGGGCAAAGACTACGTCATCGCCGACATCAAGCTCGCCGATTGGGGCCGCAAGGAACTCAACATCGCCGAGACCGAGATGCCCGGCCTCATGGCCATCCGCGAGGAATACGCGAAGAGCCAGCCCCTCAAGGGCGCGCGCATCGCGGGCTCCCTGCACATGACCATCCAGACCGCCATGCTCATCGAGACGCTGCAGGCGCTGGGTGCGCAGGTGCGCTGGGCCTCGTGCAACATCTACTCGACGCAGGACCACGCCGCCGCGGCGATTGCCGTCAAAGGCACTCCGGTCTTCGCCGTGAAGGGCGAGACGCTCAAGGACTACTGGGAATACACCCACAAGATCTTCGAGTGGCCGGGTGAACAGGCCAACATGATCCTGGACGATGGCGGCGACGCCACGTTGCTGCTGCACCTGGGCACCAAGGCGGAGAAGGACCAGGGCCTGCTCGCGAATCCGACCAGCGAGGAAGAAATCGAGCTGTTCAACTCGATCAAGGCCACGCTCAAGAAGGATCCGAAGTGGTATTCCACGCGCCTCAAGCAGATCAAGGGCGTGACGGAAGAGACCACCACCGGCGTGCACCGTCTCTACGACATGCACAAGCGCGGCGAACTCGCGTTCCCGGCCATCAACGTCAATGACTCGGTCACCAAGTCCAAGTTCGACAACCTGTACGGCTGCCGTGAGTCGCTGGTGGACGCCATCAAGCGCGCCACCGACGTCATGGTCGCGGGCAAGATCGCCGTGGTCGCCGGTTACGGCGACGTGGGCAAGGGTTCGGCCCAGGCACTGCGCGCTCTCTCGGCGCAGGTGTGGGTCACCGAGATCGATCCCATCAACGCGCTGCAGGCCGCGATGGAAGGCTTCCGCGTGGTGACCATGGAATACGCGGCCGACAAGGCCGACATCTTCGTGACCGCCACCGGCAACTTCCACGTGATCACGCATGACCACATGAAGGCGATGAAGCACAACGCCATCGTGTGCAACATCGGCCACTTCGACAACGAGATCGACGTCGCGTCGCTCTCGAAGTACCAGTGGGAAGAGATCAAGCCGCAGGTCGACCACGTCATCTTCGGTGATGGCAAGCGCATCATCATGCTGGCCAAGGGTCGCCTCGTGAATCTGGGCTGCGGCACCGGCCATCCCAGCTACGTGATGAGCTCGAGCTTCGCGAACCAGACCATCGCGCAGATCGAACTGTTCACGCAGACCTCGAAGTACCCGCTGGGCGTCTACGTGCTGCCCAAGCACCTCGACGAGAAGGTGGCGCGCCTGCAGTTGAAGACCCTCAACGCGCAGCTCACCAAGCTCACCGACCAGCAGGCCAAGTACATCGGCGTCAGCAAGGACGGCCCGTACAAGGCGGACCACTACCGTTATTGATCCGATCGATTGCGAACCGAACGGCCCCGCCCTGGAAACAGGGCGGGGTTTTTCTTTTTCGGCCGTTATAATTCGCGCCCCCGGGGAGTAGAAAAAAGATGACTGCGAAGATCCTCGACGGCAAGGCCGTCGCAGCCAAAGAAAGACAGCGTTCAGCAACCAGGGCGGGGGAGTTCAAGGAAAAATTCGGGCGTGCGCCCGGCCTCGCCGTGGTCAAGGTCGGTGACGACCCGGCCTCGGCGGTTTACGTGCGCAACAAGCGCAAGGCTTGCGAGGAGTGCGGCGTCGCCTCGTTCGCGCACGATTTGCCCGCCACGACTTCGCGCACGGAGTTGTTAGCCCTCATCGACCGGCTCAACAAGGACGACAGGGTCGACGGCATCCTGTTGCAGCTTCCCTTGCCGAAGGGGCTCGACAGCACCGAGATCATGGACACCATCGATCCGGCCAAGGACGTCGATGGATTCCATCCCACCAACACGGGGCTGCTGGCGCAGAAGCGACCGGGCCTGCGTCCCTGCACGCCCTGGGGCGTGATGCGGCTTCTCAAGGAGTACGCGATCGATCCCACCGGCATGCGTGCCGTGGTGGTCGGTGCGTCCAACATCGTGGGGCGTCCGATGGCGCTGGAGCTGTTGCTGGGCCGCGCCACGGTTACCGTTTGTCACACCGGGACGCGCGACCTGCGTGGTGAAGTGGAGCGCGCCGATCTCGTGGTCGCCGCGGTGGGCAAGGCGGCTTACATCCCAGGTATATGGATTCGTGATGGTGCGGTGGTGATCGACGTCGGAATCAACCGCCTGCCGGATGGAAAACTCGCCGGAGACGTCGAATTCGCGCCCGCGGCGGAGCGCGCGGCCTGGATTACGCCGGTTCCCGGGGGCGTGGGGCCCATGACCATCGCCATGCTTCTGTCGAATACGGTTGACGCAGCTCTCAAACGCGAAGGTGCCGCCGCCGTCTGAGGGTTGGCGGAGGGGGCCGGGTGTAAGATCGGGCCCATGAAAAGCCCGGCCCATCGCGACGTGCTTATCGACGCCTTGCGTGATGCGGGCAATGCGCGGCGCAGCGATGTCATCGCCGTCGAGGAGCCACTCGAAATCCGCCTGATGCGCGACGGCCTGCCCGAGGCCGACGAAAACGGCGGCACCGGCCGCTCCATTTCCGTGACCATGCGCACCCCCGGCCACGACGCCGAGCTCGCGGTCGGTTTTCTCCACGGCGAAGGGCTGCTGCGCGCGCCGCGCGATGTCATCAGCACCGGGCACTGCGGGCCGACGGGCAACATCCTGCGCGTCACCGTGCGCGCCGATATCCCGCTGGACCTGGCACGGCTGACCCGCAATTTCTATTCCACCTCCAGCTGCGGCGTGTGCGGCAAGGCCTCCATCGAAGCCGTGTCCGCGACCGCCGGCGACCGGCGCATCACCAGCCCGCTGATAGTTAGGGAGCCCGTGCTGCGGCGCCTGCCGGACGCGCTGCGCGCTTCGCAGGCCGGCTTCGCCGAGACCGGCGGCATGCACGCCGTCGGCATCTTCACGCCCGAGGGCGAACTCATTTCCAGCCGCGAGGATGTCGGCCGTCACAACGCGATGGACAAGCTGGTGGGCGCGGCATTGCTGGCCGGTGACCTTCCCTGGAGCCAGCGCGTGGTGCTGCTCTCCGGCCGCGCGAGTTTCGAGCTGCTGCAGAAGGCCATGATGGCCGGCGCGCCGGTGGTTGCCGCCATAGGCGCACCCTCTACGCTCGCAGTCGAGCTTGCCGAGTCGGCCGGCATCACACTGGTCGCTTTCCTGCGTCCGGGCGGCTGCAACGTGTACACGCATCCCTGGCGCGTGACCCGGGCGTCCCAGGACGCGTGACATGTTATGAATGACGAAGCGGAAAAGATTCGGCGCAGTGTGGCCTCGGCCTTGAGCAAGTTCGCAGGTGAACCGGGTCCACTGCTCGAAATCCTGCACGCCATCCAAAATGATCTCGGTTTCGTGCCGGCCGATGCCGTGCCCCAGATCGCCGACGCACTGAACCTGTCGCGCGCCGAAGTGCACGGCGTGATCAGTTTCTATCACCACTTCCGCGAGCACGCGCCGGGCCGCTTCGTGGTACAGCTGTGCCGCGCGGAGGCCTGCCAGTCGATGAACTCGAAGGCGCTCGAGGAATTCGTGCGCGGCCGCCTGCGGCTGAACTTCGGCGAGACCACGCCGGACGGTCGCATCACGCTCGAGCCTGTCTACTGCCTGGGCAATTGCGCCTGTGCGCCATCGATCATGGTCAACGGCGAATTGCACGGCCGGGTGACGCCGGAGAAATTCGGTGCGCTTGCGAAAGAATGGGGTGTGAGCCCGTGAACACCACCGTCACCGTCTACGTGCCCGGAGATGCCAGCGCCTGTTCGCTGGGCGCCAACGCCACCGCCCGCGCGCTCGAGACCGAAGCCGCGAAGCGTGGCCGGTCGGTGCGGGTAGTTCGGAATGGCTCGCGCGGCCTGTTCTGGCTCGAACCGCTGGTGGAGGTCGTGACCGCCGCGGGCCGCGTGGCCTATGGTCCGGTGACGGCGGCCGACGTGCCCAAACTCGTGGAGGCCGGACTGTTCGAGGGCGGTGAGCATTCATTGCGTCTGGGCGACATCGCCACGCATCCGTACCTGGCCAGCCAGCAGCGACTCACGGGCGCGCGCCTCGGGCTGGTCGATCCCGCCAGTCTCGACGACTACGTGGCCAACGGTGGCTACGCGGGGCTCACGGCCGCACTGGCGATGCAGCCGGCGGAGATCGTGAAGGTGGTCAGCGATTCGGGACTGCGTGGCCGCGGTGGCGCGGCGTTTCCCACTGGCATCAAGTGGCAAACCGTGCACGACCAGCCGGTGACCCAGAAGTACATCGCCTGCAATGCCGACGAAGGCGACTCGGGCACGTTTTCCGACCGCATGCTCATGGAAGGCGATCCCTTCTCGCTGATCGAGGGCATGACCATCGCCGGTCTCGCGGTGGGCGCCACGCAGGGTTACATCTACCTGCGCATCGAATACCCGCATGCGGCGCGCGCGCTCGCGAAGGCCATCCAGGTGGCGCGCGACGCCGGATACCTGGGCGACAACGTGCGTGGCAGCGGCAAGCGATTCGAGCTTGCGGTCCGCCTGGGCGCCGGCGCCTACATCTGCGGCGAAGAGACCTCCATGCTCGAAAGCCTGGAGGGGCGGCGCGGCGAAGTGCGCGTGCGCCCGCCGTTGCCCGCGATCAAGGGATTGTTTGGCCAGCCCACGGTGGTCAACAACGTGGTGACGCTGGCTTCGGTGCCCGTCGTGCTGGCGCGGGGTGCGCAGTTCTACAAGGATTTCGGCGTCGGCCGTTCGCGCGGCACCATTCCGCTGCAGCTGGCCGGCAATGTGAAACACGGCGGCCTGGTGGAACGCGCCTTCGGGCTCACCGTGAAGGAACTCGTCTACGACTACGGCGGGGGTTCGGCCTCGGGCCGGCCAGTGCGCGCCGTTCAGATCGGCGGACCGCTGGGCGCCTACCTGCCCGCCGCGGAATTCGACACGCCGCTGGAATACGAGGCGCTCGCCGCGAAGAGCGCGCTGCTGGGACACGGCGGCGTGGTGGTGTTCGACGACCGCGTCGACATGGCCCGCATGGCTCGTTACGCGCTGGAATTCTGCGCCATCGAGTCCTGCGGCAAGTGCACACCGTGCCGCATCGGCTCCACGCGCGGCGTGGAGCTCATGGATCGCATCATCGCCGCGCGCGCCGGCGCCAACGGTCACCATGGCACGCACGAGGCCGACATGGCGCTGCTCGATGAGCTCTGCGACACCATGTTCAATGGCTCGCTGTGCGGACTCGGCGGATTGACGCCGTTTCCCGTGCGCAGCGCCTACAAACATTTCCGGGAAGATTTCCAGCGGGCTGGTTAGCCGCAGGAGAACGACATGTACGCCAAGGACTATCACGATTTGGGGACGCCGGCGGCGAAAGGTGACAGCGTCACGCTGGACATCGCGCTAGAAATAGATGGCGTGCCAGTAAGCGTGCCCGCAGGGACGACGATCATGCGCGCCGCGGCCCTGGCCGATCACGACGTGCCCAAGCTGTGTGCCACCGACACGCTGAAGCAATTCGGTTCCTGTCGCGTCTGCCTGGTGGAAATCGAAGGGCGCAAGGGTTTTCCGGCCTCCTGCACCACGGAAGTGGCGGCGGGCATGAAAGTTCGTACCCAAAGTGACGCGCTCACGAAGATGCGTCGTGGCGTGCTCGAGCTCTATGTCTCCGAACACCCGATGGGCAGCTGCCCGGATTCCAGCCGCTGCGAACTCGAGACCCTCGCGGCGGACCATGGCATCGGCGAATCACGCTACGCGGGAGCGAAAACCGCCCGGCACACGCACACGCCGAAGCCGGTGGACGCCAGCAATCCCTATTTCCGTTTCGACAACGATCTTTGCATCGTGTGTTCGCGTTGCGTGCGTGCCTGCGAAGAGACCCAGGGTACGTTCGCGCTGACTATCGAAGGTCGAGGACTCGAGTCGCGGGTATCCGCTTCGCAGGATCAGCCCTTCCTCGAGTCCGAGTGCGTTTCCTGCGGTGCCTGCGTCGAGGCCTGCCCGACGGGCGCGCTCATGGAAAAGACCATCGTCACCGCCGCGCTTCCGCAGAAGGCCGTGACCACCACCTGCGCCTATTGCGGCGTGGGCTGTTCGCTGGTGGCCGAGGTCTCCGACGGTGCGGTGTCACGCATGGTGCCGAACCGGGATGGCCGCGCCAACCAGGGCCATGCCTGCGTGAAGGGCCGCTTCGCGTATGGATATGCCACGCACCAGGATCGCGTCACGAAGCCGCTCATCCGCAAGAACATCACCGACGACTGGACCGAGGTGAGCTGGGACGAGGCCATCAGATACGCGGCCTCGGAATTCAAGCGCATCCAGGCGAAGTATGGGCGCGATTCCATCGGCGGTATCACTTCGTCGCGCTGCACGAACGAGGAAACCTTCCTCGTGCAGAAGCTGGTGCGCGCGGCCTTCGGCACCAACAACGTCGACACCTGCGCGCGCGTCTGTCATTCGCCCACGGGTTATGGACTCAAACACACGCTGGGTGAGTCGGCGGGCACGCAGGAGTTTGTCTCCGTGCAGCACGCGGATGTCATCGTGGTCATCGGCGCCAGCCCCACCGAGGCGCACCCGGTGTTCGCCTCGCAGATGAAGCGTCGCCTGCGCGCCGGCGCGAAATTGATCGTGGTCGATCCCCGTGCCATCCCGCTGGTGAAGTCGGTGCACGTCGAGGCGGACTATCACTTGCGGCTGCTGCCCGGCACGAACGTCGCGGTCATCAACGCGCTGGCGCATGTCATCGTCACCGAGGGCCTCACGAAGGATCAGTACATCGCCGATCGCTGCGAGAAGGATTCCTGGGAAAAGTGGAAGAAGTTCGTCTCCGATCCGGTGAACTCGCCGGAGTCCATGGAGAAGATCACCGGCGTGAAGGCGGAGCTCATCCGCGGAGCCGCGCGGCTGTACGCGCAGGGTCCGAACAGCGCTATCTACTACGGCCTCGGCGTGACCGAACACAGCCAGGGCAGCACCATGGTCATGGGCATCGCCAATCTCGCCATGGCAACCGGCAATCTCGGCCGCGAAGGCGTGGGCGTGAGTCCGCTGCGTGGCCAGAACAACGTGCAGGGCTCCTGCGACATGGGCTCGTTCCCGCACGAATTCTCCGGCTACCGCCACGTGTCGGACGACGCCACGCGCGCGCTGTTCGAATCCATGTGGAAGGTGAGCCTGAGCGGCGAACAGGGCCTGCGCATTCCCAACATGTTCGAGGCCGCGCTCGATGGCAGCTTCAAGGGCATGTACATCCAGGGCGAGGACCTGGCGCAATCGGATCCCAACACCTCGCATGTCACCGCGGCGCTGTCGGCGCTGGAATGCCTGGTGATCCAGGACATTTTCCACAACGAGACCGCCAAGTACGCGCACGTATTCCTGCCGGGCACGTCATTCCTGGAAAAGGACGGCACATTCACCAACGCCGAGCGGCGCATCTCGCGCGTGCGCAAGGTCATCGAACCGCTATGCGGATACGCGGACTGGGAAGTCACCGTGCACCTGTCGAATGCGTTGGGTTACCCGATGAACTACACCCATCCGTCGCAGATCATGGACGAGATCGCGGCACTCACGCCCACGTTCACGGGAGTGAGCTACGAGAAGCTCGACCGGCTCGGCTCGATCCAGTGGCCCTGCAACGACAAGGCCCCGAGCGGAACACCCACCATGCACGTGGGCAGCTTCGTGCGCGGCAAGGGCAAGTTCTACGTTACGGCCTACGTGCCGACCAACGAGCGCACCTCGTCCAAGTATCCGTTGCTGCTCACCACCGGCCGCATCCTGTCGCAGTACAACGTCGGCGCGCAGACGCGGCGGACCGCGAACCTGGCCTGGCACAGCGAGGACCGCCTCGAGCTCCATCCGCACGATGCCGAAGCGCGCGGCATCGATCACGGCGACTGGGTGGGCGTGACCAGCCGCGCGGGTGACACCGTGCTGCGCGTGGAGATCACCGACAGGGTGGCGCCGGGCGTGGTCTACACCACGTTCCATTTTCCGGAGTCGGGCGCGAACCTCATCACCACAGACAATTCCGACTGGGCGACCAACTGCCCCGAGTACAAGGTCACGGCCGTGCAGGTCGTGAAAGTGGCGCAGCCCGCGGCCTGGCAGCGCCGGCGCCAGGCGGCGGTGCCCGCCTCACCGAAGCGGCGTCGCAACGAAGAGTCTCCGGTTGGCTGAAGATGGAGATCGAACGACTGGTCGCCATGGCGAATGACATCGCCGCCTTCTTCGATTCCGAGCCGGACAAGGCGGTGGCGGTGGAGGGCGTTCGCTTCCACATGTCGCGCTTCTGGGAAGCACGCATGCGTCGGGCCATCATCGCGCACGTCCAGGCGGGTGGAGAGGGGCTCACGCCGACGGCACGTTCCGCGGCGGCCCTGCTGACGGCACCGCCGTAACTTCAACGCGTCAGTACAACCACCATCGCCCAGGCCCAGACGCCCAGGTTCGCCAACAGCAGCGTCACGCCCAGGTACTGCAGCCAGGTGGCGCGCGGTGATGGCGGTGGCGCTTGTCCGGCGGGCCGCATCAGTTCCTGCAGGGCCATCCCGCCCGACAGGAAGGGAATCGGCAGCAGGTTGAACGCCGCGAGTTTCGCCAGTATCGAGCCCAGCGCGACGCGAATGCCGGCCTCATCCGCCAAACGGAAATACCCGGCTATGAGATCGGCGCCGCGCGTGGGTGGTGCGGTCACGCCCGCCACGATCTGGCCGAAGGTGTTGACGAAGCTGTGCCAGGCATCCGTGCCGCGCAACAGGAAGGCCGCAAGCAACAGTCCCGCGCAGCCGGACAGTGAAATCGCGACGCGGGCCAGGCGCGACTGCTGATCGAAATCGCCGGCCGCGGGAACAGCGCCGGGATTCTCGTGCGAAAACGCGAAGCGCGCATTGCCGACGATGGGTATGGCGCCGACGCTCCACAGGCCGAGACGGAGCATCTGCGGGGTGCCGAGTCTCACTTCCAGCACGCGGACACCGAGCATCGCCGCGACACTGACGCACGAGGCGAGGAACACGGCGTGGCCGAGGAAGGCTGCGCCGTACAACAGGACTAATTGCGAGGTCACGGGACGCCTTATATCCGATTTCCATTCGCAGGCGCGCTGCGCGCGATCCCCGAGCTGCCATAGTCCGAATCAATGAAAATGATGGCCGGGGCCCAGCACCGCGGTGCGCCGGCATGTCAGTATTGCGGCCATGAATTCGACCCTGGCGGCCAAGATCGCCGCAAAGCAATTCGTCGTCACCGGCGAACTCACGCCCCCCAAGGGCACCGATCTTTCGAAGCTCTATGCCGCCGCCGAACTGCTGCGCGGCTCGCTGGATGCCATCAACATCACCGAGTCACCGCGCGCCCGCATGGCCATGGATCCGCGCGCGGTGGGGAAGCTTTTGCAGGACAGGGGCATCGAGGTCATCGTCCAGGTCACCAGCCGCGACCGCAATCGCATTGCCGTGCAATCCGACTTGTTAGGTGCCGCGGCGTTGGGCCTGAAGAACTTCGTGTTCATGGGCGGCGATTCACCCGCCGGCGGGGACCATCCCGATGCCAAGCCGGTGTTCGATCTCACGGCCTCCGGGCTGCTGGCCGCGGCCGAGGCCCTGCGCAATGGCAAGGACTTCGCCGGCAATGCATTGCACGGCACGCCCGACCTGTTCCTCGGGGCCACGGCGAACCCGGGCGCGAAGAACTTCGAGGCCGAGGTGGAGAACACGCGGCGCAAGATCGACGCCGGCGCGAAGCTGCTCCAGACCCAGGCCATCTACCACGTGGACCAGCTGAAGCGTTTCGTCGACGCGGTGAAGCCGGATGGCGTGGCCATGCTGGCCGGCATCATTCCACTGAAGTCGGAGAAGAGCGGGCCGTGGCTCAACGCCAATCTTCCTGGCGTCGTGGTCCCCGATGACCTGCTGCAGGCGATGGAGCAGGCCGCGAAGGATGGGCGCACCCGCGAGCAGGGCATCGATCTCGCCGCGCGCGTGATCCGCGAACTCAAGGGTGTGGCGCAGGGCGTGCACATCATGGCCATCGGCGGTGAAGCCGAGGTGCCGGCCATCCTCGGTGCGGCGGGAATCCGCTAGCACCGCTCAGCGGTTTTCCCAGCGAATCTTCTCGAAGCGGTCCGGGTTGAAGCCGCGCATGGGCTCGCCGTAGACATAAAGGTACGGAACGCCGCGCCCGCCGCGGGCGTGGAATTCCTTGCGCGCCTCGAGGTCGGTCTCCACGTTCTTCTCGAGGTACTCGATGCCACGCTCGTCCATGTAGGCCTTGGCGGCCTTGCAATAGGAGCACTGCGTGGTGGTGTAGATCTCGATGTCGGCGCTCAGCCCGGCCACGGTGGGAGTGGGTGCCGGCGCCTGGCCGAAAAAGTGTTGCCAGCCGAGATACAGTCCCAGCACGACGGCGGCGAATTTCAGCAGGCGGCCCATGGTGGCGTTGTAGCCCGGCAGGCGGCCGGATTCCGTGAAGTTAGTCCGGGATTGAAAGGCCGGGTGACTAGAGAATGTCGTCTTCGCCCGTCACGCCGCCTTCATCTTCCCAGCGGTTCACTTCCCAGACCTCTTCGCGGCTGAACTTCAACCGCGCCCCGGCGCCGCCACCGTTCTCCGAAATGAAGATCACGCCCGCCGCCTCCAGCGTGGCGCGCAACCGGCGCCGCGTGGTTTCGTCGGGCCGGCGGATGCGGGACTCGAAATCCGCGATGGTCTGCGCGTCGATCGCGGCCGATTGCGAGAGCTGCGCCTGTGACCATTCGATGAGCGCGCGCGCCGCGCGGCACTGCGCGGCGGTGAGCGCGGTGGGAGCCGGGATGGACGTCATGGCGCGCATCCTACCGTGCCCTATTCACGCATGTGGATGAACGTGTTATTCAAGGTGAACAAGGAGCATCGATGCCCGTACCCTGGCTCGCCGTCGGATCTCTCGTGCTCGGCAACCTCGACAAGATCATGGCCGTGGTGAAGCCGGCATTCACGCGCAGCAAGATCGAGGCGGTCGATTCGCAAACGGATCTGCTCAATCAGCAGATCGCGGAATTGCAGGCCGCGGCGGCCGCCAATGCCGAGCAGATCCGCGTGCTGGCCGCGCAACTCAAGGACGTGGTGGCGGCACTCGAACAGGCGGGCATCGCGGCGGCCGCGGAACGCGCGGCCACGCGGCGCCTCGCGCTGGTGGCACTGCTCCTGGGCATCACCGGAATCGTGCTCGGGGCTATCGCATTGATTCGATAGGCCGCTCGCCGGCTCAGCCCTGACCGGGACTGGCTGTTACGTACGTTACTTCTCGGGTCCGACCCCGTCGGATAAATCCCACTCCTGCCGCCGAAACCAGAGGAGTGAGGAGTCATGTCCGCGAACAGCCAGGTCGAACCCAGCCAGTCGCCCGACCATGAAATTGCCGCCACCGAGGTGCCGTCCGGCGTCGATCGCCGCACCTTCCTGATGCGCAGCGCCGTCATCGCCGCCACCTCTGTTATCACCGGTCGCGCGATCTCCGCCGAAGAACAGAAGGCGCGCGCCACGGCGCCACCACCGCTCGGTTCGAAGATGTCGCCGGAGCTCAACGTGGTGAAACGGTCCAAGGGACCGGTCATGACGGTGATCGATGAGTTCTACAAGGTGGGTCCGGGTCCTTCGAGTTCCCACACCATCGGCCCGATGCGCATCACCTACGATTTCTACCAGCGTTGCGAAAAGCTGCCGGCGGATCAGCTGGCCAAGGCGACCGGACTCAAGGTGCATCTGTTTGGAAGCCTCAGTGCCACCGGCAAGGGCCACGGCACGGAGCGCGCGGCGCTGGCGGGCATCATCGGCAAGGAACCGGCCACCGTCGATCCGCTGTTCCTCGACAGCCTGGCCGAGAAGCCCGACCAGACTTTCAAGGTGAAGCTGGGCGGCAAGGAACATACGGTGTCGCTCAAGGACATCGTCTACGACTCGCCCAAGGGCGACTTCCCGCATCCGAACACCATGACCTGCAAGCTGGTGTCGGGCGACAAGGTTTTGCTGGAACAGGAGTACTACTCGGTGGGCGGTGGCTTCATCGAGTGGAAGGGCTACACGCCGCCGAAGAAAGGCGCGCCGAAGTATCCGTACGCGACCATGAAAGAGCTGCAGGCGCACGCGGACAAACACAAGTTGTCGATCTCGCAGCTCGCGATGGCGAACGAGATCGCCGTTTCCGGCAAGACCGAGGCCGAGATTAATGCCTTCATCGACAAGGTGACCACGGCCATGGTCAGTATCGTGAAGACGGGCCTGTCGATGCCGGTGAGCACGCTGCCGGGACCCATCAAGCTCAAGACCAAGGCGGGCGAAGTCTACAAGCGCGCCATGGACGACGAGTTCGAGAAGCAGCGCGGTGTCGGCGTGGTGGCCGCGTACGCACTCGCGGGTTCGGAGGAAAACGCGCGTGGCCACCTCGTGGTGACGGCGCCGACCGGCGGTTCCGCCGGCGTGATGCCGGCGCTGGTATATGCCGTGGGCGAGGGCGGTCGCAAGCTGCCGCAGGAGAAGATCCGCGCCGGCATGCTGGCGGCCGCGGTGATTGGCTACCTCGGCAAACACAACGCGACTCTCTCGGGTGCCGAAGGTGGCTGCCAGGCGGAGATCGGCGTGGCCTCGGCCATGGGTGCCGCTTTCCTCGCGGAAGCCCATGGATTCCCGCATCGCGTCGTGGCCAATGCGGCCGAGTCCTCGCTCGAGCACCACCTCGGCATGACCTGCGACCCGGTGGCGGGCTTCGTGCAGATACCCTGCATCGAGCGTTGCGCCTTCGGGGCGGTGAAGTCGTGGACGGGTTTCATGATCGCCAGCAACGAAATTCCTGCCGATCGTCGCGTCGACTTCGACACCACGGTGTCTGCCATGGCGCTGACCGCCAAGGAGATGAACTCCAAGTACAAGGAGACCTCGGAGGGCGGTCTCGCCGTGTCGCTGGTGCTCTGCTAGCGCAATGAGTCCGGTGGCGAAGACCGCGGCGAAGACGGCGGCGATTGCCTGGCTGATCACCGCCGTCTATTACTTCTACCAGTACGTCATGCGCTCGGCACCGAGCGTCATGATGCCGCAGCTCTCCGAAGCCTTCGGCATGTCGGCCCTGGGTGTCGCCACCATGGCCGGGTTGTTCTACTACGGCTACTCGCCGTTCAGTCTCGTGGCCGGCGTGGCCCTGGACCGCTTCGGGCCACGCCGGGTCGTGCCCGTGGGCGCGGCCGTCGTGGGTATCGGGGCGCTGATGTTCGCGAGCGGCAACGAGCAACTCGCCAGCATCGGTCGCCTGCTGCAGGGCGCGGGCGGTGTTTTCGCGCTGGTGGGCGCCGTGTACATCGCCACCACCAACTTCCCGGCCTCGCGCGCCGCGACGTTGATCGGCGCCACGCAGATGTTCGGCATGGCCGGTGGCTCCGCCGGGCAGTTCATGGTGGGGCCGGCAATCGGTGGCGGTCTCGCCTGGAATACCTTCTGGACCGTCATGGGAATCGCGGGGCTCGCCATCTGCGCGGCATTGTTCGTGCTGATTCCGGCCGAACGGAAGCCGGCGAGCACCGCTCAAACTACCGGCGGTGAGTCCTGGCTGCGGGTGGCAGGCCGGGCCATGCTGACCGTGTTCCGGAATCCGCAGTCCATCCTCTGCGGAATGATCGCGGGACTGCTGTTCATCCCGACCACCATCTTCGACATGATCTGGGGCGTGCGTTACCTGCAGGAGGCGCACGAGTTCACCTACGCCGAAGCGGTGCTGCGCTCGGCGGCCGTGCCCTTCGGCTGGATCATCGGCTGTCCGCTGCTGGGCGTGATCTCGGACCGGATCGGCCGGCGCAAGCCCGTGATCGTCGGCGGCGCGTTGCTGCTCGCGGTGTGCCTGGCGTGGATCCTCTACGGCGAACCCGGGGTATTCCCGCCGTATTCGGTCGCACTGGTGGCGGGCATCGCCTCGGGCGCGGCCATGATTCCCTACACCGTCATCAAGGAAGCCAACCCGCCGCAGTTCGGTGGCACGGCGACGGGCGTGGTCAATTTCCTCAATTTCACGTTCAGCGCCTTGCTGGGGCCGGTGTTCGGCTCGCTGCTCGCGAAGATTGGCGGTGCGGCGCCATTCAGCCACGAGCACTACCAGCAGGCCTTCACGCCACTGCTGTACGGCGTGGGCCTGGCCATCGTGCTGGCGCTGCTGCTCAAGGAGACCGGCCCCGCCGGACGCACCTCATGAAAACGGGTACCGGAAAATACGAACAATTGCTGGAGCGCTGCCGCGCCTACGAGCCCATCCCGACGGCCGTGGCGCATCCCTGCGAAGCGACCGCGCTGGCGGGTCCGCTGGAGGCCGCCGGCAAGGGGCTCATCAAGCCCATCCTCGTGGGGCCGAGGGCCAGGATCGAGGAAGTGGCGAAGCAGGCCGGCATCGACCTCGGCAAGACCGAGATCATCGATGCGCCCCACAGCCACGGCTCCGCGGCCAAGGCCGTGGAACTGGTGCGCGAAGGGCGGGCGGAGTTGCTCATGAAGGGCAGCCTGCACAGCGACGAGTTGCTGGGCGCCGTGGTGGCGAAGGAAGGCGGCCTGCGTACCGGCCGGCGAATCAGCCACGTCTTCGTCATGGACGTGCCTAACTATCACAAGGTTCTCATCGTCACGGACGCGGCCATCAACATCGCGCCCGCGCTCGAGGAGAAGGCGGACATCTGCCGCAATGCCATCGATCTCGCCATCGTCATGGGCGTCGAGCGCCCGAAGGTGGCGGTGCTGGCCGCGGTGGAGACGGTGACCTCGAAGATGCCCGCGACCATCGATGCCGCCTGCCTCTGCAAGATGGCCGATCGCGGGCAGATCGTCGGCGGGATCTTCGACGGACCGCTGGCCTTCGACAACGCCATCAACCGCGAGGCCGCCAAGATCAAGGGCATAGTCTCGGAAGTGGCCGGCGATCCCGACATCCTGCTGGCTCCCGACCTGGAGGCCGGCAACATACTGGCCAAGCAGCTGTCCTTTCTCGGAGGCGCCGACAGCGCGGGCCTGGTGCTCGGCGCCAAGGTGCCGGTGATCCTGACGAGTCGCGCGGACAGCGTGCGCTCGCGCATCGCCAGTTGCGGTGTCGCCATGCTGGCGGCGCACGCGCGGCGGCGCAAAGGCTGATCATGGCCAACGGTTCGGTGCTGGTCCTGAACGCGGGCTCGTCGAGCCTCAAGTTCACCGTGTATCGCGAGGTCTCGCCCGACAACTCCGAAGTCGCGGCCAGTGGGCAGATCGAGGGCATCGGCACGGCGCCGCGTTTCTCGGCGCGCGGCGCGAGGAACGAGCGCATCGCCGACGAGGCACTCGACGAATCGGTCAGGGATGCGCGCGCGGCGCTGGACGTGCTGGCGAAATGGCTGCGCGCGAAATTCGGCGGAACGCGCGTGATGGGAGTGGGGCATCGCGTGGTGCACGGCGGAGCGCTTTACCAGAAACCCACGCGCGTGACCCCGCAGGTCCTGAAGGACCTGCGCAGGCTCGAACCATTGGCGCCGTTGCACCAGCCGCACAACCTCGCGGCCATCGAGGCCGTGGCCGAACGCCTGCCTGACGTGCCGCAGGTGGCCTGCTTCGATACCAGCTTTCATCGCGGGCAGCCGGCCGTCGCGGAGCTCGTGCCCCTGCCGGCCGACATCCGCGCCACGGGTGTGCAGCGCTACGGCTTTCACGGGCTGTCCTACGAGTACATCGCCTCGGTGCTGCCCAAGGTGGCGCCGCAAGTGGCACAAGGCCGGGTGATCGTCGCGCATCTCGGCAGTGGCGCGAGCATGTGCGCGCTGCGCAACCGGCGCAGCATCGACTGCACGCTGGGGTTCACCGCGCTCGATGG
>Ga0315912_10002635_pt1 | contig 18785 bp, 32 predicted proteins | sample VfabasoilMG_FD_204469 | JGI IMG/M metagenome (GOLD analysis project Ga0315912, IMG submission 204469) | Garden soil microbial communities collected in Santa Monica, California, United States - V. faba soil | ecosystem: Environmental > Terrestrial > Soil > Garden | place: USA: California...
TTCAATTTACCCGGGATTATTTGATCCAGGTGCTAATGGTGGTCACGGATTAGGTATTCAACTTATTGGTAGAAATAAACTCGATTATGGTGTGCCAGTAGCACAAAGTTTCTTACAGGCCACTGAAAATTTTGCTAGTAATACCTCAGATCGTCCAAATGGTAATATATCATTAGAAGGTCAATTGTGGTATGACAAAACAGTTAAAACTTTATACACAAGAGTTACACCTGGTGGTCCAGGTGCCGGCAGCGTTATTGGCACAGATTGGCATCAGGTAGTTACTATTGGCGGAACAGGAACAGCTTCTATTCCTATTATTAATCCAACGGGAACGCCTAAAGACGGTGACATTCAGGTCTTAACAGGCCCTACAAGAATTAGTATAAGAGGCGGCGGTGTCTGGAATCAAATCTTCCCAGCAGTTTATGGTTAATCTGGAAAATACCGAATGACCTATCTTACTGGCCAACCAATTCTTGCATTAGATTATAATACATTTGCTACCTTAGCAAATAGTATGAATCGTGTCTATGCGGATTTACATTCAGGAACAACAACATTACCTAATGCAGGATTTGGTTACGGTCGACCACCACTAACATCTGTTTCAGTAGGTGCACCTGTATTAGCTTCTGAATGGTCTTCTTTATTTCAAGACATGCGTAACTGCGAAATCCATCAAGGTGCAGCATTTTCTGATATTACACCACCTGTTCCTTCATCAGGTCCGGTAACTGGAAATCCAATTATTGCGTTGAACACACCAATAACAATGCAAGCTGCGGTTGATCTTCTTACCACAAATAAACATAATGTTGATCCTCCACAATTATCTATTGTAGCCGGAACATCAGTAACAAGCACAACCACATGGAATGCGTCTCTGGTATTTACTTTTCAAGTTAACTTCGGAGCAGGAGCAGCCGGATGGAATAATGCAAGATATTTCTTTAATACTGGTGGGTCAATTCGACTTAGTGGATCATATACAACTGCTACCACACCGGTTGAAATTGATTGGAGAAATGCAATTTCAGCACCTGTATCTCCATTTTCTTTTTATTGGAATAGAACTCAATCAGCAACAAATTCAAATGATTCAGTAAATTATCCACGTGGCTTTTGGGATACTAAGCCCGGATCTCCTACCATCAATAATCCATTGCCTACCACTTATGTGGAGTTATATAAAAAATTCACAGGTGGTGGTTCTGGTCATTATTATACAACCAATTATGTTCTAATTGAAGCAAAACTAAATGCTGCGGCCGGAACAAACGGTATCATAGATTTTAGAATTAGTCTTATTGATGCGGATACAACACTTGACCCTAAGGGTCCTGGAATTATTTTTACACCTGGTTATGCTGTATCAGCAAGTGCAATTCCCGGTCCTATACCTACTATTATCAACGGCACGCTTACACCACCTTAATAACATCGAGACTAAAAACCTCTGTTAAAACTATAGATAAATAGTGTAACGGAGGTTATTATGAATGAAAGATTAGAAAAAGCATTAGAGTTCGCCAATTATAGACAAACCCTTAACACCCAACTTCATAAGTCTAAAATCAAAACTGATGGTCTACTAATCTTAGCCAAAAATGGTGGAACTTTCTATATAAACCAAGAGCTTATTTGCTTTCTTGATTATCTGAATAGGACAGGAATTTCTAAAGCAACTATCTTCGATAGAAATAAATTGCCTGTCGAAATATCAGACATACCTTCATTCCTAAAGGAAGTAACAACACGTTATTTTGAAGTATCAAATGATTTTTTAAAAGAATATCAAATTATCAAAAAAGCAAGAAACATTAAATCTATCATGGAAATTGAATGACAAATGGAGTATTAATGTATGCTCATAATAATCTAGAGATCGATTATTTGAAAATTGCATGTGCCAATGCATTAATGATACAGAAAAATTTACATGTTCCTATCAGTCTAATAACCGATATAAGTACCTATAATTGGGGGAAGAAATCTTTAACAGAAAAATTTATTGAAAAATGTTTTGATAAAATTATCTTTATTGATAAAAATCATAGATTTATTAACGAGAGAAATTTTAACGATACATCGTTCACTACTAAAAATCTTCAATTTTATAATTGCAATCATTGGAAAGCATATGAACTTACACCGTATGATGAAACATTATTCATAGATTGTGATTATCTAATTATGAGTTCTAGTCTGAATAATTGTTGGGGGAGTAGAAATGATGTGATGATAAATCATACAATTTATTCACCTTATGATCAAATATTACCATATTCAAAGACTGTTGACGATATGGGCATTAAACAATATTGGGCCACAGTTATTTATTTTAGAAAATCTCCTTTAGCAAAACATTTATTTTCTTTAGTTCAGCATATTCAAAAAAATTATTCATATTATAAAGATTTATATTATTTCTCGAGTGGATTATACAGAAATGATCATGCATTTAGTGTTGCTATTCATATGCTAAATGGATTTAATGATTTTGAATCTATCATAACAGAATTACCAATTCTGGGATTATTAATGTCATGGGATGTAAATGACATTCATTCAGTTAAACTTAATGATATTATACTTTATGTAGAAAGATCTGAATCTAAAGGAAATTATATTCTTTCTAGAATTAAAGATACAGATGTTCATATTATGAATAAATGGGCAATCAATAGACATTCTGACGAATTAATTAAATTATATGAGTAAAGGTTATCTTATCTTAGCACAAAATTCGAGTTCAACAGATTATGTTCGAATGGCCTATGCATTGGCATTAAGTATAAAAGGAACTCAATTAGGTGTAAATCAAGTAGCTATTGCAACCAATGATGAAGTGCCGGAGAAATATAAAACTGTTTTTGATCACATTGTTAAAATTCCCTGGTTTGATCATGCAAAAAATTCTACATGGAAAATTGAAAACACCTGGAAATTTTATTACATGACTCCATTTGAAGAAACAGTTGTTCTTGATGCTGACATGTTATTTCCAACAGATATTAGTTATTGGTGGGATGTTCTTTCGTCGAAAGATGTATGGGCTACAAATAAACCCAGGACATTTAGGGGAGAAGTAATAACTTCAACAAAATATAGACAGGTCCATGTTTCTAATGATTTACCACATTTTTATATAGCTTTCTTTTACTTTAAGAAATCAGACTTGGCTACAGAATTATTTAAAATGACAAATATTATTTTTGATAATTGGGAAAGATTTTATTACACTTATTTAGATGAAACAAGGCCTAAATTTAATTCAGGTGATGTTGCATATGCACTCGCCATTAAATTATTGGGAATTGAAAATGAATGTTTTGATACAAATTCAATTCCTACTTTTGTCCACATGAAATCTGCCCTGCAAAATATAGATGAGAAATATATTTCAGAAGATTGGACAAAAAGTATTCCAACTTATTTTACTGAAGATTGTAAATTTAAAATCGGAAATTATGAACAATATCTTCCATTTCATTATCAAATTAAAGAATGGTTAACCGATGATATGATTAATAAATTAGAAAGAAAAATCGATTTATGATTTATAATATGTCTGTATTCTACAATAAGGATGGTGATATTAAAGCTATAACACCAACTCAAAATGATTTTAAAGATGAATCTTGTTCTGTCGCATTTTTTTCTTTATCTGAAATTGAACCTTTCCTATTAGGAAAAAAGAGTCTCACCGACTATATTGTAAAGAAAGAAGATGAAAAATTTACTTTAACCAAGAAATTTGCCGATATAAGTTATACAAGAACAATAGATAATTATCTTACCGAAATTGAAGATATAGAATATCAGACAACAATTATCTCAATTATAAATCAAAAAAAAGATAAAGTTTTTATTTTAGAATTTTCAAAGAATTTTAAACTATTATATACAGATGGATCCAAAGAAGATAAAAGTATTATTGATGATATTTTAAAAAATAATTCTACTTCTATCTTTATTACAAAAAAACATAATCCATATTATCTCCAGTTTAAAATAACTTTTTCACCTAAAGAATTATTTCAGAAAGATAGATTATATTTCAATTATCAAGACAATATAGAAAATGCCAGTGCATATACGAAAAGAATTATTAGTGGTTATGGATATAGAGAAAGATAATGGCATTTAGATTATTAAACGAATTAGATGTAATCTTTATAAGTTATGATGAAGATAACTGTGAAGAAAATTGGTCAGATTTGCAAAATAAAGTTCCTTGGGCACAAAGAGTTCACGGAGTTAAAGGTTCCGATTCTGCACATAAGGCGGCAGCAAATCTATCTGAAACTGATAGATTTATTTCTGTTGACGGAGATAATATTGTTGATCCTAGTTTTTTCGATATGGAACTAGATTTCGATCATCCAAAACTTTACGGCAAAGCAGTCAGTTGGGCAGCACAAAATTATATTAATGGGTTAGAATATGGCAATGGAGGACTAAAATGTTGGCCTAAACAGTATGTATTGAATATGCGTACACATGAAAATGCAGATTATGAAGATGAAAAGAATCAGGTTGACTTTTGCTGGGAAAACAGTTATGTTCAAATGACAAATCAATATAGTATCACTTACCCCAATGGAAGTCCAAAACAAGCATTTCGTGCAGGATTTAGAGAAGGTGTGAAAATGAGTTTACGCCAAGGCGGGAAAGCTGATCCCGACAATTTTAAGAAAAGCATTTGGTGGGGTAATTATAAAAGATTAATTACATGGTGCAGTGTAGGAGCCGATGTAGAAAATGGTTTATGGGCAATATATGGCGCCAGATTAGGATGCTATATGACTACACTAACTGATTGGGATTATATTCAAGTTAGAGATTTTGATTATCTAAACAAGTTATTTGAAGAAGAAATAATGCCCAAATTTTGTTTCTTTGGAGATTCAGAGCATTATGAAAAGTGCTACAAAACAAATTATATCTGGGATGCTGCAAAATTGAAAACTCATGTTACAGACCTCGGCGTAAAATTAAGAAAAGGATTAGGTCTCGAACTTGCCGAACTTGATGAAATACAAAGTAGATTTTATAAAGCTGCATATGTGAATGTTCCACGTATGGGTAAATTTTCTACCGAAGCAGAATTAAATGAATTAAGAAAAACAAATAAATGATTACTTCAAAATTTATAATTCAATACACAGATGCACTTTATTCAACACCGGTCGAATTCGCACCACGCTATGATGAATTTCGAGATATGTTTAGTTCAGGACAAATTTATAGCAAAGAATGGATATTAAAAGAACTTGTTAATCTAAATCCTATTCATCATAATAGAAGTTTTTGCATTGCTGGTGCATGGTTTGGAACTCTTGGATTAATGCTCAAATATAGATTTCCTAATACAAGTATAACAATATTAGATATTGATCCACACTATGAAAAGTTTATTCGTAATATGATTTGGAACAATAATTCTATGAAGGCTGTTACAGAAGATATGTATAAATACAGTTATAATGAAGATTTCGTAATCAACACCAGCTGTGAACATATTCCAGATATTAAATCTTGGTTATCACTCATACCGAAAGGTAAAACAATAATCTTACAATCTAACAATTTTAAGGAAGGTAATGGTCATATTAATTGTGTTTCTGATGAATTTGAATTTATTAAACAAACTGGATTAACAACTATTTTGTATAAAGGCAAATTAGAAATGCCTATGTATACAAGATTTATGATTATCGGAAAAATATGAATGAATTAGAAATCTTTAAAAAAGTTAAGAATCAAGTTGATTCTATTAGTCCATCCTTTTGTGCTGCCAAATGGCAACAAGTAACACTTCATCTCCATAATGGAAGAACTCACAGTTGCCACCATCCAACTCCACATCCAGTACCTATTCAAGAAATTAAGATTGATGTTAGTGCTCTTCATAATACCAGATATAAAAAAGAACAACGAAAGCAAATGCTCGAAGGAAAGAAACCAACAGAATGTCAGTACTGTTGGAATGTTGAAGATCTTGAGGGTTATAAGAAGGATGAATTCTTTTCTGACAGAATAACAAAATCAGCGGCTAATTGGTCACAACCTTTTATCGAAAAGATTTCAAATTCTCCCTGGTATGAAAATGTAAACCCATCTTATGTTGAGGTAAGCTTTTCTAATCTTTGTAATTTCAAATGTTCATATTGTTCACCTGTCTATTCTAGTAGATGGGTCGAAGAATGTGAAAAGCACGGCCCATATTTAACATCGGGAAGATTCAACGATCTTAGTTATTATAAGAGAGTTAATGAATTACCAATTCACCATAGTCAGCCTAATCCATATGTTGAAGCTTTCTGGAAATGGTGGCCAGATTTAGTTAAAGATCTTCAGGTTTTTAGAATTACAGGTGGAGAACCTTTACTTAGCGATGATGCTTACAAAGTCATTGATTATCTTTATGAACATCCTCAACCAAATCTTGAATTCGCTGTAAACACAAACGGATGTATTCCTGATAAATTATTCGACAGATTTATCAATGGTCTTAAGGCATTACTAGATGAAGGAAAGATTAAAAAGGCACATGTTTTCACAAGTGTCGATGGATGGGGAAAGTATGCCGAATATGGTCGTAATGGATTAAATTTCGAACAATGGCAAAGAAATGTAGATAGATTATTAGAAGAAATTCCTACACTTAAAGTTACTATTATGTGTACTACTAATATTTTTTCGATTGTAGAATTTAAAAAATTAATGGAATTTGTCTATGATCGAAAAGTTAAATATTTCAATTCGGAGAGAAATACCTCACTTACAATTGATGCCAATATTTTAAGATGGCCACAACATCAAAATTTATCTATATTAACAGAAGAATATACTTCTTGTTTTGATGAGGCACTTATTTACATGAAGGAAAAACAAGAAGGAATAAATGGTAATGATTATCACAAAGGATTCTATGATTTCGAGGTAGCAAGACTAGAAAGATTAATTGAATTTATGAAACAAGGTCCAAACAAATCAGAAAACATTAATTTAGATAAAGCAAGAGAAGATTTCTTTATTTTTGTTTCAGAACACGATAATCGAAGAAATACTAATTTCTTAGATACATTTCCCGAACTAACTAATTTCTACGAATTATGTCAAGACCTGTATATGCAAAGTCATTATTAAATGGTGAACTTCGTTATTCATTATTACCGATTAATTTTCCAGAAATTGATTTTACAGATGAAAATTGCATAATTGTTTATGCTGCTTTTGTTAATCAGAATATTATCAGAATGAGTTCAGACGATATTATAATTTTTCGAGAAAAACTTTTGACTGGACATAATTCAGATAGAAAATATTATTTTGATTGCGTTCAAGAAGGAATAGTAATACCTGTAATTTCAACAATTCATAAAATTGTAGAAGATTATATCGATCCAAAGAATGTGTACTTCTTTACTGGAGCATTAAATGGTAAAGAACTTTATAATGAGTATATTGCTAAAAACAATATAAAAAATCCTTTTAATATTAGAGTTAGTTCTTCATGGGAAAATCATTTAAATTGTTTAAAGTCATTAGAAAAATATCAAATTAAAAATAAAGAAAAGATATTCTTATCATTTAATAGAGTTACTCGACCACATCGCACCGCATTTTTATGTTTATTAGAAGAAAAAGGATTAAGAGAGAAAGCATATTATTCGTATTTAAATTGCAATCATAAAGATGTTAATTTAAATTCTGAAAGCGTTATACAAGATGCCAGATCTTGGCTTACTCCAAAAACAGGAAAAATTGTAGAAGAATATTATAAAAAACTTGAACCTATTATTCCTATAAAACTTAATATAGATCCAGAAACAAATATGACAAAATTTATTAAATCTGACTTTGAATATTTTGAAAATAGTTATTTTTCTTTTGTGACAGAAACAATGTTCTTTCCTATATTCAAATCATTCAATGAATATTCAATTTTCTTTAGTGAAAAAACATTTAAACCTATAGCAATGAAACACCCTTTTATACTTGCTTGCACAGCTCATTCATTAGAATATTTACGAAAAGAAAATTATAAAACATTTCATCCCTTCATTGATGAAACTTATGATACCATTGAAAATGATGAATTGCGTATGTTAATTATTGTGAATGAAATAGAAAGATTATCAAATCAAACTAATAAACAATGGATTGAATGGCAAGAAAACATTAGTGATATAGTTGAATATAATTATAAATTATTTCAAGTTAAGAATAAAGAAAAATGGAAAAAAAATATTAATTTGGAAAATATATGAATATAGGATTTATTGGGATAGGTAAACTTGGTTTAGAATGTGCTGAAGTTATTTCTGCCAAAGGACATTTTGTTGAAGGTTATGATATTGTAAAGAGGGAACCTCGTAATTTTAGAGTTCGAGATTCAATTCAAGATGTTATGTCCGAAAAAGAAATTATATTTATAGCCGTCCCGACAGGACATTATCCCTTTTATGGTGGAGAAATACCAACTTCTCATTTAAAGCCATGCGACTTTGATTATGAGGTAGTTAAAGGAATTTTAAGGGAAGTTAATGAATATGCAACTAAGGATCAATTAGTTGTTCTTATTAGTACAGTTCTTCCTGGCACAACTAGAAAACATTTTGTTAATCTTATTCCTAATGTTCGCTTTGTTTATAATCCATTTTTAATTGCTATGGGAAGTGTATCTTGGGATATGGTAAATCCAGAAATGGTTATAATTGGTACCGAAGATGGTAGTACAACCGGTGATGCTAAATTGTTAATTGAATTTTATAAAACTATTATGGAAAATAATCCCAGATATGAAGTAGGTACCTGGGACGAAGCTGAATCTATTAAAATTTTCTATAATACATTTATATCTGTTAAAATTGGTCTTGTGAATATGATTCAAGATGTAGCAGAGAAATTAGGAAATATTAATGTTGATGTTGTTACCAATGCGCTGGCAAGATCAACTCAACGCATTACAGGATCAAAATATATGACTGCAGGTGGCCCAGATAGCGGAGCATGTCATCCAAGAGATAATATTGCTTTACGCCATCTAGCACAATCACTTGAATTAGGGTATGATCTCTTTGGAGTAATTATGCAATCACGCGAGATTCAGACCAAGAACATTGCACGCAAGGTTCGAGAACATGCTAAAAAGATGCCAGTGGTAATTGTAGGAAAAGCGTATAAACCTGGCGTCTCTTACATTGAAGGATCTGGCAGTTTACTCGTTGAGCATTATCTTAGAGAGATGGGATTCGAAACTTATTTTCTTGACAAATATACAGGTGATTTCTTGCCTAACAGAATTTCTAAACAACCATGTCTATATCTGCTAATGCATAATGCACAAGTAACTTATTGTGATTCTCCACTAAAAGATACTATAAAAACACAAGAATTTACCCCTGTTGCAGGTTCGGTTATTTTAGATATATGGAGAACACAGCCTAATATAGAAGGATGTAAAGTAATTCACTATGGAAATACCAGAAAGGAATTTTATGACACCAGAAGAATTTAAACACAATACTAGAATTCCCGGCTGGTTTGGATTGGGAGATATAAAGGCATTGTCTGAATTATCATCTAATATCAATAATGGAATAATTATTGAATTAGGATCAATGCATGGAAGATCTGCATATTGTTTATCAAAATCATCACCTACATCAAAAATATTCTGTTTTGATTATTGGGGTGATTTTCCCTGTGTTACTGCTGATGGAATTGAAAGACCAAACAGTCTTGATTTATTTAAATCTTTTATAATTGATTGCCCAAATATAACACCTATACAATTATCTATGTATGAGAAGACTATTCCTATCTGGGAAGAACCTGTTGATCTAGTATTTCTTGATGCAGGACATAGAAATCCTGCCGATTGGGAAATAATTAAGTTTTGTTTACCTATAATTAAGAAAGTCGGAATTTTATGTGGTCATGATTATTATCATAAAGATAATAGCGATATAATTCATTATCCTGATGTTAATGAAAATATTACAAGATTAGAAGAAATATTGAATCAAAAAGTAACTCCTTACAAATATAGTTGTATGTGGAGTTTTACTATTTAAATTCAAGAGTATCTAATAACATAATTAATTTAATTTGAGCAATACGAACTCTCCATTCTGCATTTTTAATTTGTAATGGATAAGAGGGTTCTCTCTTCTTTTCAGACTCTAAATCGATACGAGTTTCAATAAGTCGATCAATAGCAACCATTAGTTCTTCATTAATCATATAGATTCCTAAGAGGTTCTCCGAATTTTTTAGGAATGTGAAGTTCTATCCATTTGACTACTACTGGTGTAAGACCTACAATTAAAAATCCTGCTGTTCTACATTCTGACAACCAGCAAAACCATTCGGGTTGTATATTCTTTTTCTTTATCTCAGCGAGTAACTCTGATTTAGTAACCCCAATAATCATCTTTCTCTGTGATTTTTGAACAAACTTTTCAGCATAATCTAAATAATATATTCCCAGTGGTCTTTCGTTCATCTTCTCATTTTTGAAATATCTATAATTTCATCATCACTAAAAACTGGAATTGAATTGCTTTTATGCATTTGAGCAATACCTATCATTTTCGATCCCGTATAGACTGGCGACGGTTTGGACGAACATGGCCCTCTAACTGTATCCGCCTTCGAAGGGATCTTAATACGAGAAGTCTCGAGAACAGTGGCCTTGGTCTCCTTCCCAGAAACGCTATCATGAACTCTCTTGCCCGTTTGCGTTTTGGAGACAACGGATGTCGGAGTTTTGCTGAATAGCTTTTCCTTCGTTTTGCTGCCCTTCCCATATATCCAATCCAAATATTGTTCGAAAGTTTCTTTAGGAAGGCGCATCTCCTTTAGACGCACATTCCTCTCTTTCCAACCTCGTTCAAGTTCTTCCTGCTTCTTTTTAGTTATCTTCTCAGATCTTTTCTTTGTTGAAATAGTAGATAACCATGGACCAACTAAGCTCATGCTTTCATATTCCTCGGACGCATCATTCCAATCATCTTTAAAAGAGCTTCAGCATTACCCTTAGCATCATCTACTGGATTGTGAGTATGCTTGGTATCACGCAAGTGTTTGAATGTACTATAGAAATCTCCAGACATTCCTTTATAAAAGGAACCTAGATTAGCCGATGACCATCCAAAAGGATTGCGGCCAAGTTGTTGCCAGAAATAATAGTTCATGAATGCAAAATCATAACCATTATTATCCGACCAGAAGATTGGACGCTTACCGGGAATATTCTTTTCAAGCCACGTTTCAAAGTTCTGCATAGCATCACGTGGATCTGGAAACTTCATGCAATCTTCACGAGTAAATCCACTGATCGCAAGTGCTTCAGGAATATAGATATCGGAAATGGGCATAAGTTCAGCATAGAACGTCCGCTGAAGACCAGGTTCAACGATAACCGCACCGAAACAAATAAGAGAATGCATTCCGGGACAAGGACCGTCGCTTTCAACATCTACCATTACATTTTGTGACATAATTTCTCCTATATAACATTATACAGTAAGCTAAATAACAAGTCAAGCTAACACTAGGAGTTTTAATGGATTCTATCAAACACGTCATAGTATTAATGTTAGAAAATCATTCATTCGATCAAATGCTCGGATTTATGGGATTAACCGATCCAAACATAAATGGTGTAAATCAGACCCGATTTAATATTAATCCTATCGACGGATCAAAAGTATATCAATTACCTACTACTACAATTTCAAATCAGCTTGACCCAGGGCATGAATTTGAAGATGCAATGTATCAAATGCAAGGCAATAACGGAAATGTTGTTTCTAATTTTGTAAACAAATATCCTTCTGCAACCAGAGATCAAATTCAAGAAGTTATGGGTTATTACGAAGATGGAACATTTCCAGCACTTCATACGTTAGCAAAGAACTTCATGGTATGTGATAACTGGTTTGGAAGTCTACCAGGACCAACATGGCCTAATAGAATATTTGCTCATACAGGAACAAGTTTAGGGCATGTTGATATGCCAGGATCTCCTGGCGGTGGCACGGGATTCCATACATATGATCAGACTACCATTTTTGATTTATTATCTGAGGAAGATATCCCTTGGAGAATTTATTGCAATGGTCCAGCACAATCCTTAGTTCTTCTGCATCAATACGAACACATATTCAACTATTGTACATTTGATGCATTCGAGGGAGATTGTGCTAAAAATGAAAAGAAATTTCCTAGTTATGTTTTCATTGAACCAACCTACGGTGGTTTAGATGAAAACGACCAACACCCACCCTCTAATCTAATGAATGGAGATGCACTAATAGGAAAGGTGTATAACGCAATTAGAAAAAATAAAAAACTGTGGGAATCTAGCTTGCTAGTTATTCTGTATGATGAAAATGGTGGCTTCTATGATCATGTAGTACCTCCAGCAACTATAGCACCAGATAATCATACAGAAATTTTTAACTTTGAAACTTTAGGTTTTAGAACACCAGCTATTTTAGTAAGTCCTCAGATAGGATTAGGCGTTGATCACACTCTTTATGATCATACTTCATTACTAAAATATCTTTGCGATAAATGGGATTTAGATCCATACATGCTTGGTAGAAGAGTGCCACATGCTAACTCTTTTGGACATCTAATAAATCCTTATAATGTTGATACTTCACCTAAGAAAATATCAGCAGGAGATTTTATACCTAATAGTAGTTTTGTACCACCTGAACTTAATAATATGATGGGTGATGGAATGCTAAAGAATTATTTTGACTTTACAGAAACAGAAGCTAGAGCTTTCTCAGAAAATCTCTATAATACAATTCACAAGACTTAGTGAGCGCCTTTGAACACTATTGTAAGTGTTCCGCCTTGATTACTTCCTGCAAGTCTTTGAACATTGCAAATAGGTTCCTTATTTGCATATTGTGGTTGTTTACCCACACATTCTGGCGGATTATCACTTGAAGTGCAATTATCGCAACCATATGGGAATACACCTACACGATTTGTATTGTTAAGTTTTGTACCGTTGGCAATCTTATTTACGGTAACTTTACCGGAATTAGAAGTCCAATCCCCTGCACTCATCTCAAATTCCATTAAACAATTTACGCCGGCCACACATGAAATATCAATTGTTTCTTGCGCGTATTGTCCTTGGAATCCGTTATTGATAATGAACTCACCGAGATTAACTCCGTTAGGAAATTGCTCAGTTGGACAGTTCATTGGTGGTGTATTAAAAGAAAAGTTACCGTTAAACCCCATACCAGCAGGTGCTGCTAATGTTACTGCGGTATTTGCTTCGAGTTCAAAATAACCCATTAACGGATATAACTTAGTGATCGGTACCCCGGTGATACTAGCTACGTCTTGAACACAGTCAGGTGTGGCACCTAACGTGATATAAGTTCTAACTGATGTTGCTGAGTCATTTCTTACTTGTAAAGTTGTTGACATGTAACTTCCTAAATCTGATGTTGTATCTATAAAAGCATTAGAATAAATTTCAACTAATGCATCCATCAATCTACGAATGGAATTTGCAATCAAATCCAATAAATCACGAATAGGACTGCTCATGGTATTACAGTTCCGTTATGATGAGTATGAAGAGGAACATGCGGAAGAATCATAAATTGTAAATCAATTTGTGTTCTTGGGAATGGTTCGAAAAGAATTTGACGTATTGTGGCGGCCGCGCCATAACGGACCATAAAACTCGAAAGACCTAAGGTAGTCGTTCTATCAAAAATAGTATAGACTAAATTGCCTAGACCATTACACATAGTTGTGAAATAATAAACGACTGATCCACCATAATCGCCATATGGTATTACCTGACACATATTAATGGCATTAACTACTTGTTGCACATTGGCATCAAGAGCTATTGTATGATGTGGAGTGCATACGTGAAAGTATGTACCACACGTACATGGTGAACAATGACACGTTGAACAGCAATCTTCTGGTTTTGAATAATGTTGTATATGATGCGGGTGATGTGGATGATATTGCTGCATCAACTATTTATCTATTCAGCTTCATCCTCGTCTTTGTTACCTTGAAAGCGAAGCATTCTTTTTTCAATGTATTCAATAGTTTCACCTAACCCTGCTGATATATTAGCGAAAATAAAAAGAAGAATTACACCTGGTATAGCTAGAACATAATTAGCAAACCAAAACAGGAGAAAGAATGTAGAAATTCCCACAGCATCCATACATCTATTAGCTAATGTAGCAGCAGAATGATATTGAATCAATTCATCATGATTCATATTCCTGAGTGCTTCCATTAAATCTTTTTTCTTACTCATAAACATCACCTTTAAGTATAGAGAATTCTAACAATTCAAAAAATAAATCTGGATGATATAAGAAATGAGTTCCTATTTCGTCTTCTAAAATATCTCTAGGAATTGATGTCACTCCAGAAATTTCGCGAATTGATTTCATGTAACTGTGATATTTTTCTTCTAATAATACTCTATCCTTACGTATTGCTTTAAAAGTTTCAAATCTATACCATGTATCTCGTATTAAAGCATGTTGTATGTAAATTGGATGAGTTGATACTGTTTTAACAATTTCAGTTTGAAAATCAATAATTTCATTATTGTAAATAACGAGTTCAATAGGTCTGAAATGTTTATATACATCCTTGTCGTACATGTTATGTGGTTCAAATCCTAACCAACTGCAACGCATATCAGACACCATACGACCCACATTAACATTATATTTCGGTATTACTTTTTCTATACACTCATTCATAATGGCTGTGAAATGACTCATTGATTCAAATGCCCAACCGAAATCAATTCTTAATGATGCATTGTGTTCAATTGTTTTCTTAAGATTTTCTTCATATCCATATTGGACCACATGTGGTCCAATATTCAGACGGCGACGCTGCAACTGCTCCTCGATAGGTTTGAGGAGATTAATGGTAGAGTGTACCTGAAAACCGGTAGTATATGTATCGATGTGAAGTGTAAAATGATTCACATTATATTTAGTATCTGTTGTACCAAGCCAACACACAGGATACTAAAAATCCTATAACAATTATTCCGATAATAATCAGAATTATTTTCATAATACATATTATGGAGTAGGCTTATCTTCAATCGAATTTGTTAACATACTCCAAATCCAGATTGGAATCCATACAAGGAAAATCCAGCCAAATAATACATTAACAATTAAACAAGCCCATCTGCGTTTCAGATTACGGTGAAACGCAATCATGGAAGGAATAAATGTGATAAACAAAACAACGATAAAGATCACCAGATCAATAAACATTTAGAACTTCCTTAACTATTGGCAGTGCCTTATAAATTTCTAATTCAACTGTGTCACCTTCTTTGAGTGTGTCCCAGCTGATCCCTCTTGTAGTCTCAACGATAGCATATTGCCAGCCACTTTCGGCTACAGCAATAGTTTGATTGTACTCAGGAATTACAGCCGTTACTTTGGCTGTAATCACCCTTGTACCTCTTTGATCTGGTGCGATTGACATGATGTAAGTGTAGCATCAAGATTTTCGTCAATAGTGATTCGACAATTCTTAAATTTGATACTACCTTTGGTAGATGGATTATCGGGAGTTTCTTTCGTGCTCCACGGACAATCCGCAGTTAAATGGTTAATATAATGCGTTTCACCCTTGGCTTTAATAACCCACATAGGGATCGTAGGATCCGCAAGATGTGCTTTGTTAAAATGAAAGATCGCTTCCTTAGCGATAATGTCCAAAACCTACTTCATAATATTCCTTAGTTAGTTTATCTTACCTGTTACCCCAAACACTTCCCAATTTGTCTATTAGAGCTTTTATGTCTAATAGTTTCTTTTCAATATGAGAAATTCTTGCTTCCTCAGCTTCTTCTTTAGTTGGCTGAGGAATATTAAAATAGGTAGGATTATACGTAGGATCGGTAAGCCTCTCAAATAGCTCTTTCGCTTCTTCGTCTGCTTTTTTATCTTCTTCCATGATAATCCTCAGTAAATCAATATTTACCTGGTTACAATCAATTCATCCACGAGCGTAACTCTTCGGTAAGTCAAGTTCAATGTCCAAACCCTTAAGTTCTTCACGCGGAGCACGTGGAACTTCACGATCGTATCTTTCCGGCCAGTTATAATCCGGCTCTAAGAATTCAACATCGATTTGACTTGAAAAATCTTTGTTGTGTTCATCCAACACAGATTCGGACAGAGGAACACCAGCTGATTCAAGAGCACCAGGACCAGAATGCATGAACGGACGATGCTTTGCAGGAAGCGGTAAACCACCGAAAATTGAATTGATAGCTTCAGTTTGTTCAGTGCTCAACGGAATACTATTACGTTTTCCGTGATGTTTAACAGTGATGTTACTGGTATTAAATTCCAGAGGATCGTAATGATTACGAACGATATCACCAGTGAGTGCTCGTTCATTGGCACGCTTCACTGCACGTAAGCGAGCCTCTTTCATTGCCCTAGTTTCCTTCTTAACTTTCTGTCTACTCTTCATATAACGCAGAGTAATCCCTGCAAGAAGAGTAACACTGGAAACTGCCAGTAAAATTGTAGTTGGTTCCATAATGTTGATCCTATGTGTATTTGCCTTGTCACTATTGTAGCAGACCCATGCACATAGTCAACTGAATTATAGAAATGTTAATTTAAAGAGTAATGCATCCTGTGGTTGTGCAAAATAATATATTGACTGACCCCAGTCATTCTTCCATAATACATCATCAGAGCTCAGGTGAGTCCGAAGCCAATCCCGACATTGAAAACGAAATACAGTTCTGCTTACTTCATTTTCACCTACTCTATGTTCAGTTTCGGTAAGGTCGACTTTAATCCAAGTCATGTTGATACAAATCCTGCGAATTTAAGTTTACAAGCAATCAGATCTTCTTCAGTTAAAAATACTATTTGATGATAAAATACATCACCATTAATCCAAGTTACTCCATCTGTTTTATTAAAATGAGCACCAGGAACTGTTTTCATCCATTCTTCAATCTTTTGATGAATACCAGTAAATTGTAATCCACCGTAAATACGTGCTTCATACAAATTGCTGTATAGGTTAGTCATAGTGAAAACATAAGCCTAAACAACATGGCCACTTGACCATCATAGATGTCAAAACCGATCATTTGAGATTGGCGTGGAGCATCACCCAAAGCAATTAAATCTTCTTCTGTTAGAAACTCCTTAGGGACTTTACCTATGTGCATCATATATAAACGCCCATAATCTCCATGCTGATCTAGCCAAGTGCGATATTCGGCAATAGCAGCATCATGTTCTTCCAAACTATAAGGCTTATGCTTAGGGTAAAAATAGACAGTTGTTTTCATAATCCAAACTTTAATTTAAATGCAAGTGCAGTTTCTTCATCGTAAATGTTAACACCTACTTCCGCCGGCCAATTAAATTCATTCTGCGAATAATATGCAGGACTAAGATTATATTTTCCTATTGACCAGGTATACAAATCATTCTCTTTACCAATCGTATCTAACCATTTTCCATAAGACTTGATTAGTCTTTCGTGTTCTAATAAATTCAAACCCGTATGTCTTGGAAAGAAACTGATGGTATAGATAGTCACAAATTGAATTTTAACTTTAGTGCAGTAGCATCACTTTCTTTCAATAATATTGTATGTGGCAACGCATCATCTATGGGATGAACGTAATACAGTTTAAAGTCAATTTCGCAAGCAGTCAACCACTTCATAATCTGTGTAAACCTATATGCATTAGCATAATAATGTTCATTTGATAATTTCAAATCAACCGCAGTGATATAATCTTTTTTCTTAGTCATAGAAAGCCAAATGTTAACTTGAATGCAAGTAAATCTTCACTGCATTTGAATCTAAACTCATATGGAACCTTTTTATATTGACCATAATAGTTCCAACCATTTTGACCTACATGTTCCTTACACCAAGTTTTATACATCGTTATTTCATCATCAGTTGGACTCAATACCGGCCAAGCCATAGTTCTACCATAGATGTCTTTTTGCAATTCCATCTTTAGAACTATTCGGTATCGCATACTCATATCATAAGTTATGAACTAGTTTGAATAATAACGCATCTTCAGTTCTCATATTTATAGCGGCAGGATAAGTTGTATCCCATACTGGCCAATATACAAACGAATATTTAATATTGTTTGCTTTCAACCAATTAGTAAATTGCCGTAATCGAATCGAATCTTCACGATTACCATTCAGACCTTTACTCTTTGACAACTTAACATTTATGTTATCAGTACTATACATTATACGCCAAATTTTAACTTAAAAGCAATCGCATCCTCTTCCCGCTCAAAACACATAATTGGAGCCAAAGTCTTTTCACACGACTTAAAAATCCCAATACTCAGATTTGATATCATTATCATCCAGCCAGTCAGAAAAACTTTTGACTGTAAATATTTTAATCCAATCTGGATTGATATAAATTTCTACCACCTTATTTTGGCAAGTTTTGGCACGCTGTCGAAGCGCCGAAAACTTTCACTCTCCTATCTTAATATCTACGCATATAATTCGACCACTTAAGATATATTAAATCTCAATAAGAATGCAGTTAAATCCTCTTGCCTACCAAATCATATTCCATACGCATGTATATCACCTGGAAGATATTTCCAGCTTTCATCCTGCTTACCAATATTAGTTTCTAACCATTCTCTAAACTCTCCAAACAATTTATGATGGTATAATATTCCCTTCATA
>Ga0315912_10002636_pt1 | contig 18785 bp, 16 predicted proteins | sample VfabasoilMG_FD_204469 | JGI IMG/M metagenome (GOLD analysis project Ga0315912, IMG submission 204469) | Garden soil microbial communities collected in Santa Monica, California, United States - V. faba soil | ecosystem: Environmental > Terrestrial > Soil > Garden | place: USA: California...
GTGACCTACAACATCCGGTTCCCCGCCGGTTATTTCCATATGATCGAGCGACCAGAGTTTTGCGGGATTCGCTTCAAGCTTTGCATGTACCTTAGCCCATTCAATGCCTTTATGTCGGCTCATGTTTTTCTCAAAACGGGCTTTGAGTGTTTTAAGCAATTCTTTGCTTTCTTCTGCTGACAACTTTTTTTTATTGCTGTTCATATTTTATGCTTTTTGGCTTTATTTAAATATACGGTGATCTTGTGAATCACATATTCGATTATTGATTAGCTGTACGTCCGGAGTTATTGGGATACAGGCATGAGTTTTCTACTCGCAGGCCTGAAATACCATGATACGATCGTTAATGCCAGAAGCAGGAATGAGGGAATAAATTCACTCGCTGAACTTCCTGTTGCGATATGTGAAAATATTGCTCCCGTCATGGTAAAGAAAAAGCCGGCATATGCCCATTCCTTGAGCAGCGGAAATTTAGGAATAAGCAATGCGATCACGCCCAAAATTTTCCAGACACCGAGTATTGTCAGAAAATATACGGGATAACCCAATTGTTTAATGCCCCAAACGCCGGGTGGCGCCAGGGCCCCTTCTGATGTTATTTTGAGTACCTGTACCATCCCGGTTGAAAACATGCCTAATGAAAGCCAGATCGTGGCGATCCAGTAGATAATTTTGTTTCGCTTTGTCATAATGTGTTATTTTAATTTGCTTAAAATGTCCTGGATTCGGTTATGTGCCATATTGATACCCTGAGCAAAGGGTAATTGCAGTATTTGATCCCTGAGCGCAACTGATCTGTATACCACATGCATGGTGAGTTTGCTGGTAGCGTCGGTAAGTTTTTCAAATTCCAAAAACTCAAGCTGAACACCAAATGGTGTGTTTTCCATTTCAAATGTCCGTGTGATCTTTTCATTCAGGCTAAACTCGTGGATCGTTCCGCTGAAGCCGTATTTATTTCCTTTAGGATCAGTTGTTTCAAATTGGTAACTGCCATGTTTTTTGTTTTCAAGTTTCAGCACTTTGGTCCCCATCCATTGTTCAACAATTCCGGGCTCAACATATGCTTTAAAAAGTAATTCCAGAGGCAGGTCAAATTCCCTGGTGATCACTAATTCCTGTTTGCCGTCTTCGGCGTGGATTTTTGTTTTCTGTTCCATCGTTTATTATTTATTTGTCCCGTTAACTAATGCGGGTAACTTTTCATAATGGTTTCTAATGTGTTGAACCTGTCATCCCACATTTTGCGGAATGGCTCAATAAAATCGGCGACTTCTTTCATTTTTTTTGCATTGATTTGATAATGGATTTCCCGGCCTGTTTGTTTTTGTTCTAGCAATTCGCACTCGGTGAGTATCTGCAGGTGTTTTGAAACTGTCGGCCTCGCTGTGTCAAAATTGGAAGCTATCGCACCGGCTGTCAGCGATTGTGAAGCAACCAACAGCAGTATGGCCCTCCTTGTAGGGTCGGCTAAGGCCTGAAAAACATCTCGTCTAAGATTCATTGCGTAGCTATTTGACTACAAATATATATGTAGTCATCTAACTACGCAAATTTTTTTCAAAAAAAATTGCAGGATTGGAATTTCGGGGGTCTGCATAATATATAGGTGTATGGATTTGTCGGGGCGAGTGGATTTGAACCACCGGCCTCTACGTCCCGAACGTAGCGCTCTAGCCAAGCTGAGCTACGCCCCGATCATGGGCAGGTATAAAAATAAAACCCCCCGGAAGGTCCGGAGGGTTGTAGTCGGGGCGGCTGGATTCGAACCAGCGGCCTCCTGCTCCCAAAGCAGGCATTCTAACCGGGCTGAACTACGCCCCGAACTATAATTTCATTTTAAGAACATTTATCGGGATATCGGATCCCGAATAATATCGGTTTCTATAACAACTTTTCCGGAATATCGTCTCCGTCGGCTAAGAGCAGAATCGGTTCCTTCACTTGCGGTGAGGGAGAGATTCGAACTCTCGGTACGGTTTAACCCGTACGACGGTTTAGCAAACCGTTGGTTTCAGCCACTCACCCACCTCACCGTTTACTGGCTTATTAAAGGATGGCAAAGGTAATAAAACTCAATTGTGTGGCCAATATTGCTAAACATGAAATAAAAAATCCTTCATTGGGGATGAAGGATTTGATAATATGGTCTCTTTGTGGATCAGGAAATGCTCATCTGGATCTTTTTCTGGAGGTCGTCCACACTTTCTTTAAACTTAGAATCAGTGTCCATTAAATTTTGAATGGCCTGGCAGCTATGGATAACAGTGGAGTGGTCACGGCCGCCGAAGTGTTTACCTATCGCTTTTAATGAATGTTTGGTAAAGTTCTTCGACAGGAACATACTCAACTGGCGTGCCTGCACAACCTGACGTTTTCTTGTTTTCTCCTTCAGTTTGTCAACGGGCACATCGAAATAATCGCAAACGGCTTTTTGTATAAAGTCGATGGATACTTCCCTCGACATATTCTTTACGAAATTCTTTACGATCTTTTTTGCCAGGTCGAGGTCGATCTGTTTTTTATTTAATGATGCCTGTGCCAGCAGCGAAACGAGTGCGCCTTCCAGTTCACGGATATTATTGGTGATATTATAGGCTACGAATTCAACCACGTCTTTGGGCAGTTCAATACCATCGGCGTACATTTTCTTTTCGAGGATGGCTACCCTTGTTTCAAAATCAGGGATCTGCAGATCGGCACTCAAACCCCATTTAAACCGGGATAATAATCTTTCTTCCACACCTTCCAGGTCACGTGGTGGTCTGTCGCTGGTGAGGATGATCTGTTTGCTTTCCTGGTGGAGGTGGTTAAATATATGAAAGAAGATATCCTGGGTCTTGGCTTTGTTGGCAAAGAAATGAATATCGTCGATGATGAGTACGTCGATCAGTTGGTAGAAATGCACAAAGTCATTCACTGAATTATTCTTCAGCGACTCGATAAACTGGTTGGTGAAACGTTCGGCGTTGGTATACAGCACTGTTTTGTTCGGGAAGTTCTGTTTCACTTCGTTACCGATGGCCTGTGCCAGGTGACTTTTTCCCAGCCCGGTGGATCCATAGATCACAAGCGGGTTAAAAGCCGTGCCGCCGGGTTTTTGTGCAACGGCATATCCGGCACTCCGGCATAAACGATTGCAGTCGCCTTCAATAAAATTGTCGAAATTATAATTTGGGTTCAACCCGGATTCGATATTTACTTTTTTGAGCCCGGGAATTACAAACGGATTCTTGATGCTTGTTCCCATAACGAGTGGTGCCGCTATTTCAGGGTTCTTATTGTTCCCTGAATTGTAGTTAGGATAATCAATTGTAAACGGTGAATTGTTTCCCGAACTGTTTTCAACAACAATACGATATTCCAAACGGGCATTAGGACCCAGTTCACGTTTAATTGTTTTTCTTAAGAGGGTAACGTAATGTTCCTCGAGCCATTCATAAAAAAACTGGCTGGGTACGAGGATGGTCAGAATATCGCCTTCTATTTTGACGGGTTCGATCGGTTCGAACCATGTTTTGAAACTCTGAAGATTTACATTGTCTTTGATAATTTTAAGACAGTTGGACCACACAGTATGAAAATCTTTACTACTCATCTCAGAATTAAAAAATTTTTAAAGTTAGGTTCACAGCGGGATGACGAAGGTGTGAAAAAAAAGTTTTAAAAAAAATTTTTATTCACTTTTTTTTTTCGAAACAATTACAGGTTTTCCAGAATGCCATTTTTCACCTCGCTTCTTCTCAAAAAAAATATCTATCCTTCCCAACCACACGCCAGCCCAGCCGACCTGATTAATTATTACCGGTTGGGCGGCAGGATTTTTGTAAACTATGGGCGCATCCAAAAAGGTATGTGTATGCCCTCCCAGGATCAGGTCAATTCCTTCCGTTTGTTGTGCCAAAATCACATCCGAAATTTTATCATCTTTATACTGGTAACCGAGGTGTGATAAACAAATAATATAATCGCATTTTTCTTCATCTCTTAAAATCGAAACCATTTTTTTTGCGCTTGTTATCGGGTCCAAATAAATCGTGTTCCCAAACAATGCATCCGGAACCAAACCTTTTAATTCGATACCCAAACCAAACACACCCACTTTGATATCTGATTTTTGAAATGTTTTATAAGGAACGGTCTTTTGAAATAATACCGTGTCTTTAAAATCATAATTGGAAATCAGGATGGGAAACTCCGCATGAATTAATTGTTTTTCAAAACCGTCGATGCCCGCATCAAAATCGTGATTACCCATAGTGGCTGCTTCATATTGCATCTCACTCATGAGTTTCATTTCTAGTTCGCCGTGGTAAAAATTAAAGTAGGGTGTGCCCTGGAAAATGTCGCCCGAATCCACCAGTAAAACATTGTCTTCTGCCGCCCTGATCTCCTTTATCACTGCGGCTTTCCGGGCCATACCCCCCATACCTGGAAACTTCTTGTCGTTATCGGGAAATGGGTCGATACGGCTATGTACATCGTTCGAATGCAGGATGGTAAGTTTATGTATTGCACCAGACGCAAATGCTTCCAACGGGAACGACCCTAATCCGAAGAGTGTTCCGCCAACGGCGATATTTTTAATGAACGCTCTTCTATTTTGCATCGGTGATCCTTCCGTCTGTAGGAGAAATAATTTTTTTGCCCTGTTGAAATTGTGTCGTGATATAATGGATGGCCATATCACGAATGGTCATATTTAAAAATGTTGTTTCCCTGCCCACAAGAAATTGCATATTATCTCCACCGTTGGCCATATAATCATTCATAATTACACGATAAGTTTTTTCGGTGTCAAACGGCAAGTCATGAATATAAATTTGTTCGGCTTTATTATTATTTATCTGTAAGCGAATTCCACCAACAGGCCACCCTCCTTCGTCAACCACTTTCTGAATCAGTTGCGCTGTGGTTACCCCGTCTAAAGTAACAACAACGGCAAAATTTTCAAAGGGAAGCAGCTCAAATATTTTTCCTCTTGTTACCGGTCCTTCACCGATCGCATCGAGTCGGATACCGCCATAATTGTAAACGGCAAAATCGATAGGTTTTTTATCCGCCAGTTCTCCTTCTGCCAGGAGCATATCACAAACAAAATTCCCAAGTGAAGACTCAGGCCTTGCCCTGGTGAGTTCCATTCCAAATTCACCGATCACCTCATTCATCTCTTTATCGATTTTCGATTTGTAAGGTTCGATGATACCCACAAGGGAAGAATCGGCTTGTTGGTCTTCCAGTACCCGCACCTGCTGGTTCTCATAGTGCGATTGCTGGTAATAATGTGTACAGGAAAATAAAAAAGGGAACAGCAGCAGGAAAACCCCTGAGCGTATGTGGGCGATCATTATAGAACCGATCATGGTAATTACTTGAAAAATTTTGCTGTCAAAAAATCTTAGGGGCCTCTACTCGTGTTTGAAGGAGATCACCGGTCGTAGAGCAAGGCAACTTCTTTTTTGAGCTGGTCGATCGATTTCTGTGTAATGATGTCTTCTTCTGTTTCGGCCAGCTCGGCAATGATCTTTTTATGGAGTTCTATACCGGGTAATTCGGGCAATAATTCGATCGCATTGCGATTGATAATACTGATGATCTCTTCTTTGGCAGCCCTGATCATACCCCATGCCTCGGTAGAGATATAAATCTGCTGGCTGATATTATGTTCGTATTCCATGCGCACATTATTGATCAATGCGATCCTAAAATCAGCAACGTTCATCTCACCCTTCCTTACCCGTGGCAATAAATTGTGTAAGGCGATCCTTTCGAGGAAAACGGTAAGGCGCTCGTAAGCCTGTAACCTCACCGGCAGGGCTTCACGTAATTTCGACTGCTTGAACTCGATCAGACGCATTTTACTCTCCCGGTCCAAAAAAGCACGTAATACAATATAGGTCGCCAGAAATACCACCAGGGCGGGGATGATGTAACCGGTTATTTGCAAAACAGTATCCATGCGATAATTTTTTTTGGGGCAGCAAAAATAGGATTCAAAATGAAAAGATGGGTATGGCAGACGCCCCGGATTTAAAATTAATTGATTTGATCCGAAACTCAGGGCTAAAACGGAAGATGCCCAGGGATATTTTAACATAGGGAAAATTATATGCTGAAACAGGCGAGAGACAGAGGAGTTGCAGTTGTTTTAGGAGAGACCTTGCCTTTGGGGGTAAACTTTGCGGGAAAGGGATGATCGACCCTGGTAGCCCTGTTACTGAAGCAGATACCCCGGACATCTCTGGACGCCCGGATGGAAACCAAATTGATATCGCTGCGGTTTAGTAATTTTACAAGCCAAAGCAGATATGAATATGGAAGTATTGACAGATTCACCCATAACCCTCACAGAGGGGGCGATCGGCGAGATCAGGAAGATCATTGCTGATAAGCAAATTCCAGCAGATTATTTTTTGCGAGTAGGGGTTAAAGGCGGCGGATGTTCCGGCCTCTCCTATGTACTCGGATTCGACCTTCAGAAAGAAAACGACCAGATCTATACATTCGACGGCGTTCAGATATTAATGGAAAAATCGCATGGCATGTACCTGGTTGGGATGGAAATCGATTTTGTTGACGGGCTCAATAGTCGGGGATTTGTTTTTAATAACCCGAACGCCGTAAAAACCTGCGGGTGTGGTAATAGTTTCGAAGCATAATACCTTTTAAAACATATTGTGGAAAGGGGTTGCAGTAAGCGGCCCCTTTTTTTATTGCCCTCCTGAAAAAAACCCGAAGGTGGGGAAGCAATTGCTCCCAATTCAAAAAAATATCTACATTTGGTCCATTAATTAACTAAAAACATGCAAAAGTCTATGAAAAAAATTATCCTTCCTGCTGCTGTTGCAGTATGTATTGCGATGAGTAGCTGCGCTTCTTTGGGTGTAGGCAGTCTGTACACCAGCGCTACGATGCCGATGACGGCCACATCTAATCCGGTTGGTTCAAAAGTGGGCAATTCAGAAGCGACAAATATTTTGGGCCTTGTGATGACAGGCGATGCAGGTATTAATGCTGCTGCCGAAGATGGCAAGATCACCAAAATTTCTCACGTTGACTATGAGATGTACAGCATCCTCGGCCTTTTTGCAAAATACACTACTTACGTGTACGGGGAATAAATCAATCCAGCTAAAAAAAATCAAAAACTTGTCCTTCAAAATTTTTTGAAGGACAAGTTTTTTTAATTGATATGAAACAATGTCTTATCTGGCTGCTTGCCACAATGATCACTCAGACCGCTATTGCACAACGCAATAAATATTATACCGCCATGCCGCACGACAGCGGCATGATCTATTTTATTAAGCCTGTGGAAATGAAAGTAGAAGCCAGCCATGATGATTTTTATGTCGACTGGGCAGCGAACTACACCACAACCAGCAAATGCCGCAGTAATGTATACATGAATTTTTCCATCTTCACCAAAAATAAACCGGCTGATGCCGATACCGCCTACATTATACTCAATTCGGGCAGGACCATTACAGCCGCAAACTTCATCACCGAGAAACGCAAAAAAGGTATCTGGAAATTGCGCTATACCGGCAACGTTGAACTGGCCGACGTAAAAAACATATTCAACGAACAGGGTGAACTACTCTTCATGGTAACCATCGACAACCAGAAATACTTCCTGCATCCCGCATCAAAATGGAAGAAAACAACGGATTTCATGGAAGATGTGATTCTGATGATTTGTCCATAACGCCATTATTCCTTCTTGTAATGGATAAATAAAAAAACCGCAACGCAAGTCGCGGTTCTCTTTATCAAAATGTTTTCAATTTTTAAACGTTCATCATAACCGGCATTACCAGCATCAGCAGGTCTTCCGCTTCTTCACTTTCGGTAGGTAATAATAAACCCGCACGGGTGGGCGTGGAAAGTTCGAGGCTCACCTCTTCATTATCCATGGCATTGAGCATCTCCAATAAAAATTTTGCATTAAATCCGATCTCCATGTCTTCACCATCGTATGAACATTCGAGGCGTTCATTTGCTTCATTTGAAAAGTCGAGGTCCTGTGCATTCACCATTAATTCATTGCCTTTTATTTTCAGCAGCACCTGGTGTGTGGTTTTATTAGAGAAGATCATCACACGGCGCAGCGTATTTAAAAAGTCTGCACGGTTGATCGAGAGTTTATTCGGATTTTCAGTTGGAATAACAGCATTATAATCCGGGTACCTGGCATCGATCAGGCGGCAGGCAAGTTGCACATTCTGGTAACTGAAAAATGCATTGGAGCTGTTATAGGAAATATTCACCTGCGTTTGTTCGCCGGGTAAATTTGATTTGAGCAGGTTGAGTGCTTTTTTCGGCACAATAAAAGAGGTGGATGATGATGCTTTTGAGTCGAGGCGTTTATAACGCACCAACTTATGCGCATCGGTGGCAACAAATGTTACCCCGTCGGCATTCAATTGAAAATAAACACCTGTCATTTGCGGGCGCAGTTCATCGTTGCCCACGGCAAACAATGTTTTATTGATCACTTTCTGCAATACACCTGATGGCAGGTTGATCTCAGATACTTCATCAGCGGCGGCAATACGTGGAAAATCGTTGCCGTTTTCGCCATTCAGTTTATACTTACCGCGGTCGGTGGTGATCTCCACGGCGAATGTTTCTTCGTCGATCGATACTGTTAGCGGCTGCTCCGGTAATGTTTTTAAATAATCCACCAGTATCCGAGCCGGTATGGCCACTTTACCTTCAGCTTTTGATTCGATCTCCATTTTAGTAGTGATCGATGTTTCGAGATCGGTGCCGGAAATGGTCAGTGAATTTTTTTCTATCGCAAATAAAAAATCCTCGAGAATAGGCAGCACGGTGTTTGGGCTGATCACACCGTTCACAGTTTGTAAATTGCGAAGCAGTGTTGTTGTGCTAACGATAAACTTCATGTAGTTAATAAATTTAGGTTATGGACAAAGGTAAACATTACGGGTAAAAGATGCCTGCCGGGTTATTTGGGGTTTTCAACAAGTGGTGGATTTCATTTTATCTTTGAAAAATGAATTTATTTGTGCGGGTTGCGGCAGTCATATCATGCGTTGTGGCCCTCCGAAACAATGCGCTGCCACAGGCGGTACTACCACCCTTCAGTATTGAGCTCGAAGAAGTGACCTGGCCCGAATGGCCCGGCCTGCATTCGTTTGCCATCGGTGAATGGGATGGCCGTTGGGTACTTGCCACGGGCCGTTCCGGCGGATTGCACGGTTTCCTGCCACCAGATCCTTTTTCGGTAACAGAAGCCAACCGGTTTATTTACCTGTTCGACCCCGCAACGGGCGAACAATGGAGCAAAAGCATATTTAGCCTGCCCGACGATATTGCCGACCAGCTGAGATCCACCAATGCCGAATATTTCCAGCGTGGGCAATATTTATACATCATGGGCGGGTACGGGAAAGACACCGCCGTGGGCAGCTTCATCACGTTTCCTTCCCTGCTGGCGATCGACCTGGAAATGTTGTCGGAAGCGATTATTGAAGATGAAGACATGGCACCTGCGATCAGGAAAATGGAAGACACGATCTTTTGTGTAACGGGAGGAGAGGCGACGCTATTTAACAACGAGGTGTATTTATTCGGCGGCCATATTTTTACGGGTGATTATACCAAACCGGCCACACCATCATTTACACAGGAATATACCAACGGGCTGAAAAAATTTCTGCTCAATGATGATGGAGCGGATATTACGATAACTGATTTCGATTTTATAAAAGATACAGCCGCCTTTCACCGGCGTGATCTGAATTTTGAACCCGTAGTGTTCCCTGACGAAACATTCGGACTGGCGGCGTTTTCGGGCGTGTTTCAATATGAAGCAGACTGGGTATGGTTCAATCCGGTTTATTTTACTGATGACGGATATACCTTAGATGAAACATTTTCGCAACAACTCAATAATTACACCTGCCCGGTGATAACACTTTATGACTCGGTCGAAGAAAATTATTACGCCACATTTTTCGGGGGCATCGGTCAATATCATTATGATGAAGAAAACGATACGATCAGGCTGGATATGAATGTGCCTTTTGTCAATGATATTTCCACCATTATCCGTTATGCCGACGGCACAACGGAACAGATGCCCATGCCTTTGCAGTTTGATGCATTGCTCGGTTCGAATATGGCATTTGTGCCGGATGATGCAATGCCGCATTATGAGAATGGTGTGATACGCCTGCATGATATCGACGGAGATGTGTTTGCGGGATACCTGTTTGGCGGCATCGATGCACTATTTGCGAATTTTACGCCGAGTACTGCAAGCAACAGGTTGTTTAAAGTATTTATCCATTACGAACAACCGGTAGGCATAATCGATCCCGCGGCGCCGGAAATTAATATTTATCCAAATCCTGCCGCCGAGTTTATCACGATTCAAAACAAAACAGCAGAAACGATTAATGCCATCCGGTTGATCAATACGTTAGGTGAGACGGTATGGTCTAAGCGTTTAGCAATTGCTCCTGGATTTCGCTACCAGGCAGACATGGGAAATATCAGCCGGGGCATATACTTTTTAATGCTGGAACAAAAGGACAAAAAAACGATCAGTAAACTCGTGATCGAATAATTGTTGCACAAAAATTATTTATTCAGAATACCCTCGGTAAGTGTGTTGCCTCCTGTCGGACGCTGCCGGTAAAAATAATCGGGACCCACAAATAATTTTCCGAATACAAAGTTCTGGATGATGGCCAGGTCGCCATTGTTATTGTAGACGCCGTAAAATTTATCGAGGTCAAATTCAATGGGTTTATCTTCATAGGTGAACTGCACTTTTGAGCGATAAGTAACGGGCCTGTAGTACACTTTTAATAATTGCGACCGTTTGCTTTTATCCGTCACCATGATCTCACAAACAGCGGGTAATGCAGCTAATGAATCTTTTTTATAAGTATCGGTGATAAAACTTTCGCAGTTGAGCAGTTTATATTGTTTGAGATAATACTGCATGATCTCTGGGTTAGGTACTGCTGTGGTTGTTTTACCGGATACAAGTTGTAATGTATTGCCGGCGGTGCGCACAATGGAAAACGATGAGTCTTTTTGTCCCGCATATGTCACGTCGATCTGCATGATCTCATTTGGATCGAAACGGAATATCTCCCTGCTGCGCCATTCTGTTTCATCCATAAAATATACAGTGGAAACAAATCCGTCGAAACCCGGGATGTTCATTACAAATACATGTTTCGACCCCTCCATCAGCATGAAGTTACCATTCAGTTCATCGGTATTGTCGCCGATATAATAGGATTTTATTTTTTCATGTTTGGCATTATATACTTCCACTTTGGTGCGCCGACCCGAAATATCTTTGATCACATTATTATGCATCGATTTGGCTACCGGCACTTTCACTTCGATCTGTGTCATCGTGCGCAATAAATTCGAAACAGCATCAGGCCTGGCTGGATAACGGTTGTTCAATAACCAGCTGCCGCCATTTGATTTGAGGTTGATGCTGTCACCTTTTAAATTCGACAATACGATCTCGCCGATCACCGTGCTGTCTTTCACCGCAAAGGCAGTATCTTTTTTAGAGTAGGAACCCAGGCGGTCTTTCAGCAAGGTAAAATATACGAGCACGCCCAGCGCCACTAAAATAACAGAATACAGGATCGTCCTCTTCATAGTTATGATGCGTATTTTCTTGACCTGATAAATAAATAGATGCCGCTGAATATATATAACAATATGAGCGGTGCAATAATATTGAGCAACTGCCACTGGATCCTGTTCGAATTGATCTTCTGGTCGTCGAGTGGACGGAGTTTTACTTCCTTGGCCCGTGTTTCTATCAAACCGGTATTATCGCATAAATATTCTACGCAGTTCATCATAAAATCCTTGTTGCCGAAAATATAACGTTCGGTGTAATTGATACCAAGCAGATCGGGCACACCGGATTTATCTACATAATTTTTAATAAGATCGCCATCGCCGATCAACACCTGTTTGGCCGGGAAACCTGTTTCAAGCACACTGGTGTCACGATAACCATAACCGGCATTATACAGATCACGTGTTGTAGGTTTTAATGCTTTAAAAGAAGAAGTGAATTCACCTTCCAATAAAACGGCAACCGGCATATACGGTTTATTATACTGTTCATCTTTAGGCGCAAGCGACTCATCGACAATATTAAAATTCACCCGCACGGGTGTTTTTAAACTTCTGCTGAGTGATGAGGTAGAAAGCAATATCGTTTTTCGAATACCGGGTACATCCATCGTATCTACTGTGCTCACAAATCTTCCTTCTACTGCATCCACATTTTTACTTACGGGATGTGCCCTGTTATAATTATTTAAAACAGGATTATATGGCCATGGGCGCTGAATAAAATTATTGGCATTGGAAACGGGCACATTAATATGCGTGCATTGTTTATCCTGGATGATATCGGGATTTATCCTGGCGCCGTACTGGACAAACATATCGGTGAGGTTGAGGTCGTAGTCCACCGCCATAAATTGTCCCTGCCCGGAATACAGGCTGTCGAAATCGGCGATCACGGGATCCACGAGCCATATCACATTACCACCACGCATGATATACTGGTCGATCATAAATTTTGCACGCATGGAAAAAGGGCTGCGGGGTTTTGCCACGATGATGACTTTACATGCCAGCGGAATTTCAAACGTGCTGTCGCTTTCGATATCGATCTGTGTGAGGTTATATAATTCATTCAGGGATGAGGCGATGTCATTCAGTTCGAGCCTGCTGAGTTCACCATGGCCGGTGATGAATGATACATAAGGTTTATTTTCTTCTGTGATCTGCCTGATGGCTTTGGTGAATTTATATTCCAGTAATGAAACAGAAACGGAAGGATCGGAATCGGGAGTGAGGGGTAATGGCATACTGCCCCTGTCGATCAATGGTATGGTGATCTCCTGATCTTTATAAGTAATAGAAGCAAAGGGGAAAACATATTTCATACTTGCTTCATCGGTGGTGCTCTCGAGGAACTGGATACTTAAAATGCCTTTTTCGTCGAGTTCCTTAATATATTTCATCCGGTTGTTTTCATCCGGAATACTGAATGGATCAAATACATCGTACTGAATATTATCATGCGCAAAAGCGGAAAACTGGTCGAGCATTTCAGTGGCACTGGTTTGGAGGCGCTGCAGGTTGGGGGTTAAATTACCACCTAGGTAGATGCGCACAAAGATGATATCTTCCTGGCTGCGCAACAGGTTTTTTGTAGGCTCACTCAGCGAATATCTTTTTTCTTCAGTAAGGTCGATGCGGTAAAAAAAACCAGACGCCAGTATATTCACCAATACGACGATGGCGATCAATATGATCAATTGCAAATAGGCCCTGCGTTTATTTTTCTCTCTCGACATTTTTTAAATACTATCTATATCTATTCATTACTCATTATTCATCATTCATCATTCATCGTCTCACCACTCACCACTGCCCACTCACCACTCACCCCCTTACCATTTCCTGCTGCCCAGCGATGTTTTTGTCATTAATAAAAATATGCTGATCAGGCTTAAAAAATAGATCATATCACGCAGATCTATGTACCCTTTGCTGATATTCTGGTAATGTTGATTGATGCTTAATACATTAAAGAACTTGTCGACATTACCTACAAAAGCCGGGATGAGGCTGAGTGAATCGAAAGCGATATAAAAAAAGAAACAGGCGAACATGCCCGTGATAAATGCGACGATCTGGTTATTGGAAATGCTGGATGTAAAAATGGAAATGGCAATAAATGTGGCGCCTAAAAAGGTGAGCCCGATATACGAGCCTGCGATGCCGCCTGTATCGACATTGCCTTTGGGTGATGCCAGCAGGCTGATGGTAACATAATATAAGATGGTGGGCAAAACGGAAAAAACAACCAGCACGAATGCCGCTGAAAATTTGCCGAGGATGATCTGCAGGTCGGTAATGGGTTTGGTAGCGAGGAATTCAATGGTGCCGGCATTGCGTTCTTCGGCAAAACTGCGCATGGTGATGGCGGGGATGAGGAACATAAATATCCAGGGGGCAAAGCTGAAAAAGGAGTCGAGGGTGGCATAACCATCATCGAGGATATTTGTTTCAGGAAATACCCATGCAAACAAACCGTTGGCTACCAAAAAAATGGTAATCGCAATATATCCGATCAGCGAGCTGAAAAATACGTTGAGTTCTTTTCTGAAGATGGCAAACAAGTTTCTTCCTTTTCTAAGCCCGCAAATTTAGGCTATTCGGCGCTTTGTATAAACGCATGTGGCGAATGGTCTGTTATAGTATTGTCAGAATTTAACGCATGCACAACAAAAAACCCCCGCCTGGAGGGGCGGGGGTCGATCTTAAGGGCTGTGATCCCTATTTTTCAATTACCAGTTTTTGTTGTGCGGTTTTGCCGTCAGTCCCCGTGAGGGTGATGATATACATGCCGGGGATGAACTGTTCTCCCCCAAACATGTCTACATAAGTACCTGCGTCAACAGTTTTATTTTCAGCCTGGATGATCCGGCCGGTAATATCGCTGATCCATATCGAAATATTTCCCGCCGTCGCAACGCTGTATTCCACAGCAAAAGCCTCGCTTGCCGGGTTCGGGTAAACAACAAATTCGTTGCCCGCATCGGCCAGCCTGCATTCACTTACTGTGAGCAGTTTGGATGCACGAGTGCAGCCGGCATTGGTGATCAAACAATAGAATTTTCCGATGGTCGAAGTGGTATATGTGTTCGATGTTGCACCGGCAATGGCAGCATTATTCTGATACCATTGATATGTTGATCCGGGAATTGCAGGAACACTCATATTCAGGGTAGGGCCACATAAAGCAGCAGTACCTGAAGGCGTTGTTGCCACCCTTTCGGCATATTTTAATTTGATAGTGCCCGACACCGTATTGCATATGCCGTTGGATGCCGTGCAGGTATACTTGCCATTGATCGTAGCGTTATAAACAGTACCGGTTGCGCCGGGAATATCGATCCCGTCATGTTGCCATTGCAGGTTGAATCCATCGGTGGTTGCAGTAAGCTCAACGCTGCCTTCATAACAGATGAGCGTGGATGGTGAGCTAATACTAATTGATGGTATAGCCGTTACGGTTACCGTAATCATATTCGACATATCGCCGGCATTTTCACAATAATAATCACCGCTTGTAGTTACAATAATTGATTGTGTGGTTTCGCCGGTGCTCCAAACGTTACCGGAAATTTCACTTGAAGTGAGTGTAACGCTGCCGTCTGAACAAAATTCTGTCGGGCCTTCAGCAACGATCACCAGGTCTTCACATACACTTACCGTTACGGAGATCATATCGCTCATATCGCTGCAGCCTTCAGCCGAAAATACGGTTACCGAATAATCGCCGCCTGTCATCACGTTAATTGTTGACGTGGTTGCACCGGTGCTCCATAAATAAGTAGCGCCACCTGATGCCATGAGATTTACACTTTCACCACTGCAAAATTCCGTTGGTCCGTCAGCAGAAATACCCGCTGTTGGGTTTGCATTTTCTGTTACGTTTATTGTTTCAGACATATCTGAACATCCATTTGCATCAGTTACGGTAACCGAATAAGTATTTGTTGCATCAGCTACAACAGATGATCCTGTTGAGCCATCGCTCCATAAATAATCTCCAGCTGGGCTGGCATTTAATGTAACGCTTCCGCCATCGCAAAACTCAGTTGCGCCATCGGGTGTGATGACTGCAATTGGATTGGCATTTACCTCAATATGTATCGGGTCGGAAATGGCGGTGCATCCGTTTTTTTCAAGTTCAACGCTATAGTCGCCGGTTTCAGTAACTGTAATGGTGGAAGTCGTTTCACCATTGCTCCAGTTATATGAATCGGGTGTAGCATCCACTGATAATATCACATCACCACCTGCGCAGAATTCTTCCGGTCCGTCAGTCATAATAGCAGCAACAGGTAATGGTGTAGATTCAACTGTGATGGTATTTGAAATACGTACGCATCCGCCCCCATTATCGATCGTTAAATAATGATCACCTGAAAGTGTAACGGTATTCGTTTCTGTAATTGACCCGTCACTCCATAAATAACTTAAATGATGGTCTTCAGTGCTCAGTGTAACTGATTCACCTTCGCAGAAAGTTGTTTCACCTTCTGCAATAATGGTAATTGCATCGGGGCAATATGTATTCGTGAGTGTATATCCTGTTGCGGCATTTCCGTTATGCACATTTAAATAATAAATACCTGCTGCAAGGCTTGCATAGTGTTGAGTGGTAGCTCCGGGTGTGCCATAATCATAGTTCGTGCCTCCGCCGATATAAGTACCACCCTCGTTATATAAATAAAAATAAGTGTATTGCCCTGCATTGGTGCTGGCAATTTCCAGCGACATAGTCATAGCACCAGCACTGTTTAGTTCAATTTGATAATAGTCGTCTTCATCATGACTGCCGCCATTGTTACGGTAATCAATATGTCCCTGTACAGTGCTGTTTGTTTCTATTGGAATAGCAGTAGCCATTACATCATTCGGTTCGGCATCATTGGGAATGCCGTCCGTGATAACGCTGGCAGATAAAATATAACCGCCGGCAAAATTGCCGTCATTCACTCTTACATAATAGGTGCCTGCAGCGAGGCCTGCTATTGTTTGTGTTGTGGCGCCTGTAGTGCCATAGTCGTAGTCAGTGCCTGCACCGGCTAAAAATGTAGTGCCATCACTGTCATATAAATAGAAATATGCATAATTCGAATTTAGGCCGATATATTCCAATGAAAGTGAAATAGTACCGTCTTGTGTTGTGGTGAGTTGATAATAATCATCTTCATCGAAACCGCCGCCGTTTACTCTGAATCGGATATGACCCGATACGTTGCCGCCTTCTGCAATTGTCAATGCCGTAGCAGGTGTATTGTTGGGTTCAACATCATTTGTAACACCATCAGTGATCACGTTGGCTGTGAGTATATATCCGCCAGCAAGATTGCCATCATCTATATTAATATAATAGGTGCCTGCTGCCAGACCGGCGATTGTTTGTATGGTGGCACCTGCAGTGCCATAATCGTAGTCAGTTCCTGCACTTGGCAGAAAGGTGGTGCCATCACTATCGTATAAATAACAATAGGCATAGCCGCTGGTACTGCCAATATATTCCAGTGAAAGCGAGATAGTGCCATCCTGTGTAGTAGTAAGTTGGTAATAATCTTCTGCATCATTGCTGCCGCCATTTAACCTATAGCGGATATGTCCGGATACAGTACCACCTTCAGCGATTGTAAGTGCGGTAGCAGCAGTGCCATTTGGTTCGACATCGTTGGTGATACCATCTGTTATTACGCTTGCAGATAATACATATCCTCCGGCAAAACTTCCATCATCTACGTTAATATAATAAGTGCCGGCAGCGAGGCCTGAAATTGTTTGCACGGTAGCGCCGGGAGTACCATAATCATAGTCGTTACCTACGCTGGGCAAAAAGGTGGTGCCATCGCTGTCGTATAAATAGAAGTAGGTATAATTTGCTTCGGGGCCTTCATATTCCAGTGACAGCGAAATAGTGCCATCCTGTGTTGTGGTAAGCTGGTAATAATCTTCTGCATCTACCGCACCGCCATTTGATTTGAATTTAATATGCCCGGTAACAGAACCACCTTCCGTAATGGTAAGTGCCGATGCCGGTGTATCATTTGGTTCGGCGTCATTTGCTGCTGCTGGGGTAATAATTTCGTTTGAAAGCACATAGCTACCTGCAAATCCCATATATATTCTCACATAATAAGTGCCGGCAGCCCGCTGCGAAATACTGTATACAGTAGCGCCTGTTCCTGTGTAATCATAATCAGTTCCGGCCCCGGTAAGAATGGTCGCACCATCGCTGTCGTACATCCGGAAATTCACATATTGTCCGGCCAAACCTGTAAAATCAAGAGATAATGCGATCGTGCCATCATTGGTAGTAACCAGTTGATACCAGTCCTCGCTGTCGCCACCGGAAACAGCACCAGCAACCGTGTCACCTTCGACGAGTACGTCTGCACCTGTGTGCGTGTTGTTATCGGGTTCTGTATCGGCCCATGCATGGAGGCATGTGAGTAGCAGAAATCCCGACGTCAGGAGTAAGTTTCTGAATTGCATAAAAATGGTTTTGAGTAAATTGAAAAATAGTTTGAGTGCACCAAAACTAAAATGGAGCAACGGGCAGGGCAACAGCGAATATTAGTAGGTAAGCAGGTTGAGTTTTGAGAGGCCTACTGTTGTGGTGAGGACTATACAATACGTTCTTTCAAAGCCTTTGCGATGGCTTCGCCGGCGGAATTCACATGTAGTTTTTTGTAAATATTCCGCACATGAAAATTCACGGTATGATAGCTGATCTCCTGTTTATCGGCGATCATTTTATAGCTGAAACCATCAACGAGGGCGGAGAGTATTTCTTTTTCTTTAGTGGTGAGCAGATGATCATTGTAGGCTTTTTCCGTCTGTTTGGTGCGAAAGAATTGCAGCACTTTCACGGCAATTTCCGGTGTCATGGGGGCGCCACCTTCATAGAGTTCGCGGATGCTTTCAAGCAATTTCGCCGGCAATGTTTTTTTGAGCATATAACCGCTGGCGCCTGCCAGGATGCTTTGAAATACTTTATCGTCGTGGTCAAAAACGGTTTGCATCATTACCGGCAGTTCGGGGAAATTTTCTTTGATCACTTTCACGGCTTCAATACCATTCATACCCGGCATATCAATATCCATTAATACTACGTGGGGCTCTGAACGCAAAATATCTTCTAT
>Ga0315912_10002637_pt1 | contig 18783 bp, 15 predicted proteins | sample VfabasoilMG_FD_204469 | JGI IMG/M metagenome (GOLD analysis project Ga0315912, IMG submission 204469) | Garden soil microbial communities collected in Santa Monica, California, United States - V. faba soil | ecosystem: Environmental > Terrestrial > Soil > Garden | place: USA: California...
ACCTATTGGATTCCCGAACCGATGTCGCTGGCCATTCTTGTTCCGATGGCCCTGGCGCCGTTTATTCTCGGTCGTTTCATTCCAGTGACGGTCTCGGTGCACACGGTGATGAAAGTCGGATTCTTGATGGTGGTGGTGAGTGATGCGATCTGGTTGACCCCTAACGGATTTGCGGCCACTGAAGCCAGGATGCTGGACGACTTGAAACTGCCGGAGTCGTGGGATTTTCTCGGAAAGATGCCGACCAAGCTTGGCGCGATCTTCTCGCTCGTGTTTGCCACAACGATCAATTATATCCTCTATGGCAAGGCGATCCGGCAGGGGACCATCGCGTGGGGCAAGATCGATGGTATCTCCCAATTCGTCCTCATTTTCTTAGCCTTCACCTCTATTTGGGCAATGGGGTTGATGGGGGCGGTTCGGTCGCTCCTGCGCAAGTTTTTCCATACGTATAACTTGATACCGGACTTCACGGCGGAATCGTTTACGCCTACGCTGTCGTATTCTGCCTGGTTGATTACGGGGATTACCGTCGTCTTTTTCATTGTCGTGAGCGTAGCCGTGTTCGTTGCGCTCCGGCCAGTCGAATGGAAAGGTCGCGAGCCAGAGGGTAGCCCCGTTCCCGCCGGAACCAAGTAAGAATCGGTCCCATCGGTTCATTCCAATAACGTGCACCCGTAGCCGGTAGGGCCAAACACGAGGAGTTCTTATGGGGAAAGCGATGTTCAAACTCGTTATCGGCCTCGTGGTCGGTGGTGGTCTCTGGTTCACGGCAAAGGCCATGGGATTTCCTCCGGTCTTCCAGTGGGCGTTTTTTAGCTACGCTGCCGTCGGGACGGTCGTGTTCCTCCTGCTGGATATCCCGTCGATGAAGCCGCAAAGCGGATGGGGTGCGGCTCTCTCCGTTCTTCTATTCTTTGGCCTTCTCTGTGTCGGCTACGGCGCCGGCGCGTCGTTCTTGCCGCAGTTCGACCCAGAAGATGAAAAGGGAAAGAACGCCAAGGTTCTTGGTAGCGCCAAGTCGGGTAATCCGTTGGATCCCTGGAAAGCAGACGAGGTGATTCAGCGAGCGAAGGAACTCGACCAAAAGGTAAAAGAGCTGGAAGCACGGATCAAAGCTTTGGGCAGTGGTTTGGCGACGGTTCCACAGCCGGGAGGAGCCGCTCCGGTGACTGCATCCGTGCCTGCTCCGGGCGGGGCTCCGGGGGGTGATATCTTGAAAGTCGGGGAGGAGCAATGGCAGCTGCAAGAGTGCTACAACTGCCACAAGTTGAGAGGCGATGGCGGGAAAAAGCGAGGCCCTGAGCTGGACAATATCGGTACGCACCTGACAGTTGATCAGATCAAGCAAAAGATTATGGACCCCAAAAGCTACATGGCCACCGGATTTGAAAAGGAATGGGAAAAGGGCCGGATGCCGGACAAGTTCAAGGATGTGATGAGCGATGGCGAAATCACCGCGCTGGCAACCTGGCTGAATACCTTTAAGAATACAGCGGTGGATACGCCGATTCCGATCAAGAAGAAGTAATGCAACAGCCCAAGTTGAAATCAAAGGTTCGCTGTACGGACCGCGATATCGGTGAAGTGACGAAAGTCGTCCTTGACCCGTTGTCTCACGAGATCAGCCATATCGTCGTGTCCATGAACGGCAGCGGCGAGCGGCAGGTCGGGATGGGCCATGTCCAAGCCGTCATGGAAGATCTGGTTGAGCTGCGTGCGCCCTCCTCCGACATTGCCGCCTTACCCCCGTTCAGGCGGGATGACTATGTGACCACTCACGAGGTTGAAATTTCGCACCTCGAAGATAATCTGCATGTGACTCCGGGGGAAGTGTTGGTGCCGTTCCCCGCACTCGAAAAGGACGTGAAGCGCCGGACATTCTTCATGAACTTCACGCATGTCATCGGATTTCTGATCGGCTTGCCGATGGCCTATCCGATTCTGCGCTTCCTCATGAAGCCCATGTATATGCCGTTCGATAACGAATGGCTTCAGGTCGGAAATGTCAGCAAAATCAAGCAGGATGACCTTGGGGTGCAGTTTCAGTACAAGAAAAAGGTCAAAGAAGCCTACATGCCGGAATCCGAGGTCGAAAAGAGTGTGTGGGTTCTGAAGGCGAGTTCCGAAGTGCGCGATAAGGTGTATCAGGGTAAAGATCAGGAATTTCGTGATGCTTTCGGCAAGCTGATCTGGACCAACAAGAAGGATTTTCCCTATATCGCATTTTCCGGAAAGTGCCCGCACCTGGGGTGCGCCTTCAAGTGGAGACAGCATAAGACGTTGGGGCAGGTGTTTCTCTGCCCCTGTCACTTGAGCATCTATGATGCCTCAGGGAAAGTGCTTGATGGGCCGGCGCCACGTGCCCTCGATGCGTTGCCGATCAGGGTATCGGCAAGCGGTGAAGTTGAAGTTGTCGATATGGAATTCAAGGCCGGGGTCAAGTCTCAAATTCGGATCGTCTAATCCAAATGGAACAGCCGTCGGTTCCCAACGCTCAGCCTACGACCGTCGAGAAACTTATTTTGTTTCTTGATGCGCGTGTCGGCCTGAAAGAAATGCAGGCTAAGATGCTCAATGAGCCGATTCCCGGCGGCTCTCGTTGGGCGTATGTCTTCGGCTCAATCTTGCTCTTTATCTTTGCCATGCAAGCCCTGACCGGCATATTGCTGATGTTTTACTATGTGCCCACGGCCGACCATGCTTATGCCAGTACGCAGTACATCATTCACGATGTGGATTATGGATGGTTTCTGCTGGGCTATCACTTTTGGGGTTCGAGCGCGATGGTGGTGTGCGTCATTGCCCACATGTCTCAGGTTTTTCTCTGGGGGGCCTACAAGCCTCCACGGGAACTCCTATGGCTGGTCGGGCTGGCGCTGTTTGGAATCGTTATCGGTTTTGGATTTACCGGGTACCTGTTGCCTTGGGATCAGAGGGCCTACTGGGCTACGACGGTGGGCGTCGAGATGGTGGATAAGGTCCCGGTACTGGGTGATTTCTTGGCTCGATTTCTCAAGGGCGGACCGACTCCAGGGCAAATGACACTGAGCCGGTTTTTCGTCATTCACGTCATGATTCTGCCCGCGGCGCTGATGGCGCTCGCCGGGCTGCATCTGTTTTTGTTTCGCGTTGCAGCGCCGGCCGGACCGTTCAGCGGCACGCCGGAAGAGATCAAGGCCAAGACCGACTACTTTTTCCCGCGACAAATTTGGAAAGATATGGTGGGGATGGCAGCGGTCTTCGCAACAATCTGCGGGTTAGCCTTCTGGGAGCCGGTCGTACTTCTCGATGAGGCGACCCCCGATCCCGGCGAATACCATCCCGAACCGGAATGGTATTTCTTATTTTATTTCCAATTGCTGCGGCTGAAAATATTCTCGGGAGAGTTCGGGCAATTGATGGGCGCGGTTGTGGTGCCGGTCGCGTTCATGCTCTTGCTCATCGCGCTTCCATTTTTCGACAAGGATCCGGAACGGAATATTTTCAAGCGCCCGATTGCCCTCATCACCTGGATTTTCATCATGGCGATGATCGCAATATTCACGGTGTCCTCGATAATTAATCGCGAGTTTCTCGATTAAGAGTGGTGCGGTTGCGCCACGGTAAATAATACGATGGCTACTGAACGCGAAACCTTGTCGCCAACACAGATAGGACTCGGAGTCCTCTGGCCTGCTTGCTGGACCGGTCTGCCGATCAAGCTGGCGTTGGCCGTGTTGCTATTCGCCATGGGCATAATGCAGTTTGAGGGCAGGTTGGGTATTGCGTTTCTCATGTTGCTCGCCAGCCCCGTTACCATTCTGGCGATGCCGATTATTATGTTGTGGTTTGGCTCGCATTTTGGGGAAGGCTCCGGGGTGCCCATTCTGTTTTTTTTCTCGATTCCCATCGATATCTGGGCATTCGGTGTTGTGGGGAAAACATACCTTCTCGAGCGATTGCGGAAGGAGCCGCCAGACGGAGTCGGGTTTACCTTATGGTGGAAGTCGGCCGTGGCCGGCGCCCTCTTCCTGCCGATCGTGTGGTTTATCGTCAGCGCCGTCACGGAGACGGCCGTGTCCACGTCGCATTCGATTGCGCAAGTCGAAAGCTTGCGAAGTCTGTTCGACACGGGGCTTCCGGTTGCTGAGCGCATCGGTCTTGAGGTCACGATCTGGGGGACGATTGCTTTCGGGGTCTTGATCGTGCTGCTGACAATTGGGGTCTCGACAATCGGCCGCATTGTATGCGATATTGCCGCCGCCGCGCCGAAGGCGCCCGACGATTATCAAGCGCTGATTGTCCGTTGGGATCTCATGCGCGTTCCCAGGGACCAGGGATTATTCCTGACGGGAATCACTGGTGCAGGCGTTCTCATCTGCCTGCTGTTCTGGGCCGTGCTTCCTGAGACCACGCCGCACCCTCACGAGTGCTGCAAGAAGGCGGACGTCAAAGCTGAGGCACCGTTCAAGCCGATCGAGACGCTGAATCGCAGTGAGCAGCAGATCGGCGCGCTGGCGACGAAAGTCGAGGCGCTGGAGCAGCAGGCGGATCGGCAAGACGAGAAAGAAAAGGGCAAGGGCAAGGCCGATGGCGGAAAGACCGCAAATGCCTCTGCCGTGACGAAACCGTAGTTTGTGAGGTGATAAGGTGAGTGCCATGCAACAAGGGGTCGGAACGATTGAACGAGCGCTTCGGGCCGTCGGCGGTCATGGCGGATGGCTTGCAGGTCTCTTGCTGATCGCGGGCTGGCTGGCTCTTCCTTCAATCGGCCTGGCGGCAGAAGGCGCTACGACCGGCCCGACAGAATATCGAGATATTCCGTATATCGGCAGCCGGAATCTGATCTGGATCGTTGCGCAGCTGCACCTCTTGCTTGCCGGGTTCGTGTTGGGAGTGCCGATCTTTGCCTGGTTGTGTGAGGTCGTCGCGTGGAGAGGCGGCGAAAAGCGTTACGACAAGCTTGCCAAGGAGTTCACGAAGCTCCTGACGTCGGCCTATTCGACTACGGCGCTATTCGGCGGCATTCTGTTGTTCTTGTTGGTCGCGTTCTATCCCAAACTCATGAATTACTTGACGGACATTTTCTTCCCGTCTTTTCTCCTCTATTGTTTGCTGTTCCTGCTCGAAACCGCCACGCTCTATCTGTATTGGTATGGCTGGGACGCCATGCAAGAGGGAAATAAGAAGACACTACATATATTCCTGGGATTTCTGCTGAACTTCTTCGCGTTGTTCATCATGATCGTGCCCAATGCCTGGGCTACTTTTCAGTCCAGCCCGGTGGTTATTTCCGACGGCACCGCTATCGAGCGGGCCTGGGCTGCAACATGGAATCCGACCTGGTGGCCGATCAATATTCATCGGCTCATCGCAAACGTTGTGCTCGGCGGATACATTTGCGGCGCCTATGCCGGAATCAGATATTTGTCTTCCAGGAATACAGAGGAACGAGAACATTACGATTGGATGGGCTATGTCGGGAACTTCATCGGCGTGTTCGGCCTCTTGGCCCTCCCCTTTGCCGGCTATTGGCTTATGCGTGAAATCTACCAGTATAACCAGCAGATGGGTATTACGTTGATGGGAGGATTCCTGTCCTGGCTGTTTATCATTCAGGCAATGTTGATCGGTGTGCTCTTTCTCGGCTCCAACTATTATTTCTGGCTGGGGATTACCTATCGTATCCCAGGGTCGGAGAGTAAATACCGGAAGCCGATGCTCTGGATGCTGGTCAGCTTGCTGTTGTGCCTTGCGGTGTGGATGACTCCGCATTCGCTCGTGGCCAGTATCGAAGAGGCCCAGAAAATGGGAGGAGCTCACCATCCGCTGCTGGGTGTGCTCGGCGTCATGTCGGCCAAAATGACCGTCTCGAACCTCATGATTCTCATTACCTTCATGAGCTTCGTCATGTATTGGCGAGCTGGTAAGCAAGACACGGCCGGTTGGGCCACGTTTGGGAAGGCGGTGATGGGTTCCGTGTTGGTGTTGGCGAGCATTGCCGTCATCGTCCTTGGTGTGTGGGGCTATTTTGTACCGGCGATCGTCCGCATCAATTATTTCTCCACCTCGCAAGTGCTGATCGTCATCTTCGTCATTCTGACGATCACGCCGTTGACGGCGCTCTTGCTCAAGAGCGCCAAGACGACGACAGAGATGGTGTGGGGCAGCATGCCGCCGCGCGCCGGCTATGCCCTGGTCCTCAATGCGGTCATGGTCATCCTTCTCATGACACTGATGGGATATGCGCGGTCTTCTTCCCGAGTCCATTGGCATGTGTATGGGGTGATGCGTGATTCCTCGCCGTATGCCTACTCTCCGGCACTGGGCAGCGCGTCGCTCATCATGGCGTTCTGTACGTTTTCGTTCTGTATGATCGTGGCCTTTATATTCTGGGTCGCCACGATGGGGGACAAGGCCAAGCCGGGTCATGGGGCGGCAAAGGGAGAGCTACCGCACGGCATTCCGGCGATGGCCGGAGGGTCGCCGGATGAGCGGCGATAGAGAGTGAAGAAACTTTTGAGTTTTGATCGCGAGTAATTGAGAGAAAAATTACAAACTCCGCACTCGGCACTTACAATTTGAGGATCTATGAGTGAAGTCGCACAATTACAATTGATCGCGCTGTCAATCGTCGGGTTCGGGATCCTAGTTCTCCTCTTCATCAAGGCTACATTTGTCAGGGTCATAGGGTTCGTTGCCATTGTGCTCGGACTGTTTTCCCTGATGTCGCTCGCTGTGCCGCAGCTGGCGTCCCTGCCTCCGGCAGAGGAAAAGGTCGACATCGCGAGCATCAAGACCCCGACCGACATTGCGGCGATCGGACAGACGGTATTTTTCAGCAAAGGGCAATGTGCGCTCTGTCACTCCATCGGTCCCAGCGAATCCGCTCGTTGTCCGGATTTGAAGGGAATCGGCGCAAAATTAAGCAAGGATTTCCTCTATGAAAGTTTGACGGATCCCCAGGCCTTCGTCTATCAGGATTTTCGGCATGGAGGAGTCCCGAAGGAATATCCGGCCACGATGCCGGCTATCAACAAAGATCCGATCGGTCTCTCAAAGAATGAGATTTTGGCAGTCATCGCATTTCTGCAACAGATGAGCGGCGAGCCGATTTCCGTCAGCACGTCGGAGCTCGAAATTCCGGGCAAGGCGCCATCCGCTCCGGTCAAAGCCGCCGAAGCTGCTGCAGTAGCCGTCGCACAAGCGCACTAGGGAGGAATGTATGGGCGCGTTAGGTAAGCCGATCATACTCATGGTAGCAATGTACGTATTCTTGAAATTCGTACTGCCGTACATACCCGGTTCAGCGCCCCTTCCCTCCAGCCTGATCGTTCTGTATCTCCTGCTGACCGCGGCCGGCATCGTCATCTTTCAGACCTTGAGCGGAGAGTCCAAGGATGCCTTCTGGGGACCCATGCAACGGTTCCTGACCGGAGAAAATATCGGAGGTATGCAAGCGATTCGATATGGCGTCTTCATTCTGTTCCCACTGCTGGTCGGGTGGCAAACCTATGGCAGCACCGCGGCAAGCGATGTTCCGCCGTCGGAGAGCCGAACCATCCATCCTGCGCCGCCAGGAGAATACACCGGTCTGTCGAATCCTGTTCAGAAAACTCCGGAGAATATTATGCAGGGGAAAGGGTTCTACGCAGCCTTTTGCTCACCCTGCCACGGCGCAAATTTCGACGGCAAGGGACCCGCAGCTCGTGGGTTTAATCCTCCGCCGGCCAATTTTGCCGATCCGACGACGATTGCGATGCTGCAAGAGAGCTATTTGTTCTGGCGAATTAAAAAGGGCGGCGTCGGCCTCCCGATCGAAGGTGCGCCCTGGAAATCGGCCATGCCTCGTTGGGAAGCAGAATTGCCGGATGAATGGATATGGAAAATTATTCTGGGCGAGTACGACGGGGCGCATCAATCCCCAAGAACATGGGAATAGCGGGGAGGAACAGCGTGAACGGATCTAGTTGCATATGGAGAACGAGGCCAGCATGAAACCGGCGAATCTAGTGATGCAGCGGGTGCTGCGAGGTGGGTTGGCTGCAATCGCAGCCATGATTATCGGAGGGGCCTCGCTCAGCTTCGCACAAGAGAGCGTGGCCGTCCGGGCAGCCATCGTGACGGGGGGGTTACCTGTCGACGATCCGAATGCTGCCGCGTGGAGTACCGCGGCGCCTGCGACATTTCCGATGTCGCCCCAAGTGCATTGGCCGAATCGTATTCAGGAAGTCACCGTTCAGGACGTAATCGTACGCGCCATGCATGACGGGAAACAAGTCGTGTTTCTCCTGGAATATCGCGACCCCACTCAGGACCCTGACGATGGAGCCGCTCTCGAATTTATGGTGGGGGACAAGAAGGCGCACTTTGCTCATGGGCAGCCGATGCTCCAGGTTGAAGGCGGCCCGGTCAATATCTGGTTTTGGAAACATAAGACAGATCAGGCGGTTGATATGACCGCCAAGGGCTTCGGCACATTGAAGGCGCAAGAGCATCAAGATGTAAAAGCCAAAGGCGCATATGCCAACGGGACCTGGAAAATCGTCTTCACCCGTAATCTGTCGACCGACCATCCCGACGAGGATGTTCAAATTACGCCGGGCAATTTCATCAATGTCGCCTTTGCCGTATGGGATGGTCGAAAGGATGGTGCTGGGGAGCTGGTTGAAAAAGGCTCTCAGAAAGCCGTCTCTTCCTGGTGGTATTTCCGAGCCGATGCGCCGCCGGACTATTCCGGCTATATGTATGCGGCGATCGCCGTTACATTGGCCCTGGGATTTCAATTTGTCCTGATCCGAAAACTCAAGAAAGGGCAGTGAGTATGAAGGCGGCAAGGCTCGGTATCATTGGATTGGCGGTTGGTGTGGTGGGGGGCTTGGCTTTAGTCGCCGGCGGGTGCGCGAACGAGCAGGAGAAGCGCGGGCACGAACTCTATGTGCACTACTGCAGCGACTGTCATGGCGAGAGTGGCAAGCAGAACGAGGGGTTTAACTGGTCATCTATGCCAGACCCGAAGCCGAAGGATCTCTCAAATAAGGGAGAGATGAGCACCTTCAAGGACGAGGAGCTCTTCGCCACCATCTCGCGCGACATGCTGGACACCAGCGAAGAAGGCGGAGATGAAATTGGCGACGACGACTTCGCGGTGCCCACGATGCCGACGTTTAAATATACGCTGTCTGAGGATGAATTGTGGGCGATCGTCGGGTATGTCCGCACCCTCCATGGAATGAAGATGGAATTCAACGTTGCCGGGCGCAAGGCCTCCCTTGAGGAAGCGCTGAAGGCTGCGCAGGCTAAGTTTGAACAGGCGACGAAAGCCTATGAGGCGGCGGAAAAGCAAGCCAGCGAGGAAGCGGAGAGGAAAAGCGAGGCATTGAAGAAAGACGTGGACGTGGATGAATCCGCCTATGCGGACGAACAGGCCGCCATGGGGCAAGCCAAAAAAGAACTGGATGCGGCGCAAGTCGCGGTGAATAATTTTTCAACGAGACCCGGCAGAGGCGTGAGCGTACCCAGGCCTGATTTGAAGACTCCTCCGGCGCAAGTCGCCCAATTGGTTGAGCGTGGGAAGCGGCTCTATGAAAATAAATATGGCTGCAACGCCTGTCACAATGTTGGTGGCGAGGGTGGTAAGATCGGTCCGGCCCTGGACCGGGCGGGATTCCGGCTGAATTCGACGTGGGTCTATCGGTGGCTGAAGAATCCGCAGGCGATGGATGCCCACACGCGCATGCCGGCGTTGGGGCTCAGCGATGCGGACGCCAAGGCCGTCACCATGTATGTCGATACCTTGCGGGGGGCAAAGGCCGAGGCTGTTCCGGGGAAGCCGAGCGAATAGGCGTCACGCACGCGTGTGAAGAGTTTTTGGGTTGTTCACGGGTTGCTACATGACCCGCAGGGCAATCAAGAATACTCACAAGGCGATGAGGGTGTTAGTTCAGCAAGCCTGCCAGTAGACCGATCAGCACTGCAGCCCCAACCCAGACGTGGGTGCGGAACATCCTGAATGCTTGGGAGGGGACGATCGGTTTTCGTAATTGCCCGATTTGGGCCAAAAAGAACAGCGCCAAACCCGTCAATGTGGCATAGTAAGGCCAGCCGATTCCGGCTAGCCATCCTGCGGTACTCAATAAGAGTAGCATGATACTGAGAGCTGCTCCGACTCCCAGATAGATGAATGGCCCAAAGAGCAGGGCCGAGGATTTAACTCCGATACGGCGATCATCGTCTTGATCCTGGATCGCGTAGATCGTATCGTACGCAACCGCCCAGGCCGCAGTTGCTCCGAACAGACACCAGGCCGGTCCGTCGAGCTGCCCACGCACGGCTGCCCAAGCCATGATCGTTCCCCAGCCAAAGGCGAGACCCAGGACCGCTTGTGGTATCTGAATCCATCGTTTGCAGAATGGGTAAAGGATGGCCAGCAAGAGAGCCCATGGGGCGAGCCATAACACAAACGGGTCGAGAAACCACAAGAGATTCCCGGATAAGAATAGCAGCAGGAAGAGAAGCATAAGAGCTTGGCTTCTGGGTAATTCGCCTGAGGCGAGCGGGCGGGTTTTGGTTCTATCGACTTCCCGGTCAAACGATTGATCGGCTAAGTCGTTGAGAATGACTCCTGCGCTTCGCATCAGAAACGATCCCAGGATAAAAACCACGGAGAGAGACAACGGCGGAAATCCTTGCGCCGCCAGGGCTAGAGCCCATAAGGTCGGCAGCAGCAGAAGATAGGTGCCGGTCTGATTGTACAAGCGAATCAGCCGTGCGAGTGCAGACCAGGGAATGCCGCGGAGCGTCGATGAGGACGGCGCGGATGTTGTGGACATGGAGCAGACGTTAGCGCAGGGTGTGAAGCTTGTCAATTTCCACTGATTGTATGGCGTGCCAGATTTCGGTATAACCAGCATCTCCAGGAGCGAATCTTGTGAGCATTCAGCATTCGGGAATCCGTCGACAGGCTGCTTTTGGCGTCGTGGTGGCGCTCGCAGTGCTGTGTGCCGGCTGTATCGGATCCAAGCGTAGCGGAGGATCATCCGGCAGCGATACGGCGGCGATTCCGCTCACGCCATCGCTCTGGCTTTCCCCCAGTATCAGTACGGCAGTGATTCCCTACAAAGATGCCTGCGGCCAACCGGCTGTGTTTTCAGTTGCCGATCCGCTTGTGGAAGCCGTGCCCAGGAAACTCAACCGAGTCTTTCACGGTGTGACTCCCCAGTTCGGCCTCGAACAGCGAGTGACTGCTGCCGGGGTGATTGAAGTCGGGTTGGGATTGAAACATATCGACCTCGTCATTCCCCGGCACATTCAAGGCGCCTACCCGGTGTCGGTGACACTTGGGGCGGAGATGGTGTTTCTTGCAGAGGACGGCAAGACGCTGTTCGCAAAGAAACTGCAAAGCGTCGGCCGCGGGGAAGTCACCGTGACAGATCAGTCTTGTGAGGTGAGGGGATTGGAGCCGATTGTCCAGGAGGCCGTCGACGCCGTCACCGAAGGCTTGGCCAAGCAGGTCGCAGCATCCGTCCGGGTTCGAGAATATGCTGAACAGCAAAAGACCCGCATTCCCACAGCTGCGTCGCTGTCCACGCAACAGGCCGGCATAGCTTCATCAGCGTCTGTGACCGGAGGCGTGCAGGCCAATAGGATCGCGCCGCCGGCGGGGGGCCCTGCTGCGAGCAGTAGACTCCAGGCCACGACCCTGACCTTCCATGCCATTGTGCGTGATGAGAGCCAGGACCATATGCTGCAGCAGGGCGAGTCCCTCACGATCGAAGTCGAGGTCAAGAACGAGGGGCGGGCAGAGGCAGAGGGTGTTGAAGTGCTCATCGGGGGCGAGGGTGCGTTGACAGAACACTTTCCCCAATCTGTGGCGATCGGCGATGTACAGCCGGGAGAAATCAAACGCACATCGGTTACGAATCGGGTGATGGACTTGAAAGACGCGACGCAGGGGGAATTGGTGTTGAGTGTACGCAGCCTCACACCGCTGGTATCCCTTCCGTCGGCTAAAAAGTTTATGTTCCAGGTCAAGCCGGAGAAGGGAGATTCCGGTGCGATCCTGTCGGATGTCGATCGACTCCCGAAGCCGTTGGCGGCATCCAAGCAGACAAGGACGGTTGTGATCGCGATCGGGGTCGGACGATTTAGAGACGAACGGGTGCCGACAGTCAAATATGCGGATCGTGATGCGGAAGTCACGGCCGCGTATTTGCGCGCGATCGGAGGGATTCCGGGCGACCGCGTCCATGTGTTAGTCGATAAATTTGCATTGAAGGCGGATCTCGCGGAAACATTCGACGAGTGGCTTCCCAAGCGAGTGGATGCCGAGACCGTTGTGTACGTGTATTTCGCAGGACGAGCGTTGGTGGATGGCACAAGCGGGGCGGTCTCGCTGGTGCCGTATGACGGAACCATTGCATCACCGAACCGCCTGTACCCTGTTCGGCATATACAAGAAGTGCTGGCCCGGTTGCCGATTCAACGGGCTATCATGATGTTCGAGGTGTCGCTCGATCCATCGCCTGGCGCGGACCCCGGCACCACTCCGCAAGCCGATTGGGGAGACGGCGCGGAGGATGACAGAGACGACGTCATGTGGATGGTGGGCAATAGAAACCTTCAGGAAGCGCATGCCTACGAGCAGGGCAAGCACGGGCTGTTTACCTATTACTTACTGAGGGGGTTGCAGGGCTTGGCCGATGTCGATCGGGATGGAACGGTCGTGGCCGGCGAACTCTGCACCTATGTGCGCGGTGAAGTCATCCATGCGGCACGGGAACAATTCGGCAATGCGCAGCAGCCGCTTTGTTCTCCACCGCCGGGGCAGGGAGCAGTCGTCAGGATTCATCCGATGGCCAAAGGAAATAATCCCAAGCCACCCGCTCAGGCGAAGAAGGCAGAACCCACGGCTGATGCTCCTCCACAAGCGCCGAAGCCGATCGACATGGGACCCAAACCGTAGTATCCGGAGGCGTCTTCGTTGACAGGCGCACAGCGCGCCGGTATCATACCCTTTCGATAAGTCGGTCCAATTGCGAGATGACCGACTCCTAGACGGATCCTCGAAAATGCCGGCGTAGCTCAGTTGGTAGAGCAGCTGTTTCGTAAACAGCAGGTCGCCCGTTCAATCCGGGTCGCCGGCTCCATTCTTTCAACCCGCTTAGAGAAGCCGCACCAGGCCGAACCTGCGATCATTATCCGGATTGATCCGTTCCGGGGACTCGACCGGAACATGATCCGTCAAAGCGTGTGCTGAATTTGTGCTAAAAGTTGTTCAATTGCATGTGGGCAGCTGAAGTCAGTAGAGCTGCCGGAATGTTCCTCAATGTCGGTATCAAAATAAGGAACGGGGAAACTATTTGAAACACCGAGCCTTGTAGCATTAGCACTAAGCCCTTCTTGGCGCACTTCTCGATCAGAATCTTTCGCTCGTCTTTCACCCGAAACTGCATCATTTGAGTCTTCATGGCGCCTCCAATCGTGTCAAGGATACATCAGGTGATGTATTCGTAGATTCCCGTGTCACTGGGCCTGTGACACGTCACTGATTGTACGGCACATCCTGGCATAGAGAGCAGGAATGACAAGAAGTGTTAATACGGTCGAGGTAAATAAGCCTCCGATGACGACGGTCGCAAGTGGGCGCTGGACTTCTGCGCCCATCGTGGTGGCTAATGCCATGGGGAGAAAGCCGAGGCTGGCGACGAGTGCCGTCATCAGCACAGGCCTGAGTCGGTCCATGGCCCCCTGCGTGACGGCCTGCTCAGTTGGGAGCCCTTCTGCTTCAAGGAGCCGGATATGGCTGACCAGCACGACGCCATTGAGCACCGCAATGCCGAACAGGGCAATGAAGCCGATCACTGCTGAAATGCTCAGTGGCAAACCCCGAAGCCAGAGGGCCAGGATGCCCCCAGATAACGCCAGGGGGACATTGAGAAAAATGAGTAACGCGGGACGCATGGCCCCAAAGATGACCGACAGGACACCCAGAATCAGAAGGAGCGTGATGGGTACGACCACGGCTAACCGATTGGTGGCCTCTTGGAGATGCTGAAACTGTCCGCCCCATGTCAATTCGTATCCCGTCGGAAGTGATACCTCGCGTGCCACGGTGCGTTGCGCCTCTGCCACGAAGCTGCCGAGATCTCGTCCTCGAATGTTCATTTCGACCACAATACGTCGCTGCACTTGCTCCCGGCTGATCTGCGCCGGTCCCGTGTCAACCCGGATCGCTGCGACACGGGAAAGGGGGACGAGTTCACCTTGATTGGTTGGGATGAGCAGATTGCCCAGTGCGAGAGGATCAGCAATAGCCCTGTCGGCTAAGCGGACAACGAGGTCAAAACGCCGTGGCCCTTGCACCACTGTGCCGACGACCCGTCCCACACGTGTTGCTTGCACAAGGGTGAGTACGTCGTCTGCCGTGAGCCCATACCGGGCAATTTGTTCCCGGTCCACAATCACGCGCAGCAGTGGAAGACCTGCGACTTGCTCGACTTTGACGTCGGCTGCTCCCCGCACGGTTTCTAACTGACGCGCCACGGACTCGGCCTGCTGTTTGAGCACGTCCAGATCAGGCCCAAAGATTTTGACGGCAAGATCGGAGCGCGTACCAGCGATCAACTCATTGAAGCGCATCTCAATCGGTTGCGTAAAGCCGAGGCCGACACCTGGCACCGCGTCGAGAATAGCGGGCTTCATCTTGCCGATCAGGTCCTCACGAGTACTAGCCGTCGTCCATTCGTCCTGCGGCTTCAGAATGACGAACACATCGGACAACTCCACTCCCATCACGTCGGTCGCCACCTCGGGGCTCCCGGTTCTGGTCACCACCTGCACGACTTCCGGAAATTGGCGAAATACTCGTTCAACGTCTAACGCGGTCTGGACTGACTCGCTCAGCGACACGCTAGGCAATCGCCAGACTTGGATCGCCATGTCTCCTTCGTCGAGTCGAGGCACAAACTCGATGCCGAGCCACCCGGTGATTCCGAGACTCACCACGAACAGCCCCACAGCCGGTGTCACCACCCACGCCGGGCGCGCCAGAGCCCATCTCAGACAGGCCTCGTAGGCACGACGCAGAATGCGGATCACAGGCGTATCTTCATGTCCAGATTTTGCCCGTACAAACCACAGGGCGAGCAGAGGAGTAACCGTCACTGCAAGGAGGAGTGATCCTGCCAGAGCCAGAATGACAGTCAGTGCCATCGGCCGGAACATCTTGCCCTCGATCCCGATCAGCGCCAGGATCGGCACGTAAACAAGAATGATGATGCTCACGGCCAGGGTCATGGGGCGAAGAACCTCTCGACCAGCTGCCTGGATCTCACTGAGTCTTTCCTCCTGGCTCATGACGCCTTTCTTCGCCAATCGTCGAAGGATATTATCGACCATCACCACGGAGCCATCTACGAGCAACCCAAAATCGATGGCGCCGAGGCTCATGAGGTTGCCGGAAAGTCCGGCCTGCATCATCCCGGTGAACGCGATCAACATCGACAGCGGAATGGCGGACGCCACAATCACGCCGGCGCGGAGATCGCCGAGGAAGAGGAACAGTACGGCCATGACGAGGAGTCCACCTTCAAGCAGGTTGTTACGGACCGTGCGCATCACCTTCGAGACAAAGATTGTTCGGTCGTAGTAGGGTTCGATTGTCACACCAGGAGGGAGTGTCGCTTCAATCTCTCTCACGCGGGTCTTGACACGTCCAACAACCTGTTGTGCGTTCTCGCCCGCCAACATCTGGACCATGCCGATGACGGTTTCGCCCTCTCCCATCGCCGTCGCCGCGCCGATGCGAAGTGCCGACGCCTCCTTCACCTCTGCGAGGTCTGAGATGAATATCGGGACTCCCCCTGAGCCGCGCGCGACCACAATTCTCGCGATGTCGGCCACCTGGGTCGCCAAGGCTTCACCACGAATGAGCAATTGCTCACGCTGATGCTCGATGTAGCCGCCGCCGGCGATGGCATTGTTCCGTTCGAGCGCCTCGAACACTTGCCGAAGCGACAGTTTGTAGGATAGGAGCTTTGCGGGATCTATCACCACTTGGAACTGCTGAGGTTCTCCTCCCCAAATATTGACTTCGACCACGCCCGGCACCGCTCGCAGACGCATCCCGATCTCCCATTCGAGAAGTGTCCTGAGTGCCATGGCACTGTAGCCGTTTCCCTTCACGGTGAATTGATAGACTTCACCCAATCCGGTCGTCAGCGGTCCCATTATCGGACGGCCATACTCGACTGGGATACGCTCCATCGCACGGGCCAGACGTTCGGCAACCAACTGTCTCGCGCGGTAGATGTCCGTCCGATCTTCAAAAATTGCGGTGACTACCGAGAGCCCATAGCGCGACACAGAGCGGAGCTCGTGTAGGGCGGGCAATCCATTCAGCGACGCCTCGATTGGAAACGTGATGAACTGTTCCACTTCAACCGGGCCAAGGGCGGGAGAGCGGGTCAAGATTTGGACCTGGACCGGGGTCAAATCCGGCATGGCGTCAATGGTGAGGTGGAAGAAGGACCACAGGCCGACGACGATGATGAAACCCGTCGCCACCAGCGTGAAAAATCGGTAGCGCAGTGAGAGGGTAAACAATCGTTCCATCTTACCCTCCCTCTCCAGACTCGATGTGTTCTTTCAAAAGGACATTTTTCAGGTCAAAGACACCGTCGACCACCACCTGCTCGCCCGCTGTCAGTCCCTTGTGCACTTCAACCCACCCGCCGCCTTCGCGACCGACTTCAATCGGAACGAAAGCATATCCAGTCTCCCGCTGAACGAACACGCCACGCACGTTGTCCGCTGTCGTCACAGCCGAGACAGGAATCGCCAAGGTCGGTGGACTCGAGATAAGCAGCTGAACATCCACATACTCCCGTGGCTTCAGACGCTGCTGCCGGTTCGCGACCTCGAACCGAACTCGAATCGTCCTGGTGGACTCATCCGCGACCGGCGCAAGATAGGTGAGCGGAGCTGTGACCGGCTCTCCGCCCTTCGGCAGGATTGTTCCCACGTCTCCTTCCTTGAACTTTCTGGCTTGTTCGATCGGTAGATTTGCAAAAACCCAGACCCGGCTCGTGTCGACGATCTCGAACAGTTCCTTTCCAGGAGCGACTCCCTGCCCCCGCACGATATGTTGCGCGACGACTGTTCCGGCGATCGGTGAGGTGAGGGTATACCGATGCCCCTCCATGTGACTGCCATGCTCCAGTTGATGCAATGCATCAGCCGTCAGGCCCATGTTCAGCAGTTTCTCGCGAACGTGTTGGAATCTCGCCTTCGTCTCCAGATATCGGCCCTTCTCTTCGATGAGTTTCCGCTCGGACACGACGTCCTCGGCTCGCAATCTCTCCGTTCTCCGGAAGCTGTTCTCGGCCACATCGGCCTGCGCCTTGCTCACGAGGTACTCTTCAACCAACTGATCGAACTGCAAGCTACCGATGGCGGCGAGTGGCTGACCTGGCTTGACCCGATCACCGAGCTGAACGTGAATTTTTTCAACTTGCCCTTCAATCCTGGACGTAATCTGAGCGACCTGATTTAAATCGAGCGCGACTTCGCCTGGGGCCGTCACCACTTCTGGAACAATGTGCATGGCGACCGTGTCGTTCCGTACTCGATCCCGCACCGATGGTGGGGCTTGAATGGTGCCGATGCGAGGAGCACCTGACTGTGGATTGGTTTTCGCCGGAGATGATACCGATTCGGTGCTGCGATCTCCGCACGCTGTGACGAACAGGCACAGGGCGAGCAGGCACGCGCCGCTCTGAGTGCTTCCTCTGGTTCTCATTGATCAGGCTCCTAGCTGAATCTCTTCGCAGACGATACGCTCAAACCACCCATGGTAAACCGGACGGCTCAAGGTGGACGCCATCGCGATCTCCGGAGGTCAGAGAATGTGAAGCGCAGCACCCTTTTCCCGACATCTGCCAGCGATAGGGTGCGTTACTCGACTATCAAGGCACGCAAACTGGATTAGAGGGAGTGAACAGGAGGAGCACGCAGAGGGAGAGCCTTGGAGAGAAACACAATGTTGGGTGGAGTGTCGGGTTGCAATGCAGCCACGACAATGGCTTGGTCAGTCGTGGTACTGCCGTCGGGTGGCAATTCGGCAATAATAATCCCTAGCTTCGGCTGTGGACGATCGATCGGAACGGTCAGCAGCGAAAAATCGAGTTCGGCGTGATTGAGGGCGTGACCGAAGTGCGCATTAGTTTGAAGATGCTCATGTGCGGCTTCAGGACAGGTCGAATCGTGGATTGTTTCTGTGAACTCGCACTCGAGGTCTGGGGAGAAAACCGTATGGATCGTGCCACCATGAGCATGACTCGCATCCCCATGATGATGATCCCCCTCGGGATGGACATGAAAGAACGGGACCACGAGCATCCACGTGGTCAACCAGAATATAACCAGTATACGGAGTCGCGTCACGATCAACATCTCTCCGCTCTCGGTCTTTGCAACCTTCTGAGAAACTCAGGCTACACCACTTAGGTCACAGGAGCAAGTTTCGACGCCTTTGCTTGTTGTCATCCAGGGAATCCAGAGAACGAACCGGTGCTTGGGTGGCCTTCTGGAAACTAACTTTTGCTGTGCTAAATTTGTGCTGAAAGTTGTCTAAATAGATGAGAACCATTGAAATCAGTAGAATCGCTAAAACACTCCTAAACATCGGCATACAAGTAAAAAACGGGGAAACCATTTGAAACACCGAGCCTTTTCAGAAACATCTTCCTCACATTCGTAAACCGCAGGTCGCCCGTTCAATCCGGGTCGCCGGCTCCATTC
>Ga0315912_10002638_pt1 | contig 18782 bp, 12 predicted proteins | sample VfabasoilMG_FD_204469 | JGI IMG/M metagenome (GOLD analysis project Ga0315912, IMG submission 204469) | Garden soil microbial communities collected in Santa Monica, California, United States - V. faba soil | ecosystem: Environmental > Terrestrial > Soil > Garden | place: USA: California...
GACCACCGTGCAGATCCCGGTCAATGCCGCACCCAGCATCAGTGTCGGCCCGGCCATCGAAAGCGACCCGATGGCGGGCAGCGCGCCGCCGCTGGCGGAAGAGCCGGTGCTCGAAACCCACGAGCCCGCGGTTCCGCCCGACTACGATTCGCGCGACTACCGGCCGGCCATCACGCCGGCGCAGGCCGGCGCCATCGCGGCCGCGCGCCGCAGTGGCCAGCTGCCGTCGCGCGATGAAGTCGTGGCGCAGGGCGGGCAGCTTCCGGACTTGCGCCTCGACCTGCACGTGTATGCCGTGAACCCGGCCGAACGATTCGTGTTCCTCAACATGCGCAAGCTGCGCGAGGGCGAGTCGCTGCCGGAAGGCGTACGGGTCGAGCAGATCACGCCGGATGGCGTGGATCTTTCCTACCAGGGCCGGCGTTTCGCGCTGGCGGGGCGTTAGTTAGACGGTCAGGTCTCTGCCGCGAGCTTGCCGATTTCCGCCGGCGTCAGCCGGTGGACGATCCACTCATTCATCTGGCGGGCATCGAGAGTCTTGTAGAACCGCAGCGCCGGCTCGTTCCAGTCGAGCACCGCCCACTCCATGCGACCGCAATTGCGTTGCTGGGCGATACGGGCCAGCGCCCGCAACAGGCCGCGGCCGATACCGTGCGAGCGCAGTGCGGGTCGCACGAACAGGTCTTCGAGGTACAGACCGCAGCGCCCGACGAAGGTCGAAAAGTTGAAGAAATACAGGGCGAAGCCCGCGGGCTCGCCGTTCCACTCGGCGATCAGCACCCGGATCACCGGGTTCGGGGACTCCAGCTCGCGCAGGAAGTCCTCCGGCGTGGCACGCGCCTCGTGGAGCAGTTTTTCGTAATCGGCGAGCTCGCGCACCAGGCTGGCGATCAGCGGCGCGTCGGCACTCGTGGCGGGGCGGACATTCAGCATCCGGGTTACTCCGCGATGTACCAGCGAGAACCTTCGCGCTCGATCACGAAACGCTCGTATGGCAGCCCCTGGTTGCTGACGTCGTAGATCGCGCGCGTGCCGTTGAGGTCGTAGCGCGGCGGCAGTTCCTGCACGATGCGCAGCGTGGTGATCAGCGTCTCGCGGGTGTTTTCGTTGTTGGTGCAGGCATTGACCAGGGTTTTGCGTGCGCTGCGCGACGTGGACCGGTTGAAGTTCGGGCTCATGTACTCGCCGTAGTACTCCTCGCAGTTGCCGGCCGCGAGCGCTGCCTCGGCGCGTACCAGGAGCTCGCTGATGCCGGGCGCCAGCGGCTGGGGCGCGGCCGACGGGGCGGGTGCATTGGTGCCGGGCGGTGGCGCCGCCGCGCTCACGCGGCCCTCGATCAGGTCATCGAGCTGGGCTTCGATCTCGGTGGGCACGATGGCGCGCCACTGCGTGCCGTACTGCATCAGGCCGACCATGACCACGACCTTGACCGCACCTTTCTCCTTGGGCTGCTCGCCCTTGCCGACCAGGTACACGACCTTGCCGTCGGGTACGGCGGCCAGCCAGTCGAATTTCGCGTACTCGCGTGCCCGCAACCGCAATCTCTCGGCGAGCGCGGCATAGAACTTCTGCGCGGTGGCGCTCTCCAGCTGGGACAACGAGCGCCCGGGGCCGAACAGGCGTGAACGATAAGTGTTGCTGCCCTGTGACCCTTCGGCGCGCAACAGCACGAGCAGGCGGGTGCGCAACTTGTCGAGTTCGTCCGGGTGCAGTTCCTGCGCCACCGCCTCGGGGCTGCCGGTGGCCACGGCCTTGAGAAATGCTTCGGCACCACGCTGCTGGGCCGAGTTGGGACCTGCCGCCTGCGCCGGGACCAGGGCTCCCGCGAGCAACATGAAAAAGAGGCCGTGTTTCAAGGCTATGGTCATCGTTCTCATGGCCAAGGGGTACTCCGGATGCGGGGTCGGTCGCGATCATAACCTTGCGGCGCAACCACGCCCCAACTGTGAAGGTCGTCTCGTTACCGGACTTTTCCCGAGGGACGCAGTTCACGGATTGCTTGCGCGCAAGGCCTTGGTGCGACTGTCCCCGATAAACTTACATATCTTGGTAAATTGCCCCGGCCCGCTGTTTTCCCTGCCTTTGTTCATGCATCCCAGGCCCGCGCCCCACCCAAATGCTGCCGCAGTCGGAATTCGAATCGCCCATGTTCGCCAACGCTCCGGCGCCGGTGGCGATCGCCGCGATTACGCAGGATCGGGCACTCATCGGGTTGCTTCGCAGCGTCGTCGACGCGACCACTGAACTGATCTTCGTCAGCTCGGAAGCCGAGCTCACTCCTCACCTGAACAACCGGCGCGTCTCGGTGGCGCTGCTGGACAGCATGTTCATCGAAGGAGATCTCGCGGGTCTCGCCGAGCGGTTGCGCGGCACCTGGAATGACCTGGTGTTGATCGTCGTTGGCACCGCGGAAGAACAATCGAAGGTCGCCAGCCAGATCACCTCGGGCGTGGTCTATCGCTTCCTGCATCGACCCGTGTCGGCGCCGCGCGTGCGACTGTTCGTCGAAGCGGCCCTGCGCCGCCACGAAGTCGAGAACGTCGAACGCACGCTGGAGACGGTGCGCCCGGATTTTTCCCGCATGGAAGCGCCGAAGTCGGAGACTTCCAGCGGCCCGAGCGGTACCCAGGTACGAATCGCCATCGGCGGGCTGGTACTGGCCGCCGCGACGGTGGGCGCGTGGTTCGCCTTCTCCGGCGGCGACAAGTCCGCGCCGCTCGCGAGCCAGCAGCCGGTAGTTAGTCCGGCGGAATCCGCCGCGCCGGCGCCCGCCGCCGAAAAACGCGAGACGACGCCACCGCCGCGCGCCGTGGCCGAACGCGTGGCCGAACCCGCGGCTGAGCCCGCTCCCGCGCCCGTGCCGGCGCCTGCGAAAAAATCCGCCCCGGCCGACACCGAGAGTGTGGCCGCGCGCCTGCGCGATGCGCCGCCCGCCCCGGCACCGGCCGCGACCATCGCCCCGGCTGCCAGGCCCGCCGCCGCGGAGCGCGGGCCACGAACCATCGAGACCGCGGTCGAAACCGCGCCGCAGGCCGCGCCGCCGCCGCCGTCTCCGCTGCTGTCGCATGAAGAACAGGTGCGCGAGCGCCTGGCGCAGGCCGAGGCCGCCTTGCAGCGCGGTGAGTTGTACAACCCGCCCGAACGCAATGCCGTCACGTTGTTTCGCAGTGCGCTCGAACTCGATCCCGGCAATACGCTGGCCAAGGCCGGCCTGGTACGCGTCGCCGACCGACTGCTGAGCGCCGCCGAACGCGCCGTCACCGCCGGTGCGGCCGAAGACGCCGGAAAAATGGTGAGCGTCGCCGAATCGCTGACCGGCGCCACCGCGCGCGGCGCCTTCCTGGCGATGCAGATCGAAATGGAGCGCGAACGCGCCACGCTCACGGCCAAGCGCGACAGCGACAGCCAGGATCGGCTCGAGAAAGGCGCCACCTATCTACGCCTGGCCAACGCGCGCCTGCGCAGCGGCCAGCTGGTCGAGCCGCGCGGCGACAACGCACGCTTCTACCTGGAAGCCGCGCGCCAGACGGTTCCGGATGATCCGGCCGTGCAGGAAATTTCGCGCACGCTTCAGAAAGAGGTGCTGACCCGCGCCGGTGCCGCGGCTTCCACCGGCAACGCCGCCGAGACCGAACGCTGGCTGGCGAATGCCGACAGCCTGGGCGCGCCGCGCCAGGAAATGACCGCCATCCGCCGCCTGCTGCAGGAGAACGTGATCGGCGCGCGCAACGCCGAAGTCGCGACGCTCGCGCAGTCTTTCAACGCGGCCCTCGGCGCGAACCGGCTGGTGCAGCCGGCCAATGCCAGCGCCAAGTCATTCCTGCTGCGACTCATCAATCTCGACGCGGGCAACGCCGCGGTCGCGGGTGCGCGCCAGGGACTCGGCCAGGCCTACCTCCGGGAACTGCGCGCCGCGCTGGCGCGCGGTGACATCGCCGCGGCGGATGCGTGGGTGATCGAAGCCCAGACCATTTCCTGGACCAGCGCCGATCTCAATTCCGCGCAGAGCGAGCTCGAGGCGGCGCGGCAGCGCGCCACGCAGCGCGCGAGCGTGGTGGGTGCGAACTCGCTGGCGCGCGAACGTTACGTGGCGCCGAAATTTCCGGCCGTCACGCGCGGCCGCAACGTCGACGGCTGGGTGGAGCTGGAATTCACCGTGCGCACCGATGGCAGCACCAGCGACATCGTCGTCACCAACTCCAGCCCGCGCCGCACTTTCGACTCGGTCGCCATCAACGCCGTGGAGCAGTGGCGCTACAAGCCCGTGATGCGCGACGGCAAGGCCGTCGACCAGCGTGCGTCGGTCCGTCTCAGGTTCACGAACGAATGATGGAACAGCCGCGCAACAAGCGATTCCTGATCGTCGAGGACGACGCCAAGTACGCCTCGTGGCTGAAGCATTCGGTCAGCGCGGGATGGCCGACCGACGAGGTCGTGCTCATGGACTGGACGTCCTTCGGTCGCGTGCGCACCGCGATGACAGTGCGTGACTACGACGTGGTCATGCTGACGCTCAAGTTCGACGAGTTCATCGAAGAGCCGACCAACGACAGCTTCGACTGGATCCGCCGACTGCGCAGCCAGCCGAACTTCCCGGAGATGATCATCATCGCCGAAGGTGGCAGCGAGCTGGTGGCGATCCGCACGCTGCGGCTCGGCGCCGCCGACTATCTACCCAAGCGGCTGGTGACCCCGCCGCGCCTGCAGCGCTCCGTCAAGCTGACGCTGCGCGCCATCGAAAAGGACTCGCAGCGGCGCGCCGAGCGGCTCGCGCAGGCGGCGGCAGCCCAAGGCAAGGATAACGGCAAGGTCAAGACAAACGGCGCGGCGAAGACGCCGGCGCCCGCCCCGGCCCCGGTGGCCCCGAAGCCCGCGGATTCGCCCATCGCCACGCAGGCGGGCGCCACGCTCACGCGCGCCGCGCAGGAAGCCGTGGCACCGCGACCGCTGACGCCCCCGACGCCGATTTCCACGCACACCGGTCGCAGCCTGGCGCAGGCCGCGAAGGCCGCGCTCGCGCTGCCGCCCACCCCTGCTCCCGCGCCGTCCGATCCGGCACCAGTCGCCAGGCTCGAAGCATCGACCCGTGACGTCGCAGCGGTTTCACTGCCCGCGGCGGCAGCCTCCCTGCCGGCCGTGATCAAGGAAGTGAAACCCGTGGCGCCGGACAATCACCAGATTCCGGGCTACACCATCCTGCAGAAGATCGGCGAGTCCGAGGCGGCGGCCGTCTACCTGGCCATCGCCGAAGACCTGGGCCACAACGTCGCACTCAAGATCAGCAAGCGCAAACACACCGGCGCCTCCGATCCCGCGGATTCCGGCCAGCGCTCCATCATGTTCCAGCGCGAGTTCGAGGCCATCGCCGCACTCGACCATCCGTCGATCATCGACCTGTTCGATTACGGCATCCACGAGGGCGTCGAATTCCTGGCGATGGAATACTTCCCCTGCGGCGACCTCAAGGCGCGCCTGCAGAATCCGCTCACCGCGGACGAGGCCGTCGCCTTCCTGCGCGAGATCGCGCGTTCGCTCAAGGTGGTGCACGAAGCCGGCATCATCCACCGCGATCTCAAGCCACCGAATGTCATGCTGCGCGACGACGGCAGCGTGGTGCTCATCGACTTCGGCCTGGCACGCAGCCTCATTTCGGGTGACGGCAGCACGCGCACCGGCGTGCTGCGCGGCTCTCCTTATTACATGAGCCCTGAACAGGCCCAGGGCGAATCGCTGGATGCGCGCACCGATCTCTACAGCCTCGGCGTGATCCTGTTCGAGATGCTCGCGGGCCGTAAGCCGTATCTCGGCGCGTCGGCCATCGATGTCTTGCAGCAGCACGTCATGGCGCCGGTGCCCGAGCTGCCCCTGCAGCACCTCTCGTACCAGCCGCTGCTCGAGCGCCTGATGTCCAAGTCGCGCGAGCACCGTATCAGCACCTGCGACGAGTTGTTGTCCGGCCTCGAGCAGATGCAGCAGTCGATGACTGACAGCGGCCGCATCGATCCGGCCAAGATCGTGTCCGCGGGCACGGGTAGCTGAGGCGGGTCGTGGAGTTCCTGAATTTTCCGACCGTGGCGCTGGGTGCGTCGCTGATCTGCCTGATCGGCATGACCATCTACGCCATCATGCAGCGCACCAGCATTCGATCACGCGACGAGCAGCTGGTGGTGGCGCGTGCCCAGGCCTACGCCATGCTCGAACTGTCGCAGGCCGGCGTGCTGTTCCTGGATCGCGAGCACAAGCTCATGGGCGAAGCCTCCGCGGCCGCGCCCGAGTTGCTGGGGCACACCTGCGCCACCGGCACCGCCTTCGTGCAGGTGATCGCCGAGCTCGTCGACGTGAAGCTGCGTCGCGAGACCGTGGCCTATCTCGAGACGTTGTGGAAGGCGGAACCCAGCTCCATGGTGGACGCCACGCTGAATCCGCTGGCCCGCGTGCATTCCGGTTCGCGTCATCTCGCCTTGCGATTCGCGCGCCTCGTGGTGGACGGTCGCGTGCATCACATCATCGTGTCCATCGAGAAGATTTCCGCGCCGCGCATCGTGCCGCAGACCATCGAAGTGCCGGTGCTCAACGAAGACACTTTTGCCAGGCGCCTGGCCGGCGAGACCGGCACGCGCCCGGCGCTGAAGCTCGACGAGCTGCCGCCCGCGGACACCCACGCGGTCGAAACCGGGGCCGTCGAGCAGCCCGTGGTGGTGGCGTCCGCCGCCGAGATTCCCGCCTATCTCGCGGTGCAGTCCGCGCCGGCGACCCCCGAGCTCGCGGCGCCGGTGCCGGTGACCGTGCTCGAAGCGGTGGCACGCGCGGCAGCGCATGAGCAGGCCCTCGGCCCGCTCGACGTCACCGAAGATTCCGTACCGTCACTGCCGAAGCTGGACCCCGTGGCGGCCGCCGCCTCCACGCTCGCGGCCTCGAGCACCGCGATCACCGACAACTTCGTGATCTCGCTGCCACCGCTGGAAGAACCGCCAGTGGTCACTCCGGCCGAACCGGTGGCGAAAGCGGTCGCGCCCACGCTTCCCGAGGAACCGGCCGAGACTTCGCAACATCTCGCGACCACGATCACCTCGCCGGAAACCGCGCGCGAAGCCGCCAGGCCCGGGGCCGAGCCGGATCCGTCCTCGATCATCGATCCGCCGGATGCGCGCCTGTCGGCGGTGCTCAAGGAAGTCATGCATGTCGAGGCGAACCGCCTCGAGAACTTCCTCGGCGAGGCCCGCGACAAGGCCGGGCAGCTGCGCGCCATCCTCAAACTACCCGCGCGCGAGCCGCAGGCGTTCCGCGAGAAGCTGGTGCTGATCCTCGAGCTGATTCGCGGCATCAACGCGCGCGCCAAGCGCCTGCCGCTGCCCTCGGTGTGCGAACGCGCCGATGCCTTCGAAGACGCGCTCGGCAAACTGCGCGACAAGCAGACCCTGTCGGGCAACGACTTCCTGCCGATCGCGGTGAAACTCGACGACCTGCTGAGCCATCTCGCCATCCAGGGCGAAGTGGTCACGCGCCTGCGCGAGTGGCGCACGCAGAATGGAATGTCCGGTCCGCCGACCACCGAGGTCACGCAGCGCTCGGCCACGCTCACGGGCACCACGATCCGTCAGCCCAGGCTCAAGACGCCGGGCTCGGATTCCACGACGATTTCCGGCCCCGCGTCCGAGACGCAGAAGGCCAAGCGCCTGTCGGACCTGTCGCAGGGCAGCCTCGAAGAGATGGCGCAGTTCCTCGCCGACATGTATTCCAAGCGCGTCTCACTGGTGTGCGTGGGACTGGAAGAAGTCCCCGATCACTATCGCAAGACGGTGGAGAAGGTGCTGGGGCAGCTCATCCACAATGCCATCCGTCATGGCGTCGAGACGCCGGCCGATCGCGTGGTGCAGGACAAACCGGAGATCGGCACGGTGGCCGTGCAGTTCGCGCGCGCCGACAACGATGGCTACCAGCTCAGCGTGCAGGACGATGGCCGCGGACTGGATCACGACAAGATCCGCGCCGAGGCCGTGCGCCAGGGCGTGCTGACGGCGGATGCCGCTGCGAAGATCGATCCGCGCAAGCTCGCCAGCCTGATTTTCCGGCCCGGCTTCACCACCGTGGGTGAAGGCGGTGCGCGCGGTATCGGCATGGACCTGGTGCGCGACCTGGTGAACAAGGCGGGTGGCAAGGTTGGCATCGCCACCAAGCCGGGTGAGTACACCCGATTCCGCATCACGCTGCCGAGCGAAAAGACCAACAGCGGCGCAGCCGTCGCATAGTCGGCGCGGGTTGCGACCCGCTACTTGTCCGTCGCCGCCTTTTCCTTCTCGAAGCGTTTGCCCAGCCACCAGCCATTGATGGCCCAGAGCGCGGCCACCGCCGCCGCCGTCAGCGCCTGCGCGGTGCCGCCCATGCCGATTCCGTCGAGCAGTTTCTTGAACTGCGCGAAACCGGCGTCGGCGATGCGATAGACCGCGACGTCGCAGACATTCTTCGCCTTGTATTTGCTCTCGCGATCCACCTTGCTGAAGAGCATTTCACGACCCGGGCGGATCATCGCGTACTCGCCCCAGCGGCGCAGCACCATGGCCGCCGCCATCACGCTGAAGGTGCCGAAGGCGCCATACACCGTGAGACCGAACACCATGATGACCGGGATGGTGACCAGCAGCGCGATCACGCCGATGCGCGTGGCGATGAAACCGGTGAGCGTGAGCTGCGTGAGGATGACCAGCGTCTGCACGGTGGCGTCGAGGCTGGCGAACACCTGCGTGCGTGCCGCGAGTTCTTCGAACTTCTCCTCGACCAGTTCGAGCTGCTCGAAGTACAGGAAGGTGTTGATGGCGGAGATGCCCACGATGAACAGCGCGATGCCCAGCAGGTAGGGATTGCGCAGCACCAGCATGAAACCCGCGAAGGGATTTCCACCCAGCGCGCGCTCGCGCTCGGACAGCTGCGCGGAACCGGTGACCGCATCCGGCGCGATGCGGCGCCACTCCGCCACCAGGATCTGCGACAGGAAGATGGCGACCAGGTACATGCCCGCGCCGATATACAACACGCCAGAATTGCCGATGCTCTTCACGAACAACGCGGTGGCGCCCGGCCCCACCAGTGCGCCCAGCGTGCCGCCCGCCATGATGACGCCGACCAGCCGCTTGGCCTGGTCGCTCGACAGGATTTCGAGGATGAAGCTCCAGAACACCGACACCAGCATCACGTTCATCACGCTGATGGCGACGTAGAACACGCGCGACACGCCCGGATCCGGCGCGCCGTCGCTGAACACCTGCGCGGTGAGCACGAATGACAGCGACATGAAGCCGTAGATGATGGGCAGCAGCACCGCGCGACGCACCCGTGCCACGAGCCAGCCGTAGAACGGCACGATGAGGATGGCGAACAGCGCCGTGTACATCCACAGGTTCTGCGTCGCCTCGCGCCCCAGGACGGTGCCGATGGTTTCGCGCACCGGCCGCACGGCGAAGTAGCCACCGAGCACGCAGAACAGCAGGAAGAACCCGGTGATGACGAGACGGGCTTCCGCGCCAGTCGCCGGGAACCACGGTGGTTTATTAGGCCGACCCGCGGCGCCCTGAGGTGTATTCATCTGCGCGAATTCTAGGGATTGAGTGAGTCGCGAGCCAGCGTATTCAGATCTACCCGTATGCCGGGTTGTGTGACCGTGGCGCGCGTGCCGAGTTCACGCAGCTTCACCGCCAGGGCCTCGGCGGCCCGAACCTCGCCGTGAACGAGGTACACGGGTGGCCGCGGGCGGAAGCTGTCATACCAGCGCAACAGGTCCGCCTGGTCGCCATGGGCCGAAAGCCCGCCGAGCGTGTGGATCTGCGCGGCCACGCGCAGCCGGCGCCCATGGATGAACACCTCGGGCTCGCGATCCACCAGCCTTCGACCCAGCGTGCCGGGCGCCTGGAAGCCGATGATCACGACATGGCATTCGGGCCGTTCGAGGTTGTGTTTGAGGTGATGCAGCACCCGCCCACCGTTGGCCATGCCCGATCCGGCGATGATGATGGCCCCGCCGCGGATGTTGTTGATCCCGCGCGAATCGTCAGGCGACTCCGACAGGACCAGATTCGGCAGTGGCGGCATGCCGCGGAAGCTGGCGCGCAGCCGGCTGGCCTCGTCGTCGAAACGGTCTGGGTGCTGCCAATAGACGCGGCTCGCGGCAATTGCCATGGGGCTGTCGAGGAATATTTTCCAGCGCGCCATGTGCCATTCGGCGAAATGCTTCGCGAGCAGGTAGAGGAATTCCTGGCTGCGGCCAATGGCGAAGGCCGGCACGATGACGTTGCCGCCATCGCGCGCGGCCTGGGCGATGATGGACGCGAGCTCTAGTTCGGTGTCCTGCCGTTCGCGATGACGCCGGTCGCCGTAAGTGCTCTCCATGATGACGAGATCGGCGGTTTCGAATCGGTACGGGTCGTGAAGGATGGGAGTGTCGTATTGGCCCAGGTCACCCGAGAACACCAGCTTGCGGCGCAGCGATTCTTCGGTGAGGCAGAGTTCGATGCTCGACGAGCCGAGGATGTGCCCGGCATCGCGCACCCGCACGGTGATGCCGGGAAACAGCTCCCGCTCGGTGTCATAGGGCACGTTCGCGAGCAGGCGCACGGTGGCTTCGACGTCCGCGAGGTCGAACAGCGGTGTGGCCGGTTCGGCGCCGCGCGCGAGGTCACGGTTGGCGCGCTCGGCTTCGCGCATCGCGAGGTGCGCGGAGTCGCGCAGCAGGATGGGCACCAGGTCGGCGCAGGCCGGGTTGGTGTAGATAGGCCCGCGGTAGCCGCGTTTCACCAGCAGGGGCAGGCGCCCGCAATGATCCACGTGCGCGTGGCTCAGCACCACGGCGTCGATGGCGCGCACCTCGAACGGGAACTCGCGGCGATTGCGCGCGGTCGCATCTGCACCGCCCTGGATCATGCCGCAGTCCAGCAACAGCGTGCGTCCCGCGGCACGCACGATGTGACAGGAGCCGGTCACTTCGCCGGCGGCGCCGAAAAACTCCAATTCCATGGTTCGCGTAAATTAACATTCATGCACCACAGGAGTTCACGATGAGTAACCAGCCACACATCGACCGGCGCAACTTCCTCATCGGCGGCACCGTCATCGGTGCGGGGCTGTACCTGGGCATCCGCCTCGCGGACAGCCGGTTTGGCAAAACGGCTCCCACCGGTGCGAGCCTGCAGCCCAACGCGTTCGTTCGCATCGCCCCGGACGACACCGTGACCGTCATCATCGGCAAGGCGGAGATGGGCCAGGGCGTCTACACCGGCCTCGCCATGGTGGTCGCCGAGGAACTCGACGTGGATCCGAATCGCGTCCGGGTGGAGATGGCGGGCGCGGACCCCGCGTTCAATGTTCCCGGAACGCCGCTGCAGTTCACCGGGGGCAGCATGAGCACCAGCTCCACTTATCAGCCGCTGCGTGAAGCGGGCGCAAAGGCTCGCGCCATGCTGCTTGCGGCGGCCGCGCAGCGCTGGAAGGTGAACGCGGCCGATCTGCGCACCGATGACGGCAAGGTGCTGAATGGATCGAGGTCGGTGACCTATGGCGCGCTCGCCGACGCGGCGTCGCAGCTGCCGGAGCCGGAGACGGTGACGCTCAAGGACCCGGCGAACTTCCGCTATCTCGGCAAGCCGCAGAAGCGGCTCGACTCGCCCCTGAAGGTGGACGGCAGCGCGAAGTTCGGCATCGACGTGCGCCTGCCGGGGATGCTGTTCGCCGTCATTGCGCGACCGCCCGTGGTTGGCGCAAAGCTGCTGAAGCTCGATGACGCCGCGGCGCGCGCCGTGTCCGGCGTGGTCGACGTCCGCGAGATTCCCGCGGGTGTTGCCGTTTACGCCAGCAACACCTGGGCGGCCAAGCGCGGCCGCGAAGCGCTGGCGGTTGAATGGGACGACGGCGTCAACAAGTCTTTCTCCACGGCCAGCCAGCGACGCGAGTATCAGCGACTGATGCGCACGGCGGGCGCCGTGGCGGGACAACGCGGCGACGTGCGCCACGCACTGCGCAGCTCGGTGAAGACCTTCGACGTGGAATATGAACTGCCGTATCTCGCACATTCGCCCATGGAGCCGCTCAACTGCCTGGCGGACGTGCGCGCCGATGGTTGCGACCTCTGGCTGGGCACGCAGATGCAAGGGCCGGATCGCGACGCGGTGGCGCAGTCGCTGGGAATCGATCCGTCGACAGTGAAGGTGCACACGCAGTTTCTCGGCGGAGGTTTCGGGCGGCGCGCGCAGCGTTTCTCCGAGGCCGCGGTGGACGCGGCGCAGGCCTCGAAGGCGGTTGGAAAACCCGTGCTGCTCACCGCGACGCGCGAGGACGACGTGCGCGGCTTGTCGTACCGGCCCTTCGTGATGTCACGCGTGCGCGGCGGGGTGGATGCCGATGGCATGCCCGTGGCCTGGTACCAGACCATCGCCAGCCAGGGTGTGTTGCGCGGTGGCTGGACCGACGCGTTCATTCCCAAGGGGCAGGCCTTCGACCAGTCGAGCACCGAAGGTGCTTCCGACATGATCTACGAGATTCCGAACCTGCTGGTGGAGGCGCACGACGTCGTCGGGCCGGTACCGGTGTTGTGGTGGCGCTCGGTGGGACATTCGCACACCGGCTTCACCGTGAACGTGGCCATCGACGAACTCGCGGCGCTGGGCGGACAGGATCCGCTGGAGCTGCGCCGCAAACTGCTGGCCGGCAAGCCGCGGCACCTGGCAGTGCTCAATGCCGTGGCCGATGCGGCGAAGTGGTCCGAGGGCGCGCCGTCGGGTCGCGGGCGCGGCGTGGCCATCCATGATTCCTTCGGCAGCATCGTGGCCGAGATCGCCGAGGTTTCGGTGGATGCCGACAACGTGCGCGTGCACAAGGTGTGGTGCGCCATCGACTGCGGTTTCGCCGTGCATCCCGAGGGCGTGAAGGCGCAGATGGAAAGCGCGATCAACTACGGCCTGACTGCCGCGCTGTATGGCGAGATCACGTTCACCGACGGCAAGGTGGACCAGAGCAATTTCCACGACTACCAGATCCTGCGCATCAACGAAGCGCCGGAGATCCACGTGACCATCGTGAACAGCGGGGAACGCATGGGTGGCGCGGGCGAGCCAGGCACGCCGCCGATCGCGCCGGCGGTGGTGAACGCGATCTACGCGGTCACGGGCAAACGCATCCGCAAGCTGCCCATCACCAAGAACCTGGCGTAAATGGGGACATTCCTGATTTCCTAGGAAAAGGGGACGCGGCTCAATTGCATGAGAATCGAGGCCTGTCCCTTTTTGCTAGGAAATCAGGAATGTCCCCATTACTTCAGGTAGTCGAGCGCGAGTTCGGTCATCGCGCGGCTGGCCAGGGGTAGAGCGGTCTCGTCCAGGTAGAACAGCGGCGAATGGTTGGCCGGAGCCGTCGTCACGTCCGTGCCTTTCGGTGTGACGCCCACCATGATGAAGAGACTGGGCACGGCCTGCGCGAAGTAGGCGAAATCTTCGGAGCCGGTGATCAGCGGGATTTCCTTCACGTTCTCGTCGCCCGCGACGCGGCGCAACGTCGGCAGCATGCGCGCGGTGAGTTCGGGATTGTTGTAGGTGACCGGGTTGCGGTAGGGATCCAGCGTGAACTCCGCCGTCGTGCCATTGGCCTCCGCGGTGTTCTCCACGATGCGGCGCATGGCCTGGGTCACCTGGTCGTATTGCGCGGCGTCGAAGGTGCGGATGGTGCCGATCATCTCCACGCTGTCCGGGATGATGTTGTTGCGAACACCGCCCTTGATGATGCCCACCGACACCACGGCGGGAATGCGCGTGATGTCTATCTGCCGGCTCACCACCGTCTGCAGCCCGTTGACGATCTGCGCCGCGGTGACGATGGGGTCCACACCCTGCCAGGGCCGCGAGCCATGCGTCTGCTTGCCGGCGACCACGGCCTTCCAGGCCTGTGATCCGGCCATGAACGGGCCGCTGCGGTAACCGATGGTCCCGGTATTGAGCGAGGCCCAGGCATGCCATCCGAAAACGATATCGGGCTTGTACTTGTCGAACACGCCGGCCTTGAGCATGTCCGAGGCGCCGCCGGTTTCTCCCGGCGGTGCGCCCTCCTCGGCCGGCTGGAACACGAACAGCACCTTGCCGCGCAGCGCGGACTTCATGCCCACCAGCGTCTCGGCCACTCCCATGAGCACCGCGACGTGCGAATCGTGTCCGCAGGCGTGCATGACGCCGACCTCCTCGCCGCGGTAGTTAGACTTGACCGTGGAGCGGAACGGCACCTCGGTGCGCTCCACCACCGGCAGTGCGTCCATGTCGGCACGCAGCGCGATGGTCGGGCCCGGCCTGCCCGAGTCGAGCAGTCCCACCACCCCGGTGCGCGCAATCCCGGTCTCCACCGGCAGGCCCAGCTTGCGCAGGTGATCGGCCACCAGCTTCGCGGTGCGCACTTCGCGGTTGGATAGTTCGGGATGCTGGTGGATATCGCGTCGCCAGCCGACGACCCTGGGTTCGATGCTCTTCAGCGAGGCGTCGAGATCGGCAGCGTGGGTATATGGAGCAAAAGCGGCCGCGAGGGTTATCCAGGATAACCCCGTGTAGGTATTTTTCGACATCGGGAACCGAGTCTGCGCCGACTGGTCGCACTACTGCAACGGCCGGATACTGGCCCGTCCCGAATCCACCAAGAAGAACGAGCCATGCACGTCGTCGATGCCACCTTGTTCTACTCGCCGACCAGCGGCGGCGTGAAGCGCTACCTGCTCGCCAAACATGAATGGATGCGCCGGCACACCCACTGGCGCCACAGCCTGGTGGTGCCCGGCGAACAGTCCACGCACGCGCCTGGCGAGGTGTCGCTGGTCGAGGGCCGGCTGGTGCCCGGTGCGTTCAACTATCGACTGCCGCTGAATCCGCTGCGCTGGTCGCGCGCCATCGATGCGCTCGAGCCGGATCTCATCGAGGTGGGCGATGCGTTTCATCCCGCGTGGGCCGCCTCGGCGGTGGCGCGGCGGCGCGGCGTGCCTCTCATCGGCTTCTATCATTCGAATTTTCCGCAGCTCGCCGGCCGCCGGCTCGGCGACGCCATCCAGAAATTCATCGAGTGGTACGTGCGGCTCACCTACGAACGTTGCGAGCAGGTGCTCGCGCCGAGCCGCTACATGTGCGAGTACCTGCATCGCATCGGCGTCACGCATGCCTCGCATCAGCCGCTGGGCGTGGACGTGGATACTTTCGCGCCTCCGGCCGAACGGCTCGACCTGCGTCGCGAGCTCGATCTTCCGGCCAACACCCGCCTGCTGGTGTTCGCGGGCCGCTTCTCCGCCGAGAAGAACATTCCGCTGCTGATCGAGGCGCTGAGACTGCTCGGCGATCCTTACCACCTGCTGTTGATTGGCGGAGACGAGTCGGGGCGCAGCGGCAATGTCACGCGACGGCCCTACTGTCGCGACAACCGCGCGCTCGCCGGGTACATCGCGGCGGCGGACGCCTTCGTGCACGCCGGCACGCACGAGACCTTCGGCCTGGTGATCCTCGAGGCCATGGCCTGCGGCCGCCCGGTCATCGGCATGCGCGCCGGGGCGGTACCCGAGCTGCTCGATGACCGCGTCGGTGCGCTGGCCGAACCCCATGAAGACATGTCGCGAACGGCGTCGAACCTGGCCGCGGCGATCGCCGGGCTCTACGAGCGCGATCCCGACGCGCTCGGCAAGGCGGCGCGCGAGCACGTGGTGCGGAACTTCAGCTGGAATCGCGCGCTGCAGTCGCTGATGGCGCGTTACCAGGCCGCGGTGAGCGCGCGGCGCCTGCCGGCCGTGGGACACGAGGCGCGCCCCGAACTCATTCCCTGATCAGATCCAGCCCGACCATTTCTGCAGGTAGTTCTGCGCCCATTTCACGTCGTCCAGACCCGAGCCCACGCGCATCTGGTCGACGTAGTTGGCGAAGGTGCGCTGCAGGGTCTCCGCGCCACCGAAGCGCCGCTCGAATTTCTCGATGACTTCCGGCGATGCGCCGAGCACGCAGTAGTTCATCTGCGAATCGGTGATCAGGAACACGTCGGCGCGCGCGCCCAGCAGGCAGGTGGGATTGGATACCAGCCGGGTCTTGATCCACGACGCCAGCGCGTCATCCAGTCGACCGGCGTGCCTGAAGTGCGGCTTGGGAGCGGAGAGATTCGCGATGTAGAACTCGCCGCCCGCGACACCATTCAGGAACCCGATGAGCCGCGTGGCTTCGTTGAAGCCGGTTTCACCTTCGGCGGGTTGTATGCCCTCGGGAAACGCGCGGCCGTCGAGCGGCGCACGCGGCCACCAGACTTCCTGGCGCGGCTTTTTCGGGGACGGCGCGAAACGCGGCGCCGCCAGGCCTTCGAAACGTTCCTGGACGGACTTGCGTTCATCCGGGGTGAGATCGCGCAGTTCGACTTTCATCTCGCGACCAGGTCGAAGATGCTCACACGTCCCTGTTTTTCGCCGACCGCGACCCGCTTTCCATCCGCCGACCAGCGCACCGCGCTGATCTCCGAGTCGACCATCTGCACGTCAATGGGCTGCTTCGCCTTGCCCGGGCGCCACAGCGCCAGGCGCCAGTCGCGGCCGCCGCTCACGAGGTGTTCGCCGCCGGGCTGCCACGCGAAACTATCTACCCGTTCGGTATGACCGCTCAGCACGATGGGCTTGGTCCCTTCCGGGCCGCGCCCCGAGAAATCCCAGAGCACGACGTCGTTGCCCGCGCTCGACGCGAGATATCGACTGTTTTCACTGAATCCCACCAGTTGCACCTTGCCGTCATAACCGCGCATCTGGGAATCCTTACCCGTCGAGCGATTCCAGAAATGCAGCGAGCCGTCGGCCATGCCGCTTGCGAGAAACCGTCCATTGCCACTGAAGTTTACCGTGAGACAGGCAGCCGGCCATTTGTAGCGTCGCGTTTCGTAGCGGGATTTCTCGATGCGGTGCACCGCGATCTCGCCATTCAGGGCAACCCCGAGGTCAGTGCCTGGTCGGTCGAAGGCCAGCGACACCGCCGTGCTCGCTGCGGGTGCAAAGCTGTGCCGCAACTGGCCGTCCGGGGTCCACAGCGAAACGGTCTTGCCGGCGGCGATGGCCAGGGTCTCGCCATCCGGGGACCAGGAGAGTGACTGCGGCGCGGTGACCGCCGGTTTCCAGCGCTTGAGTTGCGCTGCGGCAGCCGAGTCCCACAGCGCCACGGCGCCGTCCTGTCCGGCAGTCGCGAACAATCTGGCGCGCGGCTGCCAACTCACGGCCAGCGTGCCTAACAAGTGTTCGCCGATGGGGTCGAGGGTGAAACTTTCGCCGGAGGCGTTGACCAGGGCGATCTTGCCCTCGCCGCCCGCGAGCGCCAGTGACTGGCCGTCCGGCGACCAGGCGCAGTCGGCGACGTAATCGTCGAATGCCAGCGACGCGCGCGGCTCGAGCGCGAAGGAAAGAGACTGCTTCGCCATGCTCAGCTCTTGGCGACGGCCGATTCGAACCCGGCCTCGAACTCGGCGCGATCGAGATTGCGCCCGATGAACACCAGGTTGTTCACGCGCGGCGCGGCGCCCCAGGGCCGATCCGCCTGCGCGTCGAACATCATGTGCACGCCATGAAACACCTGGCGGCGGTCTTCGCCCTTGACGTTGAGCACGCCCTTCATGCGGAAGATGTCCTGGCCGCGGGACTTGAGCAGGTAGTCCAGCCACTGGTTGAGCTTGGCGGGATCGAGCGGACGCGGATCGCTGATGCCGATGGAGCTGATGTCGTCTTCGTGGTGATGCGAGGCGAAGCGGCGCTCGGCGACCGGGCGCTGGCCCACCAGGTGCAGGCCGAACTCGAGCGGGTGATGTTCGAAGAACAGCGCGTACGCGCCCGCCTTGCCCACGCGCAGCGTGAAGTCCGCGCCGGCATGCGAGATGTCGATGGCGTAGTGCGCGGCCGACGCCTCGAGCGTGCCGTGACAATCGACCACCGTGGCCGGCTCCGCGAAGGCGCGTACCACCAGCTCGATGGCGCCTTTCAGCGCTTCGGGCGTCGCGGCCGGCAGCGGCTGGACCACGAGGTCCAGGTCTTCGTGTTTGTGACTGTGGCCATGGTCGTGATCGTGTCCATGGTCATGATCGTGGTGTTCATGGCCATGCTCGTGCGCATGGTGGTCGTGTTCGCCCGCCGCCTTCAGTAGATAGTCCCCCTCGCTCAGCTGGTAGACACCGCCCCACTCGAACGGATACTCCGGCTCGAGGAAGGCCTCGTCGACGGCCAGCGCGCGATTGAGATCGAAGGCCCCGACGTTCAGCACGCGGTCGATGGGCACGTCGGCATTCTTCGTGCGATGGATCTTTGCGGTGCCGTTGATGCCGCGGATGCGGCCCTCGATGCGCGCCAGCGCCGCGTCGTCCACGAGATCGGTCTTGTTGAGCAGCACCAGGTCGGCGAAGGCCACCTGCTCGGCCGGCTCGTTGAGCTCGTCCACGTGCTGCTCGAAATGCTTCGCGTCCACCATGGTGACGATGGCATCGAGCTGGAACTGGTTCTTGAGCTCGTCATCGAGGAAGAAGGTCTGCGCCACCGGGCCCGGGTCGGCCATGCCCGTGGTCTCGATGAGGATGTAGTCGAAGCGGTCGCGGCGCTTCATGAGCTGGCCCAGGATGCGGATGAGATCGCCGCGCACCGTGCAGCAGATGCAGCCGTTGTTGGTCTCGAAGAGCTCTTCTTCCGCGCCGATCACCAGCTCGCTGTCGACACCCACCTCGCCGAACTCGTTCTCGATGACCGCGATGCGCTTGCCGTGCTTCTCGGACAGGATGCGGTT
>Ga0315912_10002639_pt1 | contig 18780 bp, 19 predicted proteins | sample VfabasoilMG_FD_204469 | JGI IMG/M metagenome (GOLD analysis project Ga0315912, IMG submission 204469) | Garden soil microbial communities collected in Santa Monica, California, United States - V. faba soil | ecosystem: Environmental > Terrestrial > Soil > Garden | place: USA: California...
ATATTGGCTTCATAGCGTTATCGGCATCCATAAACTATACAATAAAATTATAGTGCTTGGGGTATTCAATAACTGAACATAAACTATAGTTGCTTCATAAGTTTATTCCAGCATTTGATGCAACAGGAGTCCCGATGATGGCCCGGTGATCCTGTCTTCGGAAGAGGTTAGTAGGATTTCCATAAAACAGGACATGATGTGGCTTCGGCTGAGTTCAATAGGGTTGGACACAGCGATTCCCAAGTATATTATTACCGACCATTGGTTTGCTGGCTATTGGGCACTAGTCATACTTCGATAGTAAAAAATCCACCATTTTCTTGTACCCGTCAAGCGTTACTTTGAAGTGCATCCCTCAAGCGGTTAAGATTCATCAGCATCAGTTTTGGCGTAAAGAATAATCAAACAACTCATCTCGCAATTCGAAACCACACGCTTCCCAAAACTGTTGTGCAATTAAATTATCTCGTTTCACTAAACAATGTATTTTGTGAATATCATCAATTTGAATTGCATTTACAGCTGCACTGACTAACCTAGTGCCTATGCCTTTTTCACGGTAATCAGGTTTCACTGCCATGTGGTAGAGATAACCTCGCCATCCATCGTGACCTGCCAATATAGCACCTACTAATCTAGAACCGGCATATGCACCATAACTGCAGATTGGATTTCTACGTAAAAACCGACCTAATACATCTGGGGTATCTGTTAGACGCACGTCAATATTTCCGGAGGCTCCCCATAATTTGATTAACTTTGGATAGTCTTCCTCGTGTATTGAACACAAAACTACTTGCTTTCTCATTCTATTAACCTACTAATTATTCACTGGCATGCGGGAAATCTGTTCAGGGCTACCATGTTGCTGAACATAATCTCGAATCATCTGACGCACAATCTGAGATGGCGTTACATCGCGTAATGCACATATTTCTTCAAATATTTGTTTTTTAGTTGGGTCAATCAACAGTGTGAGTCGTGCAGTACGATTTTCCATAAAGTATATCCATTTAATGTTAATCGTATGTTAATATTATTAACATCAAATCACAAACTAAATTTCAATCATGATTGCTATTTTTGAAGCAAAACGTGCTGGACTATTGTCTAGAAGTCATTGGCTCAATAATATTCTTGCAGGTGTAATCGTTGGCGTTGTAGCACTTCCATTAGCCATGGCATTTGCAATTGCTTCTGGCGCTAAGCCAGAGCAGGGGCTTTATACTGCGATAGTAGCTGGTGGCTTGGCTTCCTTGTTTGGAGGTAGTCGCCTGCAAATTTCTGGCCCTACGGGCGCTTTTATTGTCATTCTGGCGGGCATTACTGCCAAATACGGTATCGAAGGCTTGCAAGTAGCTACATTGATGGCTGGTGTCATGCTAATGTTGATGGGGCTTACACGCCTTGGCGGCGTTATCAAATACATCCCAGACCCCGTAATCATTGGCTTTACCAGTGGTATTGGTGTAATTATCTTTGTTGGGCAGTGGAAAGATTTTTTTGGATTACCACCTGAGTCAGGTGCAGAGCATTTTCATGAAAAGTTCTGGGATTTGTTACAGACTTTTCCAAGTTTTCAACCTGAAACCACAATACTAGGATTGCTAACGTTAGCTGTTCTTTTAATATCTCCTCGAATCTTTAAGCGCGTCCCTTCACCTCTGGTAGCGATGGTGGTCGCGACGGTTGTGCAGTGGTACTTTGATTTTGAAGATGTTGCTACCATCGGCAGCACCTTCGGTGGAATTCCACAAAGCTTGCCACATTTCCAATTACCATCAGTAACGTTTTCAGAGATGCTGCAACTTATTGGACCCGCATTCACCATCGCACTTCTAGGCGCAATTGAATCATTACTATCGGCTGTAGTGGCTGATGGCATGGCCAGTACTAAACATGATTCAAATCAGGAGCTGGTAGGGCAAGGCGTTGCTAATATTTTCTCTCCGTTGTTTGGAGGCTTTGCCTCAACTGGCGCAATTGCACGCACTGCGACCAATATCCGCAATGGAGGAACCAGTCCGTTAGCGGGTCTGGTACATGTAACAACACTTGTCATCATCATCTTAGTAATAGCGCCATTAGCCTCACACATTCCATTATGCGCACTCTCTGCAATATTATTTGTTGTAGCCTACAACATGAGTGAATTACATCGTTTTTCACATATGGTACGTACTGCGCCAAAATCTGATGTTGCAGTATTACTCATTACCTTTCTTCTAACAGTGTTTGGTGACTTGGTGATTGCGGTGAATATCGGTGTACTACTGGCCTGCTTACTTTTTATGAAGCGCATGTCTGAAACAGTTGTGATTGCAAAACAAGTGCATGAAGAACTGATAGTAGAAACTGGAAATATTGATTTCAAATTGCCGCCTAAAACTGTCGTTTTTACCATAGAAGGACCTTTTTTCTTCGGTGCAGCACAGCACCTAGAAAATGCGCTAGAACATGTTCACGGGCATGCTGAAACTTTAGTACTACGTCTAAGTAGAGTGCCTTTTATCGATGCGACTGGCATGCAATCACTAAGGGATTTACTGGATACCTGTAAGCGGCATAAAACACGCTTGGTGTTGTGTGAAGCAAGACCTAATGTGCTTGAAAAATTAAAAGTAGCAGGGCTGATAGAAGAAATAGGCGCAGAGAACGTGCTACAGAATTTACATCAGATTAATCAATGAGCCCTTATTCAATGACAACTTTTGGGATGTAATTACACCAACCGATTCAACGCTTTATAAGAAAGTAGCTATGACCAACTTACCTAAATGCCCACAATGCAACTCAGAATATACCTATGAAGATGCAAACCTATATATATGTCCAGAATGTGCATATGAGTGGAACAAAAGTGACGGCATAACAATTACAGAAGAAATTAAAATAGTGCGAGATGCTAATGGGAATGTACTGCAAAACGGCGACACCATCACGGTCATTAAAGACCTTAAAGTAAAAAACTCTTCCCTTGTAGTGAAAGTGGGAACTAAAGTTAAAAACATTCGCCTTGTGGATGGCGACCATGATATTGACTGCAAAATTGATGGTATAGGCGCCATGAAGTTGAAGTCTGAGTTCGTTAAAAAATCTTAATGAATACCATTACCACAGCACCACACATCGATGGGCGAAGAAATATTACATGATTGTCATACGGTGGATCTGATCAAAAGTAATATAGGATATATTGGAGAACAACATTTTTGAGGGAAACTACCAATGAATGTCTGCTTTGGGCCGATAGCGGTCACTAAAACTATGAGTAATTAGTCAAGTAACCATTCACCCTCCACTTTTAAATTTGCCGCCACGCCGCAACGTTTTGCCTAAAGCCTTACAGGGCATACAAAAGCACGTTGCGTTTTCTGTTGCGTTTCACTTTTGTCAAACCGCACTCATCCGCAACTAATTTCTGCCGCCACTAAAGCGCAACGCAGAATGCCATGCCCAGCTTAGAAAGTGGCGTGTGGTGGATTTTTTTGGTGGTGGTGTCGCGCTCTACGGCGTTCCGAATTGGGTAAAAAACGAATGCTTGACGGGAATAACTGTAAGGTATATTCTGCGAATATATATAATATTTATATATAAATCAGTTACTTATAATAATTTATATCAAGCGCAAGGAGCCTTAACTACGATAATAATATTCAACTAAGCATTTATACCCTTATGTCTACTGACATAAAACTATGACGATTAAACGCTACCACGACGGTGCCTATTACTAATACAACAATAAAGGTACTTAATCATGGAAAATCAAATTCCTACCCCCAAGTTGGTCCCGCCAAGCGTCGTTTTCAAAGAAAGCGACGTCGCTCATACCGACACCAAAATTGAAGCAAGTAATATCGCTTCTTTATCAGTTCAAAGTGAACACATTAGTAGCAAGAAGGCTACAACACCAAGATTCAAAATTTCACCTAAGTATGCAAGGGATTTACCATTTAAGGTTTATTACCCATCTAAAAACGCCATTCAGCTTTGTGAGTTACTAAACGAAGTATCAGCGACCATTCGCATGTTTGTCATTGTCAGTGCTATTCAAGCAGATGCAATCGCCTTATGGATTTTTATGGGGTATATCTTCAATCTGTTCGATACCAACCCGCTGCTTATTATCAATGCACCGGAACGCGCTTGTGCTAAGACCTTACTTCAGACTGTTATAGCAGACCTTTCCGCGCGCGCATTGATGGCTTCTAATGCTACGGCATCTTCTCTGTTTCGTTCTGTAGAATTGTGGAATCCAAGCATTTTCTTTGATGAAGCTGATACGTTTTTCAAAGAAAACAATGAACTACTTGGCATGGTCAATGCTGGTTACAAATCAAGCGGCTTTGTATTGAGAAGTGAAAAAGTTGAAGACTCCTTTGTACCTAAAAAATTTCCTGTATTTGGCCCAAAGTCGATTGCTGGTATTGCACTGGAAAGACACTTACCTGACTCCACCATGAGTCGCGCTCTTGTGATCAACATGCGCCGCAAGTTGCCCAATGAAACGGTGACACGTTTACGGTATGCAGAACCCGGCCTATTTGCAAAGCTGTGTGCCAAATTGGAACGTGCTGCGGATGATTATGCGGAAGCCATTCAACACGCAAGACCGCATTTACCGGAAGCATTAAGTGACCGTGGGCAGGACAATTGGGAGCCTTTACTGGCGATTGCCGAAGTGGCTGGTGACGGCTGGCTTGAACGCGCCACCCAAGCTGCTTTGATCCTCTCGAACCATTCCAATGAAAAAGTCAGTACGGGCAATGAATTACTGTCTGACATTCAATCGATCTTTGAGGACAGAAGACACGGCAAACAATACTGGGACAAGATTAGTTCAGCAGACTTGATTGCCCAACTGCAACAGATCGCAGAAAGTCCATGGGCTACTTACAACCAAGGCCGCCCTATAGCACCTAGGCAACTGGCTGGTCAACTTGCAATGTATGGCATCAAGTCGAAGACTGTCCGTGTAGGTCGCCACGATACACCGAAGGGCTATGAGCTTAGTCAATTTGAAGACGCTTTTGCCCGCTATCTCAATGCTGCTGATACGTCTATTCCTGAGGCTGTTGAAGACAAAGATACGCCTGCAATCACGCCTGACCCTTCAGATGCGAGGCTTTATTAATCATGTTTACACAGTCTTTAATTTCTTACTTTTATTTTTTCAATTGGAGGTGCTTAATATGGCAATTGTTAAACTGACACCAAGCAATCTGACTAGCTTAAAGTGCCCTGTTGGAAAGCAACGTGTTGAATTTTGTGATACGGACACGCCCGGTTTATATTTACTTGTCACTGAAGCTGGAACGCGTACATTGTATTGGCGCACGAAAGTCGATAGTAAAACTACTCATCTGAAAATCGGGCGTATCTCTGAGATCACCTTGGCAGATGCACGAGCTGAGGTAAGACGCTTGAAGGAGCAACAGACGTCCGCTGCGAAGCAAGGCAATTTATCATCTGATGTATTGCGGATTGAAGCGATGACACTAAGTGACTTGTGGGAGGAGTATTACCCCTTTGCACAGTCTACCGTGCCTAGATCAGTTAAGCGGTTGGAGCAGCTTTGGCGTATTCGCATCAAGCCACGTTTTGGGTCTATGCGCTTGCGAGATATTCAGCTTCGTCAAATTCAGACCTTTATGATGGACTTACGCAAGGAAGGTTTATCCGCTGCTTCGGCAGATTATCATGCAGCGTTATTACGTAGGCTGGGTAATATGGCGGTACGCTGGGGCTATCTGGATGTCAACTTTGCAAAAGGGATTCAGCTTTATCATGAATTCAATGGTGTGGAGAATATTCTCACTGATGAACAACTCAAAACCTTGCTGGAAGTGCTGCATACCGATAGCAATCGTCCTATTTGTCACTTGGCTTTATTCTTACTTTCAACTGGTTGTCGTTTGTCAGAAGCTTTAAATGCGAAGTGGTCAAATGTTAATGAAGCCAACAAGCTTTGGATGGTTCCGGCTGCAAATTCCAAGTCGAAGCGTTCTCGTTCTATCCCACTTTCGGAAAGTGCTCTTGATGTGCTGAAACAGATCGACAAAAAAGAATCCGATGTTTATGTGTTTACTAATCGCAAGACTGGTACGAAATGGGTGAATACCTTCAAACCTTGGAATCGTATTCGTAATAAGGCTGGAGTGCCTTTCCTTCGCTGTCATGATTTGCGACACGGCTTCGCGTCCCTATGCGTCCAAAATGGAAGAAGCTTGTACGAGGTATCTAAACTGCTTGGGCATGCTGATACAAGGACAACACAGCGTTATGCACATCTGAATGAAAAGACTTTATTAGAAGCGGCCAATTCTGTCACCAGCAAAATTTCAGCGGTGATGCAGATGAAGCCGAAAGAGGTACCTTCGGACGCAGCTGTAGTTTGAGGGAAGTTTGGTCGCTGAGTGGCACGGGTGGGCAGTGTAAACTGTCTCGCCTTGGCCTCTCGGTGTGCCATACGCTTGCAAATAAGGGGCGGGCTAGGCGGAGGTATCAGCTCAAACTGATCTTCTGCCATTATCTCGCATTCACGTTGATGTAATTTTTAATGAAGATTTCGAAGTTCTATTACGTTCGACAGTTCGGCATACGAAATTTAATCTGAAGTTGTTAGTTTTCTTGGAGTTACTGAACCTAAAGTCCAAACACAATCAAAGTGATGGTTCGACATACAGGTTCGATTTTGTGAGAAGCTCAGAGCGACAACTTGAAAAACTTGTTACGTATTTTGTAATTATTAAACAACAACTTAAGATGTTTAGTTGTGTTGAAAATCCGCGTGTCGGCAGTTCGATTCTGCCCCCGGCCACCAGTATAGAGCTTATTTAATTAAGAATCGTCGAAAATCACTTTCCACATGCTGGAAAGGTCACCCCTTTTTCCATGTTCAGTTGAGATATGTTGTTCGCAATGCGCTTTTGTATCAAACATTTCGTTACAAACTGTGCATTGGAAAGGTGTTGGTGTTCCCCGAACACAAACAGCATGCCCCCATTCAGGATGATGTTTATCTACATGGTAATGGCATTCGTCTTCTGACCAAAAAGTCTGGCTGTCTAATCTGCATATATAAATTGTCATTTATCCTCCTTAGTAAGCGCTGCTAAACCTAATTAATTAATATTCTCCTGTATGGAATCTTAGCTAGCTAATCATGAAGCAATATATCTTTATTAATTCCTACATAATAATACGCATTTGTCCTATATAGAGAGTCAAGCAGCTTTTATAAACTGACTAACGTTGCTTCAAATCTAAACGTTTAAGAACTAAATAAAATTTATATTAGGAGAATATTATGAAGACTACTAAAAATGATTCTCGGTTTTTTTTAAAATCAACACTATTGATTGCTACAAGCTTTTTCACATTGAGTAATCCAACATTCGCTTTCGCTGATGAAGAATTTTATGGAACAATCGAAACCCGACCTACTGAGAATCCTGGTATTTGGGTGGTGAGTGGGCAACAAGTAGAAGTAACTGATAAAACAGAAATTGATACCGATAACGGTCCTTTGGTTATCGGTTCATGTGTTGAGGTTGAGCACAAAAAAGGTGTCGTAAAAGAAATTGAATCTGCAAAACCTTCTAAATGTGGAAAAAAATAAGCTACATTTTTGAATAAACTGGCCCACTGCCGCCTTCAGGTGGAACCCAGTTGATATTTTGCATGGGGTCTTTGATATCGCAAGTTTTGCAGTGTATGCAATTCTGTGCGTTAATCTGAAGCTTCAATCCAGTATTATCCGATACGATTTCATATACCCCCGCAGGGCAATATCTCTGTTCGGGAGCATCATATTCTTTCAGATTGAATGAAATTGGGATCGATCCATCTTTGAGCAGTAAATGACATGGCTGATTGGCTTCATGATTAATATTGCTCAGATTAATCGAGCTTAATTTATCAAAGCTGTAAATACCATCTGGTTTTTGATATTTAATTTTTGGCAGCACGTTAGCATTGCCTAAGGTCTCATGGTCAGCATGTATATGTTTTAAAGTCCAAGGGAAATAGATGTTAAACGATGCAAGCCACATTTCTATACCACTGATTAACATGCCAATCCAAGTGCCTAGGCTTGAGATCAATGGCTTAACGTTACGCACCGCGTATAAATCACGCCATAACCATGAATTCTTTAGAGCTATCGGATAAGCATGCAATAACTTATCTTTAGAAAGAGAACTTGAATCAAAAATAGCATCGAATGCTGCTTCAGCAGCAAGCATGCCAGATTTCATTGCATTATGAATACCTTTAATACGCGGCACATTGACCATACCAGCACTGCAACCAATGAATGCGCCTCCAGCAAATATCAATTCTGGCCAAGATTGTATGCCCCCCTCATTAATCGCCCTTGCGCCATAACTGATACGTTTGCCATCTTTTAAAAGTTTTTGAATTTTTGGATGGGTTTTAAAACGTTGAAACTCATCAAAAAGTGAAAGATGTGGATTCTTATAATCCAAATGGACTACAAAACCAATAGAAAGAAGTTGCTCTCCATAATGATAGATAAATGAGCCTCCGCCAGTATCAGCCTTTAGTGGCCAACCCATGCTGTGTTGTATGAGGCCTGGTTGATGCTGGCTTGCTGGTATACGCCAGATTTCTTTAAAACCCAAACCATACTTTTGCGGATGACTTTGTTTACGTAAATGAAGTTTTTCTTCAATTACTTTTGTCAATGATCCTCGTGTACCTTCTGCTATCAAAGTATATTGTGCATGTATTTCAATACCCGCTACAAATTGCTGTGTCTCTTTGCCTGTCGCGTCTCTGCCCATATCACCAGTGACAACACCAATAAGCTGCTGGTGCTCATTAAATAAAGGCTCATGTCCGCTAAAACCAGCATATATTTCTACACCTAAACTTTCAGCCAGTTGTGCAAGCCAATGACATAGCTCCCCCAAGCTAATTATGTAGTTGTTTTTATTATTAATGAGCGGCGGCATAAGCCAATGAGGAATTTTCCAACTGGCATGCTCACTCATCAGGTGAAATGTATCTTGAGTGACTTTTGTATGTAATGGAGCACCTTTTTGAGACCAATCTGGGATTAATTCATATAGAGCAATCGGATCAATCACCGCGCCAGACATAATATGCGCGCCTACTTCTGCACCTTTTTCAATGACGCAAACACTAAGCTCTTTACCTTTTTTTATTGATAATTGTTTTGCCTTTATAGCAGCAGAAAGGCCAGCTGGGCCAGCACCAACTATTAAAATATCGTAATTCATTACGTCACGTTGCGTCATCATTATGCTTTCAGGCGATATTCGGTAAATCTACTTGGTCACTACGTTCTAATCCAGCAGTCATTTCTTGGCATAAATTAAGAAAATGCCGCATGCCTGCTGTTTGATATTTTTGCTTATGCCATAAAAAATAAAAATATCGGTTTAATTTGATATTAGGTGTATCCAAGGGCACTAAACTACCTCGACGGAATGCGTCCTTGAGCGCGAGACGAGATATACAACCGATGCCTAAGCCAGATTCTACTGCCCGTTTAATGGCCTCAGTATGCTCAAGCTCTAGGCGAATCTTAAGCTTTGCATGGTAGTTCTGAAATGCGCGATCAAACGTATCACGTGTACCAGAGCCTTTTTCGCGCAATATCCATGATTCGTTTAATAGTGTGTCGATACCGATATTTTTTTGCTTAGCCAATGGATGATTTGGTGCACTAAATATAGCAAGATCATCTGCTATCCAAGGCTGGACTTCTATATCCGGATGATTGCAATCACCTTCAATCATACCGAGATCGAGTTCATGATTAGCAATCTGCTGCACTATTGTTTTAGTGTTATGCACTTGTAACTGAATGCTGCTTTCAGGATGCTCTTGTAGAAATCTTGCCACCAACAGGGTCGCCAAATAATTCCCCACTGTCAGTGTAGCGCCAATATGCATTTCACCGAAACCTGCATGCCCAGATAATTGTGCTTCAATTTCTTTTGCACGATCTAATAACTCCACTGCGCGAGGCAATAATTGCCGACCAGTTTCATTGATACTAAGCGACTTCCCCACCCGATCAAATAATTGCAAATCAAATTGACGCTCAAATTCACCAAGTGAAGTACTGGTGGCAGATTGAGACAAATACAATAGCTCGGCGGCACGAGACACACTTTCCGTGCGGCTAACAGCTACAAATATCTCTAATTGTCTTAATGTATATTTCACAGCTTGCGATTCTATATATATTTTCCTTATATCTATATAATAGATATATATTATGTAAATAATCAATTTATATAATACTATATCAGTCTATATAATAGTCAGCAATTAAACAAGGAATTGTTATGAAAATTCTAGTCGCAGTAAAACGCGTTGTAGATTACAACATTAAAGTGCGGGTTAAACCTGATGGCTCTGATGTAGATATAGACGGTGTCAAAATGGGTGTAAATCCTTTTGATGAAAATGCAATCGAAGAGGCTTTGCGTTTAAAAGAGAAAGGTATTGCCACCGAGATTGTTGCTGTATCCCTAGGAAAATCAGCGAATCAAGATGTGCTTAGACATGCGCTTGCAATGGGTGTTGACCGTGCAATATTGGTAGAAACAGACACCAACTTGGAAGCATTAAGTGTTGCGAAGTTACTCAAAGCTGTCGTTGAAAGGGAAAAGCCAGACCTCATTTTGCTTGGCAAACAAGCCATTGATAGTGATGCAGGCCAAGCTGGACAAATGCTCGCGGCATTGCTTGGGGTGGCACAAGGTACTTTTGTATCAACCATTAATGTTAACAATGATGAAGTAATCGTCACACGTGAAATAGATGGTGGCACTGAAACATTAGCAATAAATCTGCCTGCGGTTCTCACTACCGATCTACGTTTAAATGAACCGAGATTTGTGAAATTACCTAATTTGATGATGGCCCGTAAAAAACCTATTGAAACTATTGCTGCAACTGACTTCAACATTAATATTACGCCGCGTTTGCGTTTACTGAACGTAACAGAACCAGCGGCACGTAAAGCAGGCATTAAAGTAAAGAATGTTCAAGAACTATTACAAAAACTAAACGATTTAGAAGGCATAAGACTATGAATGTTTTAGTATTAGCTGAGCACCATGGACAACAACTCAAGGCTTCGGTATATCAGGCAATCAGTGCCGCACAAGCTTGGGGAGCTTCTGTTGATCTACTGATTATCGGCAAAGAAACCGACGCATTGACTAAACACGCTGCAACTATTACAGGTTTAAAACGTGTATTGCACGTGGATGATACCCATCTGGAACACCTACTCGCCGAAGATGTAACAAGCATCATCCTTAGCATTGCGGACGAATATCAAGTGATATTGGCAGCGCATTCATCATTTAGCAGAAACATTTTACCGCGGGTAGCGGCCTTGCTGGATGTGGCGATGATTACTGATGTGCTACAGATTAAAGAGAATAACACCTACATACGCTCGATCTATGCAGGTAATGTGCATGCAACTGTGCATAGCACAGATGCCACTCAAATACTGACTGTGCATGCGAGTAATTTTGCAACGGCTGGTCAGGAGGGTAGTGCAGAGATTGTACAATTAGCCGCGCCGGCTACAACGGATCAAACCCGCTGGGTATCTGAACAACTTAGCCATTCGGCTCGCCCACCACTTGGTTCAGCCAAGGTAGTGATCTCGGGCGGCAGATCACTAGGTAGTGCAGAAAATTTTATAAATGTCTTATCCCCTCTTGCTGATAAATTAGGTGCAGCACTAGGTGCAACTCGCGCGGCGGTAGATGCTGGTTATGCGCCAAATGATATACAAGTAGGACAAACTGGGGTAGTAGTAGCACCGGATTTATATTTTGCTATTGGTGTTTCAGGCGCAATCCAACACACTTACGGCATGAAAGACAGCAAAGTAGTTGTGGCCATCAATCAAGACCCTGACGCACCGATTTTTCAAGTGGCTGATTATGGCTTAGTGGCAGATCTCTTTGAAGCTATCCCAGAAATTGCCGCCTCAGTTTCTTCTGTTTAACAATTAATTAAAGAATTGTAATGAGCAAATACTCCACTGAACGCGTTTTAAGTGTGCACCACTGGAACGATAATTTATTTAGTTTTAAAACAACGCGCGAGCCAAGTCTACGTTTTGAAAATGGGCAATTTGTAATGATAGGCCTGGAAGTAGACGGACTACCGCTAACACGTGCTTATAGCATTGCCAGTCCAAATTACGATGAGCATCTAGAATTTTTTAGTATTAAAGTACCTAATGGTCCTCTAACTTCTCGTTTGCAGCATCTAAAAGTAGGTGATGACTTACTAGTCAGCCGCAAGCCAACAGGCACACTTGTGATTCATGATCTTAAACCTGCAAAAAATCTATATCTGCTATCTACAGGCACAGGTTTAGCACCTTTCATGAGCCTGATTCAAGATATCGAAGTTTATGATCGTTTTGAAAAAGTGGTACTTGTACATGGCGTTCGTCACATTAACGAGTTAGCATATGCGGATTTTATTGAAAATGTATTACCAACAAATGAGTTTTTTGGTGAAGAAATTCGTAATAAACTTATTTATTACCCCACAGTAACTAGAGAGCCTTTCCGAAACCAAGGCCGGCTAACTGATTTAATTACTTCAGGTAAATTGTTTACAGATATTGGCTTGCCACCTTTGAATCCAAAGGATGACAGAGCCATGATTTGCGGCAGCCCGCAAATGCTAGCAGATACAGAAAAGCTACTAGATTCTTTAGGGTTTGAAGTATCTCCACGTATCGGTCAACTTGGAGATTATGTGATTGAACGTGCATTCGTTGAGAAATAACAACCACTTTTGTATCTATTAAAAGAAAGTAAACCAAGAGTAACTATTTAAATATTGTACGACGTGTGTACAATACAAAAAGTTATTGAGGGTTTACATGAAAAGTTATACAGATATTGAAGCTACCGAGCTATTTAATTTAATCACCAAACCTAAAGTGATGCTTGTTGACGTGCGTAATCCTGACGAGGTAGCACGTGGCATTATTCCTGGCGCATCGCATATCCAACTCTCAATGCTACCTTTACATTATGAGCAACTAATGAAAGCGAATACCGTTGTGTTTTATTGTCACAGCGGGGTACGTTCTGCCCATGCCGCAGATTTTGCAGCCAATAAAGGTATTAAGAATGTGCACAACCTTGTAGGTGGCGTAGTTGCTTGGGGCAAGGCAGGCTACACCCTCATCACAAAAAAATAATTTCAGGAATTTACGTCCGCTAATAGGAACATTATGGAATTTGATAAAGAAGTCGATGCACGGAATCTAAATTGTCCATTGCCTATTTTGCGCTGTAAAAAAGGTTTAAGTGATATGGAATCGAACAAGACCTTAAAAATCCTAGCAACTGATCCTGGTTCAGTCAAAGATTTCCAAGCGTTTTGCAAACAGACCGGGCATGAGTTATTGCAATTGGACGAGGCAGAAAATTTATTTACGTTCTATATCAAAAAACGTAGTGATTAATTTATTTATTTAGCTTATCCAGTTGCGTCTGTAATTTTTCTAAAGCCGCCTTAAACTCTGCCAATCGTCCCTTCTCCTGCTCTACAACGGCTGCTGGTGCACGTGCCACAAAGCTATCGTTATTCAACTTACCGTTGGCTTTATTGATTTCACCTTCTAAACGCGCAATTTCTTTACTAATACGCTCTTTTTCGGCGGCGACATCAATCTTTACTTTAAGCATTAACTTAAAATCACCTGCGAGCATCACAGGCGCATCAGCTTCGGGAAGTTCTACCACAATTGCAACATCTTCAAGTTTAGCCAACGATTTTAAATACGGCGCATAAGCGTTCAACAACTCTGCATTGCCAGATGCAATCAGCGGTACTTTGCTGGCGGGCGAAATTCCCATCTCACCACGCAAGCTACGACAAGCATCGACCATTTGTTTTAACTGTAGCACCCAAGCTTCCGAAGCTTCATCGAGCTTGTCTGGCTGCGCTTTAGGGTAGGCTTCTAACATAATGCTCGCACCGTGCTTCTCGGTCATAGGTGCAACTGTCTGCCAAATCTCTTCGGTAATAAACGGCATAATCGGGTGCGCTAAACGTAGAATAGTTTCTAGTACGCGTAACAACGTACGTCTAGTCGCACGTTTTTCTGCTTCATTACCATTCTGAATTTGTACTTTTGCTAACTCCAAATACCAATCACAATACTCATCCCAGACAAACTCATAAATGGCTTTCGCAGCTAAATCGAATCTATAGTCAGTAAAGGCTTTTTCTACATCAGCTTCGGTACGTTGCAGTATGCTCACAATCCATCTATCAGCTTGGCTAAACTTGCGTCCGCCTTCAACACAGCTTGCTGCATCAAAACCGTTGTCTTGACCTTCTGTGTTCATCAACACAAAACGGGTGGCATTCCACAATTTATTGCAAAAATTACGGTAACCATCACAACGTTGCAAATCAAACTTGATATCGCGACCAGGTGATGCCAGCGCAGCAAAGGTAAAACGCAACGCATCAGTACCATAAGCTGCGATGCCTTCCGGGAATTCTCTACGCGTACGTTTTTCTATCTGTTCGGCTTGTTTCGGGTTCATCAAACCCGTGGTGCGTTTTTTGATTAGTTCATCCAAAGCAATTCCATCGATAAGATCGATTGGGTCTAGCACGTTCCCCTTGGATTTACTCATCTTCTGGCCATCGGCATCGCGAATCAGGCCGTGTACATATACGTGCTTAAACGGAATCTTACCGGTGATGTGCGTGGTCATCATCACCATGCGTGCCACCCAGAAGAAGATAATATCGAAACCTGTGACTAAAACACTGGAAGGCAGATACTGCTGCAAGGCAATATTGGTGCGGTCTTTGGCCTCGTTACCTGTCCAGTCTAAAGTCGAAAATGGCCATAAAGCAGATGAGTACCAAGTGTCCAGTACGTCATCATCACGCTTTAAGTTGCCTGTATATCCATCTTTAGCAGCGAGTGCTTTGGCTTCTGCCTCATCATGCGCCACATACACTTGACCTGCATCACTATACCAAGCAGGGATTTGATGCCCCCACCACAACTGACGAGAGATACACCAATCCTGTATGTTATTGAGCCACTGGTTATAAGTATTGACCCAATTTTCTGGGTAGAACTTAATCTCACCGCTTGCTACAACATCCAGCGCTTTTTGCGTAATGCTTTTGCCACCGTCGGTTGGTTTACTCATCGCAACAAACCATTGGTCAGTCAGCATCGGTTCAATCACTACACCAGTACGGTCGCCGCGCGGAACTTTGAGTTTATGTTTCTCGGTTTTTACCAAATAACCCTGCGCTTCGAGATCTGCAACCACTTGTTTGCGAGCTGCAAAGCGTTCTAATCCCTGATATTGTTTGGGCGCGGCTTCATTAACATGACCATCCAGCGTCAAAATTCCAATCGTCGGCAGTTTGTGGCGCTGACCAACCGCATAGTCATTGAAGTCATGCGCAGGTGTGACTTTCACCACACCAGTCCCGAATTCTCTGTCTACATAATCATCAGCAATGATGGAGATCTCGCGGTCGCATAGCGGCAGCTTTACGGTCTGGCCGATAAGTTTGCTATAGCGCTCATCTTCCGGATGCACCATCACCGCAACGTCACCTAGCATAGTTTCTGGGCGAGTTGTAGCTACTGTTAGATGGCCTGAACCATCCGCAAGCGGATAGTTGATGTGCCACATAAAGCCGTCTTCTTCTTCCTGCACCACTTCTAAATCTGAAACAGCTGTGCCGAGTTTCACATCCCAATTTACCAGCCGTTTGCCGCGGTAAATCAGACCTTCGTTATACAAGCGCACAAAGGTTTCAGTCACAACTTTATTGAGACCCGCATCCATGGTGAAACGCTCGCGACTCCAATCAGGCGAGGTGCCCAAGCGGCGCATCTGTTGGGTAATGGTACCACCGGAGTATTCTTTCCACTCCCACACTTTTTCTAGGAATTTCTCACGGCCTAAATCATGACGCTTCATACCTTGCGCATCCAATTGACGCTCTACCACGATTTGGGTGGCAATACCTGCGTGGTCTGTACCTGGCTGCCATAAAGTATTGTCGCCGCGCATACGGTGATAACGTGTCAAAGTATCCATCAGAGTTTGATTAAAACCATGGCCCATATGTAGTGTGCCAGTGACATTCGGCGGTGGTAATAAAATGCAGAAATTATCTTTTTTGGCTTGATCTAAACCGACAGCGTAATAACCTTTGCTTTCCCAAAATTGATACCATTTTGTTTCAATAGCCTTGGGGTCGAAAGATTTTGCGAGTTCTTTGTTAGCGTGCGTTGTCATAGCGCGTGATTTTACCACAGCCTCGCGTGTCACTTATGTATGCGCACAAGAGCTAAATAAAAGAATGGGGAAATTGAAACTACTTAATTTTAAGACTGACGATAAACGCCTTCACCAAAAATTTCTGATCCTACTTTATCCCAATAACGTGAGAATCGTTTAAGTCGCTGTTCGCTGATTTCTGAATCTGTAAATGGTACTTCGGGTTGCCACACTGTTTGAAAAGGCTCCAACAGTGCTTTTAGCTGCAAATTAGGCGTATTTTGAGTCACTAATTGGCCTACACCGCGCTCTTTTAGAATAGCACGCGTATCTCCCAGCCAAATTTCCACACCGGGCAATTCGCTTAAACAATCAGCTACAAATTGCAGGCGCTTAATCGGCCACCTCGCATGCAAATTATTATCAAAAACAAAAAATTTAGCCATGGGTTTACGCATAAGTGGGTGTGCAGATGACAACATCTCATCGTGTACAAATACTGCAACGGCATTGTGGGGGGAAAAAGCTTCTCTAGGTGGCATAATGACGCGATGTACTTTAGCCGGTTTTGGCGGTGCTTGCGCAAACAATTTGGCTTCCAATACCTCCATACTGGCATCAAATGGACAATTGATTTTGCAAGTGGCGCAATATTTTTCGCCTGTGTGACGCGCCAAGTTTTCTTTATTGAAAAAATAAGGCTTAGAACTAAAGAGTGAGGCAATCCATTGCCAAGATAAATGATTAGAGGCTTTATCGCCATCTAATAAATAGTTCTCAAACCAATCGGCAGCTTCTCGCCAATCCACTTTTAGCCAATGTATCAGATAAGAAGCAAACCACTTGCGCGCATGATGATGCACATAACCGGTTTGGATTAAATCGCGAATAAACCCGTCCATACAAGGTAACCCCGTGATTCCTTGACGGATAAAATCGGGCATAAGATTATCGCCCAAAGGCACTTTGGCCTCTTCGATATCACTAAAAATTTTGTCGCCCATGTCATACCAAACTCGGCGCCAATAATCTCGCCACGCGAGTTCATAGATAAATTTTTCTGATTTTTTACCGAAGCGAGAATACGCAGAATCCAATGCCTCTTTTAAAGTCAAGCAACCATAGCGAAAGTAAGGTGAAAGTTTTGTAACGGAGCCATTAAGAAAATGTCGATTTCGGTTATACGATTCAATATCTATACTATTTAGGCGTTTAATGGCTTCGTGCCGCCCTCCACGCCAATCATCACTCAGCGAAGCACCAATCGCCTGCGGAAACATACGCCGGATATATTGTAGTCGCTCTGTGCGGTCAGTTGGGATAGTAAGCTTGTAAGATTGTGCCATTAAAAAATATTATTACCACTTGATTATGCCAGCTAGTTTACACTTATTCTCTTTATTGGAGCAAGTTATCCTAACTATAACTTATTTACAAACAATCACTTATAACCATTTGTTGTATATTTGTTTAAGATAGGCAATTAGTGCTAATATGAATCAATTTTTGGGTGGGTTAGAGGTATATATGATCGATGGAATGTGGGTTTGGGGCGCGTTAGGTCTGATTTTACTTGCAGTGGAAATGGCCACTGGTACATTTTATGTACTTTGGTTTGGCGTATCCGCTTTATGTATTGCCATTGCTGTGTGGATATTTCCTGATATGCCTCATGCAATACAGTTAACTTTGTTTGCACTATTGTCCTTTAGCTCACTTGCTATTTGGCGGTTTAATTACAAAAAAACTGAAACACATTCACGTGTCGGTCAAGCACAAGGTGAGGAAATCGGGAGGACCGGTATTGTGTTTGAAGCTTGTGGATCAAACCAGAACGGCAAAATTCGTTTTACACAAGGCTTAATGGGTGCGCGTGAATGGGTTGCTATTTCGAATCAAACCATTGCAGAGGGTACAGAAGCGCGCGTAATAGCAGTAGAGGGCAATATGCTAAGAGTTGAACCAATTTAATAACTGCTTGTTTAATATTTAAGGAAAATCATGACCACATTTAGCTTAGTACTGATATTTTTAGCCATTGTTGCCATCTTCAAAGGTGTGCGCATCGTTCCACAGGGTGAGGAGTGGGTAGTAGAACGTTTGGGTAAATTTGCTGGCGTTTTAAGTCCTGGGCTACATATTATTAATCCAGTTTTTAGTCGAGTAAGCTACAAAGTTACGACTAAAGATATTATTCTGGAAATTCCCGAACAAGAAGTAATTACTGCTGATAACGCAGTGATTTTAGCGAATGCAGTCGCATTTATTAAAGTTTCAAACATTGAACGCGCAGTTTATGGAATTGAGAACTTTCGTGAAGCCATGCGTAATATGGTGCAAACCAATCTGCGTTCGATTATCGGCGGTATGGATTTAAATCATGCACTAACCTCGCGTGACCGCATTAAGGCAGAGCTTAAAGGAGCCATCGCAGATGAAGCATTGGATTGGG
>Ga0315912_10002641_pt1 | contig 18770 bp, 17 predicted proteins | sample VfabasoilMG_FD_204469 | JGI IMG/M metagenome (GOLD analysis project Ga0315912, IMG submission 204469) | Garden soil microbial communities collected in Santa Monica, California, United States - V. faba soil | ecosystem: Environmental > Terrestrial > Soil > Garden | place: USA: California...
GGAATACGATATGGGGACAGTGCTGCATCTGGCCGGGCAACTCTCGCTCAAAACAGCCTTGGCGGTGGCCGGCGCCATTGGAGTTCTGGCCGGGCTGGATTATTTCTATCAGCGGTATGAGTGGGAACGCAGTCTTCGTATGTCCGTACAGGAAGTCAAAGAGGAACACAAGTCCGCGGAAGGCGACCCGTTGGTGAAGGGTCGAGTTCGTGCCGCGCAGCGCGACATGTCCAGGAAGCGCATGATGGCGGACGTGAAGACGGCGGATGTCGTGGTCACGAACCCCACGCACCTCGCGGTGGCACTTAAGTACGACTCGACAAAGATGGCGGCTCCGTTCGTGGTGGCCAAGGGCGCGGGGTTGGTGGCCGAGCGCATCAGGGAACTGGCCCGGCACCATGGCGTGCCGGTTGTGGAAAACAAATTTGTGGCTCGAACACTCTTCAAGCTGGTCGAGATCGGGAAAGAGATTCCCGCGGATCTCTATCGTGCCGTGGCTGAAATCCTTGCATTTGTATACCGGGCTCGAGGGGCGGCGCCGAACGGGTTGGGTGCGAACGATGAAGTGTGACGTGCAAGGTAAACAATTGCACCGGTGCCGGTGTTCACCCGATACGAAATGCGCGCATGACGATATGAGTCACTCACGGAAAAGCAGGCGTCAGTATGTCGACTAAAATTGAACCGATTCGGCACGCGTCCTTCATTAAGCACCCCGACATCGTCATGTCCGTGGGAGTCGTGGCTATTTTAATGGTCATGCTTCTGCCGTTGCCTCGATTTCTCCTCGATCTGCTGCTGAGTTTCGACATCACGTTGTCCGTGATCATTCTGCTGGTCGGGCTGCAAGTGCGGCGGCCGATTGAATTCTCCGTGTTCCCTTCCATTCTCTTGATGATCACGCTCTTACGGTTGTCGCTCAACATCGCGTCGACCCGGTTGATCCTGCTTCACGGCAATGAAGGGCCCGGCGCGGCGGGGGAGGTGATCCGTGCATTCGGCAATTTCGTCGTGGGCGGGAACTATACCGTCGGACTGGTGGTGTTTGCCATTCTCGTCATCATCAACTTTGTGGTGGTCACCAAAGGCGCCGGCCGTGTGGCGGAAGTCGCCGCGCGGTTTACCTTGGATGCGATGCCCGGCAAGCAAATGAGCATCGACGCCGATCTCAACGCCGGATTGATCAATGAAGCCGATGCGCGCCGCCGCCGCCGCGAGATTACCGAAGAGGCCGATTTCTACGGCGCCATGGACGGCGCCAGCAAATTTGTGCGTGGAGACGCAATCGCGGCCATCATCATCATTCTGGTCAACATTGTGGGAGGACTAGCGATCGGCATTCTGCAGCAAGGGATGAGTCCGGCGTTGGCGGCGCAAACGTACACGCTGCTGACGGTGGGAGAGGGGCTGGTCGCGCAGATCCCCGCTTTGATCGTGTCGACGGCGGCCGGCATCGTGGTGACACGCGCGGCTTCAGACACCGATCTCGGCGGCGAAATGGCCCGGCAGTTGTTGATCTCATCGAAAGCGGTCGGCACGGCGGCCGGTATCCTGCTCGTGCTTGGACTGATTCCCGGGCTGCCGCACCTGGCTTTTTTAGCGTTGGGGGCCGGCGTCGCCTGGATGGCGTATCGTCTGCATCAACAAGAGCAGACGCCGGACGCAGTCGATCAGGCGCCCGCCGCACCGAAGGCCGACGAGGGCGCGACGAAAGTCACCCCGCTCGACCTGATGGAAGTGCAGGTCGGCTACGGGCTTATCGCGCTTGTGGAAGGCACGCAGGGGACTGCATTGCTGGACCGGATCAAAGGATTGCGGCGTCAGTTTGCGGAGTCCATGGGCTTTGTCGTCCCGCCGATCCATATTCGCGACAATCTCCAGCTACGGCCCAATGAGTATGCCGTCATCCTCAAGGGGGTGCAAATCGCCAAGGCGGATGTCCTGCCCGGCCACTTGCTGGCTATCGATCCCGGCACCGGCCAGCGAGGTCTGGTGCAGGGTATCGCAACGAAGGAGCCGGCATTCGGACTCCCGGCGTTGTGGGTGTCGGAAGAGGCCCGCGAGCAGGCTCAGATGGCAGGCTACACGGTGGTCGATGCAAGTTCGGCGATAACGACGCATGTTTCCGAACTGATCAAGCGCCATGGTCATGAATTGGTAGGGCGGCAGGAAGTGCAAGCCCTGCTGGATGACGTCGGGAAAGCCCATCCAAAACTGGTCGAGGAGTTAATTCCGACGTTGCTGCCGCTTGGCACAGTTGTGCGTATCTTGGGCAATCTGCTCAAGGAGGGTATTCCGATCCGTGATCTTCGCTCCATTCTGGAAGCCGTCTCCGATCATGCCGCCACGATCAAAGATCCCGATGTGCTCACGGAGTTTGCGCGCCAGGCGCTGGCGAGGACGATTACCAAACAATATCAATTGCCCGACGGTACGCTCCAAGTCATCACACTGGATCCGCAGCTGGACCGGTCCCTGGCGGAACAGGCGGCGGTGCTCCCGCAGGGCGCATCCCTCAATCTTGATCCTGCGATGTCACACAAGCTCTTGAGCGGTCTCAAACAGGCTGCCGAACGGGTGGCAGCTCGCGGGCAGCAGCCCATCGTGCTGTGCTCGCCGGCGGTTCGGCGCCACTTGCGGCGGTTGAGCGACCGCCTGCTCCATTCGGTGCCGGTCATGGGTCTCAACGAAGTTGATGCCTTGGTTCGTCTGCAATCGCTGGATACCGTTCGAATCGATGGCGACCTGGCTCAGCTGTCATGAGGTAACTGATGAAAGTCAAAACATTTCATGCCCTCACCATGCAGGACGCGATGCGTGCAATCAAGGAAGAGCTGGGGCCTGATGCGATCATCCTTTCATCGAAAGAAGTGCATCAAGGCGGCCGCATGCTTCGCGTTTTCAACCGTCCCGTGCTGGAAGTCATGGCAGCCTGCGAGCAGGATCCGTTGCGTCGTGATGAGGCGCCGAAAGCCGTGGCGGAGCTGCCGTCCGTCGAATCTCCGGCACCGGCCCCGGTGGTGAAGAGTTTCCAGGCGGCACTCCAATCTGTGCTGGAGTCGAATCACGCGCCGATTGAGACGGCTGTTCCAGAGCCGGCCGGGCTGAAGAAGCAGGCAGCCGGTGAGAAGTGGAGGCGGAATCGCTTGCAGCATCTTCGCGCCGAGCTCCGTGAAGTGAGCCGCTTGTTGGCTGAATCCTTGCCTCCGGAAACCCAGTCGATAGAAGCGGGGAAACCGCCGGTCATCGCGCGGCTGTGCCGATCGTTCATCCGGCAGGGCATGCGTCCATCGACGGCGGAGGTATTGGGTGATGATTTGCTGGAGAGGTTGGGGTCTGATGCGTGCCGTCATGAGGAAGCAGTCACGACTGCCCTTCAAGAGGCCATCGCCTGCCGTATCGGAATCAGTGGGCCGATTCTTGGCAGGGAAGGCGGCCGTGCCATCGGCGTGATCCTCGGCCCAAGCGGAGCCGGCAAGACATCGATCGTCACCAAGTTGGCCGCGCATCACCGAATCGAACTGGGGCAGTCCGTAGCCGTGGTGACCTTTGATACCTATCGCAAAGCGTCGGTCGATCAATTGCGTCAGTATGCCCGTACGCTTGGTGTGCCCTTTGCGGCTGCGCAGTCGCCGCAGCAGCTACACCAGGGGCTGCGGCGTCATGGGCGGGCGGAGGTGGTTCTCATCGATATGCCTGGCGTCGGACCGGAGGACGTGTCGTCTGCCGCGGAACTGCATCGGCTCATCGGCGAGGAATCTGTCATCACGACACATGTGGTCCTTCCGGCATCTTCTCAGGAAAGGGATTTGCGCAGAGTCATTGATCGGGTCAAGGATCTGCCGTTGTTACGGCTGCTCTTTACAAAGCTGGATGACACAGAATCCTTTGGGACCATCTTCGACGTGGCGCGGCACACCGGTCTGCCGCTTTCCTATTGGGGGGTTGGGCAGCGGGTTCCGGAAGATATCGAACTCGCCTCGCCGGAACGTTTGGCGGAGTGTCTGATGGCGCAGCGGTATGTCGTCTCCCGCGCGCCCATGAGCCGGCCACAGAGGTCTCTTCCGGAGGCGCCTGTGCCGGAAGCGGTCGGGGCGATGTGCGCATCGAATGAATGGTAGGAGGAATCTCATGCAGAGCACGATAAGCCGTTTCGATACAGCCGTCATCGGCCGTGAGCCGTGTGAACCCCGCACACGCGTCATTGCCGTGTCGAGCGGAAAAGGCGGGGTCGGGAAAACCAATGTGGCCGCGAACGTGGCGGTTGCGCTCGCGCGATCGGGGAAGCGCGTGCTGGTGTTGGATGCGGACATCGGATTGGGGAATTTGGATGTGTTGCTGGGGCTCGTGCCCCGCTACACGATCGAAGACGTATTGTCGGGCGTACGCACGCTGGACGAGATCGTGGTGGAAGGTCCTGCAGGCATCCACGTGCTGCCCGCCAGTTCCGGCGTGCCGCATCTTACGGCGCTGACCGACTCGCAGCAGATCATCATCCAGGAGCAATTGGAGCAGTTCGCCGCCGGGATGGATGTGCTGCTGATCGATACCGGCGCGGGCATTTCATCCAATGTCACATTCTTTGCCGCCTCGGCTCATGAAACGGTGGTTGTCGCCACGCCGGAACCGACATCGCTGACCGATGCCTATGCGCTCATTAAAGTGCTGGCGCGTCAGTATCGGGAGCGCCATTTCAAAGTGCTGGTCAATCAGGCGAAAAGCCGCCGGGAAGCGGCGGAGGTATTTAGGAAGTTGGACCGGGCCATCGACCAGTTTCTTCATGTGGCTGTGGAATATGTGGGGTATATCCCGCACGATGACTATGTTCCCTTGGCGGTGATAAGGCAAAAAGCGGTGGTAGAGGCGTTTCCAGATTCGCCGGCATCCCAGGCCTTTATAAAGCTGGCGGACCAGGTGATGCAGTGGCCCAAGTCGGATATTCCTAAAGGCTCTGTCCAGTTGCTTTGGCAACGGGGGATCAAGGGGATCTAGAAAGTAATTCAGGTGGCGAGTCGCGGGTGTTCTGAACGTGTCTTGTGGAACTACGCAACCGGAAGCTCGCAACTCCTCTTGTTGGTGTGAGGATTAGAAATTGCATTGGTCGTGAATAAGTTGAGCAGGCGCCTCTCCGTGTTCATTCGACGAAAGGACGCGCAGGGATTTGTATGATAAGCAACACAGCCCCATTGCAAGAGCGGAAACCCGGTTCAGCCGATGAAATCGGACGTGAGCGAATCATCAAAGAATTCGCCCATGTGATCCGTGTGATGGCCCATCGGTTTGCCTTTCGTCTTCCGCCCTATCTGGACGCGGAAGACTTGATTTCGGTCGGCACAATCGGCCTCATGGACGCCATGGATAAGTATGATCCGTCTCGTGAGGCCAAGTTCAAGACCTACGCCGAATTCCGGATTCGTGGCGCGATGCTCGATGAGATTCGATCGATGGATTGGATTCCACGCTCAGTGCACGAGCGTATCGGGCTGCTGCAACGGACGCAGGTGCAGCTGATGCATCGCTTGGGGCGGCCGCCGAAGGATGAAGAGGTGGCCGCTGAATTGAAGATGTCACCGGATGAACTCGATGATTTTACGCTCCGCGCAAGAGGCGCGGTGGTCGTCAGCATCGACGATCTCAATCTTTCCGATCCCGATAAGCCCAAGGTCGTCACGATGCTGGCCGATACCCACAACCCCGATCCGTTGGCGACATTGGTCAACGAGCGGGAACGGGATTCCGTCGGCGACGCCATCCAGAATCTTCCGGAGAAGGAGCGCCTCGTGTTGACGTTGTACTATTTCGAAGAGCTCACCATGAAGGAAATCGGAGAGATGCTCAAGGTCACCGAGTCGCGTGTCTGTCAAATCCACACCAAAGCCATTGTGCGGCTGAAGGCCTCTCTGCAGGCGGCGCGATGACGCACTGTTCGCTTCAAAGAGCCGGTGGCGTATGGCCGATGGCTGATAGGACAAGGGCACTGGGTGATGGAAAATGGTTGATGGTTCAATCCGGATCATCCGCTCCGAACCACTTGCTACTCACCACTCACCATTATGTCGATCAGCTATCAGCTCTTGTCCTCAATGAACCACACAGAGGAAACGATTGCTCGGAAGATTTTACCGGAGCAGGGCAGAAACAGCCTGGTCGGAGCGTGTATGGCGAGACTCGTGTGTACGGGCCATTGGAAACATCCGCGCTGGCTGCGCGCAGAAGTAACCGCTGTGCGGCCGTTGACGTGGCACGAGGGTTGCGAAGGTACTGTGTCTGAAGTGTGACAAGGAGGCGTGATCATGGATCGAGGTATCTACCCCATCTTATCCGGCGCACTGGCGCATGAGCGGCGCATGCAGGTTTTTGCCAATAACATGGCGAACGTGAATACGGCCGGCTTTAAGCAAGATGAACAGGCCTTCAAGGCGATGTTTCCTCGTGCTCATGCGGCGATCCCCGGCATCGGGTACGGCGCCGGACTTGCGCAGCAGATCATGGCCAAGCCGTTGGGCCCGGCTGAACGGGTGTTTGCGGCGCCGCATCGTATGAAGACCACCTTTGAACCAGGCCGAATCCGATTGACCGGCAACCCCCTGGATCTTGCCATTCAAGGCAGCGGATTTTTTGAAGTGCAGACGCCTCAGGGCGTTCGCTATAGCCGCAATGGCATGTTTTCACTCGATCATCAACGCCGGGTCGTCACCAACCTGGGGCATCTTGTGATGGGAGCAAAGGGCGAGATCAAGCTCCCTGTCGGAAAAATGGTGATTACGACCCAAGGCGAAATCAAGGTAGACGACAAACCGGTGGACCGGTTCAAGATCATGGAATTTCCGGAGGATCAGATGCCGCAGAAATTCGCCGACGGGCTGTACATTTCTGATAAGGGAGCGGTGGCCAAGAATCCTCAGGTCCAGGCGGGGCATATCGAAGAGTCCAATGTCAGTGCCATTAGTGAGATGGTGAAGATGATGGAGGGGATGCGGAGTTATGAGTCGGCCCAGAAAGTGATGCAGGCATTCGATCGGATGACCGACACGGCGATTCAGAACGTCGGACGAGTGGTATGAGATTAAGAGCGGATAGCGGATGGCGTATCGCTGATGGCAGGAGCGGAAATGTTCCGGCGTACAACGGGTTCGTGCCATCGGCCATCAGCCATCGGCTCTTCACGGGGAGGATTCTATGATTCGAGCGATGTGGACGGCGGCAACCGGAATGACGGCCCAGCAGATCAACGTCGATACGGTTGCGCATAATCTTGCGAACGTCAATACGAATTCGTTCAAGCGCAGCCGGGCGGAGTTTGCCGACTTGCTGTACCAGATTCAGCGGCTTCCCGGCACGAATGCGTCGAACGTCGGGGTGTTTCCCGTCGGCATCCAGGTCGGCGCGGGTGTCCGGCCTACGACGGTCGCGAAAGAGTGGCTCCAGGGAAACATGCGTCAGACGAACAACGAGCTCGATTTGGCCATCGATGGTCCCGGATTCTTTCAAGTGTCCCGTTCGGACGGCACCATCATGTACACCAGAAACGGATCGTTCAAGCGGGACAACGTGGGCAACGTCGTCACCGGCGACGGCGACCTGCTGAATCCGGTCATTACGATTCCATCCGGTGCGCTGAAAGTCGATATCGGGCAGGACGGCACCGTCTCTGTGCTGCTGCCCGGGGTCACGCAGGCGTCACAGGTCGGGCAAATTCAATTGACGCGCTTCGACAATCCGTCTGGTCTGGTGGCGATGGGGAATAACCTGTTCATCGACAGTTTTGCGTCCGGTCCGCCTACGCAGGGCACCGGTGGATTCTCCACGGGATTCGGCACGATCCAGCAGGGATTCCTGGAAAGCTCGAACGTCAATCTGGCGGAAGAAATGGTCAACATGATCATCGCGCAACGAAGTTATGAGATCAATTCCAAGACGATTCAAGCGTCCGACGAAATGATGGCCATTGCCAACAATCTTAGACGGTAACGAGTAGAGGAAGCCATGAGCCGATTCCATCTTGTGTTGGTGATGTTTCTGTTGAGTGAAACGTTGCGGATTGTGACGCCGGCGGAGGCGGCTCGTTCGGAGGCGATGTCGGTCTCGCCGGCAGCTCCGGGCCATCGTTCCCATGAGGGAGGCGGCATTCGTCCTGCCGAGCGCGAGATTTCCGTTGAGCTGCTGACAAGGACAATTCGCGGATATTTGGAAACAGAGTGGGGCCGCAGGGTGAAGGACGTCCAGGTGACGGTATTGGACCCTTCCGAGCCGATCAAAGTTCCATCGGGAGACATGGAGTTCCACGTCGTTCCTGTCTCGAATGACGAGAGATTAGGGCGCCGCACATTTCAGATGGCGGTGAATGTGAATGGGAAATCCTGGAACACCGTCGAGGTATTGGCTGATGTGGCGGCGATGATCGATGCGCTCGCTCCGAATCGGTCATTGAAGTCCGACGAAATCATCGATGGCCAGGATTTGAAGGCGGTGCGCATGCGCACGCACCAGTTGTCTCATCCCTTCATCACCGATCGGGAAGAGGTGATCGGAAAGAGCGCGGCACGCCCGCTCCCGGCTGATGTCCCGTTCCGCGCGGGATTCTTGAAAGCGCCGGTTCTGATCAAAAAAGGCGATCGGGTTATGATCGAAGCGAAGCGGGGCGGGCTTTCGATTCAAGCCTACGGAGTGACGAAATCAAGCGGGCGCATGGGTCAAAGCGTCATGGTGAGCAATCTGGATTCAGGTCGGGAGCTCCAGGCAAAGATTGTCGGGCCCGGACTCGTACAGGTGGAGTTCTGAAGAGCGTGAGACGTGAGGCGTGAAACGTGAGGGGTGGGGGGATAGTGCGGACAGGAGTTGAGGGTATGAGAGCGGAGTGGCAATCGAAGCCAGCCGATGCTGTGAATCGATTATGTGCGATTGGTCATTGGCTATCACCCATCGGCTCTTTCGAGCGGACGACCCATCGCGGGAAATATGTGTGGCTGGTAGCTATGATGCTTCTGCTCGGCGGTTGTTCCAGTCCTCCCAGTGTCTCGAGCCGCATCGTGGTTCCTCCGCTGCCTCCTCCAAAAACAGTCGGGTCGCTTTGGCAGGAAGAGAACGGGCGTGCCTATCTGTACGAGGATCTCCGCGCGATGCGAGCCGGGGATATTCTCACCGTGAAGATCGTCGAAAATCACAAAGGGTCGAAGTCGGCTGATACGTCGGCTCAACGTGACTCCACGATCCATAATAGTCTGATCGGAAGCGGCATGGGTTATCTGGGTTTGCCAGGAATTCGGGTGAGTGATGAGACTCGCCGCGGATTCGGTATCGATGCCAGCGCGAACAATAAATTCGGCGGGAAGGGTGCGACCAGCCGCGAAGGCACTTTGACCGGCACGATCTCTGTCATTGTCACCGAAGTATTGCCAAACGGGGATCTTCGTATCGAAGGCCGGCGTGAAGTGACCGTCAACAGCGAAAAGCAGCTGATGACGATCGGCGGTATCGTGCGCCGAGTCGATGTCGATACGAAGAACACCGTGCTGTCGTCCGCGATTGCGGATGCGAAGATCGAGTATGCCGGTCTCGGCGTGTTGGATGATGTCCAGCGGCCGGGCTGGTTCATCCGTATTCTGAATTGGATCTATCCATTCTGAGAGGGGAATTTGTGGCGACATCACAGAGACGCACAGCACTTCCCAAAAAGACGTTCTGGCGAACGCGCATGGATGCGTTCTCCTTACAAATGATGGTCCTCAGCGGCGTGGTCCGGCGGGCCGAGCATAATCCTCCTTCGTGTGTCGATCGTGCGCGATGGGTTCCGCTGGAGCATTCACCCTGCCCGGTACCTAATCAGCAACCGGCTTCCGAGCAGGGATGGCTGTCTCGTTTCTTCCTGCTGATCGGGAAACCACGAGCATCGCAGACAAGCCGGCCGACACAGGCATTGAGCCGTGTGTTGCCAATCGTGCTGGCCGGCTGCGTACTCTGCCCGTTCACAGCGGATGCGGTGAGGATCAAGGATATCGGCGCAATCGAAGGTGTGCGTGAAAACCAGCTGATCGGGTACGGTCTGGTGGTCGGGTTGGACCGCACCGGCGATCAAGTCATCGGCGGACAGTTTACGATCCAGGCGATGATGTCCATGTTGAACAAAATGGGCGTCAATCTGGTGATCGATCCGATTCAGCTGCTGACCAGAAATATCGCGTCCGTGATGGTGACAGCGAAGCTGCCTCCCTTCTCCAAGCCGGGCATGACGCTCGACGCGGTCGTATCCTCGATGGCGAACGCCAAGAGTCTTCAAGGCGGGACGCTGTTGCTCACTCCCTTGAAAGCCGCGAACCAGCAAGTTTTTGCCGTGGCGCAAGGGCCGGTCTCGATCGGAGGCTTTCTGGGCGGGTCAGGCGGGCCGGGAGGGGCGACGGTGACCAAGAATCATCAGGTCGCTGGATTCGTTCCCGGCGGGGCCATCATCGAACGGGAACTTCTCGTCAATATCGATGCATGGGAGACCGTGTCCGTGCTGCTCCGGCAGCCGGATTTCACCACCGCTATTCGTACAGCCGAAGCGATCGAGGGCGCGTATGGGAAGGGGAGCGCCATGGCCGTCAATTCCGGCTCCGTCAAAGCGACGATCCCATCGGGCTATCTGGGCCGTGTCGTCGAATATATTGCGTCGATCGAAGGTCTGGATGTGGCCGTCGACGCTGCGGCGAAAATCGTGGTCAATGAGCGGACCGGGACGGTAGTGCTGGGAGAGCATGTTCGTATCTCGACTTGTGCGATTTCGCACGGCAATCTGACCATCTCCGTGAAGAATACGCTGAATGTGTCCCAGCCGCCGGCGCCGGTGGTCGGGTCTACAACGGGCCAAACGGTTGTGACACCGGATGTTCAAACGGATGTGAAGGAACAGGAGTCGCGCCTAGTCGTAGTCGATCAGACTGTCACTCTGGGCGACGTCGTGCGCGCACTCAATGCCGTGGGGGTGACACCGCGCGATCTGGTCGCGATTCTTTCAGCGCTCCAGTCATCCGGAGCGCTGCAGGCAAAGCTTGAGGTGATGTAGAAAGGAACCGCTGCCCATGGTGTATCCAGTCCAGGACCGGCACAATTCGATCAATTCGTTACCATTATATAGGGCTGGAGACAGCCCGGTCGGCTATGAGCTTGGAGTCCCGTTGGCGTCGGATCCTGGCAAAGGGTCGATGGCCCGATCAGCGACTCCGCAGGATAGCGCCGTTGCACGGAAACAGCTGATTGAAGCAGGCCGGCAGTTCGAAGCCTATTTCATCTCCTATCTATTGAAAGTCATGAGAGAAACCGTGCCGCAAGGCGCGATTCTGAATACCCAAGGCGCCTACTTTCATTCGTTTTACGACCAGGAAATCGGGCAGCGTGCGGCGGAGTCCGGAGGGATCGGCATTACCAGGATGGTCCAGGAGCATGCGGAGAAATATTTTGTGATATCGCCGGTTGAGTCCTCAAGTTCAGACCGCTGAGAACCGATACAGACCTCGACGAGGTACAACTGCGAGATGCCGGTGTCGAGGATGTTGCGGGAGATGAGAGACGAGCGGAAGGAGTAGGGATATGCAGATTTCAGGTCACGGGAAAGCGGATCATTTGGCCAAGTTGTTGCTGGGGGTTCAGGACGCCGATGCCGTCGGCGCCAAGCCTTCACCCTCCCGAAAAGAGGCCGGTAAGGACCAAGTCCACATTTCCGAACAGGCGAAGGAGTTACAGCGGATCCAAGCGTTGGCCCACGAGCCCGATCAGGCCAGAAGCGAACGCCTCGACCGGATCCGGCAGGCGATCGAGAACGGAACCTACGACGTCAGCGGACGGAAGGTAGGGGACGCGCTCATCACGCAGGTGCTGACGGACGCCGTTCTGTAAGGTAGGCCCCCCCCTTCGCGCATCCATGCGCGATGCTTGGCAGGGCCGCAGGCAGAGTCCCATGCAATGTTGCAAGGAGCCCGTATGTCCGTAAGAACACTCGCGCCTACGATTCCCGCACTCTGCCAGCTTCTTGATCGTGAAGGGGCGGCTTGTCACACGCTGTTGGAGACGGTCTTAGAAGAGCGCGCCGCCATTCGCAACCTTGCCGTGACCAAGTTCCATCCCATCAACTGCAAACGGTTGGTGGTCCTGGAATCCCTACAGACGCTCGCACAGGAACGGGAGGCGCTGGTGCGGCAGATTGTTCTGCGGCATGCTTTCGACCCGGCCACCACGATCCAGGGTTTGATCGATCTGCTTGCGGGGCCTGAATCGATCGGCCTGCGGGAGCGGTACAACTCGTTCGTTTCAATTGTGAAGATGGTTCGCGCTGAGATCAAACATAACGTGGTGCTTATTGAAGGAATCCGGGGAGTCCTCGATCAGGCGCTGTCGGCCGGCGCCGCAATCGCGCCGGGGTTCGATGCCTATAACGGAGAGGGGCAGCACTCGCGGGCTGCGACCGCAAACCTTCTCATTCATCAGCAAGGGTAACTATGAGCGGCGGCATCAATTCTCTCTTTGACATCGCAAAGAGCGCGCTGCACACGTCCCAGTTGGCGCTGACGGTCACGGGACACAACGTGGCCAACGTCAATACTCCCGGATACTCACGGCAGGAGGCGGTCGTGGCCGAGCGTCCTCCGGGCTACGGCCAGCCCGGCATGGTGGGAACGGGTGTGCAAGCGACTTCCATCCGCCGGTATGTGGACCAATTCGTAAACCGGCAGCTGACCATCTCTCGGCAGAATCTAGGACGTCTGGCGGTCGCCAAGGACGAATTGTTCAGACTGCAGAATATCTATGGTGACAGCAACAATCAGGGCATCGCGGCCAGATTGAACGATCTCTTTCGAGGACTTCAGGATGTGTCGGCCAATCCGGGAGAGCGCGCCGCACGATCCGTACTCCTGGCGAATGCCGCGCAACTCGCGTCCAGCATCAATCAAGCCGCTTCGGATCTGGCCACCGCCCGCGGATCGCTGAATTTTCAAGTCAGGCAGACTGTGACCGAGATCAACAGCTTGTCTCATCAGATCGCCGGCCTGAATGAGAAAATCGTGAATGCAGAACTCGCAGGCCAGAATGCCAACGATCTGCGGGATCAGCGGGAGTCGGCCATCAATGATTTGGCAACGCGGATCGATCTCAGCACCATCGAATCCAGCACCGGTGCGGTGTCAGTCTTTGCCGCCCGCGGGCAGGTGTTGGTGGACGGCCAGACCGTCGTCGATCTTGCCGCGGTAGAAGATTCCGAAAACGAAGGTCTGCTGTCGGTCGGATATTCGACCGGAGGAACCAGAATTCTCAGTATCGACAACCTGGTTTCGAACGGGCGGTTGCGCAGTCTCCTGGATATTCGCGATACCACCGTCGGGGGGTTACAGCGATCGTTCGATCAGCTGGCTGCAACCTTGACGAACGCCGTCAACTACATTCACCGCCAGGGCTATGGACTCGACGGTTCAACCGGCCAGGATTTCTTCAGACCGCTGACGGTTATCAGCCAAGCCGATATCCTCAATCAAGGCACGGGGGCGATCGGGGCCGGAACGGTGACCGCGAATAGCTTGCTGACGTTCCATGATTACGAGATCCGGTTTTCATCCCCCACCGCGTATTCGATCGTGGACAGCACGACCGGATCGACGATTCGCGGAAACTATTCGGGCACGGCCATTACGGCTCCGTCGACCGATCAGCCGATCTCCATCGTCACCGGCGTGAACGACCAGCTGGCCGTGACGGTCGATGGAGTCGCGTCCGGCGCCATCACGTTGACCGGATCAGCGGCGCCGGGGCGCGCGTATGATTCCGGAACGGCAATCGCTGTCGAGATAGAAGCGAGAATCAACAGTGATGCGACATTGCAAGCGGCAGGCAAAACCGTTGTGGTCACCTACGACACCACGACCAGCCGGTTCGTGATTACATCGAACGCGACCGATCTGACATCCGGAGTCAATGTGACCGGTGGCTCGGCCCGTGCGTCGCTCGGTCTGACGGCCGGTGTCAGTACGGCCGCCTCCGGCACGTATGGCAGTCCGCATACGCTCAATTTCGACGGCATCAGCGTGACGGTGAGCGGAACGCCGTCGGCGGATGACGTGTTTCTGATCAACACCTATGACGATGCCGCGAAGGACTTTGCCGTCGTGATATCCGAACCGTCAGCGGTCGCGGCCTCGTCGTTGCGAGCCGGCATTCCGGGCAACAACACCAATATGCTCGCGTTGGTGGCATTGCAGTCCCGTAGTTTCTCGAATCTTGGGCCGGGCACGCTGTACGACGCCTATCGTGATACTGCCGCGACACTGGGGGTTGCAGCGCAGGCCGCCGGCCGCGACAATGAGGCCCAGGAAATTCTGCGGGATCAAATTGAGACGATCCGTGCCCAAGTGTCGGGTGTATCTGTGGATGAAGAACTCGTGAACATGATCAAGTTTCAACGCGGATTCGAGGCCGCATCGCGCTTAATCAGGGTAACTGACGAGATGCTCCAAACCATTCTATCTCTCAAGCCGTAGTCAGCGAGGTGCGCCATGCGAGTCACGGAATTGCAGACGTTCGGTGTGCTGGCCAACAATCTTCAACGGGCGCGCGCGCGCGCGATCGAATTCCAGCAGCAGGTGTCGACCGGCAAGGTGGTGCGTCAGCCGTCCGATGATCCCGGCGCGTTCAACCGCATTGCGCTGGATAAGGTGTCGCTGGCGCTGATCGAACAGCGTCTGCGCAATATCAGTTTCGGGCAGGCGCGGCTGGATCTGTCCGATAGAGTCCTCGGTAACGCAAACCGGTCGATGTCCCGTCTCCAGGAACTGGCCGTCCAGTTCCGCAGCGACAGCAACGGGCCAGCGGAGCGAGTCATCGGCGCCGGTGAGGCGCGGCAGGTGTTTGCGCAAATTCAGGAAGCGGCCAACACGGAGTTGAACGGGCTGCCGATTTTTACCGGAACGAGCACCCACGGGCGGACGTCAGGGTTGGCCATCGCCCCGCCGGTGACATTGACGAACGGCAGCAACGATAGCCTGATCGTGAACGTCGATGGAATCAGTTCCGGGACGATCGATTTGACCTCAGGGGCAGAAACCCTCACGGGGAGCGAACTCGCATCGAGACTGCAAAGCCGCATCAATGCCGATGTGACGCTGGCAGCCGCCGGCAAGACGGTGTCCGTGACGTTTGACACCGACCATTTGGTGATTGCCTCGGATCTGCACGGCGCCGAGTCAACCGTGACGGTCACAGGGGGATCGGGCCGCAGCGCGCTGGGACTGGCAGGTGGAAGCGCAACTACCGGAGCGGTGCCGTTCGCGCTCACCGCGACCGTGAGTCCGGCTTCGATCAACACCGGCGGCGTGAGCGCAAGCCAAGGCCGGATTGTCGATGACAACCTGGCCACGCTCGACGACTACATGATTCGGTTTACCTCTGCGACGGCATTTGACGTCGTGGACGTCACGGTTCCTGTCGCGACGGCAGCCGGGTCGACCAACGCCGGCGGGGCGGCGGTTCGGGATGCCGGGATCGTGGCGCCGGCGCAGCTGACGTTGCATAACTATCAAATCCTCTTCACGTCATCGACGCAGTATTCTATTGTGGACAGCACGACCAGCACGACATTGTCGTCTGGAAATACCTATGTGTCCGGCGCGCCGATCACTGTTGACGGACTTCGCGTCACCCTCGCGAACGGGCAGGGGGGCGGACCACAGGCCGGCGATGCATTTGCGGTCAGCCTCAGCCCGCGCACGGTGTTGGCCAATCAGTCGTACACGACGGGAACCCCGATCAGCTTTGAGGGGGTGACGCTCACCCTGTCAAACAATGCCGGCGCGCCTGCAGCCGGGGATTTGTTTGCCGTTGTGTCGGGCATGCAATATCAGGGTGATACCGGTGTCCACTCGATAGAAATCGGGACGGGACAAACAGTGCCGACCAATGCCCGGGGTGATCGCGCGTTTATATCCGGCGCGGTCGACCTCTTTGCCACGGCAAAACAGCTTGTCGGGTCGCTGCGGGGCAATGACCGCGAGGGAATTTCTCAGGCGCTGGGCGGGTTGAATCGGGGGTTGTCGCAGATTGTGGCCATCCAGGGTGAAGTCGGAGCGGTCTCCAATCGGATGACTACCAGCGCGGGGAAATTGGAGGAAGCGAAGGGATTTGTGCTTCAAACACTCTCGCAAACGGAGGATGTCGACCTGGCTAAAGCGATATCCGATCTGACCCTTCAGCAATTTGCCATTGAGGCGGCGGGCCGGACGTTGACCAGAGTGTTCGAGAGTTCGCTCTTGAACTATCTCCGGTAAGCGATGGGCGCGGATCAAGTCCCCGGATGGAAAGCCGATAGGAGTTCGGAGGACGCATGCTTCGCCTGGAAAGCCCGCTATGCTGGTTCTGACACGCCGCTGTGGAGAAGCCGTGACGATCGGCCCCGATATTCGGGTCGTCGTGTTGGGGACCAAGGGAGGACAGGTTCGCCTCGGCATTGAAGCGCCCAGGACCGTCGATGTGCATCGCGATGAGGTTCAGGCCAGAATTCTCAACGAAAATCAGTTGGCGGCGCAAACCCGCGCCATTCCGATCGAGGCGTTCCGGCACCTAGTTCAGCGGACGCGCCGTCGAGTGCGATAGGAGTAGGATTGAATGATCACACAGTGCAGATCCAGCCGTTTCGGCATGCTCGAGATCGACGACGACAGTATCCTCACCTTTCCATCGGGGCTGCTCGGTTTTCCTGAAAGCCGCCGGTATGTGATCCTCGACCACGATACGGAGGCGCCCTTCAAGTGGTTGCAATCGCTCGACGAGCCGGCCCTGGCCTTCGTGATCATCGACCCGGATCTGTTGCTGGCTGACTATCACATTCAAGTGCCCGACGACGCGCTGGCCGAGGTGCAGGGGAGCGAGGCGGACGAACTCTCGACAGCGGTGATTCTGACCATCCCGTCCGACGATCCTGGCCGGATGACCGCCAACCTGCGCGGGCCGCTGCTGATGAATCAACGGACCAAGCTATGCAAACAGTTGGTGCTCTCGGACGAGTTCCCGACGCGTCACCCGCTCTTTCCGGTCACCGCACCAGACTCGACGCAATGCCTCGCGCAGGCTCAGTCGTAGCTCCAGCCGCAGTTTCTTGATCGGGGTATCCCGTCCATGTGTCCGGTGCAATGTCCGCCGCGATGCGGACAATCCGCTGATTCGGAGGCTATGTCATGATGTGCGAAGCGATTGACAGGCACAGCGTTCCCGGTAGAATCCTGCCTAACGGTTGGGTGAGACTTCCGCTGGAAGCCGAGCCATGTGCGATTGCAAGACCTGACCCTGTTTGCTGTTTTACAACGTCGCCTCTGAGCTGACGACCGTCACGTATAAGAGGGGTACGACGACATTGGGCACGCTGCTCTATACCTATGATGCAGCTGGTAATCGAATTAAGACGGGCGGCACGTTCGCACGTTCAAACTTGCCACCTGCATTAGCCACCACGACGTACAACGCCAATAACCAGCAGACGGCGTTCGGCGCGAGTACCGAGACGTATGACCTGAACGGAAATCTGGCGACGTTCACTGACGCCAGCGGCACCACGACGTACACCTGGAATGCGAGAAACCAACTGACCAGTCTTAGCGGTCCCAGCCTCACTGCAAGCTTTACCTACGACAGCTTTGGCAGAAGAACCGGACGAACGGTGAACGGGACGGTGACCAATTATGTCTATGATGGATTAAATCCGGTACAGGAGAAGAGTGGTGCAACTGTTACCGCGAATTTGTTGACCGGCTTGGGAATCGATGAATTCTTTACGCGAACTGACGGGGTTGGGGTCCGGAGTCTCCTTCCCGATGCCCTCGGCTCAACCGTTGCAATGGGTGATGGCACAGGAACCTTACAAACCCAGTACACCTATGAACCGTTCGGACTTGCCAGTCAGACCGGATCAGCCAGCACGAGCAGCTACAAGTACACGGGACGGGAAGATGATGGAACAGGGCTTATGTACTACCGCGCTCGGTATTATCAGCCGAGATTGCAGCGGTTTATTAGCGAGGATCCGATTGGATTCAGGGGACGGCAAATGAATCTGTACGGCTATGTTCGCAATGCGCCCACAATCTACATCGATCCTTATGGATTACTCGAAATTCACATAACCGATCCCATCCCCAAGAAAAAGAAAGAAGTGTGCGATCCAACATTTGGCCCACCGAACCCAATTCCACTTCCACCACCTCTGCCTGATCCGTATGAAGGGTTAATCGATAAAGTGAACAGCGCTAAGACAATCAATGTCCTGCCAAACTTGCAAGGGTCTGTTACTGTCACACCGGATTATAGTAATCCTGGCATAATCCTCTTTAAGTTTACTTCCGAGTGAGGGATACACTGTGAATCGAAGATGGATTTATAGCTTTCTCCCAGTGCTTCTGATCGTCTGGCTCCTATTGTCTATCCCGCCCTCCTCAGCGGGTGTGACAATACCTGTGCACCCACAAGACAGTTTCGATTTTGATGGGACGGCGGAACAAGCCATCCAGTACGCAAGCGCCTATCTTCAACGCCACGCCACTGAGGGGGCAGTTGGACAACAGTTGCGCCTCCGGGGGTCTTCGAAGGATGCGCTCGACACCCTTGAACGACAGGCTCAGCTAGCTCCAACAGATTTCACTCTCCAGACTGCTCTGGGAGTCGCGTTATATGGGGCATCACGCGCGAAGGAGGCACAGCGCGTCTTTGAACAGGTGGTCCACATGAATCCGTCATATGCCATCGGGCATTGCTATCTTGGATAT
>Ga0315912_10002642_pt1 | contig 18769 bp, 15 predicted proteins | sample VfabasoilMG_FD_204469 | JGI IMG/M metagenome (GOLD analysis project Ga0315912, IMG submission 204469) | Garden soil microbial communities collected in Santa Monica, California, United States - V. faba soil | ecosystem: Environmental > Terrestrial > Soil > Garden | place: USA: California...
ACCGACACGCTTGCCGGGCGGCAGCAGGCGCTCCACCAGCGGCACCTGCATCAGCGACGAACTCGCCACTGGCACGTTTACATGCGCGGCGAGTTGCTTCTGAAATATCGCCAGAAATCCACCGGTGGTAGTGATACCGTCAGCGCCCTCCTTCACCAGTTCCTCCGCAGCCTTGAGAAACGCCGGGCCCAGTCCCTTGCCCTTTTCATGGATCACCACGCGCGCGGTGGCGCCCGGCACCACTTTGTACATCACTGGAAACGGCCACGTATACGCATTGCCGGTGTCGCCCGGCGGACGTGGCCATTTGGTGTCGAGCATCAATATGCCGACGCGCGCGCCGTACACCGTTTTGCCGCCGTAGCCCTTGCGTACATTCATCACTTTCTCCACTAATCCGATTTTGATCGCGGATTGTAACGGTGATTGTTCGTCCCACCAACTTGACCGGATTCGAATGACGCCTATACCATCGGCGCAATTGTCTGTTGATCAGGAGAAATCGATGCACCGTATTGTCTGCGCGCTCGCGGCGTTGACGACGTTGGCGGCGTTCACCGCCGCGTATGCCCAGAACTATCCCACGAAGCCGCTGCGCATTATCGCGCCGTTCACGGCGGGCGGGCCGGTGGACGTCACCGCGCGCATACTTGCGCAGAAACTTAACGAAGCGTGGGGCCAGCAGGTAATCGTCGAAAACCGCGTCGGCGCGAGCGGCACGATAGGCGCTGATCTTGTGGCAAAAGCGCCGCCGGATGGCTATACCCTGCTTGCCAATTCGTCCAGCCACGTCATCGTACCGAGTCTGTTTGCGAAAGTGCCCTACGACGCGATCCGCGATTTTGCGCCGGTGACAGTGGTGTCCACATCTTCGCTGGCACTGGTAGTAACCCCCACGCTACCGGTGAAAAACGTGAAGGAGTTCGTGGCACTCGCCAAGGCGCGTCCCGGTGAATTGTCGTTTGCCTCCGCCGGCGCGGGTTCGTCCACGCACCTCACCTCGGAACTCTTCAAGTCGATAACCGGCACGAACATGCAACACGTGCCGTATAAAGGCCAGTCGCAGGCGCTCACCGATCTGATTTCGGGCCAGATACCGTTCATGTTCAACACGCTGCAAGCCGTGAGCGAATTCGTGAAAGCAGGGCGCCTGCGCGTGCTGGCGATTACCGCGGACAAACGCAGCGCAAGGCTGTCCGAGGTACCGACCTTCATCGAAGCCGGCTACAAGGACATGGTCACCGGCTCGTGGTACGCGATCTGGCTGCCGGCGAAGGCGTCGGAAGCACTGATCACACGGCTCAACTCCGAGATCGTGCGCATCATCGCGCTGCCCGATGTGCGCAATCGCATCATTGAACTCGGCGGCGAGCCGGTCGGCAACACACCTTCAGCTTTTGATGCTTTTCAAAAAACGGAAATGACACGCTGGGCGCAAGTCATTAAGGCCTCCGGCGCGAAGGTAGACTAGCGATTACTTCTTGTCTTCCTTGAGCACCCGCCAAGCCGGGCCCAGCATCGACCATTGCTTGCCATCCCAGTACATCAGGTGATACTTCATTCCTGAGTCCTTGCCGGGCTCGAGATACTCGACCTCGTAGAACATCATGCCCGGCTTTAACGCCTGTTCGGCAACGCGCTTGGTTCCGCCGGGAAATTCCTTGTATGCCACGCTGCCTTCGCGGTAACGGATGATGTCCTCCGTTGTTGAACCGTGCACCTGCACCACCGTCTGCGTCGGTCGCGCGATTTTGGGTGCGCCGTCCTCCTTGAAGCGCAGATTCTTGTGCATGTCGAGAATCGCACTCTGGACATCCGGTGCGATCTTGTCTTTGAACGCTTTTTTCGCGCGCGCCTCGTCCGGAATCAGCGCAGCGAACAGCGCGGTGGCGCCCTTGTTGTCCTTCTTGATGTGCACCGTCTGATGCACGAGTTCGAACAACGCCTTCAGGTTCTCCGGCTTGTTCTCATGCTTGAACGCGGGAGCCGCGGCGCCCGCAGTAAACGCAAATCCCGTCAACACCAGAAATGCAGCAACACCGAGTCTTCGAAACATGATGATTTCCCCTCATTTGTTGATTTTGAATTCCACATATACACAGCAGCGATACAGTTTAACGCACCTGACGTCGTGGCGCAGCGATGGTAAAAGTGGCAAAGTCCAATCCCTGCGTGGCAAATACAATTGCATGAAAACGTGGCTGACATCTTGTGGACTGGTGGCGACCGTGGCAATGAGCAGCGCTTTTGCATACCCTACGAAGCCGATGCGGTTTCTTGTCGGTTTCACGCCCGGCGGCGCCTCCGACATCACCACACGCATTATCGGCCAGAAGCTCAACGAAAACTTCGGCCAGCCGGTTATTATCGACAACCGTGCGGGCGCAAGCGGCGCGATAGCTGCGCGCATCGTCGCGCAAGCCGCACCTGACGGCCACACGCTGTTGTCCGGCGCGACCAGTATCCTCGCGATCAATCCTGCGCTGTCGGCCAGGCTAGATTACGATCCGGTCAGGGATTTCGCACCAGTGTCACAAACGGTGTCGATGCCGCAACTGCTGGTAGCGCACCCATCGGTGAAAGCCACAAACCTGCGCGAATTGATCGCACTCGCCAAAGCGCGCCCGGGCGAACTTAACTATTCGTCTTCGGGCAGCGGCAGTTCGAGTCATCTCGCGGTTGAATTGCTCAAATTCATGACCGGCATCAACCTTGTTCATGTACCGTTCAAGGGCAGCGGGCAATCCATGCCCGCACTGCTCGCAGGACAAGTACAACTTATTTTCGATCCGATGCCGACTTCACTGCCGCACGTGAAAGCGGGCAGGCTGCGAGCTCTGGCCATATCCACTGCAAAGCGCTCGCCCGCGATTCCCGAATTGCCCACCGTCGCCGAGTCCGGCGTGCCGGGGTATGAGAGCAGCTTATGGTACGGCGTGCTGGTACCGACCGCCACGCCTGGCACGATCGTTACAAGACTGAACAAGGCACTGAACGACGTGTTGCGCACGCCCGATCTGGTCGAACGCTTCGCAGCGCTCGGCGCCGAACCGCTGGGCAGTTCACCGGCAGCATTCGGCAAATACATACGCGAAGAAATAGCAAAATGGGACAAGGTCATCAAAGGCACGGGCATCAAGGCTGAGTAACAGATTTTTTTACCAACCAAAGGAAACAAGCATGAACAAAGAGTTATATGAACAAGGGCAGAAAGTGCGTCGCGAAGTGCTCGGCAACGAGTATGTCGATAACGCAGCAAAGAACACCACGGATTTCAACCGGCCGTTTCAGGAACTCATCAACGAGTATGTTTGGGGCACGCTGTGGAGCCGCGAGGGACTCGACCGCCGCACGCGTGCGCTGATCAACATCGGCATGCTCACCGCGCTGGGCCGCACCGAGGAAGTCAAAATCTATCTGCGTGCCGCGCCCAACATTGGCGTCACCAAAGAAGACGTGCGCGAAGTGCTGATGCAAACCGCGATCTACTGTGGCATACCCGCAGCACTCGACAGCTTTCGCATCGCCGAGCAGATATTCAAGGAAATGGAAGCGAGGGCGTGAGTCTGGAACATCGAGAACAGTTTTCCGGCGCCTTGGATTGTGTGTAAACGGCGTGGACTGCACACCTTGCCGCTTGCGTCGTATCATAGCAATTCGTGCAATTTGTCATCCTGTATAGAAATCACAATAGAATAAAAATAATGAATTAAAACAAATACTTATAAAGGATCCCCTCATGAATGACGATTCCCAACCCAACAATCTGCAAACACCGGATGCGCAATCCACACGGCGTGCATTTCTGAAGGGCACCGCGGCGGGTGCTGTCGTTGCGGCAACCACGACCATCGCGCAGGCGGCGGAACCCACGGCAAAACCCGCGACTGAAAAAGCCGCGGCCAGATTGCCCAGCGAAACCTTCATCACTCATCCCGGCTCGGATTTCATGGCGGACGTGATCAAGTCCACCGGCATCAAGTATCTCGCGATCAATCCTGCCGCCGGCTTTCGCAGTTTGCAGGAATCGATCATCAATTATCTGGGCAACAAGAATCCGGAAATACTCACCTGCCTGCACGAGGAAACCGCAGCCGGCATGGCGCACGGCTATGCCAAGGCGAGCGGCGAACTGATGGGCGTGATGCTGCACGGCACGGTGGGTTTGCAGCATGCGACGATGGGCATTTACAACGCATGGTGCGACCGCTCGCCGATGGTTGTTTTCGCCGGCAACGGCTTGCGCGCCGATACGCGACGTCCCGGCGTCGAATGGAATCACAGCGTGCAGGATCCGGGCGATCTTGTGCGCGACTATATCAAGTGGGACGACCAGCCGATGTCGCTGCAGCATTTCGCCGAATCGACGGTGCGCGCGTGCCAGTACGCACTGACAGCGCCGGCAGCGCCCGTGATGATCACCACAGACATGGATATTCAGGAAGAGGAAATGCACGGCGCGGACAAGCTGCGCATACCCAAAATGCCGCGCATCGTGCATCCGCAGGGCGACACCAGCGCGTTGAATGAAGCTGCACGCATGCTGGTTGCCGCGCAAAAGCCGGTGATCATCGCCGACCGGGCAGCGCGCTCGCAGGAAGGCGTGAAACTGATGGTCGAACTCGCCGAGGCGCTGGGTGCACCGGTTGTCGACAACGGCCAGCGCATGAATTTCCCCAATACCCACGATCTCGATTGTTCGTTCTTGCGCCAGACACTACTGCGCGATGCTGACGTGGTGCTGCTGCTCGAGGTCGGCGATCCGTGGGGCAATCTCAATTCATTCGCCGATCCGTACAAAACCTACCGCCGCGTCATCAAGCCCGACGCGAAAGTCATCACCATCGGCATGCGCGAGGTGTATCTAAAATCGAACTTTCAGGATTTCCAGCGCTACATGCCGGCCGATCTGCCGATCGGCGGCGACGTGCAGGCGACGCTGCCCGACCTGATCGACGCGATCAAGCGCGCCGCACCGAATGCCGCAACACTCGGCCAGCGCCGCGCCGCGTACGCGAAGATGCACAACGAGATGCGTGCGCGCGACAAGCAGAATGCGACACTGGGCTGGGACGCATCGCCGATTTCCACCGCACGGCTGGCAGCGGAAACCTGGCAGGTCATCAAAAACGAAAAATGGTCGCTGGTCACCAGCGATCGCATTGCGTGGGCACGCCGGCTGTGGCCGGTGACGGAGTATCACCACATGCTCGGTGGTTCCGGCGGCCAGGGACAAGGCTATTACATGGCAGCGTCGGTGGGCGCGGCGCTCGCCAACCGCGACCGCGGCATACTCTCGGTCAATTTCCAACCCGACGGCGATGCGATGTACGCGCCCGGTTCGCTGTGGACTGCGGCGCATCACAAGATTCCGATGCTGATCGTGATGCACAACAACCGCTGCTACCATCAGGAAATCATGCACGTCGCGCGCATGGCCGCTCAACATAACCGGCCGCAACACACCGCTCGCATCGGCACTGAAATCACCAATCCGGATATCGATTTCGCCAAGCTCGCGCAAAGCATGGGCGTTTGGGCGGAGGGACCGATCACCGATCCGGCAAAACTCGGTCCGGCTCTGCAGCGCGCGATTGCAGTGGTTAAGAAAGGCCAACCGGCGCTGGTGGATGCAGTGTGCCAGGGGCGGTAGTTCTGAATACGTGAAGCGTTACGCGTGAGGGCTGAGGCGCAAGCCGGTCACGTGATTCGCTTCACGCCTCACGTCTCACGTCTCACGTCTCACGTCTCACAAACTTTAGAACTCCTTCAACAGCGGCACGTCCTTCGCCGCCGGCGGATTTTTGATAGTGCGCAGATACGCGTGGATGTCCGCGAGATCCTGTTCAGGCAGGGTTTTTTCAGAATAAGGAATCATCACTTGGCGCGGCTTGCGCGCCTGCTGCGCGAAAGCCGGATAAGGCCACACCCCCGGCGCAATCTTCGGTCCCGCACCGCGTTCGCCACCCTGCCCTTCGGTACCGTGGCAAGTGTGACAAAGATGGTGCGTGAAGACTTTGCGCCCGCGCGCGGCATCGCCAACGGGCGGTTCCTGCGCAAACGATGTGCCGGACAAGCCTGCGATGCACGCAGCAATTATTGCAAACAAACGATTCATAACCGCTCCGTATTTATTCGGGTTTTATACCAACCTGCGCCGCAACTTTTTTGTAGCGCTCCGCATCGGCCCTGATGCGCGCGTTAAACGCGTCCGGTCCTGTCGCCACCGCCTCCGCGCCACCGACCACGGCGAGGCGCTCTTTAACATCGGGACGCTTCAGAGCTTCCGCTGATACCTCATACAGCCGTTTGATGATAGCCGCTGGTGTGCCTTTCGGCACAAACAATCCAACCCAGATCGCCGCATCGACGCCGGGAATGCCGGCTTCCTGCGCGGTCGGATAGTCGGGTACCTGCGGCGAACGCTTGGCTGTTGTGATGCCGATCACCTTGACGCGCTTGCCCTGCAAATGCGGGTTGACGCCGGGCAGCCCCGCCACGGTAAACATCACATCACCGGTGGCAACCGCAGTCACAGCTGGTGCGCCACCCTTGTACGGTACATGCAGCATTTTGACGCCGCCTGCCGCGGCGAGCCACTCGCTTGCCATATGATTGACCGAGCCCGCGCCGGGCGAACCGAACGTCACCGCGCCCGGCTTCGCACGCGCCGCGGCCATTAAATCCTTCAGACTGTTGATTGGCGACTGCACATTCACCACTACCAGCATCGGTGCATCGCTCACCATGATGACGGGTAAAAAATCCTTTTCGTAATCGTACGGCATGCTCTTGAACATCACCGGATTGATGGCGAATTCGCCGGTATGCGCGGCAAGCAAGGTGTAGCCGTCGGCATTCGCCCGCGCCGCCGCCCCGACGGCGATGAAACCATTCGCACCCGGACGGTTGTCCACCACAAAATTCCAATTACGCGCTTCGGTGATCTTGCTGGTGACTATGCGTGCGGACGTGTCCACCACGCCGCCCGGTGCGAACGGCACCAGCACCCGTATCGACTTGGTTGGATACTCCTGCCCATGCGCTGCACCCGATAACAAAATCGCAAGAACTGCTGCCTTGATATAACGATTCATCTATTCCTCCCGCCTTCTATTTGAATAATTCTTTCCACTTCGTGCGCACCTGCTCCTGCAACGCCTTGCTGGCCTCGGCCACCTCGGGAAAATCCTCGAGATGGTCATAGGGGCGGCATGCGTCGATCACCGCTTTCGACGCCAGCGGCGCATCGTAACGATAGGCTATCGACATCGGATCGTTCTTCGACCCCATGCCACGCTTGATGATATCGATGTCGATGTCCGGATCGGTGCGCGTAGCCACCGCCCACATCACTTCCTGCAGATTGGACGGATCGATGTCTTCGTCGACTACCACCGAATACCGGGACATGTACGCACCCACGCCGCACTGGCTGAGTATATGTCCGGCTTGTCGCGCGTGCCCTGCGTAGCGCTGCTTGATAGCCACCACGTTGAACATGCGCGCGCCGCCGATTTCGTGCGCCCACACGTTTTGCACGTCGGGAACGCCCGCCGCCGCCAGAGCATCCAGCAGCAGCGCCGAGCGCATCACCGCTTTTGAATATGAATAATCATTCGGCGGTTTGGCCGGCGGGCTACCGACAATGATAGGGTTGTTTCGATAATAAATTTTTTCAATCTTCACTGCAGGCGCGGTCGCCGCCTTGCCCGGATAGTAGCCGTGAAATTCGCCGAATGGACCTTCGATGCGCTCATCGCCGGGATGCGCCCAGCCTTCGAGCACGAGTTCGGCACCGCTCGGAAACGGCAGACCCGTTACCTCTCCGCGCACCACCGATACAGGCTCTCCGAGGATGGCGCCGATGTAGTTGTATTCACACATGCCGAACGGAACTTCGATGCCCGCAATCAGATAACCCAGCGGATCAGCGCCGCACACAATGGCCACCGGAAACGGCCTGCCTGCTTTCATATGCTTATCGTACTGAATCGCTCCGTGTTTGCCGGGAATCATGTCGAGGCCGACGGTGTTGCGGTCGTGAATCATCACGCGATACGCGCCGACATTCACCCAATCGCTGTCGAGATCGCGTGTAACCACCATGCAGCCGGTGCCGATATAACGTCCTCCGTCCTTCTCGTGCCACAGCGGTGCTGGAAATACGCCAAGGTCGACCGCATCACCCGACTGGATGTGCTCGAACACCGCGCCTTTTTCGGTAATGACAGGTTCGAACGTGGGCGCATCGGCCTGCCAGGCCTTGGGACGGCCACGCAGTTTGTGCACGAGACCAGCATGCGTCCTTTCTTCGCCGAGACGCAGCAGGCTCGACAGACGCGCCGGGCTAGCTGTACTGCACGTCAGCACACGAAAACCTTGCGCATATCCCTTGATGTCGTCAAACAGCAAAGCCGGTACGGAATCGATCTTAACGTTGAGTTCACTGATTGCGCCCAGTTCAAGATTCCAGTCCGCACCGCGCACTTCTTTCAACTCGCCGAGCTTGCGCGCAGTATCCAGCCATGTGCGCAGATCAAGCGGATTGCCGGCGGTTCCCTTCATGCGTAGCTCTTGCGTTTCACGGCGGCCAGTTTAACCGCCTTGACGATTTCGGGATACGCCGCGCAGCGGCAAAGGTTGCCAGACAGGTAATGCCGGATATCGTCTTCCGAAGGTTCGGGATGCTCATCGAGCAACTGGCGTGTCATCAGAATAAAGCCTGGTGTGCAATAGCCGCACTGAAATGCACCGCACTCGATGAAAGCTTCCTGCACGACATCGAGTCCGCCCTCGGGTGCGTGCTCAATGGTGCGCACGTTCGCGCCGTCAGCAAACGCCGCGAGGTAAAGGCAGCCGGAAACCGCCACATCGTTTACCAACACTGTGCAACAGCCACACAACCCCTGGGCGCAACTTTCACGCGCACCGGTAAGACCACGTTCCTGCAGCACTTCGACCAGATGCTGGTGAGTGCCGATTTGCGCGGTGACGGGTTCGCCGTTGAGTTTGAACTGGATGGTTCGTGTTGTAGTCATTTACGGTTAATCGTTGTTAAGCGGATTTCCTGCCTTTTCGCGCAATGCCCTATAAATCGCCTCGGCCGTGAGCGGCAAACTCGTCAACCGCACTCCTACCGCATCATCAATCGCGTTGGCAATCGCCGGCGAAACGCCAAACGTGCCGCTCTCGCCCACGCCTTTTGCGCCGAACGGACCGCTTTTTTGTACGGCATCCACTGCTTCGTTTTCCATTATCAGCGGCACATCACGTATGCCGGGTATCTTGTAATCGGCGAGTGAGGCATTAGTTACCTGCCCTGCGTCGAAATCCATACGCTCAGACAGAGTAAAGCCCAGTTGCATAATCGTTGCGCCCGAAATCTGCGTCTCGACGATCGCGGGATTAATAGCGCGGCCCACGTCAACCAGATTCACTAATCGGGTGACTTTGAATTGCCCGGTCTCGGTATCGACTTCCACTTCCGCGCCGGTCGCGCCTATCATCCAGAACGGCGTGGCATCCGGCGTCTGGCCGTTGGCATCGGGTGGCGCGTAAGGCGGAATAAAGCTGCCGACGCCCACAATATTGCCTGCCTGCATGCCGTACTTCTTGCGGAAAATGTCTGGTATCGGTGTGGTTTCCGCCGACAGGCCGAGTTCCTGGGCGAGCGTGATCAACTTGACGCGTGCGTCCTCCGCTGCGTTTTTCACCGCGTGACCCATGTGATAGGTGGAGCGCGAACCCAGTGTCGCCATGTCGTAAGGCGTGACATCAGTATCGGGATGCACTACGGTAATCACATCCATCGGCAAAGCGAGAACCTCCGCGACCATCTGTGCCATCGCGGTGTCGGATCCCTGCCCCATGTCCACCGTGCTGCAATAGAGATTGCAACTGCCATCGGCGTTGAGATTGACGATCGCCATCGACGTGGTGGGAGAAATACTCGCTTTGAAGCCGATGGCAATACCGCGCCCACGCCTGAGTTTTTCCGTGCCGTGATCGAACGCCTTTTCCCATTGCACGCGTTCGGACAGCCGCTCGAGCACAGCATCGAGCGCGGCATCGCGCATTAGCGTGCCCGTAGCTTGCGGACGACCTTCACGTAGAAGATTCTTGCGGCGGATTGCCAGCGGATCGATTTTCAATGCCCGCGCAATCATGTCGGTATGGCTTTCATAAGCCCACACCAGTTGCGGTATACCGAACCCGCGCAACGCACCCGCCGGCGGCAGGTTCGTGTACAACGCATACGAATCGATATGCACATGATCGATGTCGTACGGCCCAGCGGCTGTAAAACCCGATTTTTGCGTAACTCGTGGCCCGATATCGGCATACGCGCCGCCGTTCCACCACACTTCGCACTCGCGCGCGGTGATACGCCCATCATTGGTCACGCCGCTCTTGATGCGCAAGGTCGCGGCGTGTTTGGTGATCATGTAGAACTGCTCTTCCATCGTCAGCGCAAGCTTCACCGGCCGTTGGGCCAGCATCGCGCATGCAGCGGCAAGGGCCTCGGTCTTGATGTAAAGCTTGGCGCCGAAACCGCCGCCGAGATACGGCACTTTCACTCGCACCTTGTTTTCCGGCCAGCCGAAAAGTCGCGCGATTTCAATGCGCACGAACGATGGGCTTTGCGATGCGGTATGCAGCGTCAGCGTCGCATCGCCTGGTACCGCCAGCGTGGCAAACGGCTCCAGCGGCAAATGCAGCACCTGCTGCGTGCGGAAAGTGTGCTCGAATACATAATCCGACTTGGCGAATGCACTCTCCGGATCGCCACGATGCAAATGGAAATCCAACGCGATATTGGTGTCGCGCTTGCCTTTGAGGTGCTTGAGATCGGGAAACGTGCCCGCAGGCTTGAGTACTTCATGCACCACAGCCTTTGAAGTCATCGCCTCAACTTCGTCATATACCGCGGGCAATTCATCATATTCAGACACGATCAACTGCGCAGCCGCTTCCGCCACATGCGGGTCCACCGCAAGTACGACGACCACCGGTTCGCCGACATGACGTACCTTATCCAAAGCAAGTATCGGTTGATCGTGAAATGCCGGGCCGTAGTACGGCTCCGCGATCAACTTGCGGATATCTTCGCCGGTATACACCGCAAACACGCCGGGCATCGCACGCGCTGCGGATACATCAATCTTGCGAATGCGGCCATGCGCGAGCGTGCTGCGAAACACTTTCGCATGCAGCATGCCGGGCACGCGCATATTGTGCACATACTCGGCACGTCCCGTGACCTTGGCGCGCGCCTCAAGGCGAGGAATCGAACGGCCAACGGTACCGATGTTCGCGCTCATTGAAAAATATCAATAAAAACAAATACTTATGATTAATCCATCAGTGCTGCTTGAACCGCGCGAACCGCGTACACGCGCAGTAGTTCGCGCTTGTAGGCGGACGAGCCGTGGGCATCCTGGGCCAGATCGACGTTGGCAATCGCAGCCTCGCTACAGCGCGCCAGCGTGGCGGCATCCGGCACGGCACCACGCAACACGCGCTCGGCAGCCGTCAAACGCACCGGCGTATTGGTCGCCGCGCTCACAACCAGACGCACATCCTTCACCGCACCCGCATCCATGTGCAGCGCCACGGCAACGCCTAGCGCCGGCCAGTCATCTGCTGCGCGCGAAGTAATTTTCATGTAGGCCGCGCGCCAGCCGGTTTGCGGCGGCACGATAAGCTCGGCGATGAGTTCGTTGTCGGCAAGACAAGTTTCGTAATAGCCGGTGTAGAGATCACCCACCGCGAGCGTGCGTTCGCCCGCAGGCGACAAGGTACGCACCTGCGCGCCCAGCGCGGTCAGCACCGGCGGTAAATCCATATGCGGATCGCCATGCGCGAGCGCACCGCCCACGGTTGCGACATTGCGCACGCGCACATTGGCGAGCGTCTTCAGCGTACGCGTGATCACCGGCGCCGACTGCCTGACGAGCGCGGAACGTTCCAGCTCGCGCAGCGTTGCCATAGCGCCGATGCGCAAGCCACCGCCGGGCGTGGCGGCAATTTCGGAATAGCGCGCTTCCACGCCGCGCAGGCTCACCAGCCGTGCAGGCTGAAACACACCGGCTTTCATCATCAGCATCAACGCCGTGCCGCCGGCGATGGCACGCACAGGCTGGCTGCCGTCCGGGTTCAACATCGCCACCGCTTCGCGCAGGCTGCGCGGCTCGGCAAGCTCAAACGGCGTCATGATGCGCCCGCCGCTGTCGAAATGTCGTTGCCGAATATCATGCCGCCGAGTGTTCCCGTAAAGAGCGGCATACTCTAAAGGCAGGCATGGCGAAAAGCAATTCGCGACACGTCGGATTCACGCACAAAAAAATCCCCCGCGCCTTGCGGCCACGGGGGATTTTGTGCAATTGCCAATTGATCAGTCGGCGTACTGCCCCGCTTTCTTGATGATCGGGCCCCACTTTTCAATTTCGGCTTTAAGGTGATTTTGCAGTCCCTCCGGCGTTGCCTTGTCTTTGCTCACCGGCTGCGCACCGAGGTCAGCAAGCCGCGATGCGAATTGTTTGTCCTGCACCGCGGCTTGCAGTGCAGCAACAAGTTTGTCGATCACCGGCTTGGGTGTGCCCTTGGGTGCATAAAGCCCGTGCCACACCGCAACTTCAAAATCCTTCAAGCCTTGTTCGGCCAGCGTCGGCACCATAGCCAGCGACGGCACGCGCTGTTTGGTGGTGGTGCCGTAGACTTTTACCTTGCCCGCCTTGATCTGCTGCGTGGTGTTGGTGGTCTGATCGCACATCAGATCGATCTGGCCGCCGATCAGCGCGGTCATCGCTGGCGCGGTGCCGTTGTATGGAATGGTCTGAATCTCGGCTTCGATGCGCGACATGAACAGCAGGCCACACAGATGCGATGCGGCGCCAAGCCCGGCATTGCCGAGATTGAGTTTGGTCTTGTTCGCTTTAACATAGGCAATCAGTTCCTTCAGATTGTCCGGCGGCAGGCCAACCTTGGCGAGCATGGTCATCGGCACGTCCGCGACCTGGCCGATGTATTCGTAGTCTGTCAGCGGATTGAACGGCAGCTTGCGATATAGCGCCGGCGCGGTGGCCATGCCGATATGCGCGATCAGTATGTTGTAGCCGTCGGGCCTGGACTTGGCGATCTTGTTGGCAGCGATGGTACCGCCCGCGCCAGCCGTATTCTCGATAATCACCTGTTGCTTGAGGTGACTGCTCATCGCCACGCCCAGATTGCGCGCAAGCGTGTCGGTTGGCCCGCCAGCTGCGAACGGCACGACCATCACAACCTGTTTGGTAGGAAAGTCCTGCGCCAAGGCAGACGTTACGGACAAAATACTCGTTGCAAGTGCTACGAAAAATTTCAATTTCATGAGTGATCTCTTCGCGCAGTTGAATTTATCGCTACATCGTGGCAGCGTCATTTGCTATGGTAGCCTTATTAAAGTCGAGTTGCTGGATGTGCGTCAAGCCTCAACGCTTAACGCGCACCTGCGCACGACGCAGCACGCGCGCCCATCGCCGCAGAGGACAACAAGTATTTGTTTTTATTGATTTTTTACACATAGCGTTTTAGCGCGAACGAGACGCAGTTCGAGCGCTACCACGTGATTCGTGCCAGCGGTTGTTGCCGCGCGACTCGTTGTTCCAGCGCGCCACACCGTTGCCCGAATTGCCAGCGTTACCACGCGACCCGTTACGTGCGCCATTGCGTGCATCGGGTTTACGGCGCGGGCCGGGCGAATGATGATTACGCAGCGGCAGCTTGGGTTCCAATCCCTCTACCACATGCGCGGCGATGGCGTGCCCTGTATAACGTTCGATTTGTTTGAGTTCACGCCCGTCTTCCGGCCCGGCAAACGAAATCGCGATGCCGGAAGCACCCGCACGGCCGGTCCGGCCGATGCGATGCACATAATCCTCGGCGACTTTCGGCAAATCGTAATTGATGACATGCGAAATGCTGGTGACATCGATGCCGCGCGCGGCGACATCGGTGGCGACCAGCACGCGCACGTTGCCACTGCGTAAACGTGCCAGAGTGCGGTTGCGCTGATTCTGATTCATATTGCCGTGGAGTGCAGCAGCGGAATGTCCGTCGTCCGTGAGCCGCACGGCGAGCCGATCGGCGCCCCGCTTGGTGGCTGTGAATACGATCGCTTGGTCAATTGCAGTGTCGCGCAGCAGATGATCGAGCAACCGTGACTTATGACCACCGTCATCGACGTGATGCAGGCGTTGTTCGATATTTTCGTGGCGCGCACGCGGCGCGGCAACTTCAATCAGTTGTGCGTCGCGCAGCAGGCGCTTGCCCAGTTGCGCAATGCCACCGTCCAACGTGGCCGAAAACATCAGAGTCTGGCGCGTGGCGGGCGTGGCTGCGGCAATGCTTTCGACCGGCTTGATGAAGCCCATGTCGAGCATGCGGTCGGCTTCGTCGAGCACCAGCATTTCCAGGCGCGAGAAATCGACTTTCCCTTGCTGCATGAAATCGATCAGCCGACCTGGTGTCGCAACGAGAATATCGAGCGGCTGTTCGAGCAGACGGCGCTGCTTCAGATAAGGCATGCCACCGAGCACGGTGCCGGTACGCATGCGGCGCAGGAATTTGCAATATTTTTCGACGGCAGTGGTGACTTGCAGTGCGAGTTCGCGCGTGGGTGTCAGCACCAGCACACGAGGCCCGCGGCCGGGCTTGGTCGATGGCGTGGCCAGCTTTTGCAGCGCAGGCAATACAAATGCGGCCGTTTTGCCGGTGCCTGTGGGAGCGGATACCATGAGGTCTCGACCCGCGATGGCATCGGGAATGGCACGCTCCTGCACGGCGGTCGGTTGAGTATATCCGGCAGCAGCAAGCGCCTGCAGGATGGCGGGATTCAGATTCAGTAGTTCAAAGGACATCATTTACCTTCACAATAGGTAACGCAAACAACAAAACGCGCAAGCAAGAATGCCGCCGCAAATAGGGACGGAGAGACGCCGCTGGCGCACGGGTTTGTCACTAACCGTGCAGAGAGCAGCTATAGAGAACCAGCTGAATTCAGGAGGAGGTCAGGGACAGGTGCTACACCTTGATAGGACCGGAGACCGGTAACACTTATCGTTTCAAGGCGCGCGGACTATACCTGTAAGCCGTGGAAATTGCGAGCTTTTTTTGCATTGCATCAAATTAGCGAAGTAATTCCAGGTTTTATATAAAATTCAATAAGGTAGAACAGCCAGCGTGCTACAATCGCGCCCTTTTTAAAGGCTTGCCGCCCCATGCGTGCAATACGAAATATCGCCATCATCGCCCACGTCGACCACGGCAAAACCACGCTGGTCGACAAGCTGTTGCGCCAGTCCGGCACGTTTGCGGCGCACCAGCACATCGAAGAACGCGTGATGGACAGCAACGACATCGAAAAAGAGCGTGGTATTACCATCCTCGCCAAAAACTGCGCGGTGACGTGGCAGGGTACGCACATCAATATCGTCGATACACCCGGGCACGCGGATTTTGGCGGCGAAGTCGAGCGCGTGCTGTCCATGGTAGACAGCGTGCTGCTGCTGGTCGATGCAGTCGAAGGGCCGATGCCGCAAACGCGATTCGTGACGCGCAAGGCGCTCGCACTCGGTTTGAAACCCATCGTCGTCGTCAACAAGGTCGATCGGCCCGGCGCGCGGCCCGACTGGGTGGTCGATCACACGTTTGATCTGTTCGACAAACTCGGCGCGACCGAAAAGCAACTCGATTTTCCGATCATCTACGCATCCGCACTCGAAGGCTGGGCGACAACTGATCTCGCCCAAAAAAGCGACGACCTGGCGCCATTGTTCCAGGTGATTCTCGATCACGTTCCGGTACGCGCCGACGACCCGGATGGTCCGCTGCAATTGCAAATCTGTTCGCTCGATTATTCGAGCTATGTCGGACGCATCGGCATTGGCCGCATCGCGCGCGGGCGCATCCGTCCGGGGCAGCAGGTCGCCGTGATGCGCGGACCGGACGACACCGAACCGAAACTCGCGAAGGTTGGCCAGGTACTGGTTTTTGAGGGACTCGAACGCCAGGTCGCCGAAGAAGCCCAGGCCGGCGACATCGTGCTCGTCAACGGCATCGAAGAAGTCGGTATCGGCGTCACTATTACCGATGCCGAACAACCAGAGGCATTGCCGCTGTTAAAGGTTGACGAGCCGACGCTCACCATGAATTTTCAGGTGAATACCTCGCCGCTCGCGGGACGCGAAGGCAAATACGTCACCAGCCGCCAGGTACGTGAACGCCTACAGCGCGAACTGATGAGCAACGTCGCACTGAAAGTAGTGGAGACCGCCGACGCCGATGTGTTTGAGGTGTCGGGACGCGGCGAACTGCATCTCACTATCCTGCTCGAAAACATGCGGCGCGAAGGTTACGAACTCGCGGTATCGCGCCCGCGCGTGGTTATCAAGGAAATCAACGGCGAGAAGCACGAACCGTACGAAATGCTCACCGTCGATGTCGAGGAAACCAATCAGGGCGCGGTGATGGAAGCGCTGGGCGTGCGCCGCGGCGATTTGCAGGATATGCAATCCGACAGCAAGGGGCGTGTGCGGCTCGACTATCGCATTCCCGCGCGAGGGCTGATCGGATTTCAATCCGATTTTCTCACCATGACGCGCGGCACCGGTTTGATGAGCCACGTGTTCGACGACTATGGCCCGATGAAACCCGATATGGAAGAGCGCCGTAACGGCGTGCTGATTTCCGCGGAAGACGGCCCCGCCGTCGCCTATGCACTGTGGAAGTTGCAGGAGCGCGGCCGCATGTTCGTCAGTCCCGGCGATCCGCTGTATGAGGGCATCGTCATCGGCATCCACAGCCGCGACAACGATCTGGTCGTCAATCCGATCAAGGGCAAGCAGTTGACCAACGTACGCGCGTCGGGCACCGACGAGGCGGTGCGCCTTGTGCCGCCGGTGCAGGTCACGCTGGAGTCGGCGATTGAATTCATCGCCGACGACGAACTCGTGGAAATCACGCCTAAAGCGATCCGCATTCGCAAGCGCTATCTGAAAGAACACGAGCGCAAGCGCGCGAGCCGCGCCGAGCAGGCGACCGCGGCCTGAGGCCATGAGCGGTTCAGTCCTGGCGCTGTTCGCGGCGCCCGTGTTGTTTGTGATGCTGCGGAGCATCGGTTTGATCGGGCTGGCGTTTAACGACACCGTCCAAGCAGCGGCACTGGCCAACCGAGTCGCGCGCGCAACAGAATCCGCAATCAGCACCTCACGAACTCATCGGCATCGAAGAATCACCGCGAGATTTTCTGCTGCAATCGCTTTCCGGCACCGCCGACTGGATGCGCAACAAACCCGGGTAAACTGGCATTCCGCGGCAGCGAAATTGCGGTATGATGTTTGCACACTATCCAACTCGCATCCGCCACCTCATAACATGGATATCGATACCGCCTCGTTCGACACCGTCACCGCTGTAACCGTCAAAGGCCGTGTGGACAGTACCACCGCCGACAAGCTGCGCGACCTCCTTACCGGAATGATCCAGGCGGGTTCGTCGCGTCTGGTCATCGATCTCAAGGAAGTCACTTACATCAGCAGCGCCGGGTTCCGCACGCTGCTCATCACTGCGCGCTCGGTGGAGCAGGCCAGCGGCAAGCTCGCGCTGTGCGGCGTGGGCGGCGAAGTGAAGCGCCTGTTCGACATCGCATCGTTCACCGAACTGTTCACGATACTGCCAAATCGCGACGACGCCGTCGCCGCGGCGCGCGGCTAGCCTTACTTCCCAGGCGCCGCCTCGTGAAGCGCCCGCCTGATCTCCTCTATGCGGCGGATGAAAAACCGCCATTGCCGGTCACGCTGTTCAACGGCATCCAGCATGTTGGCATGATCGCGATCAACCTGATCTACCCACTGGTCATTTTCAAGATGGCTGGCGCATCGGTGGCCACTACCATTGAGTTATTGTCGGTGGGGCTGTTGGTGCTGGGCATAGGCACGTTCCTGCAATCATCGCGACTCAGCCCCGTGGGCAGCGGTTTCATGTGTCCGACCACGTTCACTGCCACTTACTTCAGCGCCTCCGCGCTGGCAGTCAAAGCCGGTGGACTGCCGCTGCTGTTCGGTATGACCCTGTTCGCGGGATTGCTGGAGTCGGTGGTATCACGCACGCTGTCGCGCTTGCGCGCGTTTTTGCCGACCGAACTTTCTGGGTTGGTGGTGTTCATGATCGGTATCACTGCAGGCATCGCCGGCGTACGCATGATGTACGACGCGGACGCGCCAACCGTACGCGAGGAAGAATGGCTGGTTGCGGGTCTGACGCTTTTTGTAATGACCGCACTCAACGTTTGGGGCAAGGGCGCTGCAAAAATGCTGTGCGCGCTGATCGGCCTCGCCGCCGGTTATGCAGCAGCAGCCGCAGTGGATCTGTTCGATGCCGCGCAGGTCGCAAGTCTCACGGCGGCGCCGTGGATTGCGCTGCCAACGCTAAAACATGCCACTTGGTCGTTCGATCTCGCCATCGCCGCGACCTTCGCCATCGCTAGCCTCGCCGCCGCCATGAAAGCGGCTGGCACCATCACCATGTGCCAGCGCATGAACGACGCCGATTGGGTGCGTCCGGAACCGCACACAGTTTCGCGCGGCGTGCTTGGCGATGGCCTCACCGCTGCGCTCGCGGGTCTGGCAGGCAGCGTCGGCACCAACACCGCGACACCATCAGTAGGTGTGGCTGCTGCCACGGGCATCGCCAGCCGCCATGTCGCCTATGCCGTAGGTGCGATATTCATCGT
>Ga0315912_10002643_pt1 | contig 18768 bp, 18 predicted proteins | sample VfabasoilMG_FD_204469 | JGI IMG/M metagenome (GOLD analysis project Ga0315912, IMG submission 204469) | Garden soil microbial communities collected in Santa Monica, California, United States - V. faba soil | ecosystem: Environmental > Terrestrial > Soil > Garden | place: USA: California...
GTCAGCCGCTACACGTCGTGCCCACCGGCCGCACCAGCGGCTCGAGCTGGATGAATCCCGTGCCGAAACCCGATTGCAGGTGTAGGCCGGAGTGCGCGCGTGCGCGCTCTCCGGCGCTCTTGACCCCTCAGAGCCGCGGAGAGCGCCTTTGGCGCACTCCGCGCTACGAGCTACAAGGGTCCCGGGCGTCCTCGGGCGTCAGCCGCTACACGTGGTGCCCACCGGCCGCACCAGCGGCACGAGCTGGATGAATCCCGTGCCGAAACCCGATTGCAGCTGGTAGTCCACGCGCGCCGAGCTGCAGTTCGCGATCGTGATCGTGGCCGGACCGAGGATGGGATTGGTGACATTGGCCGGATTGAAGTTCGGGATCCAGCGCCCGCCCTGGGTCTTGAGGAACTGGATGTTCGCCGTGGTCGGGCTGGTGATGGTACCCACGCCGCCGAACCAGGCCTGGCCGCCGGTGGGGCCGAAGGTGAACCACCAGATCAGCAGGTTGCCGTTGCCGAGGTTCTCGAAGAACAGGCCCTGTCCGTTCTGCGCGGGGTCGTACCAGGCCCCGGTCATGCCCGCGATCGGACCCTGCGTGTTCTCGGTCGCCTTCGCGATCGGGAAGCTGCCGTCGGCCGCGAACCCGCCCGAGATCGCCACCGGCGATGCCAGCTGCTTGGTCTGTCCGTCCGACAGCGTTCCGCCCGGGTTGCACGCCACGCCGATCGGCAGCGACAGGCGCGTGAGATTCATGAAGCCGGTGCCGAAGGTGCTGTCGAGCGCGAAGTCCACGCGCCCCGAGTTGCAGCTGGTGAAGTTGAAGGTCAGCGTGCCGATCGGCACGTTCGTGGTCTCCGCGGAGACGAAGTTCGGCGTGAAGCGCGTGCCGAGCGTGCGCACCACGTTCACCACCGCGCTACTGCCCTGCAGCTGGCCCACGCCGCCGAACCAGGCCTGCGCGCCGGCCGGATCGAAGGTGAACCACCACGCCACCAGGCGTCCGTCGGCGAGCTGGTCGAGGAACAGCCCGTGCCCGGACTGGTTCGGGTCGTACCACGCGCCGGTGTAGTTCTGGCCGGCGAACGGGTTCTGCCCGGCGAACACGGTGCCCTGCGCGTTGGCGCCGAGGTTGCCGGCGACCGAGTCGAATCCGACCGCGGTGCCGTCGGGCGAGATCTCCGTGTTCGTGTTCGGGCCGTTCGTGCTGCCACCCGTGGACGTGCGCGAGGTGAGCGCGAGCGAGCCGGTGCCGAGGTTCAGCACGAACGAATCGGTCGCGCCGTTGCCGTCGTTCGCGACCAGGTTGCTGGCATCCGAATCGAAGCTCAGGAACGCGCCGTCGCAGGTCACCGTGGGATTGCGGCTCGCGCCGTTGGACTGCACGCCCGCCGGGGACACGCTCAGGCGCCGCACGCTGCCGTTCGCCAGGTCGCCCACGAAAATGTCGCTCAGCCCGTTCGTGTCGTTCGCCACCAGGTTCGTGGCGCTCGACTCGAAGTACACGAAGCGGCCGTCGTCGGTGATCTTCGGATTGCGGCTGTCGCCGTTCGCCGCGGTGTTGCCCACGCCCACGGAAGCGAGTTTCTTGCCCACGCCGAACGGGCTGATGCCGAACACGTTGCGCACGCCGTTCTGGGTGCCGCTGCCGGTGAGCGAGGCCAGGCTCTCCATCGCGAAGTGCTTGCCGTTGCACGAGACGTGCGGTGCGCCCGAGGCCGCGGTGGCCGGCTGGCCGCTGTTGGTGACGGTGAGGTTCTGCGTGGTGTTGGACTTGCTGTCGTAGGCGAACACGTCCTTGATGTTGCCGTTGCCGTCCGGCGTCGTGGTCAGGTTCGTGGCGGTGGACTCGTAGGTCGTCACCGTGCCGTCCGCGCTGATCGCCGCACGGCCGCTGTCGCCGTTGCCCGGCGCGTTGCCCGGGCTCTTGCTCACGCACAGCAACACGTTCCCCTGCAGGTCGCGCACGCACAGCTGCCCGCCGGAGATGGCCTTGGCCGACTCCTGGGTCGCCACCGTGCCCGTGCCGCGCGTGAACGCCACGTAGCGGCCGTTGCGCGAGATGCGCGCCTCGCCGCTGACGAAGTTCAACTCGGTGCCGCCGCCGTCCACGCTCGCGCGCGTGATCGCGCCGGTCTGCGTGTTGCGCACGAACACGTCGGAACTGCCGTTCGTGTCGCCGGCCACGAGGTTGTTCGCGGTCGATTCGAAGGCGACGAAACGCGCGCCCTCGCTCAGCGAGACCGAGCGCGCCGCGCCGTTCGCGGGCTGTCCGTTCAGGCCCGGGCTCTGGCTCACCACCACGGTCGAGGCCGGTGGCGCGGGCACGCCCACCGCGAGCACGGCGGTGCCCACCACGGTGCCGCCGGGTCCGGTGCAGGTGACGCGGAACACGTCGTTGCGCGCGGCGCCCGCTGCGGAGACCGAGGTGGTCGCCGAGCCGCCGCCAGGTGTCTGGGTGACGTTGAAGGTGCTGCCTGCCTGTCCGCCGGTGACCTGGCAGCTCGTGCTGCCTGCCGCGGTCCAGGTGATGGTGGCGACGCCGGACTGGGTCAATCGGCCCGGACTCACGCTCGCCGCCACGGTCGGCGGCGCACCGCCGACGGCGGAGATCTGCGTGGTGACGTACTGCTGGAAGGTCGCGCTCGCGCCCGGTCCGAGGCTCAGCGGCGAGTTGAAACCCCAGAAGTACACGACCGCGCTGTCGCTGCCCGACCCGCTGTTGGTGAAGTCCCAGGCGGAGGCGAAGCTCGCGTTCCAGGCCGAATAGCGCAACTGCTCGGGTGGCGTGGGCAGCGGCGTGGGCGAGCTGCCACCCACCGTGCCGAACACGCTCAGGATGGGCGAGGTGGGACTGTCGACCTCCTCGTAACGAACGAACGAGGGATTGCCAAAAGTCTGGAAGACGTTGCTGAAATTGCCGTCGGGGCTGCGCGGGCGGAAGAACGAGGCGTCCTGGCCCGCGATCTGCCAGTCCCACAGGTACCTCAGCCCGTATTGCCGCGTCGACCCGGTGAGATTGGTGACCGAGACGCGGTGCACGACGTTGGTGTCGGCCAGCGTGCTGCCGTTGATGAGCACGTCCTGCGTCACGCGCCAGTTCGGCAGCGTGAAGGTGGTGCTGAATCCGGTCCCGGCCGTGCTCGTCACCGCGGTGGCCGGCGCGGTGTACATCGAGCGCAGCGCGTAGCTTGCCAGCCCTGCCGCGGGACTGCCGAAGTTCGGGTCGAAGTTCGTCCACATCTCCAGGCTGCTCGCGTCGCGCAGGCTGATGTAGCCGCTGGGGCCGTCGTAGAACACGGTGCGGCCGGGCGTGGGATGTAGCGTGCCGGTGGTCAGCGTGAACGTGCCCGTGACATCGTCGAGCGTGATCGAGAGGAAGCCGTTCGTGGCGGTGCGCGTCGCCTTGGCGCGTACCCCCGTCGCGTGCGACTTGTCGGCCGTGCCTGGCACGGGCGCGGCGAGCGCGGTCCCGCCCGGCAGCACCGCCGCCGCGAGGACCCATGCGCCGAGGACCCGGCGTGCGCGGTCGCGCACGGTCGTGGCGCCGGGCGCCACGGAATCGAACCGCTTGGATGCAGACGAATGCATACCCCATCCTCCCTGTCAGGTGGAGCGAGGCGGATACGCGGCGACTGTGGAAGTGGACCGTGACCCGCGTTGTGGCGAGTCGGGTCGGCGGGTGCCAGCGGTCGTGCCCGACGTGCTGCGTCGGACGCAGTCGCCAGGACCAGCCCTATCGACCTCGAGGACGCTTCTTGCTGATCCGAAATGACGACGGGATCATTCTGGGAGCGTGTCCCGGGGGTGTCAAGGAAGGCGCAGTTCAGGATCCCTTCGCGGCTTCCCTGAACGATTCGCGTGCCGCCGCGATCGTCGCGTCGAGCACGTCGTCGTCGTGCGCCCCCGAGAGGAATCCCGCCTCGAACGCGGAGGGCGCGAGGAACACGCCGCGTGCCAGCATCGCCTGGAAGAAGCGGCGGAAGGCGGGGACGTCGCAGCGCGTCGCTTGCGCATAACCGTGCACGGGACCCTCGCTGAAGAACAGCCCGAACATGGCGGGCACGCGATTGGTGCAGAACGGCACGCCCGCTTCGCGCGCGGCCGCCTCCAGGCCGTCGCACAACCGGTTCGTCGCGCGCTCCAGCGCGGCGTGGAATCCCGGCGCCTGGATCAGTTCCAGCGTGGCGAGGCCGGCCGCCATCGCGACCGGATTCCCCGACAGCGTCCCGGCCTGGTAGATCGGGCCCGACGGCGCGATCTGGCGCATCAGGTCGCGTCGGCCGCCGTACGCGCCCACGGGCATGCCGCCGCCGATGATCTTGCCGAAGGTGCTGAGGTCGGGCGTGATGCCGTACAGCGCCTGCGCGCCGCCGAGCGCGACGCGGAAGCCGGTCATCACCTCGTCGAAGATCAGCAGCGCACCGTGCTTCGTGCACAGGTCGCGCAATCCCTGGAGATAGCCCGGCGCGGGCAGGATGCAGTTCATGTTGCCCGCGACCGGCTCCACGATCACCGCGGCGATGTGCTCGCCCTGTTCGTCGAACAGGCGTTCGGCGGCCGCGAGGTCGTTGTAGGGCAGGGTGAGGGTGAGATCGGCGAGCGCCTTGGGCACGCCGGGTGAATCTGGCACGCCGAGGGTGAGCGCGCCGGAACCGGCCTTCACCAGGAAGGCATCGCCGTGGCCGTGGTAGCAGCCCTCGAACTTCACCACGCGCTCGCGCCCGGTGGCGCCGCGCGCGAGCCGGATCGCCGACATCGTGGCCTCCGTGCCCGAGTTCACCATGCGCACCATCTCGCACGCCGGCACCAGGCGCGTGATGGCTTCGGCCATCGGCACTTCGAGCGCGTTCGGCGTGCCGAACGACAGCCCGTCGCGCGCCACGCGCGTCACCGCCTCGATCACCGCCGGGTGCGCGTGTCCCGCGATCATCGGGCCCCAGGAACCCACGTAGTCGATGTAGCGCTTGCCCTCGACGTCCCACAGGTGCGGCCCCGCGGCGCGCGCGGTGAAGAACGGTTCCCCGCCGACGGAACGGAACGCGCGAACGGGCGAGTTCACGCCCCCGGGAATCAGGGCCTGGGCGCGGCGGAACAGCTCGGCGTTCGTGCTCATCGGGGGCTCGCGGGTCGGGTGGAAACGGGGATCATCGCCTGATCGGGGGTGGGGCGGGAAGCGAACGCCGGGAAGCGGGCGCCACGCGAAAGGTCCCGTGACGGGGCCAGTGGGGATCTCCACCTTGCGGGATCCGGTGGACATCGCACAGGGCGCCCCTCACCCTGCCCTCTCCCCGTCCCGGGGAGAGGGGAAAGTCGAACCCTTCTCCCCGTCCACGGGGAGAGGGGAAAGTCGAACCCTTCTCCCCGTCCCGGGGAGAGGGGAAAGTCGAACCCTTCTCCCCGTCCCGGGGAGAGGGGAAAGTCCAACCCTTCTCCCCGTCCACGGGGAGAAGGTGGCCCGCAGGGCCGGATGAGGGGCAACCTTGCACAAGCCAACAATCGTGCGCGCTCGTTCGCCATGTAGGGCAGGGCGCCCCTCACCCTTCCCTCTCCCCGTTCCGGGGAGAGGGGACGGGAACGGCTGCATGCACGTATGTCGCTACGCCTGGAACAACGACGCGAACACCCGCGCCGTCGAACGCTTGTCCTCGGCATCCCAGATCGCCCCGATCACCGCCACCAGGTCCGCGCCAGCCTCGAGCAGCGGCGCCGCGTTGTCCGGCGTGATGCCGCCGATCGCGACCAGCCTGTGTCCCAGCCCGCGCGCGTCGCGCAGCAGCTGCGGATGCGCGCGCCGGGCCGAGGGCTTCGTGCCGGAGGGGAAGAAGCTGCCGAAGGCGAGGTAGTCCGCGCCGGCGATCGTGCCCTTCAGCGCGAGCGCCGCGTCGTCGTAGCACGAGACGCCGATCAGCGCGTCGGGCCCGAGCAGCGCGCGCGCCTCGGCCACGGTGCCGTCGTGTTCACCCAGGTGCACGCCGTGCGCGCCGATCGCCTTCGCGAGCGCGGGATCGTCGTTCACGATCAATGGCGCATCGTGTTCGTCGCACAACGCGACGAGCGCGCGCAGCACCGCCATCGGTCGCGTCGTCGCCGCCTTGTCGCGGTACTGCACCGCCACCGCGCCGCCTTCGAGCGCCTCGCGCACGCCGCCGAGCAGCGCGTCGTCGTCGAGACCGTCGCGGGTGAGCAGGTACAGGCCTCGGCGCATCGTCAGGGGCATGGGGACTCGACTGCCTGGGGGTCCATCGTCATCGGGACACCGGGACGCGACTGGTCCGCGCCCGACCGGGCTGCGACAATAGCGAGGACCACGCCGTTCGAGTATCCCCATGAGTGCATTGCCATCGACCGCCCCCGACAGGCAGCCGTACCGCAGCTACATGTGCGTGGTGTGCGGCTTCATCTACCACGAGGCCGAAGGCTGGCCGCAGGATGGGATTCCGGCGGGCACGCGCTGGGAAGACGTCTCCGAGACCTGGACCTGCCCCGATTGCGGCGTGTCCAAGGCGGATTTCGAGATGATGCGGATCGGGTGAGGCCGTTCGCGTCGCCCGTCCGGCCTCGCGCACCGATCCAGTTTCATTGTAGGAGCGCGCTTCAGCGCGCGATGTTTTCAACCCGCGCAAGCCTGGGGGGTGGCGAAAAGATCGCGCGCTGAAGCGCGCTCCTACAAAGGGGGCAAGTGCCGTCGCGTGGCGCTCAGTTCAAGCGCGCCGTCACCGCGCTCGCCTCGATCAGCGACTGCCGCACCGCATCGCCATCCGGCGCCTCGGGGGTCTGTTCGAGGTAGTACTTCAGGTCCGACTGCGCCGCGCGGTTGTGTCCCACCTGCAGGTACAGCTGGCCACGATCGCGCCGTTCGCCCGCGTCGCCCGGATCCAGGCGCACGAGGCGATCCGCGCAGCGCAGCGCTCGATCGAGATCCTCGCGCTCCACGTACAGCGCCTTGAGGTTGCGCAGCATGCGCAGCACCACGGTCTTGGTGTTCGCCGGCGCGAGCAGGGCGCCCAGCTGCTCGTCGCGGATCTCCGCGTTGCCGAAGTGCGGTCGCGCGCGCTCCTTCAGCTCCTCGGCGTCGAGCGAGCGCCCCTTGTGGAACGGATCGAGCACGAGCAGCCCGCCGTCCACCGGCATGCGCACCAGGAAATGCCCGGGGAACGACACGCCCTCGAGCGGCATGCCGAGCCGGCGCGCGAGGTCGAGCTGGATCACGGCCAGGCTGATCGGGATGCCGAGCTTGCGCTCGTACACGTCGTTCACGTAGCTGTTGCGCGGGTCGTAGTAGTCGCCGGTATTGCCGGTGAAGCCGAGCTCGTCGAACAGCAGGTTGTTGATCACGCGCAGCGCCGGCAGCGGCTCGTTCGGGTCCACGCCGTGCGCGGCCGCGCGCCGCGCGTATTCGGTGGCGATGCGCTCGATCCCCTCCGCGTCCAACGCCGGGTACTCGTCGCGCGCCACGATCAGCGAGGCGGCGAGCAGCGGGAAGCGGTCGTCGTCGGACTGGCCCAGTTCCTCGAAGGCCTGTTCGGGCTTCAATTCGGCGAGCTGCTCGTAGGCTTTGTCCATGGCTGTCTTCATAGGGCTTCGCGCGCCCCGAATCAAGCCTTGCCCGCAAGACGCCACGGGGTAGCCATCGCGCCTCCATGCGTGCGTGATCGACTGGCCACGTCGCATCCGCGACGCCACCAGGAGAGTGTCATGCGCTGCTTCGTACCGGTCGAGGACGACTGGGATGCCATCAACGGTTCCGCGGCACCGCTGGTGCCGTATCGCTGCGGCCTCGCGCTGTGGCACGAACCGGATGGAGCGCCGACCCCGGGGCCATCGGCCAGGGCACGAAACCCGGTCCTGCCTGCCGACGTCCCGGCCCTCGAGCAGCGCGCGTGAGCGGTGTCGGAGCCGGGCGATCCGCTCAGCGCACCGGTCCGATGTCGTCGGGCAAGGTGAGCTGGTCGCCTGGCTTCAGGCCCAGCTTTTCGCCCACGCCGGCGTTCAGCTCCAGGGCGTACTGGGCGGGACCCGCGCTGGGGTAGTTCGGGCAGCGCGTGCCGCCCGCACAAGGCGGCACGCGGTACTGCGCGCTGACGAAGCGCGCCTGCGCGTCGAAGTAGAGGATATCGAGCGGGATGCGCGTGTTCATCATCCAGAACCCGCGCAGGGAGGCGTCCGGGTAGACGAACAGCATGCCGTGGTCGTCCGCCATGCGTTCGCGGAACATCAGGCCGCGCGCGCGTGCGGGGTCGTCCGTGGCCAGTTCCACTTCGAATCGCTGGCCGGCCAGGGTGACGTGCGGGATGGTGACGCCGGTGCCGGCGCACGCGCCCGCAGACAAGGCCACCAGCATGACCGCGGCGAACGCGGCGCGGCCCCGCGCGCGTTCAGGAATCGAAGCGCGCATTGAGCGACTTGCGCTCCTGGTCGGCCAGCATCAGCGACAGCACCCAGAACTCGTGCGGGGCGATGTTCTGGAACTCGAAGCCGATCTGGTCGGCGCCCAGGTGCACGATCGCGACCTCGGCCTGTAGCGGGCCGGTGACGTTGGGGCTGAGCGTCACCTTGAGACGGTCGCCCTCGGCCAGTTCGAAGCCTTCGGGACGGGTGGTGCGCAGCCCGTTGACCGAGACGTCGAGCAGTTGCCCGCGGAATTCGTACCCGTTCAGGTGGAAGCGAGCTTCGCCGGCCGATGGATACCGGCGCTCGAGACGTCTATCCTCGATGTAGTCGCTCATCGGCGGGTCGCATGTCGGGGCGCGCGAATGCTAACACGCGCGAACCGGGCCGCGACCCGCGCCGGATCACGCTTTCCGACCCTGGAAAGCGAGCCGGTTCCTGGCCTTGCACGCGGGCCGCCGACCCCGTCGCGACCTGCGCGCCGGGGTGCGCAGGACCCGCCCCTGCACGGGTGGCTTGCGCGATTCAACGGGCGACGCTATATTTCCGCTCCTTTTTTGCCCCCCTAGCCCGACTCCGGGCCGACGAGCCATGAAGACAATCAGCGCCCAAGCCGATCGCGTGCAACGCGACTGGCATTTGATCGACGCGTCCGGAAAGACGCTCGGTCGACTTGCCACCGATCTCGCCAGCCGTCTGCGTGGCAAGAACAAGACCGTGTTCACGCCCCACGTGGATACCGGCGACTACCTCATCGTGATCAACGCCGAGAAGATCAGCGTCACGGGTCGGAAGTTGACCGACAAGATGTACCACCGCTTCACCGGCTACGTCGGCAATTTGAAGACGACGTCGCTGCGCGACCTTCTGGCCACGCACCCCGAGCGCGCGATCGAGATCGCCGTGAAGGGCATGCTGCCGAAGACCCCGCTCGGCCGCGCCATGTTCAAGAAGCTGAAGGTGTACAAGGGCTCCGAACATCCGCACGCGGCCCAGCAGCCCAAGCCGCTCGACGTTCGCGCCTGATTCGCGCGAGAGGACATAGAACATGGCAACCACGCAGAACTACGGCACCGGTCGACGCAAGTCCTCCGCCGCGCGCGTCTTCCTCCGCCCCGGCAAGGGCACGATCACGGTCAACGACCGCACGCTCGATAATTTCTTCGGCCGTGAAACCAGCCGCATGATCGTGCGCCAGCCGCTCGAACTCACCCAGATGACCGACAAGTTCGACATCCTGGTGACGGTCGAGGGCGGCGGCATCACCGGCCAGGCCGGCGCCATCCGCCTCGGCATCGCCCGCGCCCTGGTCGAATACGACGAAAACCTCAAGCCCGCCCTGCGCAAGGCCGGCCTGATGACCCGCGACGCCCGCGAGGTCGAGCGCAAGAAGGTCGGCCTCCACAAGGCCCGCCGCGCGACCCAGTACTCCAAGCGCTAAGCATTCTCCAGCTGTCCGCGCAGCGTCCTACGCTGCGCACCCTGGTCAGAGCAGGGCGTTAGGCCAACCCCTTGGGGGATCGTCTAATGGTAGGACAACGGACTCTGACTCCGTTTATCTAGGTTCGAATCCTAGTCCCCCAGCCACACATGCAAAGGCCCGCTCACGCGGGCCTTTGCATGTGTGGCTGGGGGACTGGCTCAGATTCGAACCTACGTTCGACAAATTCGGCAGGATTGCCGAATTTGGACAGCGGAGGCGCGCAGCGCCGCAGCTGGTCGCGCAGCGACGCGGTCCATGGATGGACCGCGCATATCCTAGTCCCCGGGCTGGCCTCGACCTGCTTTGCCTTCGCCCTGGTCGATCGAGTAGGGCGATACGCCAGGGCTCAACGTCAACGCCGGAGCGTCCAAGGCGCACCCTACGGCAGCACATTCGCTACGCTCTGGACCTCCCGCAGGTGCGCTCGAGCACCTCCCAAGACCAGGGAACCCGCGCCCTTGCGCCACCTCGCTTCGATCGGACTCGGACTCCTGCTTGCCTGCCTGCTACAGGGCTGCGCCGAAAAACGCATCACCGGCCCGGACGGCATTCCCGACGTTGCCGCATCCCTCGACGCCAGCGAGCGAGCCGCGTTCGAGCAGGCGGTGCAGTACCTGACGGTCGGCCAATCCGCGGACGGCGGTCAGCCGGTTCCGCAGGGGTCCCTGGATGGCCTCACGGCCCGGCAGGTCATCGAGCACGCCGAACACGCCCGCTCAACGCTGGCATCGAAGTCCGTGGCCGATCGCAAGGCGCACGCCGCCGCCGTGATCGCCGCGCTGTTGGAGCGTCAGCGGCAGGCTGTCGCGGCGCGCGAGATCCTGGACTATTTCTACGTCGAGCGAGGCAGGGCGCGGGTCGTGGAGGACGCTCGCGTGCGGGTGCCGATCGTCGAGCTCGATGTCGCGAACCGGACCGGCAGGACGGTCACCGAGGCGACGTTCCGCGCCGTCTACACGACGCCGGGCCGCGAGACGGCGCAGGTCGAGGAGACCTTCACCTACGCCATCCCCGATGGCCTTGCGACGAGTGAGCGCGTGTCATGGCCGCTGGCGCCGAACGCATCCAGCGAGCTGGGCAAGGCCATTCTCACCGAGCCGATCGGCGCGGTCCTCACCGTCTCGGTGGTCCGGCTGGTCGGCGCGGGCGACGAGGTGATCGCGGACGGGCAGGGGCTCAGCCCCTTCGAGGCACAGCGACTCGACGCACTGGTGCGTGAGTTCGGCATGCCTGCCCAGGCGCCGGCGGGTGAGTGACCGAGCGAGGCAAGGCGCCCGTCGGGTACGTGTCGAGCCCGAGGTTCGCCCAAGTTTCCGGAGTTGAACTGAACGGCCCGGAATGGGCGCAAAGGAACTGTGGGAGCGCGCTTCAGCGCGCGATCTTTTCGGCGCGCCTCGACGCCGGGCGAGATTGAAAAGATCGCGCGCTGAAGCGCGCTCCTACAAAGGGACCGGAGTCGCATCGCGACGACCCGCGACACGTGCACGAATCCTGGGGAAACCCAGGTCCTGGACGCGTCACGCTCCGCGGCCCGACCTCACCACCACGTCGCATACAACGCCACCAGGATCAGCGTCACCGCCACCGCCGCGATGTTGAAGCTCGGCTGCGTGCGGTGATCCACGTCCTTCAGTTCGATCCTCATCGCCGCCGTCTGCTTCGGTTGCATCAACGACACGACCACGGCGATGGCGGCGCACAGGACGAACACCAGGCCCACGCGATCCATGAACGGCAGCGACGGCCAGGCGAGCTTGAACACGAGCGAGAGCACGGCCGAGGCGATCGCGGCGGTGAGCGCGGCGGCCGAGGTGGTGCGGCTCCAGAACATGCCGAACAGGAAGATCACGCAGATGCCGGGCGTGAAGAAGCCGGTGAACTCCTGGATGTACTGGAAGGCCTGGTCGAAGCTGCCGAGCAGGGGCTTGGCGCAGACCACGGCGGCGACGAGCGCGACGGCCGCGGCGGAGCGGCCGACGTTCACCAGGTGCGACTGCGTCGTGCCCGGGCGCAGCGACCGGTACAGGTCCATGGTGAAGATCGTGGCGATCGAATTTATCTTCGAGCCCAGCGAGGCGATGATCGCGGCGAGCAGGGCGGCGAACACGAGCCCGAGCACGCCGTGCGGAAGCAGCGCCATCAGGTGCGGGTAGGCCTCGTCGGGGCGATCGAGGTTGGGCGCGAGCACGAGCGCGGCGATGCCCGGCAGCACGATGATCACCGGCATCAGCAGCTTCAGGAACGCGGCGAGCACGATGCCCTTCTGCGCCTCGGCCAGGCTCTTCGCGGCGAGCGCGCGCTGGATGATGTACTGGTTGAAGCCCCAGTAGGAGATGTTCATCACCCACAATCCTCCGATCAGCACGGAGAGGCCGGGCAGGTCCTTGTAGTACGGATTGTCGGGCCCGAGGATCATGTGGAACTTCTCGGGGAAGCGCGTCACCAGTTCGCCGAAGCCCGCGATCGGCCCCGCGCCGGCGCCGATGCGGTCGAGCGCGATGTAGCTGATGAGCAGCCCGCCGAGCACGAGCAGCGAGACCTGCACGATGTCGGTGAGGGCGACGGCCTTGAGGCCGCCGTACAGCGCATAGAGGCCCGCGAACGCGCCGAGCGCGACGAGCGCGGTCGTGACCTCGATGCCGGTGACGGTATGCACGGCGGTGGCGCCGAGCCACAGGATCGAGGTGAGGTTCACGAACACGTACACGCCGAGCCAGAACACGGCGGTGACGTTGCGCACCGTGGGGCTGTACCGCTTCTCCAGGAACTCCGGCATGGTGTAGATGCCGTTGCGCAGGAAGATCGGCACGAAGTACTTGCCCACGATGATCAGCGTGATCGCGGCCATCCATTCGTAGGACGCGATGCCCAGGCCGATGGCGTAGCCCGATCCCGACATGCCGATGATCTGTTCGGCCGAGATGTTCGCCGCGATCAGCGAGGTGCCGATCGCCCACCAGGGCAGCGCGCGGCTCGCGAGGAAGTAGTCCTGCGCGTCCTTCGCGTGGTCGCCCTTCTCGCGCGAGACCCATTGCGCGAGCACGAAGATGAACACGGCGTAGATCGCGACGATGGCGATGTCGAGGGTGGAGAGCGTCATGCCGTGCTCCTGGGGATCATTGCCGTCCCGCCATCTGGCACGGACCGCGGGGGTTGAGGGTGCGTCCCGCCAGCGGGACCTCGTTCGTTCGTGGCATCCGTGGACAGACTGATTACCCGCCTCGTCGCTCCCGCGAAGGCGGGAGCCCAGCGACTTTCGCTGCTCTCGGGAACCAGAGCCAAGTCACTGGGCCCCCGCCTGCGCGGGGGCGACGAATTCAACTGTTCCGACACGGTCGTCACGTCATGGGCTTCCCGGATTCGTCGTCGACGCTCGATACAACGCATGCATGCCGATCGCCGCCAACTGCTCGGCGTGGATCTCCGTTTCGATGCCGGCGGCGCGCAGCGCGCGCGCGTACGAGGCGGCGAGGCGCTCGTTCGCGACCAGGTGCACGTGGCGCGGGGTCGTCGGCAGCGCGCCGAGTTCGTGGCCGATGAGCAGGCCCGACAGATAGGACGGGGATTGCGCGGACGACAAGGTCCCGAGCAGCCCCTGCGTGCGCACGCCGAACAGATGGTGCAGCAGTCCGCCGGGATCGCGGCTGCGCCGAAGGCCGGCATCGAAGGCAGGCTCGTCGAACGCCTCGTCGCCAGGCTCCATCAAGCGCGACAGCACGCTGTCCCGGCGCAGCAGCGCGTAGACCTCGCCGGTCATCGCGGTGCGGATCGAGCGGATCGATCCTTCGCGCACCTGCACCCACTTGCTGTGCGTGCCGGGCAGGCAGATCACGCCCTCGCGCAGTCCGCGCGCGTGCATCAGGCCGACGACCTGGGTTTCCTCGCCGCGCATCACGTCGGCGACCGGCGACGAGTGCCGGTCGATGGCGCCGGGCACGATGTGCACGGTGCGCCCGCGCAGGTCGGGGCCGTCGGGATCCACGCGCACCATGCCCGCGGCAAGCGCCTCGGTACTCGCCGGACACTCGACGTACGGCACTTCCCGCCAGCCGCCTCGGCCGCCGACCATGCCGCAGAGCACGACGCGGTCGTCGTCCCAGCCCTCGAACAGCGAGTCGAGCTTCTGCGCGTGCTGGCCTGCGCAGCCCAGGGCTCCGATTTCCGCGCGGCGACGATCGCGCACGACGCCGTCGTCGTCCAAGCGGTACGCGCGCAGGCTGCTGCCACCCCAGTCGACGGCGATCATGGGAGGACCACGCGGGCTTCGGGCAGGCCGCGCGCGCCGGGCACGAACACGCCGTACACGCCGCCGGCATGTGGCGTCGCCTCGAGTTCGGACTCGCTCATGTCCTCGCGCGCGGTGGTCACGTAGAGCCGGTCGAGGGCGGCACCGCCGAAGGTGCAGCACGAGGGATTCTTCGCGGGAATCGCCACGCGGTCCGCGACGCTGCCGCGTTCGTCGTAGCAGACCACGCGCGCCGCGCCCCAATGCGCGTTCCACAGGCGACCCTGGGCGTCGATGATCGATCCGTCGGGCGAGGCCTCGGCGCCTTCGATACGCGCATGCGTGCGGAGATTCGACACCGCCGCCTGGTCGGCGTCGTAGTCGCAGCAGCGGATCTCGGGCACGCGCGAGTCGCAGTAGTACATCGTGCGGCCGTCGGGGTCGAAGCAGATCGAGTTCGGAATGGTGGCGCCGGGCAGGGCGAGCCGCCGCAGCCCGTGGCGTGCGGAATACTGGTACCAGCCGCCGAGCGGTGCGCCGTCCCCGCGCTCGCACTTGGTGCCGAACACGAAGTTGCCTTGGCGATCGCAGCGTCCGTCGTTGATGCGCGTGTACGCGAGCGTGGGCTCCACGTCCGCGACGTGCTCCAGGGCCAGCGCATCGAATTCGGCCGCGTCGGGATCGGCCAGGACCAGTCCCTTCGCGAGGCCGAGCAGCACGCGTCCGTCCTCGCACAGCGCGAAGCAGCCGAGCGCGGCGGGCAGTTGCCAGCGGCGCACGTCGCCGCTGCCGGGCCAGTGCATCCACAGGCGCGCGCCCGTGATGTCGGCCCACAGCAGCGCCTGCCGCCGCTCGCACCACAGGATGCACTCGCCGAGTTGGCAGCGGCTGTCCACGGCCAGGATGGCGAGTTCGCCGCCCATCCCGCTACCACTCGGCCACGCTGCCGTCGGCGTGGCGCCAGACGGGATTGCGCCAGTCCGGCGGATTCCGGTTCGCCTCGATCAGGCGCGCCTCGTCGATCTCCACGCCGAGTCCCGGCTTCGGCAACGCCGCGATGCAGCCGTCGATGCAGCGGAAATCGTCCTTGTTCAGCACGTAGTCGAGCAGGTCCGCGCCCTGGTTGTAGTGGATGCCGATGCTCTGCTCCTGGAGCATGGCGTTGTGCGAGACGAAGTCGAGCTGCAGGCAGGCGGCGAGCGCGACCGGGCCGAGCGGACAGTGCGGCGCGATCGCCACGTCGTAGGCCTCGGCCATCGCCGCGATCTTCACGCACTCGGTGATGCCGCCGGCGTGCGAGAGGTCGGGCTGCAGGATGGCGAGGCCGCCTTGCTGCAGCACCGACTTGAACTCGAAGCGCGAGTACATGCGCTCGCCGGCCGCGAGCGGGATGCTGGTCGATTGCGCCAGGCGCGCGTACCCCTCGGCCTGCTCGGGCAGCACGGGTTCCTCGACGAACAGCGGCCGGAAGGGTTCGAGTTCGCGCAGCAGCACCTTCGCCATCGGCAGGCCCACGCGCCCATGGAAATCGATGCCGAACTGCACGTCCATGCCGAAGGCGCCGCGGATCTGCGAGACCTTTGCTACTGCGGCATCCACGGTCTTCGCGCTGTCGAGCAGGCGCATCTCCTCGGTGCCGTTGAACTTGAAGGTATCGAATCCCTGCGCGCGATAGCGCTTGATCTGCTCGATGATGTCGGCCGGCCGGTCGCCGCCGACCCAGCGGTAGGTCTGCATGCGGTCGCGCACGAGGCCCCCGAGCAGCTGGTAGACGGGTACGCCGAGCGCCTTGCCCTTGATGTCCCACAGCGCCTGGTCGATGCCGGCGATCGCGCTCATCAGGATCGCGCCGCCGCGGTAGAAGCCGCCGCGGTACAGCGTCTGCCACAGGTCGTTGATGCGCGTGGGGTCCTTGCCGACGACGTAGCCGGATAGCTCGTGCACCGCGGCTTCCACGGTGCGCGCGCGGCCTTCCAGCACGGGCTCGCCCCAGCCGACGATGCCCTCGTCGGTTTCCATCTTGAGGAACAGCCAGCGCGGGGCGGAGTGGTAGGTGGTGAGTCGGGTGATCTTCATCGGGTGCACGCCAGCAGGGATTCCCGGAACGCGCGGGCCTGTTCGCGCGTGCGCTCCGCCGGTTGCCCGGCCGCGTAGAGCTCGCCGCCGATGCCGGCGCCGGTGCATCCCGCGGCGACGAAGGCGGGCAGGGTGGCCGTCGTGATGCCGCCGACCGCGTACAGCGGCACGGGCGGCAGGACGGAGCGCAGCGCCTTCACCAGCGGCGGTCCGTACACGCCGGCCGGGAACAGCTTCAGCATCTGCGCACCGGCATCGAGCGCGGTGAACGCCTCGCTCGCGGTCGCGACGCCGGCCACGACGGTGAGGCCACGCTGCGTCGCATGGCGGATCAGTTCCGCGCGCGTGTTCGGCGTCACGATGAAGCGCACGCCCAGGCCCGCGAGCGCATCCACGTCGGCCTCGCGCAGCACCGTGCCTGCGCCGATCAGCGCGCGCGCGCCGAAGTGGCGCAGCGCCACGCCGATGCCCTCCTGCCAGTTGGGCGAGTTCAGCGGGATCTCGATCGCGTCGTAGCCCTCGCACACGAGCGCCTGCACGTGCGCGAGCACCTCGTCGGGCCGGATGCCGCGCAGGATCGCGATCAGCGGGAGCTTGAAGCGCATCGGCACGGGCGTGTTCAATCCGTCAGTCCTGGTAGACCTGGCAACGGCCACCGTCGATGAGGATGTCGGTGGCGTTGATGAAGCGCGCCTCGTCGCTGGCCAGGAACAGCGCGGTGTACGCGACTTCCTCGGGCGTGCCGATGCGCCTGGGCGGCAGCGACTCGGTCTGCACGCGCCGCGCCGCCTCGGGATCGGGCTGCGCCGCGAACCACGCTTCGATGCGCGGCACCAGGATCAGCCCCGGCGAAATGGAGTTCACGCGGATGCCGCGCGCGGCGTATTCGATGCCGAGCGAGCGCGTCATGCCGATCAGCGCGTGCTTCGCGACCGGATAGGGAAACGCGCCGCGGATGATCTTGTGGCCGTGGACGGAGGCGATGTTGACGATGGATCCCGCGCCGCGCGCGAGCATCGAGGGCAGCACCGCGCGTGCGCAGTGCCACGCGCCCTTGAGGTTGAGCGCGAGGCAGCGCTCCCAGTCGGCATCGTCGAGCGTGAGTGGATCGGAGAACACGTCGGCGCCGGCGTTGTTGATGAGCACGTCGATGCGGCCGTGCGCCTCGATCGTCGCCTGCATCGCGGCCTGCACGGCCTGGGCCCCGGTGATGTCGACGAGGTGGTAGTGCACGCCGGGCAGCGGGGACGAGGGGACGTTGCAGTCGAGCCCGACGACGTGCGCCTCGTGCTCGGCGAACAGGCGCGCGATCGCAGCGCCGATGCCGCTGGCGGCGCCGGTGACGACGGCGACCTTGCCGGACAAGCGTGCGCCCGGAGCAGTCCTGGTTGCCAAGGTCCCTCCTCCCGGCGCGCGAACTCGGCTTCAAGCATCCCGATGACGGGTATACGGGTCAAATGACGAATAGCGCATGATCTATTCCATGTGAGAATAGGTGCGACAAGTGCACCGACTCCCCAGGATTCGTCGCCCCCGCCTTCGCGGGGGCGACGATGGGGCCTGGTGCGGCGCTCGGGGGATTACCCAATGACGCAATCGCTGCTGAAGACCCGCCATCTCGTCCTGCTCGTGAACCTGCACGAGCACCGCTCCGTCGTGCGCGCAGCCGAGGCCTCGAACATGACGCAGCCGGCCGCCTCGAAGCTCCTGAACGAGATGGAAGGCCTGCTCGGCGTCAAGCTCTTCGAGCGCCATGCGCGCGGCGTGGAGCCGACCTGGTATGGGCAAGTGCTGGTGCGCCGCGCGCGCTCGGCGCTCGCGGAGATCGGGCGCGCGCGCGACGAGATCGCGAGCCTGCGCGCCGGCCGCATGGGACAGGCGAGCATCGGCACCGTGGTCAACCCCGGCACGAACCTCGTGCCGCAGGCGATCGCCGCGGTGAAGCGCGAGTTCCCCGACATCCAGATCAGCGTCGAGATGGACTATAGCCGGCCCCTGGTCGCCAAGCTGCTCGCCGGCCAGCTCGACATCGTGATCGGCCGCATCCTCGGGCCCGAAGGCGCCGAGGACCTGGAATTCCAGCCGCTCGCGGACGAACCGCATTCGGTGATCGTGCGCACCGGGCACCCGCTCGCGCGCCGCAGGCGCATCCCGCATGCCGAACTGCTGGACTACGGCTGGATCGTGCCGCCGGCCGCGAGCGTGCTGCGCGCGCGCCTGGACGCGGCCTTCCTCGAACTCGGCCTCCAGCCGCCGCGCAACCTGATCGAGACGGCCGCCTTGCCGGTGATCACGAACCTGCTGCGCGACAGCGACCTGGTCACCGCGCTGCCGGTCGAATCGGTCGCGCCGTACCTGCAGGCGCGCCAGCTCGTGGTGCTGCCGATCGAGCTCGGCGTGCGCATGGAGTCGTTCGGCATCATCCGCCGGCGCGGCATCCTGCTGTCGCCCGGCGCCGAGCGCGTGCACGAGGCCTTGCGCGTGGTGGCGCGGCGGTTGTATCCGGCGCGTGCTTGAAGGACGACTTCGGTCTAGTCGCAAGGTCGCGATGTATTTGTAGGAGCGCGCTTCAGCGCGCGATCTTTTCAACCCATCCGACCGTGAT